>ERZ824575.415-NODE-415-length-56603-cov-6.494430_pt1 | contig 56603 bp, 48 predicted proteins | sample MGYA00519470_ERZ824575 | MGnify/ENA primary metagenome ERZ824575 (study PRJEB31778, sample SAMEA3449170) | human gut metagenome | biome: human gut; feature: human-associated habitat; material: faeces | place: United Kingdom | collected 2010/2012 ... | reverse complement strand
GGCCGCGGCACCACCGTGGACAGCGACGCCCTCGTGGAGGCCCTGCGCAGCGGCAGGGAGCTGGAGTGTATCTACATACAAAGCGGCAGCCCCAAGGGGCCGGTAGCCGCGATTCTCAATAAGGCGCGGGAGCAGGGTATCCCGGTGAAGGAAGCGACGCGGGAAAAGCTCACCCAGCTTTCCGGGATAGATACCCACCAGGGGGTTGCCGCCATCTGCGCGGCGGCCGCCTATGCCGAGATGAAAGACATCTATGAGCGGGCAGGGGAAGAGCCGCTGTTTGTGGTCATCTGTGATAACATCGAGGATCCCCACAATTTAGGCGCCATTATCCGTACGGCGGAAGCCTGCGGGGCCCATGGGGTCATCATCCCCAAGCGGCACAGCGCCGGTCTTACTGCGGCGGCAGTCAAGTCCTCCGCTGGGGCAGCAGTGTGCCTGCCGGTCGTCCGGGTCGCCAATATCGTGGCCACTATGCAAAGCCTGAAGGCCGAGAAAAATGTGTGGTTCACCTGCGCCGATATGGATGGGGTGAATTGGTGCCAGCTGGACTTTAAGGGTGCGGTAGGTTTGGTTATCGGCTCGGAGGGCAATGGAGTCAGCCGACTGGTGAAAGAGGAGTGCGACTTTGTGGCGGCACTGCCGATGCAGGGCCAGATCAATTCGTTGAATGCTTCGGTGGCGGGCGGCATTATTCTGTACGAGATCACCCGGCAGCGGCTGGGGCTGAAGGCCCGGTGAGAAAAAACGGCTCGACAAGTTATTTGACATGATCTCTCCGAGGGTGTTGCCTTGGGAGAGAAAACCAAAAAAGCGGAGGGAAAAAGATGGCAGAAAACCGCTATAATGTAGACGATATCCTGCGGGAAGTAAAGGAAAAACGCGCCCGGGAGGAACGGGCGGCTCAGCCGGAAAAGCGGGCCACCACCACTACGGAGGACCTGCTGCGGCAGTTGGATGCTGCTCAGACCGGGTTGTCCAGGGCGGCGGGGGCAGCGTCGGAAAGACCGGCACCCGCCAAGACTGCACCCCAGCCGGTAAAAAAGGCAGAGCCTTTCCCTGGGGAGCTGCTGCAAAAGACTGAAGCCCCGGCGGCACCGGCCCCAGCGGCCGAACCGGAATTTAAGTGGGAGGAGCCGAAGCGGCCAGAACCGGTGATGCAGCCGGAGGAATGGACCCCGCCCAAAAAACAGGAGGTACAGCCTGCCCCAGAATTGGGGGAGGAAATGCCGATGGGCCGGGAGATTCCCGTGGCCAGGGCGAAAAAGCCGCTTTGGGAGGCTTCTGCTGCCCGTAAGAGTGCTGAAGCCCTGATGCAGACGCTGAAAAAACGGCAGCGAAGCTTGGCAGTCACCTTGATCCTCAACCTGGTGATGCTGCTGGGGGTTATCTATTTGGCGTTGGCACCGGTGTATCACCTGCTGCTGCCGGATTTCCTCGCGACCTCTTCTTCCATGAGATTGTGGGGGATGGTGGCGCTGACCGCCGCTTCGGCCCTGTGCTGCGGCGGCACGCTGGGCAATGGCTTTTTGGCGCTGTTCCCCGGCCGGCAGAGCAACGATGCCTATGTGACCTTGACGGTCTTCGCCTGCCTGCTGCAGGGCAGCTTTATGGCGGCGCAGCCTGCCCTGCTGGAGCAGTATGGGAACAATATCTTCCTGCCGCTGGCGGTACTTATCCTGTTCTTTAATACCTGGGGCAAGCTGGTGAAGAATGCCCGCCAGCGGGAAAGCTGCCGGGCCATGGCCACCCTGCGGCCTGTGGCCTGCCGCACCCTGCCGCAGAGCCGCCTGACTGAATGGGCGGCGGAGCTGCCGGAGCAGCCGGAAAAGACGGTGACGCTGGATGATGCCGGTCTGCCGGAGGATGCCGAGGCCGTGCTGGAGGAAACCGGCATGACCGAGGGCATCAGTGGGGTGCTGGCCCCCATTACCATACTGGCGGCAGTGGTAATGGCGCTGCTGGAATACTTCCTGGCCAAGGGAACGGTATTCGAGGCGGTTTCCATCTTCACCTCGGCACTGTGCATCACCTCTCCCCTGGCGGCCACACTGGGCAGCCATATGCCGCTGCGCAGTGCCAATGAGGGGCTGAACCGCTGGCGTGCCAACCTGCTGAATGAAGACGCCGTGGAGGAGCTGCATGATACCGACGGCGTTCTGCTGCGGGGCAGCGACCTGTTCCCCAGCGGGAGTATTACCCTGCATGGGATAAGAACCTTTGAGAAAAAGCCCATTGATGAGGCTATCCTGAATGCGGCCAGCGTGCTGTGCAGCGTGGATAATTCGCTGACCGGCATTTTCCGCGGGATGATCACCAATGAAAAGAACCTGAAAACGGTGGAAAGCGTTGCCTGTGAGGAAGGGAAGGGCATTTCCGCCTGGGTGGATGGCGGCCGGGTGCTGATTGGCAACCGCGGCCTGCTGCTGGCCCACGGTGTGGCCGTGCCGCCCATTGAGGTGGAGGCCGGCTTTACGGCAGAGGGCAAGGAGCTCCTGTATCTTTCCAACTTCGGCAGTCTTTCGGCGGGGTTTGTCATCAGCTACCATGCCGATAAGCAGCTGAGGACCCAGCTGCGGGAGCTGGAGAAGGTGGGGATCGCCCTGATGGTGCATACCACCGACCCCAATATCACCCCGGCGCGGGTGGCGCAGGTCTATGGCCTGCAGGAGGAGAACATCCACATGGTGCCGGCGGCGCTGCAGCGGGAGGCCGAAGCCGCGCTGGACGGCACCGGTGAGACCGCGGCCGAAATGGTGAGCGGCGGCATGGCGGGCAGTCTGCACAGCCTGCTTTCCGCCCAGCGGGAGTATGGCCTGGCCAAGGCCATCAGTGTGCTGCTGGTACTGAGTGTGCTCATCGGTTTTGCCATTATCACGCTGCTGGCCTATTCCGGGGCACTGAGCCGGGTGACTTGGTGGAGCCTGGGGGCTTATCAGCTCCTGTGGTTTATCCCAACGGTGCTGCTGGGACTGGTGCGCAAAAAGTAATAGGACCGGCCGGGGGCCCGCTGTGTATGGCAGCGGGTCCCTTTTGGTATTTTGGGAATGCGGAAGGGCGCGGGCTCGCACTGCGGGCCGAATTTGCGCCTTGCAGGGGCCCTAAAGGGTGCAGGATGGAGCCGGGAAGGCTGAAAATCAGCAAATAGCACAAAATAACGCAGCGTATTTCGGCAAAGCGCCGTGCAGATTAACGGAGTTTTTTATTGCGTAAAACTTGACAAAAAGGTATAATTGTTCTGTAATGCGCCCCTATGGCGTTGCGACTCAAAGATTGAAAGGGGAAATCCTAACTATGAAACAGTACACCGCGGATAAGATCCGCAATGTCGCCTTAGCAGGCCACAGCAGCGCCGGCAAGACCAGCCTGGCAGAGATGCTGCTGTTCAAATCCGGCGCCACCGACCGCCTTGGTAAAATTGCGGACGGCAATACCGTGTGCGATTTTGATCCCGAGGAGATCAAGCGTCAGGTATCGGTCAGCTCCGCCATTGCGCCTTTTGATTGGAACGGTGTAAAGATCAACCTGCTGGATACCCCCGGTATGTTCGATTTTGCCGCCGGCGTTTCGGAGGGCATCCGTGCCGCCGAGACCGTGCTGCTGGTCGTTTCCGCCAAGGACGGCGTGGGCGTCGGCACCGAGAAGGCTTACCGCCTGGCTACCCGCATGAATAAATCCAAGGCGTTCTTCATCAATAAGCTGGATGTGGAGCATGCCGATTTCTATAAGACTTTTGAGGGCATTAAGGAAGTATTCGGCAATTCCGTCTGCCCTGTTATCATCCCCCACATGGATGGCGATGTGGTAGACTGCTACATTGACCTGGTGGATGAGAAGGCCTATAAGTTCGACCCCAAGGCCAATAAGCTCAATGAGATCGCCATCCCCGCCGCGGCCGCAGACCGTATCGAGGAGATGAAGATGGCCCTGAACGAAGCTGTGGCCGAGACCGATGACGCCCTGATGGAGAAGTTCTTCATGGAAGAGCCCTTTACCAAGGAGGAGATCCAGAAGGGTATTGCCGCCGGTGTTAAGAGCGGTACCATTGCGCCCGTTTTCTGCGGCAGCGCCGCCACCGGCTCTGGCAGCCAGGTCCTTATGGATGCCATCGTACACTTCCTGCCCAGCGCCGCCGATGGCTGCTGCGAGGAAACGGTAGAGGGCGAGACCATCAAGTGCGACCCCGACGCTCCCGAGTCCGCCTTTGTATTCAAGACTGTTGCCGACCCCTTCGTGGGTAAGCTGTCTTTCGTAAAGGTCATCACCGGCAAGCTGACCGCCGGTATGACCCCGGTAAACGCCCGCACCGGCGAGCCGGAGCGTCTGGGCAAACTGCTGTGCTGCCGCGCCAAGAAGCAGGACGAAGTGGACTGCATCACCGCAGGCGATATCGGCGCCATTACCAAGCTTTCCAATGCCGTGACCGGCGATACCCTGTGTGATGCCAAGCGTGTCATCTCTTATAAGCCTACCGAGTTCCCGGCCCCCTGTCTCTCCATGGCCATTGTGCTGAAGGGCAAGGGCGATGAGGCCAAGATTGCCGGCGCGATGCAGCGTCTGATCGAGGAAGATCCCTGCATCAGCTTTGAGAATAATGTGGAGACTAAGCAGCAGGTCGTTTCCGGCCTGGGCGAGCAGCACCTGGATGTTGTGGTTTCCAAGCTCAAGTCCAAGTTCGGCATCGATGTAGCCTTGGTGAAGCCCCGTGTGGCTTACCGTGAGACCATCCGTAAGAAGGTCCGCGTACAGGGCAAGCACAAGAAACAGTCCGGCGGCCACGGCCAGTATGGTGATGTTTGGATCGAGTTTGAGCCCTGCGATAGCGATTCCCTCGTATTTGAGGAGAGAGTAGTCGGCGGCGCGGTGCCCAAGAACTTCTTCCCCGCGGTAGAAAAGGGTCTGCAGGACTGCGTTTCCCGCGGCATGATCGCCGGTTACCCGGTAGTAGGCCTAAAGGCTATCCTGGTGGATGGTTCCTACCACCCCGTAGATTCCAACGAAATGGCCTTTAAGACTGCTGCTTCCCTGGCCTACAAGGCGGGTCTGCCCCAAGCCAATCCCGTTATTCTGGAACCGATCGGCACCCTGAAGGTACAGGTCCCCGCCGCGAACATGGGCGATATTAACTCCGAACTTTCCAAGCGCCGCGGCCGCATGATGGGTATGAACCCCGCTGAGGATGGTCTGCAGGAGATCGAGGCGGAAGTACCCATGAGCGAGATGTTCGATTTTGCCACCTCCCTGCGCTCCATTACCCAGGGCCGTGGTTCCTTCACCCTCACCTTTGCCCGCTATGAGCAGCTGCCCAAGGAGAAAGAGGCAGAGGTCATTGCCGATGCCAAGAGCATGATGGAAGAGGAATAATTCTATAACCTGCTAACCAATGCACCTTTGCGGCGGACGGTATCCCTATTGGATGCCGTCCGCTGCTGTTTTTGTATATTATGCAGGGTGAGAGCCGGCCGCAGGCCGCCCGCCATTTCGGCGGGCTGGCGGACCTTCGGTCCGCTTCGGCGGCGCTTTGCGCCGCCGGGCCTGCGGCCGGAACCTGCCCTTCGCGGAGATTTTCTTTTGCCGCTATCTCTATTCCGTCAGCTTGCCGCATAAAGATAAAACAGAAGCAGAGAGGAGTGGGGCATATGGGTTATCATTCGGTACGGCTGCGGCGGGGCAGTGTTTTGGCATTTGCGGTGCTGCTGGTAGCGGCGGTGGTAGGCACGGTGGTGCTTACCAGTCAGCAGCCGGTAGCGCTGCCGGCCTGGAGCCTTTTTAATAAAGGCATCCCCGGCGGAGAGGAAAACCAGCGTATTGAGTTTCTGCAAAGATACGGTTGGGAGGCGGAAGTGCCGCCCATTAGTGAAGAGGAGATCGTGATCCCGACGGAGTGGGATGAGGTCTATACCGGGTATGCCTCCCTACAGCAGGCGCAGGGCTTCAATCTGGATAAACTGCGGGGCAAAACTGTAATGGAATACACCTATCACATCACCAATTACCCCGAAAAGGATGAGGTAGCTGCGCACATCCTTGTCTATAAGGATAGGATCGTTGGGGCGGATATCAGCGAGATGGAGCAGGGAGGCTTCTGCATGGAGGTCATCCCGGGCTGAGAAAATGGGGCGGGGCGGTTGCATCCCGCCCCGGTTCCCTGCTACAATAGGAGGAGAAAGGGGGCGGCCGTATGGAACGACTGGACAAGCTGCTGGCTTCGCAGGGAATGCTTTCCCGACGGGAGGTCAAGGAACTGATCACCAAGGGCCGGGTGACAATAGACGGTACGGTGGAAAAACATCCGGAGCGCAAGGTGACCGGGGAGGAGCAGATCATGGTGGCGGGGGAGCTGCTGCGGGTGCAGCGCACCCTGACGCTGATGCTCCACAAGCCGCAGGGGGTTGTTTCTGCGGCGCGGGATGCCCGGGATAAAACAGTGCTGGAGCTGGTGCCGCCGGAATACCGCCGCAAGGAGCTGTTCCCGGCGGGACGGCTGGATAAGGACACCACAGGGCTCATGATCCTGACCGATGACGGTGCCCTGGCCCACGAGATACTGGCTCCCCAAAAGCATGTGCCCAAGCGGTATCGCGTCACCATCGATATCCCCATGACGGAGGAAATGGTACACCGCTTTGCCGAAGGAATAGAGCTGAAGGACGGCCGCTGCCGGCCGGCGGAGTTGACCATTGAATCGGAAGATACCGGAGTGGTGACGCTGCGGGAGGGCCGCTACCATCAGATCAAGAGGATGTTCGGCTGCTGCGGAGCGGTGGTTACGGGCCTGCACCGGCTTTCCATGGGGGCATTGCGGCTGGATGATGCGCTGCTCCCCGGTGAGTGCCGCCCCTTGAGCGAAGAGGAGATCTCTCTGCTGCGGCAGCAGCACCTGCCGGAATAAATGTAAAATGGCAGAATGGACAGTCCTTACCGGCAGCGGCAGGGACTGCCGTTTTTCTTGGCAGATTGCACCAAGCTCCGGAAAATACTCAAGCAATCATCACCGGGTGGTCACGGAATATTCATATTTTTATGGTAAATTGGAACTACACAAGCCCCCTGTGAGCTGGTTTTCTTTGTGCAAAATGATGGAAGCGCATCCCCCCATTTTGTGCCGAGGCCGCCAGCAAGGCCCAACATTTTGGGTTGGAGGTGTTGGATTTGACAAGAAACAGCCCCATAATCTGATGATATTGCCCAAAGGAATTGAGGGTTTTTCCAAGGAAAAAGCAGAAAACTGTTGCATTTGCACAAAATATTAGGTAAAATAAAAGTGTTCATTCATCATAGACTGTGTGTGACAGCAATTTTTTGCGAAAGTAGAGGGGTAGTTTTATGTCGAATCGTTTGTTCCAGGGCCTGGTTTATCAGATGCGGGATACTGTGGACCGCATGATCGGCGTCATTGATGAGAGCGCCACCATCATTGCCTGCAGCGACCTGACCAAGATCGGCGAGCCGAACGATTTTTTGGCGGCGGATCTGGGCGAAAATAACGAGCTGTTCATCCGGGACGGCATTACCTACAAGCCCTTTGGCTCCAAGATGAAGTCGGAGTATGCCGTGTTTGTTTCCGGCAGCGATGACCTGGCGGCCAAAATGTGCGGCGTGCTCAGCATCTCTCTTTCCAGCATCAAGCAGTACTACGATGAAAAATACGACCGCGGCAATTTTATCAAGAATATCATTCTGGATAACATCCTGCCCGGCGATATCTTTGCCAAGGCGCGGGAGCTGCACTTTTCCTCCGATGCCAGCCGCGCGGTGCTGCTGGTGCGGGTGCAGGCCAACAGCAGCGTTTCCGCCTTTGATGTGGTGCAGAACCTCTTCCCCGATAAGCAGAAGGACTTTGTCTTTAATGTCAATGAGACCGATATCGTACTGGTGAAGGAAGTCAAGCCTGGCATCGAAAGCAAGGACCTGGAAAAGCTGGCCCGTTCCATCGTGGATACCCTGGGCGGTGAATTCTACACCAAGGCGCAGGTCGGCATCGGCAGTGTCATTGCCGGCATCAAGGATCTGGCCCGGTCCTTCCGTGAGGCGCAGGCCGCGCTGGAGGTGGGCAAGGTATTCGATACCGAGCGGCTTATCGTCAGCTATGATAACCTGGGTATCGCGCGCATCATTTATCAGCTGCCCACCACCCTGTGCGAGCAGTACCTGCGTGAGGTCTTTAAGAAAGGCTCCATCGAAAGCCTGGATCACGAGACCCTTTTCACCATTCAGAAGTTCTTCGAGAACAACCTGAATGTTTCCGAGACCAGCCGTAAGCTGTTTGTTCACCGCAATACCCTGGTGTATCGCCTGGAGAAGATCAAGAAGCTGACGGGTCTCGATCTGCGGGAGTTTGACCATGCCATCATCTTTAAGGTGGCGCTGATGGTGAAGAAGTACCTGACCGCGAACCCTGTGAAGTACTAAAAAGACAGCTTTGATGTCATTTAAGGGCTGACCCAATATCCTATAGAGCAAGGCGGTGTATCCCTTGATTGATCTGCAAGGAGTAACCAAGACCTACCCCAGCGGCGTATGCGCGTTGGATGGGGTGGATCTACATATCGAAAAAGGCGAATTCGTCTTTGTGGTGGGGCATTCCGGTGCCGGCAAAAGCACCCTCATCAAAACGCTGCTGCGGGAGGAAGTGCCCACCGAGGGCGAGGTGACGGTAAATGGCCGGGACCTTATCCATATGAAGCAGCGGGAGATCCCTTACTTTCGTCGCACCATCGGTGTAGTGTTCCAGGATTTCCGGCTTATCCCCACCATGACGGTCTTTGATAATGTGGCATTTGCCCTGCAGGTGACCGGTGTGCCGCGGCGGTTTATCCGCCGGCGGGTGCCCTATATTCTGAATCTGCTGGGGCTGGATGATAAGTACAAGCACTATCCGCCGGAACTCTCCGGCGGCGAGCAGCAGCGTGTGGCCCTGGCCCGCGCGCTGGTGAATAACCCCGACCTGCTCATTGCCGATGAGCCGACCGGCAATATCGATCCGGAGCTTTCCTACGAGATCGTGGAGCTTTTGGATGAGATCAATAAGACCGGTACCACCATCCTCATGGTGACGCATGAGCATGAGCTGGTAAATCGTTTCCATCACCGTACCGTGACACTGGAAAAGGGACGCATTATCCGGGATCAAGGAGGTGCTTCCCATGTTTAAGAATTCCTTTGGCTATCTGGTGAAGGAGGGCCTGCACAATATCCGCGCCAACCGGCAGATGTCGGTGGCTTCCATCGGCGTGCTTATCGCCTGTATGGTGCTTATCGGCGGGGCGCTGCTGCTTTCCCTCAATATCAATTCCTTGATGGGCTATGTAGAAAGCTTCAATGAGGTTGTGGTCTGGATCGATGACGACCTCGGCAGCGCCGGCACCGAGAGGCTGAAGGCAGAGATCGACGATCTGCCCAATATCGCCTCCAAGCAGTACATCAGCAAGGAGGACGCCCTGAAGGAGCTGAGCGACACCCTGGGCAGCCAGAGCTTTCTGGAAGGCTTTGAGCAGTACGCGGATGAAAACCCGCTGCCGGCTTCCTTCCGCTTGAAAGTGAACAGCCTGGAAAATCTGCCGGAGACCGTCAAGACGCTGGAGAGCCTTTCCGGGGTGGAAAGCGTGGAATCCAGCAATGAGGTGGCCACGACCCTGGTGGGTATCAAGACCGCCATCCATGTGGCGGGGCTTACCATCGTCGCTATTTTGATGGTCGTTTCCATCATTATCATTGCCAATACCGTCCGGGTGACGATCTTCAACCGCCGCCGGGAGATCAATATTATGAAATATGTCGGCGCCACCAATGCCTTCATCCGCTTCCCCTTTTTGGTGGAGGGCATGGTCATTGGACTCATTTCCGCCCTCATCGCCTTTGGACTTTTGTGGGTGGGCACCCACTTCCTGTATCAGTGGGTGGGGCAATCGGCCAGCGGCTGGCTGCAGCTGGCCTACCAGAGCCTCATTCCCTTTGTCTCCATCGCCCCGCAGATGCTGCTGGGCTTTGTGGCGGCGGGGGTGCTGTTCGGTATGGTGGGCAGCTTTATCTTCGTCGGCAAATATCTCAAAGTATGATGCAGGAAAACGCCCTCTTTACACACACTATGTAAAGGGAGACTTCCTGTTCTGATAAGACAACAGCCTGAAGTTTGACAGAAGAAAACCCACAGCAAATGTGCAAACGGAAAGGACAAGGCAAATACCATGAAGAGATGCAGCAAGCGGATCCTGGCAGCGGTGATGTGCGCCGCGGTGCTGACGGTCTCCGCGCCCATTACCGCCTACGCGGATAGTACCCTGGACCACCTGAACGGCCAGTACAGTGAGCTGGAAAAGCAGCAGCAGGCCCTAAAGGATAAACTGAACCAGACCAAGACCGAAAAGGAAAAGCAGGAAGCGATCCGCAATAACCTGAACAATCAGATTACCAATACCCAAAAGCAGATCACTCTTTTGGATAACAAGATCAATTATCTGCAGAATGATATCGCCGATAAAGAGGAGCGCATCAATGAACTGAGCGCGGAAGTGCTGGAACAGCAGGATCTCTTTATGAAGCGCATTCGCTCTATCTACAAGACCAGCGTCGGCACCAGTATGTTGGGCATGGTCTTTGGCGTGGATAGCTTGGGCAGTTACCTCAGCTACGGCAAGTATCTCAGCCGCATCTCGGAGCACGACAGCGCCCTGCTGCAAGCCCTCGCGGATAACATCACCGAGCTGCGGACGCTGCAGGCGCAAATGCAGGAGGAAAAAGAGGACCTGGCGGATACCAAGGTGACGGCGGAGGGCAAGAAGGCCAGCCTGAACAGCCAAAAGACCGAGGTGGAAAGCACCCTGCAGGATATCAAAAAGATGGAGCAGGAATACCTGGCCGATCAGGCTGCCATCCAGAAGGAGATGAAGCAGATCCAGGCTGATATCGACGCCATCTATGCTGCCAATGCCGGCAACGGCAGCCAGGTGGATTACAGCACCACTGGATTTATCTACCCGGTAAAGGGCTATACTTACATCAGCAGCTACTACGGCTGGCGCTTCAATAATACCGATTATCACACCGGAATCGATTTTCCGGCACCTGCCAATACGCCCATTCGCGCCTCAGCCTCCGGCACCGTCATTCATGTGCGTACCGGTGCGGGTTACGGCAGGGCATGGGGCTACGGCAATTATCTTATCGTTGACCATGGCGGCGGTTTTTCCACCCTATATGCACACTGCACCTCGGTTGCCGTCAATGTAGGCGATACCGTTACCAAGGGGCAGACCATTGCCTATGTGGGGACCACCGGCTGGTCTACCGGCTATCATCTCCACTTTGAAATCCGCCGCAACGGCGCGCATACCAATCCGCTCAATTATCTGTAACGGCACTGTGCAGGTAAGCGGCGTTACAACAGGAGCATAAAACAGCATGAACAAGAAAATTTCGCTTGGCGCGGCCATCGCCTATATGGCCATCGTAGCGGCTGTGGCCTTTTCCCTTACCATGATCTACTCGATGAACCTGTTCAATGTGAAGATGACAGGCATCACCGAACGGGAAAAAATGTACAGCTCTCTGCATGAGGTAGACCTGTATGTGCGGGAAAATTACTACGGCTCCATCAATGAGGAAGCGCTGCAGGAGGCCATTGCCCGCGGGTATATCGATGGCCTGGAGGACAGCAATGCCCGCTACTTCACCGCTGCGGAATATGAGGCCTATACCCAATCCGGCAGCGGCAAATATGTAGGCGTGGGTCTGGTGACCGAGATGGATTCCTCCGGCTATCTGCTGGTTCGGGAGGTTTATCCCGATTCTCCGGCGCAGATGGCGGGCATCAAGGTGGGGGCGCTTATTACCAATGTAAACGGCACCCGCGTGACCGAAAATAACAATGAAAGCATGGCGGGCCGCCTGCGCGGCGAAGCCGGCACCAAGGTGACTCTGACCATCCAACAGGATAGCCAGGAGAACAACTACGAGCTGACCCTGCGCGCCATTGAGGTGCCCACAGTAAAAACGACCATGGTAAGTGAAGATACCGCCTATATCAGCTTTACCGAGTGGAGCGGTACCACTGCCGACCAGTTCATCGCCCAGCTGAATGCCTTGAAGGCCCAGGAAGTAAAGGGCATTCTGCTGGATGTACGCGGCGTTACCAGCAATGAGCTTTCCTATGCGGTCCGGCTGCTGGATCCGCTGCTGCCCAGCGGTACTGTGGCCTATTCCCGCGATAAGGACGGCAACCTGACCGCCGTGGCGGAATCCGATGCGAACAGCTGGGATATTCCGCTGGTGGTGCTGGCCGATGAGACCACCGGTGGCACCACGGAGCTCTTTGTGATGGCGCTGCAGGACTTTGGCCGGGCCAAGGTGGTAGGCGCCCGCACCGCCGGTAACGGCGATATCACCGAGATCTTCAAGCTTTCGGGTGGTTCGGCCATCCAGGTCACCACGGCGCAGTATGCCGGGCCCAAGCAAAAGAGCTTTGGTGATACCGGCGTAGGCCCTGACTATGAAGTGGAACTGGCGGCCAGCGAGAGTAACCGGGGTGATATCCTGGGCAACGCTGAGCTGGATGCTCCCTATAAGAAGGCACTGGAGGTGCTGGCGGCGGCCATCCGGTAATATTATAAAATCTTTCGACCGGCTCCGGAATGGGGCCGGTTATTTTTAGTGCGGCAAAAATGTTTCACGTGAAACATTTGTTCGCTGTACGGCGGAAATGGATTGAGGGGATGTATGGAATTTAATCTGAGGCGGGGGAGAGCTTTAGCAGGTGGAAAGGCAGGGGTGGGGTGCGACGGGGCCCGCAGGGCCGCGGCACGGAGTGCCGCGTAGGGGGCGGCCGCAGGCCGCCACCAAAGCCGTCCGGAGGACGGCTTGCCCTGCGGGCCCCAGCCTAGCGGCTTGTACTAAATGAGCCAAGAGGCGCATAGGATGGAACAGGACAGGCAAAGGGGGCGCAAGGGATGTTCATGGTGGTAGCAGTAGAGGACAAAAAAGAACCGCTGCGGCAGAGATTGGGACGGCTGCTGCGGGGTGATGCCCTGGAGTGGGAGGAGCGCAGCTGCGGCGGAAACCGCTACCGGTATGTGGTGTGGCACGGCCCGGCAGAACGGCTGCCCTGGGGCCGGCTGGCCCTGCTGTGTCCCCGCCCGCGTTCTCCGGTGCTGCTCCCCCCGGAGGTATTGGCACCGGAGGGCTGCCCACTGCGGGATTACCGGCCGCAAGACTTTACGGCAAGGCTGACGGTGGCAGCCGCCCGGCAGGCCATGGAACAAACCGCGGGAAAGGGCAGCGGATTGCTGGGGCTGCTGGACCCGCAGGGAATAGCGCCATGGGCCTGCGGGGAGTGGCTGGACTGCTGCCGGGGAGTAAAGGTATATACCTTGCGGCGAAGCCGCTATGCTGCCGCGGAAACCATGCTGCGGGTGGAATACGGCCTGCCGCTGCTATGGGCGGAGACCCCAGCCGAGCTGGAGGACTGTTCCATTTGCGCGGCGCCCTATCCAACAGGAGTGATACGGGTGCGGCGGCCGATAATCACTGCAGACCGCAGTGGGATACAGGGGAACCCCACAGTGAACCGGCTGACGCTAGCACTGACGCCGGAACAGCTGGCGGAGGTGCCACCGGGGGCGGAACCAACCGCCTTTTGGGGGATGGTAACGGAGTGCGGTACCCGCCGGGTGAAGCTGCCGCTGACCCTTGGGGGATGCCGCATTGATGGACGGCTGGCGGAATTTACCGAACTGGGGAAGCTGATGCGTACTTGACATTTTGGGCAGAAAAAACTATAATAATTAGACTATCGTCGGGCAGCGGGGCACCGTTTGCCTCCCGTAAAGGAGCTGTATTTCATGGTAAACACCATTCAAATGACCCAGACCGGCTATGATGAGCTGGCCAAAGAGCTGGAAGAGCTGAAAACGACCAAACGCAGCGAGATCGCAGAGAAAATAAAGATTGCCCGCGGCTACGGCGACCTTTCCGAAAACAGTGAATACGATGCTGCCAAAAACGAGCAGGCGGAAATAGAAGCCCGCATTGCCGTGCTGGAAGAGCAGCTGAAGCATGTGACCATCGTGGATACCGACAGCCTTTCGCTGGATGTGGTGGGGGTTGGCTCCAAGGTGAAGGTGCTGGATAAGGATATGGAGGAAGAGGGTGAGTACCTCATCGTTGGCGCTATGGAAGTGGGCCACGAGATGAACACAATTTCCGACCAGTCCCCCGTAGGCCATGCGCTTATTGGCCATAAAAAGGGTGAGACCGTGGTGGTGGAAGCCCCCGGCGGCGCCTTCGAGATGGTCATTCTGGACATCAGCAAGTAATTTACCGGCAAAAAGGCAGAAAAGTGCTGAACTTTTCTGCTTTTTTATTTGCCCTGCGGGGCATTTGATGATAGAATAAAGTGATGCCCACAGCAGCGGCAGTGGCGGGAGCACCGGGCGCTCCGCAGCGAGGGAGGGCCGTCCCCGGCGAAGCGGGGCGGCTCGATAAAAGCGGAGGGGCGTCCGGAGATTGCCCCCTGCAGGAATGGATGAATGTGACGGGGCGGGTATGCCTGCGCCGGTGAAGGAGGACAAAATATGAGCGAAGAAAAGGTAATGAACCCGGCGGCGGAGGCCGAGGAAGAAGAGGAGCGCCTGCACGAACAGGTAAAGGTGCGCAGGGACAAGCTGGCGGCACTGTGCGAAGCCGGCAAGAACCCCTATGAGATCACGAAATATGACTGGGATACCAAGAACCAGGAGATCCGGGATAACTTTGAGGCGCTGGAGGGCAAAACGGTATGCATTGCCGGCCGCATGATGAGCCGCCGCGTGATGGGTAAGGCCAGCTTTATGGATCTGCTGGATTCCACCGGACGGCTGCAGGTATATGTGCGCCGGGATGATGTGGGCGAGGAAGACTATGCCGACTTTAAGAAGTGGGACATCGGTGATATCCTGGGCGTGGAGGGCACCGTGTTCCGTACCCAGAAGGGCGAGATCTCGGTTCATACCACCCATATCAAGCTGCTTTCCAAGTCCCTGCTGCCGCTGCCGGAGAAATTCCATGGGCTGCGGGATACCGATACCCGGTACCGTCAGCGCTATGTGGACCTTATTGTGAACCCGGAGGTGCGGGATACCTTCTATAAGCGCAGCCGCATCCTGACCGAGATCCGCCGCTACCTGGATGAGAAGGGCTTCCTGGAGGTAGATACCCCCATCCTGGTGCCGCTGGAGATCGGCGCTTCCGCCCGGCCCTTTGTGACCCACCACAATACGCTGGATATGGATATGTACCTGCGCATTGAGACCGAGCTTTACCTCAAGCGGCTCATCGTGGGCGGCCTGGATCGTGTGTACGAGGTGGGACGCATCTTCCGCAATGAGGGTATGGATACCAAGCACAACCCCGAATTCACCACCGTGGAGCTGTACCAGGCCTACACCGATTACAAGGGCATGATGGACCTGGTGGAGGAGCTGTATACCCGCCTGGCGCAGAATGTCTGCGGCAGTACCAGGATCACCTACCAGGGTGTGGAGCTGGACCTGGGCCACTGGGAGCGCCTGACCATGGCGGAATCGGTGAAGAAGTACGCCGGGGTGGACTACTACGACTGGAAGAGCGATGAGGACGCCCGCGCCGCCGCCAAGGCGAAGAATGTGGAGGTCCCTGCTGATGCGACCAAGGGTACCGTGCTGGCCGAGCTGTTTGATGCCTATGTGGAGGAGAACCTCATTCAGCCGACCTTTATTTATGATTATCCAGTGGAAAACAGCCCGCTGGCCAAACGCAAGCCGGAGGACCCTGCCTTTACCGAGCGGTTTGAGTATTTTATCTGCGCTACCGAGTACGGCAATGCCTTCAGCGAGCTGAACGACCCCATTGATCAGAAGGCGCGCTTTGAACGGCAGGTAGAGGCGAAACGCCATGAGGAGCCGAACACCCGTGCCAAGGTGGACTATGACTTTGTGACTGCGCTGGAGTACGGCATGGCCCCCACCGGCGGTTTGGGCTTTGGTGTGGACCGCCTGGTAATGTTGCTGACCGATTCGGCTTCCATCCGGGATGTATTGCTGTTCCCGACAATGAAGCCGTTGGACTCTGACAAGAAGGTTTCCAAGGAAGTTTCGGCTCCTGCGGAGGCTACTCAGACGGCTCCCGTTGTGGAAGAAAAAATTGATTTTTCCAATGTTCAGATTGAGCCTTTGTTTGAGGATCAGGTCGATTTTGACACCTTCTCCAAGAGTGATTTCCGTGCCGTAAAGGTCAAGGAATGCGAAGCTGTGAAGAAGTCCAAAAAGCTCTTAAAGTTCGTTTTGGACGACGGTACCGGCACAGATCGGGTCATTTTGAGCGGTATTCACGCCTATTATGAACCCGAGGAGTTGATCGGCAAGACCTGCATCGCTATTGTAAACCTTCCGCCCAGACCGATGATGGGCATCGACTCATGCGGTATGTTGATCTCCGCCGTGCATCACGAAAACGGTGAAGAAAAGCTCCACTTGCTGATGGTCGATCCTCACATTCCGGCAGGCGCAAAGCTGTATTGATTACTCAGTGCCATATTTTATTTGGACGGGCGGTTCCGTTGCGGACCGCCCGTTTTTGCCGCAATAGGCTTTGATTCTTTCACAGAAAGGAACATCATATGAATTCTGAGCTGTATTACGAAGAGTGCGGCTACGGTTTACCCCTGGTCCTTTTGCACGGTAACGGGGAAGATCATACGTATTTTGTTCATCAGGCTGACTATTTCGGTAGCAGGTACCGTGTGATAGTGCTTGACACGCGAGGACACGGCAGATCACCGCGCGGCGACGGGGAATTTTCTATTGTACGTTTTGCTGATGATCTGTATGATTTTCTGACCGCTCACAAAATTGTTAAGGCTCATCTGCTGGGCTTTTCGGATGGCGGGAATATTGCACTTACATTTGCTCTAAAGCATCCCGATATGGTCGTCAGTCTTGTTCTCAACGGCGCAAACATAGATCCGTCGGGCGTAAAGAGGAGCGTTCAGATTCCGATAGAGATCGGGTACCGTATTGCACGGTACGCGGCTGTCAAAAGTGAAAAAGCAAGAACGAATGCGGAAATGCTCGGTCTTATGGTAAACGAACCGCACATAAATCCCGCCGAGTTGAAAGAGTTGCATATGCCGGTGCTTGTTATCGCGGGAACACATGATATGATCAAGCGCAGTCACACCAAGCTTATTGCTGCAAGCATTCCGGATGCGCAGCTGCGGCTTATTAAAGGCGATCATTTTATTGCAAATAAAAATCCCGATGATTTTAATCGTGCTGTGGAAGATTTTTTGGAGAAAAATGTGTGATGGATATCTGGGAGAAACTTTATGAGAGAGCAGCGGCGGAATACCGCCCTACAAATATATCGCCATTCTTTGAGGCTCACCACGTTGTGAGTGCGATCGAAAGCGAGAGCGGAGAAATATTTACCGGGTTCTGCATCGAGGGGGCAAGCGGAGTGCTGAATCTGTGCGCAGAGCGTGTTGCGGTACTTGATATGTACCATCACAGCGGGCAAGTCATAGTCAAGCGTATGATCGCTTTTCGTAACAAGGCGCCGTGCGGCGGTGGGAGCGGAATGCCCTGCGGCGCATGTCGTGAGCTGCTTATGCAGCTTTCGCCCAAAAACAGATACACAGAGATAATGGCGGATTATGCGACACGCAGCACGATAACGCTCGGTGAGCTTATGCCGATGTGGTGGGGCGACGAGCGCTATAAAACGGAAGATATAACCTACCGAGAGGCTGTGCCTGCGGATGCTGCGCTGCTTGTCGATATATATGACCGTGCCTTCAGGTCAGATTATATACGCTACGGCGAATGCCCGGCTTACGGGCGCACTGTTGAAAGGATGAAATACTCGATCCTGAATCACCCGAAGGAGATCATCATTTGCGGCGGAACACCTGTGGGTGTGATATCGGCTGACGACTGCGGGGAAGGAAACTATCGCATAGGATGTCTTTGTGTTGTGCCGGAGTACCAGTGCCGCGGTATCGGGGGCAGAGCGATAGAGCATTTCCGCGCCGTACATCCCGACTGGCGTAGGATAGACCTTGTGACTCCTGCCGACAAGACCGATAACATTTCCTTTTACCGCAAGAACGGATTCGAAGTATCGGGCACCGAGAGCGACGGAAATGTTATTGTCGTAAAGCTGTTTTGCGAGAAAAAGGACTGAAAATGCCGTCAGAATAAGCAATGCAACCGCTGCGCGTCAAATTATACAGTCGGGTTGCTTGCCCGCAACCGCAAAAAGGCGTATCATTATTGTATCACATGGGCAAAAAGCCCGGATATGAGGTTAAGCATGATATTGGCAGACAAAATTATTTTTCAACGCAAAAAGGCGGGCTGGTCGCAGGAGGAACTTGCGGAGCAGCTCGGAGTCACAAGGCAATCGGTATCAAAATGGGAGGGCGCACAGTCCATACCCGATATGGATAAGATATTGCAGATGAGCCGGATCTTCAATGTGTCAACAGATTACCTTCTAAAGGATGATATCGAAGAGCCGGGATTATCCGTTGATGCCGATGAGTCGCCGTGCAGGCGCGTTACAATGGCTGAAGCATCGGATTATCTTGCACGCCGCCGTGCGGCAGCACCGCGCATTGCACTTGCAACGTTTCTGTGCATAATTTCGCCCATCATTCTTATTCTGATGGGGGCTCTGAGCGAGGCAGAGGGCAGCGGCATAAGCGAAAATGCTGCCGCAGGAATCGGTCTCTGTGCTTTGATAGTGTTCATTGCCGCCGGCGTCGCGCTCTTTCTGTCGGCCGCTGCCGGCTCAAAGGGATTTGAATTTCTCGAGAGCGAGCCGTTTGAAACCGAGTACGGTGTGACGGGAATGGTGAACCAACGCAAAAAAGAATACCGTGACACGTATTCACGGTTCAATATTGCGGGCACGCTCTGCTGCATATGCTCCGTGCTTCCGATCTTTCTTTCTGTGGGCTTTAATGCCGCGGATGCTGTATATGCCGGGGCGGTCTGCCTGCTCCTTCTGATAGCCGGAATAGGGTGCGTTCTGTTTATCGTCGGCGGCACGTATGAGGCGGCGCTCGACCGTTTGCTTGAAGAGGGCGATTATTCGCCCGAAAAGAAGAGCCGAAAGGGCATCAAAGGCACCGTTAGCGTTGTATATTGGCTTTTGGTCACGGCAGTATTTCTTTGTGTTATGTTTATTCCGGCAATAGGAGTCAAGCAGAAAGATACATGGATCATCTGGGCTGTCGCGGGCGTTCTTTACGGCGCTGTTGCGGCAATCGCCCGCGCGATACGCAGAAAATAATTTTTGTTTGCTTGAGGCAAAACGAATGATTGACTTGTGCGTAAAACAGTGGTATAATTATAACGTACAAACCCTATATTTCTTAGCGCGACATTGCATGGTCGATTGATGAGCTTATCATCGTTCTCCAAATACTTTTGTGTTGCGGAAAGGACGGTCATTATGATAAGAAGAATACGCTCCCGAGTTTCGCTGCTACTCCTTTGGGCGGTGATTTTCACTGTGCTTTCGGGGTGTAGCTTGGGCAGAGGAGATACCGATACCACTACTGCTGGCACGAAGCCAGACGGAACTGTCACGTCTGCAGCGGGACCGAAGACGCCTGATGATAGCACCGCGGCGCCAGATGTGCCGTCAACGGGAGATACTGTGTCCCCGGTCACGTCCGCACCGGAGCCGGAGCGCATATCTTTTTCCACCACTGAGGGGGTCGTGCTTGTAGGCAGAATCGAAAAAGATGACTGTTTTTATTTCGTACCCGATCAGGTGCTCGACATTGAATGCACCGAGCTCCTCATTGATACGGTGCTGAAATTCAGCAATATCACGCGGCTTGATATGTTCGACACCGATATAGACGGCATTGACAAAACGCCGTATATCGGAAAACAGGTGACTGTCGGTGGTATACTGCGGACGATACGCGGCAATTTTGAAAAGCCGTATCTGCACGCCTATTTCATAGAAAACGGCAACACCGCCGGCAAGAGCCATGCCGAGCCTGATATCACTCCGCCCGTGACAGAGCCCGAGACAAAATACGATCCCTCTGTTCCGCTGCCGTCCAAAATGATGCCGCGCACCGAGAACGGGCATTATGTTTACAATCCTTACAGGCTCACCACCGAGGCTCTTGAGTCACTCGGCAACGGATTTGCGGATGTCTACATTGAAGTTGTTGACGCTGTGCTCGGTTACAAGAACTTTGTTGCTTGTGACGATGATTACGCAATGATGCTGCCAACAGTGCTTAATTATGAATTCCCGCTTTACGGCGTAACATTCGAGTGTGAGTATTCCGGCAATGGCGGAGTTTCTCTCAAATATCTTGTCAGCCGTATTGAGCAGGAAAAGTTAGCCGCAGAGCTTTTTGAATGTATAAACGGATACCTTAAGTCGGCAAAGCCGGGGCAGTCCGAGCAAATGAAGGCAGAGATAGTTTATCACGCACTCTGCACGGCAGTGAGCTACGATAAAGTAGCTGCGGAAACCCGTAAAAATATTGAGCCATACTATGCGTATGTAAAGAAAACCGGAATATGCGTGACGTTTGCTGCAGCGTATTCACAGCTGCTGACACAGGTGGGAATAGAGAATACCGAGGCTTCAGGGAGTGTTGGCGACGAAGGTCATGCGTGGAATCTTGTGACTATCAATGGTGAAAAATATTTCTGCGATCCAACTTTTGAGCTTGACTGGAAAAATGGTTCAGCGTTTGTGTATTTCGGTCAGACTTTATCAGATCGAGTGAGTAACGGCATTGTTCCCGAATCATGCTCGGTGGGGAAGTATATGATAACATCAGTGGCAGACGCGGGAGTTTCGGAACACGCCCTTCAGATAATATCGATTCAATAAAATAGCAAAGAAATTGTAAAATGAACGACAGAGACAAGTACATATCACCGTTTTCAACAAGATACGCAAGCCCGGAGATGCAGGCAGTGTTTTCGGATAATTTCAAATTCCGCACATGGCGTCGCCTGTGGATCGCCCTTGCACGCGCAGAAAAAGAGCTGGGGCTTGATATAACCGATGAACAGATAGCAGAGCTTGAAGCGCACGCCGACGACATTAATTTTGACGTTGCCGAGGCGCGTGAGCGCGAGGTGCGTCATGATGTCATGAGTCACGTCTACGCCTACGGGAAGCAGTGTCCCAAGGCAGAGCCGATAATTCATCTGGGGGCTACAAGCTGCTATGTCGGCGATAATACCGACGTTATAATCCTGCGCGAGGCATCGGGAGTGATACTCAAAAAAGCGGCTCAGGTGCTTTCGAACCTTGCGGAATTTGCCGACAAATACAAGTCGATGCCTTGCCTGGCATATACACACCTTCAGCCTGCACAGCTCACAACGGTGGGGAAGCGTGCGACGTTGTGGATGAATGAGCTGGTAATGGATATTGAAAATCTTGAATTTCAGCTTTCGGGGCTTAAACTGCGCGGTGCAAAGGGAACTACCGGCACACAGGCAAGCTTTATGGAGCTTTTCGGCGGAGATGAGGAAAAGGTAAAGCGTCTTGAGGCGCTCATTGCATCGGAAATGGGCTTTGACGGATGCATCCCGGTGTCCGGGCAGACATACTCTCGCAAGGTAGATGCGTACTTTCTCTCAGTGATGTCCGGCTTTGCTCAAAGCGCATATAAATTTTCAAACGACCTGCGTCTGCTTCAGTCATTTGAGGAGATGGAAGAGCCGTTTGAAACAAAGCAGATAGGCTCATCCGCGATGCCGTACAAGCGCAACCCGATGAGGTGCGAGCGCATGTCGGCGCTGGCGCGGTATGTTATAAACGATTCACTCAATCCGGCGATAACAGCGTCCACACAGTGGTTTGAACGTACGCTCGACGACAGTGCCAACCGCCGTATCTCGGTCGCGGAGGCGTTTTTGGGCGTTGATGCGATACTCAATATTTATATCAACGTTACTTCCGGAATGGTGGTGTACGACCGTGTGATACATCGCCGCGTTATGGAGAAGCTGCCATTTATGGCGACCGAGAATATCATGATGGAATCGGTAAAGCGAGGCGGCGACCGTCAGGAGCTGCATGAGATCATCCGTGTATATTCACACGAGGCGGCACGGCGCGTAAAGCTCGACGGCGGGGAAAACGATCTTATCGAACGCATTGCCGCCGATGAGCGCATTCCGCTTTCGAAGGAGGAGATCCTCTCCGAGCTTGATCCCGCAAAATACATCGGCAGGTGTCCGTCGCAGGTCGATGAGTTCATTTCGAAAGTTATAGAGCCGATACTTAAAAAATATCATCACGGCGAGGTCAAAGCCGAGCTGAGTGTCTGATATAAGATCTCCCGCGGGACGCATGCGTCCCGCGGGAGATCTTATTGTATAGATTTATTCTGTTTTTCCGTCTACCGAGACGACGGCTATTGTGGGGGATGAATGTGTTTTTTCGGTAAGTGCGTCCGCAAAGCTGTCGGGATCGTAATATTCCGAATCGTTTATATAGAACCTCTTGTTGTGATATCCGGCAGATTTGCTGTATGAGGTCCTGACGCCGATAAAGGTGTATTTTCCGTCGATCACGGTCAGAAGCTCGAGATCGCGGCTCTCTTCAAACCGCGTGAGTATTTCCTCGGATGTGTGATCTTTTGTTTTGCACCCTTTCGGGTCACGCTTGAGCAACTCGGAGCGCTCGCGGTTTTCGGCGACAAAGCCCATTTCTCCGACCGAAACACATATCATGTAGGCGGAGAAAAATGCGCAAAGCAGCCCCGCCACCGAGATCACCGCTTCTACACGGCGGTCGTCCGGGCGCCAGAGAGATGTCCATGTTATCGAAAGAACGATTATTGCAACGGCAATGACCGTTTTTACGATGGGGATCAGATAGCTTGTATATTTTGTATTGACGCGAAAAGGGTTGAAGCCTTTATTGAGCTCTTTCATTGTCCTCTGCAGCCCTCCGTTTATATTTATTCGAGTATTGCACTGTTCTCAAGCAGGGTCCTGCGCACGTCGCAGGCGCTGATATCGCGGACGCTTGCTCCGCGCTTTACAGCAGCTGCCGCAAGTACGCCGACAGCCTCACCTATCGCCATGCAGGTAGGCATTATACGCATCGATCCGAGCGTTTCACGATCCATGGAAATGCATCTGCCGCTCATGAGTAGACCGTCTATATCGGCGCTGATGCAGGCAGACATGGGGATCCCGTAAGGCTCGGGGATCTTCATGAGCACCGTGCCCGCGCCCTTTCCGCTGTGGATGTCGATCTTATATCCTGCAAGAGCAATGGTGTCTTCGGGCTTTTTGCCTGCGAGAGCATCATGATAATCTATACGTGTAAGACCGCATATGCGGCGAGATTCACGTATTCCGATAGCGGGACATATCTCATCAAGCACACAGTCCTCAAAGCCGGGTACAAAATCCCTGAGCGTTTTTATTATGCCGGGTATCTGGAGCAGTCCCTGTATTTCGCCGTCCGAAAGGCTTTCGATATCGGAACCGTCGCACCCGGGCACTCTCACGGTGTTGACCCATATTTTTCCGGGGATGGTCGAGTTGATATATATGATGTTTTCCCGTTTTATCGGGCAGTCGGGGTACTTCTTTCTTATTTCATCGAGATATGCTTTCATGCCGACGAATACATAGCTGTCGGTGCTGCGCCAAAGCGTCGTGTCGTAACCCGGGTCGATGTGGACGGAATCAAGCTGATTCATGTTTTCGGGGTGTTCATCGAGAAAACGCATGAATTCCTCTTTGTGAAAGCCTGTCAGGGCAAACATGGTCGTAGGCGGCTGAAGCTCTTCGCCTTTTTCATAGCGCGCACCTGCAATAAAGCCGAGATCGCCGTCTCCGGTGCCGTCAACGAACACGTCGGCGGCAATGTCGATGCGTGTGCCCTTGCCTATCACCGACACGCGGCGGAGTTTGCCGTTTTCGACAGATGTATCGCAAAGTTCGGTGTGAAATAGAATGCGCACACCCGCTTCAAGGCACATACGAAGCGCCAACAGCTTGAATTTGTCGGGATGCACGAGAGTTATCGAATTATGCATGGGGCAGCGCTGGTGTCCGAACGAATCGCCGGTCTTTTCGAGCTCGGTGATGAATTCCTGCGCTATACCGCCTATGATCTGTCTGCCCGACTGCGAAAGATAGCCGAGCAGCGGCAGTCCCATAGCGGCATTGCCGCCGAGATGCCCGTTGCGTTCGCAAAGTATCACATCCGCGCCTTGACGCGCGGCGGTAATTGCGGCGCAAAGCCCGCCGGGACCTCCGCCGATAACGCAGACATCGCACTTCATATTTCTGACTTCCATAATAAAAACACCTTTCAACAGAGATCTGCTGCGGCAGATCTTTCTTATTATATTTTACACGTGAATGATATCCGTGTCAACAGCAATACGTTAAATTATAGTTGCGTGTTGCTGCTTTTGCGATAAATTATAAACGGCGTAACATAAAAATACAGTCGGCGTCGGTCGTGGTGACCCCTTGCCGACATTTTGCATCGTCATGTGACAAATTTCGTGATACGGCATATACTTTTACTGAATATCGGGCGGCATTAGCCGTCCGGGAAAGGATGATGTCATATTTGACGGAATAAATATTGTGAAAAGAAATATGTATTCGGGTGAGGCTTTGCGCCGTATGGCAAACGGCGGCGCTCGCTTCGGTGTTGACGGAAGAGTATGCGATCCGCCGACGTCAGCTGCTGTGACCCGGGAGAACGTGATGACGGACGGCTGCGGCGATGCATCGGGCAGCGAGTGGGGACTTAAGGGTTATCCGCTTGCGATGGTCTATGCGCCGCTTCAGAATTTTGTCGATATCTACGAGCCTGAAAAAGGGCTATGCCGCGGGACGATCTTTGCCGAGCTTGATCTTCCGCTCATGAGTGCAGGCTGCAGGGGAGGAGGTATGGTGCGCAATGGATAACGCAAGAATAAACCAATATCGTGAGGGGTGCTCCGGTTGCGGCGGTAACGGTTACAATTGTCCAAACCTGCTTGAAAAGATAAGGCAGACCGATTTTGCCATACTTGACGCGGTACTTTATCTCGATGTTTACCCCGATTGCTCCGAGGCAGTGAAGTATATAGCGAAAAAAAACACCGAGCGGCGCGAACTGATCGACAGATATGAATCTACCTGCGGCGCGCTGACCATGTTCGGCATTCAGAGCGGAGTAAACACCGCGCCGTGGCCGTGGCAGTACAGCGGCGCGTGAGGAGGAGAGAAATGTTCTTATATCAAAGAAAGTTACAGTACCCGGTCAAAATAAAAACTCCGAACCCCAAGCTTGCGTCGCTCATTATTTCACAGGTGGGCGGTCCGGACGGAGAACTCGGCGCTTCGATGCGGTATCTCAATCAGCGGTATACGATGCCCTCAAATGAGACGATAGGCGTGCTTACCGACATAGGAACGGAGGAGTTGGGGCACATAGAAATGGTTGCAGCCATCGTTTATCAGCTCACGCGAAACCTCACGCCGGAGCAGATACTCGCAAGCCCGTATGCGTCATATTTTGTTGACCATACAACGGGAATATATCCCGCATCCGCCGCAGGTGTTCCCAATGATATGAAATATATCGGAGTTAAAGGCGACCCGATAGCGGATCTGAACGAGGACCTTGCGGCAGAGCAGAAAGCGCGGGTGACGTATGACAATATACTGCGTCTTACCGACGACCCGGATGTACTTGATCCGATACGTTTTCTACGCGAGCGTGAAATAGTTCACTATCAGCGTTTCGGTGATGCATTGAGAACGGTTCAGGATAAGCTTGACAGCAAGAATTTCTACGCTTTCAACCCGTCATTTGACACCAAGGGAGTGTTCAGGCAGCAATAATTTATGAGGGCTGTCGCGCGTTAGCGCGGCAGCCCCGGTTTCAATGTATCCTTTTTTCGGTTCCGAAGAATTCACATTCGAGCATTGCACACAGGCAGTGATATATCGGAAGATGATATTCCTGCACGATGAATGTTTCGCGAGCAGGTGCGCGCACTGTTATATCAGCTATTTCCGAAAGGCGCGAAGACTTTTCTCCGGTAAGCGCGACGGTGTGCATCCCTGCAGCTTTGGCTGTAATTGCAGCCAGCACGCAGTTGCGGGAATTACCTGAAGTTGATATTGCAAGCAGAACATCGCCTTCTCTTCCGAGCGCGGCTGTTTGCTGCGCAAATGTCATTGCGGGTTCCGCATCGTTGAGAAATGCGGTTGAAAGCGCGGGGTGTCCGCAAAGTGAAATTGCGGGAAGCCCGGCTTCAAGTCCGTCTGCCAGTGCGGCACCTTCGCTGCCGTAGGCAGAAAGCGATTCCACAAACTTTTCGGGCACCGGGCGGCGGACAAGAAATGACTTCATAAGTTCGCCGACAATGTGTTCGCTGTCCGCAGCCGAACCGCCGTTTCCGCACACGAGCAATTTTCCTCCTGTGCGGTATGTATCGGCGATGATCTCATATGATATTGCAGCCGAGGTCGTTTGCCATTTCCATAGCGCAATCTATACGGTTTATATCATTTGAATGGAAGGCGTCCATGGGTACCCAGTTGGTGCCCATCGCAAATATGCGCCGACCGTTGACAATAAAGCAGAAATCACCGTTGCCTTCCGCATCGGTCGTGCTTGTACGCGAAAGAGCGACCGTACCCTGTCTACTACGAGAAATATGTTCAGACATGGAAGGAATCTCTGGCGGATATATACGCCAACCTCGATAAACTCAAATAATCCGGAAAAAGGAGATATCGAAATATGAAAAGAACAGCTGCTTTAATGCTCGCGGCGCTTACGGTTGCACTGCTTGCGGCGACGTGCTGCGTGCCTGCCTCAGCGCTTGATATGAGCGCAAGCACGGTAAATATCAGCTCTGCTGCCGACCTCATTGCGCTTGCCGAGTATGTAAATACGCACTCCGAAAACAAAAACGACTATTCCGCAACCGCGGGCAAGACGTTCGTGCTTACCACGGACATAGATCTCAACCCCGGAATGGATGTTACCGCGCTCAAGGAAGGCGAAAAGCCCGTTGTGTGGGACGGGATACGCACCTTCGGAGGGACTTTTGAAGGAAACAGCCACACAATAAAAGGTCTTTATAACGACGGTACATTTGATTATACGACAAGCGACGGCGCGGGGCTCTTTCGCTTTGTTTGCGGCGCCGTGATTCGCGATCTCAATGTGGAAAAGAGCTATCTGAAGGCTACTCAGAAATGCCTCGGTACTGTTGTGGGGCTTATCCGCACGGGCGGCAAGACCGTTATCGACAACGTTCATGTAAATGATGTCGTTCTCAGTGCAGGCGGCACGTTTACCGGCGGCATAATCGGTCAGGTCTATACCGGAAAAAAGAACGATCTTGAAGCTGTCGTATCCAACGTTTCTTTCAACGGCGTTATCAAAGACGGCGTGAAAGACAAATGCGACAAGCAGAATGCCTATGGTGGGCTCATCGGTAACGTTACGATATACCCCGTACTGACGATCACCAATGCTACCGTCAGCGGCTATATGCACAGCGGACTCTGCGATATCGGCATTGAGATCTTAAAAGACCCCGGAAAAATCGTTAAGGAAAGGCATTGTGATCGACCCCAAGACTCCCGGTACTACTGCAGGCGAAGAAACTCCCGGTACCACTGCGCCCGGCGAGTCTGCCGATACAACGCCGCGTCAAGATAACCCCGGTACCGGTGACAACCGGACGATTGTCGTTGTCCTTGTTATAGTTGCCGTTCTGTCATCCTGTGTGACAATTGTTTCCGCGCGCTCGAGAAAAGAAAGAAAAATATAAAAATATCGGGCTGTCGCGTTTTTTGACGCGGCAGCCCGGTTTATGGCGTTCAGGCTTCTGATTTTGTATAGCGCTCCCGGAATTTTTTCGGAGTCAGACCTGTCGATTCGCGAAATTTTCTGATAAAGTACGACACGCTGTCAAACCCGCATTTCATTGATACGTCGAGTATTGAACTGCTTGACTTGAGCAGGAATATGCGTGCTTTCTTTATGCGGTAGTCGAGCAGGTAATCACTGAATTTGCGGTTGGTATACTGTCGGAACAGCCGGCAGAAATAAGTATAATTCACATTACAGAATTGTGCCACATCGCTCATTGAGATCGGCTCGTTGTAATGCTCTTTTATATATTCGACAGATCGGCTTATTATCTCTGCGTGATATGACGGGCACTCCTTGGCTCCCGTATCTCCTGCTCCACCCGGTTGTGCGTGATTTCTGAGCATCCAAAGGTATAGAAGAGAAATATTTGCCCTTAGCGCAAGCTCATATTCGAGCGGTTTTTCTATTTTTTCGGCTATGGTCTCCTTTATGAGCCGATAGATATAATCATGCTCCGGGTTTCCTACGCGTATGACGGTATACGGTGCACCGAAATTCACGGGCAGGAGAAGATACTGTATGTCGGCGGGCGTCTGAAGCTGCGGCAAGAGAAATTCAGCCGAGAATTTGATGACATGCTGAGTGAATTTTGTTATATCGACATCGCGCGGGGCTATCGTGTAATGTACGACGCTGGGATACACTATTATGATATCATCCTCGTCAAGATGAATCCTTTCCTCATTGCATATATACACTATACTGCCGCCGCGGCAGTAAAACAACTCAAAATATGAGTGAATATGCGGTTGGCAGACCTTGCCCGGTCCCTTTACGGGATATATATAAATATCAAAATATCTTTTTTCGCCATTGGCTTCCGCTTCGGATTCTATTTTGTACTTCATGTGTGAATCTCCGTGTGCAAAAAAGTTATATTTTATCATCATTATATCAGTCGTATTGCCGCTTGTCAACACAGACGGACGGAAATAGTATGAAATCGAAAAAATCAGAGCCGATCGAAAAACGGCTTTTAGAAATAACAAATACGAAAGCAGGTGAACGGAATGAAACTAAGGATCATACACATACTGTCTTGGCTGGCGGCGGTGATGCTGCTGCTTGCTTCATGCGGCGATCGCGCGGATAGTGAGCAAGAAAAAGTCCTGTGTCCTATCGTCAGCGACGGGAAAAGCGATTATGTTATAATCGTCGGCAAGGACTCGGGGAGCGCCGTCAAGGAGCTGTAGCTCTCTTTGGCTGACAGCATAGAAAAGCTGTGCGGAGTTCGGCTTGAGCGACGCACGGATGACACCGGAAAATATGCCGAGACCGAGCACGAAATAGTAATAGGCGTATGCGGTCGCACCGGAAGCGGTGATCTTGCCGCGACGCTCGGCAGCGACGGATGGAAAGTGAGTTTTGCCGACGGAAAGATCTTTATTGCGGCGCGGAACGAATCGCTTCTGCGCAATGCAGTCGAAAGTCTGCTTGAAGCCGTCGTGACAAAAGACGGCGACTTTTGCATTGAAGAAGGTCTCAGCATTACCGGAGCCGTTCCCGACGAGGCGGTGCCGCTGATCGCGGGCGGTGCCCTGAAATATGAGATCATATTTCCGGAGGACTGCGATCAGGCTACCGTAAAAGCCGTAAACGGGCTTTATGACAAACTCAAGTCTATGCTTGGTTGTTCGGTCAGCATAAAGACCGATAATTCGGTAAAAGCATCAGATGACTCATATGAAATACTTATAGGAAGAACGAACCGTCCCGAAAGCACCGAACTTTACGACTCGATGGGATATTTCGATGTGAAGTGTGCCGCATACGGAAAAAAGATTGCTGTCGGAGCCGGCATGGACAGCAACATAGGCGCGGCGGTCGATATGCTTTCGTCCAAGCTGGCAGCTGCTGTTTCGGGGACATTTTCCGGTGATGTCATTGTAATACCGTCTGATATTGAGGGCGAGAAGCTTTCGGTCGCATGGGCTGAAGGGATACCGGAGGTCAGTGCCGGGAAAAGCCTCGGCGGTTATGCATTTGACGACAACAGCACCGTGCTGTGTTATGACGGAATAAATGAAGCCGATTACAGCTTTTACGTTACATCGGCGAAAAATTCTGGATTTTCGATCCTCGGCGAATATTCGCTCGGCGGAAACCGATACACGCTTCTTGAAGGCAAAAATAACGATCTTTATGTCTCATATATAAGCAGCCTCGGTATGCTGCGCGTTTACGCCGAAAAATCGGGAACAAAATATCCGTTGGCAGAGCAGCAAGATGCGCCGGCTGCATCGGGGCAGAAGCTATGGCAGCTGCCGGTCGATGTTGTTGGCTCTGCATCAAACGGCGGAATGTCATATGTGATACGTCTCGCGGACGGGACATTCATAGTGGTTGACGGCGGTTATGCGACCAACCGTGAAGCTGACGGGCTTTATGAACTTTTGATGGCAAATACCGCCGACGGCAAGCAGCCTGTCATATCGGCATGGTTTATTACACACCTGCATTATGATCATTACGGGTGCCTCAAGAAGTTCACCGAAAAATATTCCGACAAGGTGACGGTGAAGGCGTTTTATTGTAATTTTCCAACTCGCGGATATGCGGGACTTGAAAGCAACACCGCGCCGACACTCGTCAGCTTTATGAAGAAGTGGAAGGGGGCGCAGATATATGATCGCATTCATTCCGGAATGACGTTCTGTATCGCAGATGCAAAAGCGGAGGTGCTCTTTACCCATGAAGATCTTTACCCGCAGCGGATGAGTGATGCGGTAGTCAATGACACGACCACGGTTTTTGCCATTACGGTAGCGGGGCAGAGAATACTGTTTCTGGGTGACATAGAGACGGCGTCAAGTGATGTTATGACCTCGTTTCTTGCCCCTGCTGCGATAAAATCCGATATCGTGCAGTTTGCACATCACGGGTATGAGGGAGCAACGGTCAAGGTATACAAAGAAGCTGCCGCTCCCGTTGTGCTGTGGCCCGCGCCGATATACGGAACTCTCAACGGTGCGCCGCAAGCTGTATTTGAAAGTATGATCACAACGACATCATATTCTCCGTCCAACGAATACATATGCAAAGCCGATTTCACAAATAAGATAATCGTTTCCGGCGCGGGTCTTGCAGAGCTTGATCTCCCGTACACGCCGTCGGGCGAAAAGCTTCCCGATTACAGATCCATCTATCTTGAACTGCTTAAGAAGTATAACTGAAATGAAAAAAGAAAAAAGAATCATTATAGCATCCGATGCACATTTTTGTCACATCGACTGGTACGGTGTGCCCACGCGTGAGCGTATTGAACGTATGGCGCGTGATCTGAATGCCGAATACGAGCGGGATCCTTATGAATTTATACTCTTTCTCGGCGACTATTCGCTTGACCACTGGAAGTGGCTGATAAAAGGCTCGTACCTTGCGCGCGGCATATGCAATACGACCGATTTCATAAACACCTGTTGCTGCGACCTGCCGACTCCGTACTATATGATCGCGGGAAATCATGAGCAGTACGGTGATGCCAAATGGCGCGAGATCACGGGTTTTCCGCGAAGCTTCACCGTGGAGTGCGGAAATTATGTTTTTATTCTCTGGGACAGCTACGGCGCCGATCTTGATCCCACCGAGCACAGCGATGGCACCTACACGCCCATGGATATTGAAGGCATGAGAAAGATAATGAACAGTTATCCGGGAAAAAAGTTCATTCTCTGCTCGCACCATGTTGATATAACCAAGGAGAGCTCCGAGCTCGGAAACTTCCTTGCCGATCCCGATATACTTTGTCTGTTTACCGGGCACAACCATTGTTCCAATATAGCGGAGTTGCCGGCAGGCGACGGCATAAAAAATCTGCTGCGCACAGGCAACTATTCGTATTCGGGAATGAAAAAGGACACGCTCAGATGCATGTGGGGATTCCGCGACCTGTACCTCGGAGATCATTCGCTGCGCTCTGCGTATTTGGTGCAGGAAAACGATGTTGTGATGGATGACGGTCAAGCGGTGCACGTCCCATACAGTACGCAGGATAAACGGAGCCTTAAATTCTGACAGTTTGATCCTCCGCACAGGTGAATAATATGATATTGATAATTTTTCATACTATTCTGATAGAAAAGGCGGCAGTACGGCTGTATAATACACTTGTAAAAAATGATCTTCATGTTGTTCTCGCAAGGTTGATCGATATGCCGCAGGCTTTACCGGATGTCGGAAATGACTGCGGTAAATTACGGGAAAAAGCCCGTGTTACGAGAGGAGTAATTGAAAATGACGGAGATCTTTCGCAAACCAAAGATAGGAGTGCTGCTTATTGAAGCAGAACGCTTTCGCGCTCTCGGCGAAGGTACCGTACGCGGTACATATGCGGTCAGAAAGGATGCCGAAGCCGCTGCATATATTAATAAGATACAGGAATTTGCCGATGTCGTATATCCCGGTCCCGTATGGGAGCGTGACGGCGCGGAAAGGGCAGCACGCCTTTTCTACAACGAGGGTGTTGACTGCGTTGCGGCAGGTTTTCTTTCATGGGCGGAGGATTTTGCCTGGATCCGTTTTCTGCGCGAGCTGCCGCAGATGCCGCTGTTCTTTATGTCGGTGGTGCGAGATTCGCTCGCCATAACCGATACGAACGATGAGGACCAGTTTATCGACTTCCTTTCCGCAGGTGCACTTGTGGGATTTCAGGAAGCCAGCGGCTCTTTCCGCCGCTTTGACAGACCGATGAGCGACATGGCCATCGGCACTCTTGACACGGTCGTTGAAAAGCTGAAAATATTCGCATCCGCAGCCCGTGTGCGCTCTACGCTGCGCCATGCGCGAATATCGCTGCTCTCCTGCTTCAACGAGGCGATGTGGGCTACATACCTCGACCCCTACAATCTTTTCATGAAGGTGGGACCGGAGATACATTTTCTTTCGATATCCGAGCTCGTAAATGAAATAAACGGCACCTCCGATGATACGGTGAAGGGAATAGTGAAGGAACTCACCGCGAACCATGAGGTATATCCGAACGTTGACATGGAAAAGCTCGACGCATCGGTCCGTGCATCGTACGCGATGGAGCGCATAGCCATTAAGGCGGATACCGACCTGCTCGTTCTCAATGACATAGATACGGTGCTTTTCCGAGAAGTGGGACTGCGTCCCGGTTTTGCTCCGACGAGTGCCGACCTGCCGCTCGTTACCGTTCCCGAGGGTGACATAGGCGGCGGTCTTGCAACTTACATACTGCACGCACTGACCGGACGCCGCTCAAACTTCATCGAGCCTTTCTATATCGATCATGTGCGCGGGACCTTTGCCGCGGGACACGCAGGACCGAACGATTACCGTGATCCCGAGGGAAAAATGATAATCGCACGTGACGAGCGTTTTGCAAAGAGCGGTTGGAAGTACGCCGGAGCTCCTTTTGCATGGTACGTTTTCCCCGAAGGCACAAAGACTATGCTGCATATGTCGGAAAAAGACGGAAAAATGAAGATGGTATGCACCCTCGTTGACGTCCTGCCGACAAAGCATTACCTTGCGTCCTATTCTCATGCGGATTTTGCACCGCACGGCAATATGACGCCCGAAGAACTGTTTGCCGGCATAGCGGCAAACGGTGTAACGCAGCACTACGGCATAGCTCCCGGTGATGTTACTGCAGAGCTTGAAGCGCTTGCAAAAATGCTTGGTTTTGACTTTGCAAAGATCTGAGGTAGCGGCAGTGAAGAAGATATTACTTATAACATACGACAACTGTGATGACAGTGAGGTGCTTTATCCGCTTTTCCGCATGCGTGAGGCAGGATATACAGTTGATGTTGCTTCGATGGAAAAGCGCACGATAAAGGCAAAATATCACTTTACCGTGGAGGCGACGCACCTTTTGAGTGAGGTCGATCCTTCGGAATATGCGGGGCTTATCCTGCCCGGCGGCACGGCACCCGAAAAGATACGTCAGCAGGCATCAGCGCTGGAGATAACAAGGTATTTTGATAAGAACGGTCTCCCCATAGCTGCCATATGCCACGGCCCGCTGATACTTATCAGCGCCGGAACGCTGCGCGGAAGAAAATGCACCTGCTATCCCGGTATACGTGACGATGTGATAAATGCCGGCGGACTTTATGATGACGCCGAAGCGGTGGTTGACGGAAATGTCGTCACTTCACGCCGTCCGGAGGACCTTCCTGCGTTCATGCGCGAGTTTATTGCGCTTCTCGAAAGAAACTGAACCAGATCAAAAAACAAGGAGATACAGCCATGTCATTTATGTTCAACCCTTTTCCCTATGACGATCCCAATGCGATAAACCGCATTGACGCCAAGGGTATCAATACCGCATCCGTCTCTGTCGGCAATGACTCAGTGCGCAAAGCTTTTGTCGCGATAGTAAAAAAAGGCGGCGTGATCGCTCTTGACGGTTATACAACCGCTCCGTTCGATGCCGTTCTTGCTCTTGCCGGCGATGTGCGCAAAATTGCCGTATCTTCGGTTCTGAAGTCGCCCGCCGAGCTGCGCGAGCTTTTCCGAGACAACCTTCCCGAGGATCGCAAAAAAGACCCCGTTTTGCTTTACGGCAAACTCTTCAAGGCGGGGTATGCCGGAATGTTCGATCCCGTAAAGCTCGCGGAACTCAAAAAGACGCTTGACGAGGTAAAAAAGTCGGGTGAGACACTGATACTCTGGGGCTTCGGAGCACTTTCCGAGGAGCTTTATCCTTATGCCGACACGCGCATATTCTGCGATATCACGCCCAAGCGCGCAGTCCTCAACATCAAAAAAGGCGGTTTCCGCAATCTCGGTTCGGACGAGGATATGCCCTTTAAGGCGACGATGCGCCGTTGCTACTATGTGGACTTCGAGCTTGCCTTTACCCTTCGCTCAAAGCTGCTTGCCGCACACGATATCGACTATTATATCTGCGGCGACAATGCCGAGGAGCTCACGCTGCTTCCAGCCGACCTGCTTTTCACGCTTATCGACCGTACTCTGGAATCTCCCTTCCGTCAGCGTCCGGTCTATCTTGAGGGCGTATGGGGCGGCTATTACACCATGGGTGTGCGCCGGCTGCCTGACACCATGAAGAACTGCGCATGGGTATTCGATATGATTCCGATGGAGGTCTCTACCGTTATCGAAGCTGACGGACTCACCGTTGAAGTTCCTTTCTACACCGTCGTTTCATCTTTCGGAGAAAAACTGATGGGCAGGCAGTGCATCGACGAATTCCACGGATTCTTCCCGATACGCTTCAACTATGACGATACATTCCACGCTGCCGGAAATATGTCCGTACAGCTTCACCCGGGAGCTGAATTCGTTATGAAGGAAAACGGAGAGCTCGGCAGACAGGACGAAAGCTATTATGTTTTCGTTACCGGTCAGGGCGCACGCACTTACCTCGGCTTCCGCGACGGAGTAAACGTTGACGAGTTTGTGGATGAGGTCAAAAAGAGCGAAAAAGAACACACCGAGATCGACTATAAAAAGTACATCTACGGTGTTCACAGTGAGCCGGGCACGCAGGTGATGATACCTGCCGGAACGATCCACGCGTCGGGGCAGAACCAGGTGATCCTTGAGATTGGTTCGCTCACCGTCGGTTCCTACACATATAAAATGTATGACTACCTCCGTCGTGACCTTGACGGCAATCCCCGCCCGATCCATTCATATTACGGCGCACTTAACCTCAATCACAATATGACAGAAACGTATGTCAAAGAAAATCTTGTGAACGGCAGAAAGAGAGTGCTGCGTGAGGATAAAAACGGTAAGGAAATAGTTGTGGGCGAGTGTGATCAGCTTTATTTCTCGCTTCGCAACCTCGTTTTCGGTGATTATTTTACAGACGATACCAAACGTTACTCCGAGAGCGGCGACTTTTTCGTGTACGCTCTTGTTGACGGTGAAGATGTGACTGTCAGAAGCAAAGCACACCCCGAGCGTCAGTTCAGAATGAAATATATGGATATGGTCGTCATACCTGCGTCGATGGGTGAGGTCGAGCTTGTCAACAACAAGCCCGGCACATGGACGGTCATGCACAAAACCATGCTCAAGCGCGGAGTCTGAGGCACTGCCGTGATGAAAAAGTGCATTTATGCCCTTGATGCGGGCGGGAGCTTTCTCAAATGCGGTCTTGTGGATGAAAACCTTTCCGTCATCTGCGGGACGCATGATTCCGAACCCGCCGACTCAGCCAACGGTACCGAGAAAAGCATTCGGGGCGCTTACAAAGCGCTTGCGGCGCGTGCCAAAGCACGCGCTGCAAGCGCGGGGTATGAAATATCTGCGATCGGGATGGACACGCCGGGGCCGTTTGATTATGCGACCGGCACGTTCAGGATGACTCATAAGTACACGGCGCTTTACGGTGTTTCGGTGCTGCCGTGGTTTGCCGAGGACTTTTCAGGTGTGCCGGTCAATATCATGCACGATTCGACGGCATTCATTCTCGGCGTATCAAAAGATCTGCCCGAAGAAAAAAAGAACGGGCTTGCTGTCGTAATGCTCGGCACCGGGCTCGGGTTTGCCGTTATGAAAAACGGTAAGCCTTTGCTCGCTGCAAACGGCGGTCCCGGTGTGAGCATATACCGCGCTTCGCTTCACGGTGTTGAAGCCGAAGAATTGATATCCGCGCGCGGTATATGCGAAAGGTACGCCACGGCGGTGGGATGCGGCGACAATATGCCTGATGCGCGGCAGATAGCAGAGCTTGCAAAGTACGGCGACCGTTACGCGATAACGACATATGCCGATACTGGAAGGCTGCTCGGTGAGCTGCTCTCACCGATACTTGCCGAATACGGAATACACACTCTCATGCTCGGCGGTCAGATATCGCGTGACTGTGGGCTGTTTATGCCTCAGCTCAGAATTGCACTTGAACATTCTGCGTGCGGATTCAGAGGGGAGATACTCGAAGCTCCTCATGCCGATGATGCGCATCTTATCGGTGCGGCTACCGGATGTGAAAAAATAATCTCTGCGTGTAATCGTGTCTGAGGAGCACGATTGGAGTGACTGCCGAAATCTCAAGGTTTTTCGGCAGTCACTCCAATTTTTTAAATCATAACTTTTTTGAATTATAAAACGGTGGTGTTGAAATATCCGAAAGATATTTCAACACCGCCACGAAAATATTATTCTCTTAAGAAGTTGCCGAATGTAAGCATCATCGGGTAGTCCTTGATCGGCAAGTTGTGGAATATCCATCTGCCGTCGCCGTGAGGCTCTGCAATGCTTTCGGGAAGGGAGTAAATGCTTCCGTCCAGCATATCAACAAGCTTTACTGCGCCGGGGACGCCTGCGGCGTGGAGCGTTACCGTTGATTCGTATTCTGATGTCATGAGGTCAGAAGCGTGCCAATAGACGTAGGCGCGGCTTCCGTCGGGGCGCAAAAAACCTCCGCCGAGCGTTTCAAAATCGTTGACATCGGTACCGAAAATGCGCTTTGACACATCCGGACGGGGCATTATCGGAAGATCCTGTACCTTCCACTCTCCCGAAAGCACCGATGCGAGCACCTGAAGTGTACGGTATGACATTTTCGGCTTATAATCGCCGATTGCAAAGCCGTTCTCATCAAATTCTGCACCGAGAACTCCGAAATATCCGTAATCGAGCCAGCTTGCTTTATCGCCGTTTTTGCCGTTGAGCGCTTCTATCATGTCCATGCATGAGAAGTATGATGCAAACTCCGCTCCGCCGAGCAGGTCGATGATGAGGTGGCGCGCCATATATTTTGCCTGGCGGCGCTCGCTCCATACGCCTTGCTTGAGCGCTCCGTTGCCGCCGCTGCGCGACTGAGTTCCGGATTCACCTTGAATAACCGGCATACCTGGCTTATAATAGTCGCATAATGCGCGCATTGAGCGTATGCTGTCTGCCATCACTTTGTCGCTGGGCGTATAGCAGTGATATGTGAGCGCATCGCAGATGTCAAACGCACCTTCTTCGGCAAGACCGGCAAAGAAGACCATGTTTGCGCGGCACATGGCACCGATAAGCGCGCGCGCGTCGGGATCCGATTCGTGTATAGCCTTAGCGGTCGGTATAGCGAGACGGGCATAATCTACGGGGTTGGCACCGCATTTCCATGTACCGCGCCCGTCGGGCTCGTTCCATATTTCATAATCGCGTACTCTGCCGCGGAAATGGACGACAAGCGCACGCACATATGCTATCCATGCGTTGAAGGCTTCATCAGAGAAGAGCGGCGGGCATCCGACAGCTCCGTATGCCTCGGCGGCTCTCTCGTCGTATATCTCGTTTCCGTAAACTATGTTCATCCACGGTATCATGCCGTCGGCGCGTAGTCTGTCCACTATTGCATCAAGCCACGCGAAGTCATAAATACCTTTTATGCGCTCGGTGCGCTGCCAACCGGACTGTATACGCACATATTTCACTCCGATTTTTGCGAGCGGTTCGTATGCCTTCTCGGGATCGAATACCGCGCGGTCGAGCTTTTCAAAACCTATCCCGAGCCTTGAGGTGTCTACCTCTTTTGCGCTCATGGCGCGCACGTTACCGATTTTGGTCAGTCTGTCCATCATTGTCCTTTCTGCGCCGCGCACGGCGCAACCGTTTGTTTATCTAATTATATCAGCTTTGCTGACCGCGGTATATACGGATTGTGCGATTTTATAAGAATATTATTTTTTAATTTTAAATCGCCGCATCTCATGCGACAGAAAAACAGGCTCCGTCTTCTTTATTCGGACGGAGCCTGTTTTTCAGTTTTCAGCCTCTATATGTTCAATCAGATCGGCTATTACGCCCTCCTCGTTGGAGCAGAGGCAAAGATCGGCAACCTTTTTCACCTCGTCGAGCGCGTTGCTCGGGCAAACGCCGACATCGGCTGCTTTTATCATTGAAATATCGTTGTCATAGTCTCCGACCGCGTAGACCTTGAGCGGTCCGGGGTGCTCGGGCGACTGACATATGCGTCTCAGCTCCGGGATCATGAGTGCCTTGGTGCACCCTTTTTTCTGAAGCTCAAAAAATGTGGGACCGGACATGGTATCCTCGAATGTGTCATCTCCCATTTCGCGGCGCAGCTCGCGGCGCAGCCACACAAGACGTTCTGGTTTGTCGCGTATAACGACCTTGTACCAATCATAATTCATCCATTCCTCGACGGGGAGGATATAGCGGTTTTCGGGTGGGCAGCTCTGCAGGTCGCGTTCCATCATAGGTGAAACGGGTGGGCAAGTCATATATCCCTCCGGTACGGAAAGTCGTATGCACACGGTGGGAAGGGCTTTGAACATAAAATCTATTGCGCGGCGTGTGAGGTCACGGTCCAGAAAATGTTCGCAGGTGGGGTGATTTTTGCTGAAATCATAAAGATATGTCCCGTTGCAAACGGCGACAGGAGCGTTTACAAGCTCACGTACATTCGGTATGCAGTGCTCAAGGCTCATGTGCATACGTCCGGTCGCGATCGTAAACAGACCGCCTGCGGCTTTGAATCGCTCGATAGCGTCAATGTTCCGCTGAATTATTTTTGCACGTGCTCCGAAAAAGGTACCGTCAAGGTCGGTAAGAATCAGAATGTTCGAAAGATCCTTCATGATTGTTCTTTGGTATATTCCTTTATAGATTTGAATGGTTCGCTGTAGCCGGATGCGTGCCGCAGTTTGTCGATAAGACGCTGCATATCGTCCGGACACGGTGCTGTAAAGCACATCGGCTCTCCGGTACGCGGATGGTTGAATTCAAGCCTTGCCGCGTGCAGGCACTGACCGTGGATGAGTTGTCGGTTTTGAGTAAAAACGGCGCCGCGCTCGCCTCCATACAAGGGATCACCGAGCACGGGATGCCCTATGAAGGCCATATGCACGCGTATCTGGTGCGTTCTGCCGGTCTCAAGTCTGCATATCGTAAGGGACGCACCGTTGTAGCGTTCGCAGATATTCCAATGCGTTACGGCTTCGCGCGCGTGCATTGACGGATCGCGAAGTACCGCCATTTTTTTGCGGTTGAGCGGATATCGACCTATCGGCTCGTTGACGGTTCCGCTGTCCTCACGCGGAGAACCGCATATGAGCGCTGCGTATGTCCTGCGGACGGCATGTATCTTTATATCCGCTGCAAGTGTCGCGTGCGCGGCATCGTTTTTCGCAACGACCAGAAGCCCCGAGGTGTCCTTGTCTATACGGTGGACTATTCCGGGGCGCATAACGCCGCCGATGCCGGAAAGGGAGGTGCCGCAATGTGCAAGCAGTGCATTCACAAGTGTGCCGTCCGGGTTTCCGGCTGCGGGGTGCACCACGAGCCCCGACGGTTTGTTTATGACGATTATGTCGCTGTCCTCGAATATTATGTCAAGGGGAATATCCTCTGGCTCAGCCTCTGCAGGCCGCGGCGCCGGCATGCTGACTAAGATCTCGTCGCCTGCGGTCAGTTTTTGTTTCTTTACGGCTGTTTTTCCGTCCAGAGCGACAAGTTCCTCTTCACACAGCCGCGCTGCTGCCGATCTGCTGAGTGATATGCCTCCGAAAAGACCGGCGGAGGCTGCGTTTGACGAAGCCTCCGCCAAGAACGCATCAAGTCTTTTGCCGACGTCTTTCTCCGCAACCGTAAGGCGTATTTTGAGCCCACCGGTATGCTCCGCTTCTTTCTTTTCCGTCATAGCGGACAAGATCCTTTCTGCGTTTTTATTCTTCTTCTTTTTTAGAATCGTTTCCGCTGTCGCCGTCCCGACCGCGGGCGCACTTTTTTGCATGGCACACGGTGTGTTCACCGCTTCCGCCGACATCGTCCGGCACAGCAGCTTCGACCTGATTTTTGTCGATCTTGCTTGCCTTGTATTCAGCGACGCTCAGCATGATAACGTAGAGTACCAAAAGACCTACGCCTATGCATATGCACGAATCTGCAATATTGAACACCCACGCCCATACTTTGGGAAAGGCGCAGAAGTCAATAAAATCTATCACATATCCAAGCATTACGCGGTCGATCATGTTTCCGACGCCGCCTGCGAGAATAAGGGCGAGTCCCGCACGTTCAAGCCTGTTTTTCGGCTTTGAAACGATCATAAATGCAATTATACATATGATCGTAATTGCAGAGAGTATGAGAAAGACCCAACGGTTGTCGGCAAGCATACCAAATGCCGCACCTCTGTTTTCCACATATGTGAAGCGCAGGACACCGGGGATCAGATCAAGCGGCGGATTGCCTTTAAGCGTTATCACGATGAGCCATTTGGAAAGCTGATCTATGAAAATAAGCGCGATTACGCTGATAAACCAAATAAGCATATTTTTAAGTATATACGGCTCGGCGGCTGTCAGCGCCGAGCCGTATGATGTTGCGGTTCCGGACCTTGGGGTCCGTTATAGTTATTGTCGTCAGCCGATTATCTTGCGGCAGCGGTCGCAGATGAATCCGTCTTCGGTCTTTTCGCCGTGTGTTGAATAGCACCAGCAGCGGTCGCATTTTTCTCCGTCGGCGGTCTCGACGACGACAGAGAGCTGCTTGCCGTCATCCGGGCTGAATGCACCTTCGGGCGCATCTCCGTTAACGACATGAGCGCCGCTTGTTATAAACACGGTGGCAAGCTCTTCCTCGGTAAATTTGCCGAGATGCTCAAGAATTGCGGTATCACGTGTATATACCGTGACCTTGGCGTCAAGCGATTTGCCTATGCGCTTTTCGGCGCGTGCAAGCTCAAGGGCTTTCATCACATCGTCGCGCAGGTCGAAGAGCTGCTCCCATTTTTTCGCGCCCTCAAATTCATATTCGGCGACAGGGGAGGGGAGCTCATTGAGGTACACGCTCGTCTTATTGTCACCGAAGGAATGAGGCATCGCCTGCCAGATCTCCTCGGCAGTAAATGCAAGCATAGGTGCGATAATGCGGTCAAGAGCATTTATGATGCGGTACATTGCGCTCTGTGCCGAGCGGCGCGCGGGCGAGTCGCTTTTTTCGACATAAACGCGGTCTTTGGTGATGTCGATATACAGCTTGGACATATCGATTGTGCAGAAGTTGTTTACCGCGTGGTATACAAGGTGGAACTGATATGTGTCGTACCCGTTGCGCGCGGTCGCGATAAGAGAATTGAGGCGGGTAAGCGCCCAACGATCGATGTCAAGAAGCTTGTCGACGGGCATGAGGTCACGGTCGGGATCGAAATCGCCGAGGTTCGCCATGATTATACGCGCAGTGTTGCGGATCTTGCGGTATGCCTCCGAAAGCTGCTTGAAGATGTTGTCGGAAGCGCGCACATCGACGGTATAGTCACTGGAAGCGACCCAGAGACGAACAAGGTCGGCACCGTATTTTTTTATCATTTCATCGGGAGATACCGCATTTCCGAGCGATTTGTGCATTTGCTTGCCTTCGCCGTCAACGACCCATCCGTGAGTCAGAACGGTTTTGTAAGGTGCTCCCTGCTGCTTTGCACCGACTGCGGTGAGAAGCGACGACTGGAACCAACCGCGGTACTGGTCTGCACCCTCAAGGTACATATCCGCAGGCCACTTGAGCTCGTCGTTGCCCTCAAGCACCGCAAAGTGCGATGAGCCCGAATCGAACCAACCGTCAAGCGTATTGGTCTCCTTGGTAAAGTGCCTTCTGCCGCAGTGCGGGCAGACAAAGCTGTCACCGAGAATGGCAGAGGCATCAAGATCGAACCAAGCGTTTGATCCGCGTTCGGCAAATACCTTGGAAACACGGTCAATACTTTCGTCATTGCATATCGGTTTGCCGCAGTCCTCGCAATAGAATACGGGGATCGGCAGACCCCAATGACGCTGACGCGAAATGCACCAGTCGGCACGCTCGCGTACCATCTGCACGATACGTTCACCGCCCCACGAGGGGATCCACTTTACCTTGGAGCACGCTTCAACGGCGGCATCCTTGAAGGCATCGACCGAGCAGAACCACTGAGGTGTGGCGCGGAAGATTATCGGGTGCTTGCATCTCCAGCAGTGCGGATAGGAGTGTACGACCTCTTCGCTTGCAAAGAGCGCACCCGATTCCTTCATGTCGGCAAGTATCGCCTCATTGGATTTTTCATAATACATACCCGCATATTTTCCCGCGTCGGCTGTCTGATAGCCGCGGTCGTCAACAGGTACTATTATATCGATATTGTACTTTTTGCAGGTGTTGAAGTCATCGGCACCAAAGCCGGGAGCAGTGTGAACGCATCCCGTACCGCTGTCCATTGTGACATAATCTGCATTAACGATCACGGAATCGCGGTCGAGGAAGGGATGGCGGGCGTGCATATATTCAAATTCACGTCCGGGCATTGCAGTGACGACCTCGTAGCTTTCGATTCCGCCTGCCGCCATTGTTTTGGCTGCGAGGGCTTCGGCTACGATATAGTAATTGCCGTCGGAGGCACGGAGAACGGCGTAACTTTCGTCGGGATGGAGAGCAATGGCAAGGTTGCCCGGGAGAGTCCATGTCGTTGTCGTCCATATGATGAAATATGTGCGGTCAAGGTCGCAGACGGCAGAAAGCTTGCCGCCCTTGTCATCGCATACCTTGAACTTTACATAGATCGATGTGCATTTGTCATCCGTATATTCGATCTCGGCTTCGGCAAGTGCCGTTTCGTCGTGGGGGCACCAGTAAACGGGCTTGAGACCCTTGTAGATGTAGCCTTTTTTGAACATCTCGCCGAAAACGCGCACCTCGCGTGCCTCAAATGAGGGCGCCATGGTGGTATACGGATGTTGCCAGTCACCGCAGACGCCGAGTCTGATAAATTCGTTTCTCTGGCGATCAATATAATTCTGTGCGAACTTGTGGCAGGCATCGCGGAACTCGGATATCGACATTTTCTTGCGGTCGATCTTATTCTTCTTGATTATGGCACTTTCGATAGGCATTCCGTGGTTGTCCCAACCGGGAATGTACGGTGCCTGATACCCCTCCATCGATTTGGATTTGACTATCATGTCCTTGAGTATCTTGTTCATCGCGGTACCCATGTGGATATCGCCGTTAGAGAAGGGAGGACCGTCGTGAAGAACGAATTTTTCGTGTCCCTCGTTGTTTTTGAGCATGAGGGAATAAAGGTCTATCTCATCCCAGTATTTGAGCATTTCAGGCTCGCGCTGAGGGAGGTTAGCGCGCATTGCGAATGAAGTTGAGGGAAGGTTGAGTGTGCTGGTATAATCCTTAGACATTTTTGGATCTTGTCCTTTCTTGCTGTCGGAAATTATTTATTTGCCAAGCCTGCGGCGAATGGCTTCAAGAGAGCTCTTCATGCTTCCGTATCCCGAGTGTTCACCTGACTGTGCGGGCGCGGCTTCCGGCTGTGTTGCAGTATCTGCAGCGGAAGTCTCTGCCTTTTCGGTGTCATCTTCGGCATCGGCTCCTGCAGCGGGTGTATCATCTTCGTGCGTACCCACGTCGCTGCTTTCTTTGTCGGAGTACATTGCTGTCAGCATATTTTTTATGTCGTCATCGGAGAACGATGGTTCGTGCGCAGGCTCGGGAGCTTTTTCATCGGCGGGCTTTTCGTCGGAGCTTACCGACGCTTCGGTCACGTCGGCCGTCTCACCTGCGGTATCGGTCACAGCAATATCCGGATCAGACTTTTTTTCTTCGGATGCGGGAGTCTTTTTCTGTCTGCCCGAGCCGGCAAGAGCCTGTTTGAGCGCCTCAAGCATATTGGTCTCGTCGGAAACGGTTTCGATGTTTTCGTCGTTTTCAACGATCTCATCCGCATCTTCGGAAAGGTTGGGGTCGCTGTCGGTATCATTCTCGCTCAGCTCGTCGTCGCCGATCTCTTCAAGTTCCGGAATATCCTCTGCCGCTTCGTCCGCAACCTCACCGTCTGCGGAAGCAGGTTCTTCTTCGACAGCCGCAGTGACGGCTGTTTCTTCCGTTTCATCGGTCGCCGATGAAGCAGATTCGTTTTCGCCGCTCCGGCAGTTGTCTGAAGTTGCCGATGTGCTGCCGACGGCGCCAATGCGCTCGTCGATATTTTTGCAAAGCACTTCCGTGCGCTCATCTATCTCTGTGCAGAGCTGCTCTGCTCTTGTTATGAGAGCTGAGAGGCGCTCAGAGGCTTCGGCAAGTTTACGGTCGTTTGCATTGACTGTCGCACGTACATCGGCAAGCTTTTTGTCGAACATTTCGGCATCTGCCGTAAGGCGTGTGTTTGCATCACGAAGTCTGAGAAGTTCGTTCCCGAGATTTTCGTTTTCCGACAGGAGCTTTTTATTTTCCGCTTTTACAGCCTCGACCTGCTTTTCCGCACTTTCCGCACGTGCAGACGCCGCCCCCACATCCGAGTGGAGACGTGTAATGCAGGCAATGAGATCGGAAATGGCGCGGTCGGCATTCTGAGCGGAGTATGTGTCACCGCTCAGCAGATATTTCTTTTTGAAGGATTCGGAAACAGACATAACAAACCTCCGTAAGTGTGAATTGAAAATTCTGTCGTCAGTATATGGGTATGAACGAGAGCGTCACCTGCACGATGGCGAGTATCATTGCCGCGCAGAAAAAAGAGGCATCGAGCGGCAGCCCCTGAAACCATCCTTTGCGTTCAAAGAGCGTTCGTACGGGAATAATGAACGGCTCAGTGATCGTACAGGCTATGGCATATATCACATTGTCCTCGTCCATCATCAGTAAGGACATTATCGAGCGCACCAACATCGCCATGAGTATCAGAGACAGAAATACGTCAACGGTATTAACAATAAGATATAAAAATAATTCCACGATCAGACCCCGTATTGCGATTGGATGTAATCGAAGGCAGGCGATCAAACGCGCCGGTCGATCAATAAACCTACCGCGCCGGATAATACGGCGCGGCAAGTAGTCCCCCGTTGCGGGCAAATGTCAGCCCCTATGCGGGAGCGCGGTCAGGTGTTATCCGTGCTTGCTTCAGCCGAGAAATGAGTCGGACGCGTCGGAAGAATCCGTGTCGGGCTTGCGACCTTCCTCGGATATCTCCATGTTCTCGGGTGCGAGCATATAGGTGTTGGCGGCAACTCTCTTTATCTGTCCGCCGAGGGCATAGGAAACGCCGGTGAGAAAGTAGATCAGGTTTGAGGCTGTCTCCTTGTTTGCCGATTCAAGGTTAAGAACTACGGCACATCTGTTGATAAGGAAATCGGCGATGGCGGGAGCTTCTTTGTAGCTTGTCGGCTTTATAAGCTTCATTGCGAACGCAGAGCCGGACGACACTGGCGATGAATACGAGGGTGCGGAAGATGTCGTTCTCTTGGGAGTATCCTCGATCTTGATATCATCGTTTTCCGCGGGCGCGAAAGCGCTTTCGTCGGGATATGTGCTGTCGGTCCCGTAGTAATCGGTGTCGTATGCGGCGTCGTAATCAGACGCTTCGGGTTTGTTTTTTCTTGCGAAAATGCTCATGGTGTTCCTCCGTTTTATTCAGCTTGTTTTTTATCTTGTTTATGGAGCTTCAGCGCCCGAAAAGGGCACGTCCCACACGCACGCAATTTGCGCCGCATTTGATTGCCGTCTCATAGCTGTCGCTCATGCCCATCGAAATGACAGGCTCTTTTATATTATGAAGTTTTTCGCGCCAAATGTCAAGAACAAGTTGATAAGTTTCTAAGAAATAATTTTCATAATCGGCTTTTTTCTCGAATTTTGGCCCCATAGTCATGAATCCGACCTGCTCAATGTGCGGAAAACGCGCAAGTGACAGGCAAAACTCCGCCGCGTCCGAAGGTGCTATCCCACCCTTGCTTTTTTCGTCGGCGCCGTTGATTTCGACGAGCACACGCGTTACGGTCTCGTGCATGGCAGACTGTTTTTCGATCTCCTCGGCAAGGCGTTCGGAGTCAAGCGAATGTATGAGCTCCGTCTGCCCGATGAGGTATTTTACCTTGTTTGTCTGAAGTCTGCCGATAAAGTGAAAGCGTATCCGGTCGCGCTCCTCGGGAGAGAGCAGCGCCTTGTGGGCGATGAGCTGCTGCACGCGGTTTTCCCCAACGTCCGCAACGCCGCATTCGCGCACCAGGTGCAGAAATTCTTCATCGCTTGCGTATTTCACCGCAGCGACGAGCGTCGGCGCACATGTGAGTCCCGCATCGCGCGATGCGTTTATCATGCGGTGTACGACCTCATTAAGCGAGCTGTCTATATATGCACAGTCAGTCATATTCGGACCTCCTTACGTTCTGTGCGTTCAACTGAGTGTTTTACCGTCGTAAAGGTTTCTTCCGGTAAGTATTATATCCTCAAGTTCGTCAAGGTAAAAGTAATAATCTTCTTTTGTGCCGTATTTTACCGGCGTGCCGCCGTTGTCGTATATGCGGCGCTGCCACCCTTTCTGCTTGGCGAAGCGATGCAGAGAATCATATTCACCGAGTACCCCTTCCGAATTGAAGCCGAGTATACGGTATGTCAGTTGCCTGTCGTTGCCGACCTCGGAATATTCCGAAACTATGCAGTAGTCGTCATTCTGGTTCAGTATATTGATCCTTCTGAAATAAACCCTGCCTCCGTGAAGGGTATAGACTCCGGTCATTCCTCGGTATGAGCGCACGGCGCTCATGGGCACGCGATAGCCGTCGAGAACGCTCTTTTCAAGCTTTACACTCATACGGCGGTAGTACGTGAAGCTCTCGGGCATAAGATCGGTGGAGAAGAGCAGAAGAGTTCCGCCGTTTACCGTATCGGCTACCTTTTTATCAAGCCTCATTGCGAGCACCGCTCCGCCGTTGTCGTTGAACATGACGTTGTATGTGCTGCCCTCGGTGTAAGAAGTGTCGTTGCTGCGGTCAATTGCAGCCGCGATATACCACCGCACTCCTCTTGCAATTTTGCCGGCATTGTTGGCGGGTACCGACGGGGAGCTTTGGATCGCGTCATAAAAGCTTTCGCATGTGAAATTGTTTATCAGCTCAGCTCCGAGAAGCGTTTCATACCCGTCGCAGTATCTGAAATAATAGCCGGTATCAGATGCTTTTACTGTACCTATGACGTTGCCGCGCTGCGCCTCGAGCGTTGCCTTTTTTGTTTTTAGCGCGGATATCGCGTCATCGATCCCGGTATTCTTGCCGCGGTAGATATCATACCGTATCATAAGACGGCGCAGCTCATCCGACTCACCAGATGCGCCGACATAATCGCCGACGGAGAGCGAGGACATTATGTCCGAATATCTGTCAGCCAAAGACCGGTATACCTCACGCATATTTTCGGTCCAGGCATTGCGCTTTGCGGCTGCTTCGAGAAGCTTTATTTCACGGTCGATGTCACTTATGCTTTTGTTTATTTCCTCATCTCCGGACGGATATATACTTGCAGCGGTCTCGTTTGTCGCAAGCCGCGTCCCGTCCGCCGCGGCGGGAAGAATGGAGCCGGAGGCATTTGCCGTCAGCACCTTCTCGTCGCGCAAAAGATATGCATCGGCCGCTTCATATTCCGGCTCGGATATCTTTATCGCAGCCGATGTTGTGACTGTTGTTGTGAGATTGCCGGCAAGTTGGACTACCATGTATGCGGCAAAGCCGAGCGAGGCGAGTGCAACAAAGATATGTGTCATTGCCGTGAGAAAATAATGAGTATCAAATACGGGCGCACGCTTCCGTTGCGCCGCAATGCGCACGGCGGGCAGATGCTGCCGACGATGCGGATCGCGTTCCTCCGGCGGACGGCCCGTGTGCTGCCTCGGCTGCATCCCGTTTTCGGGGGCTTCGTACTCGGGATATCTGTTTTCTTTATCTTTATTTTGATTTTGCATTTTCAATTATTCCGACAGCCTCCGAAAACGGGTCGCAGTTGTCATCGTATATATCTATCCAGCGTACATAGCTCTTTGAGCCGAACCATGTCATCTGTCGTTTGGCATATCTGCACGTTGCCGTGATGATCGCCTCGCGTGCGTCGGAAAGCGGCGCTCCCGCGCGTACCGCGGCAAGCATTTCCTTGTATCCTATCGCCTGTGCGGCGGTTGACGGAGTGCCGTCGGGCAACTTTTCGAATACTCCTTCCGCGTCAAGTCGGCGAACCTCGTCCTCCAACCCGTCGGCGAGCATGATGTCTACGCGCCGTGCTATTCTGGCGCGAAGCACCGATCTGTCGGGATATCTGAGACCTATGACTGCCGCACGGTAATGCGACGGTGCGGCGTTGTCGCGCGATCTGCGGTCAAGCTCGCTTTTTGGCACTCCGCTTTCGCGGAATATCTCAATGGCGCGTATTACGCGTCGTACATTATTCGGGTGTATCGCAGCAGCCGATTCGGAGTCGGCCTCTTCGAGCATGCTGTGAAGTATTTCCTTGCCGCCCGGCCGCGCGGCGATGGTCTCAAGCTCGTCGCGTATCGCGGTACGTCCCGATGTACCCGAATATGAACGCGGCGTCAGCAGGCTGTCGAGGTAAAGTCCCGTGCCTCCGCAAAGCACCGGCAGCCTGCCCTCTGAGACTACTTCGTTTATGGCTGACGCGGCGTCACGTGCGTAGTCGGCACAGGAATACGATTTACCGGGTGATACAATGTCGAACATGCGGTGTGGGATAGCTCTGCGATCCTCATGCGTCGGCTTTGCCGTGCCTATATCCATCCCTCTGTATATCTGCATCGAGTCGCAGCATATGATCGTTCCGCCGTATTTTTCGGCGATCCTCATCGCAAGTCTGCTTTTGCCTGATGCCGTGGGACCGACGACGGCGGTTATAAAACGCCGCTTTTCACTTGCTTCGCTCATGGGACATCAGAATGGGATCTTGTCGGCGCGGGTAAAGCCCGTGCGTCTTACTGCGTCGCCGTGTTTTCCGGACCGCGGGAAGGATATCAACTCGCGTGGGATTTGCGGTGCGTTATCGCCGTCAAAGAGAGCAACCGCGGGATCGTCGGAAATGTTTTTTCCGATGTCGGTGATAAGCGATCTGTACGGTCCTCCGACTGCAAACGCATATCCCGCTTCCGACGGCAGCCCCTGCCACCACCATGCGGCAACTCCGAGCTTTTCGGAAGGCACGATCTGCCCGAAAAAGCCGTCGAAAAGAGACATCATCCCACAGAGCAGGCGTTTGAGCGCGAACTGCCATTCGGGGTATTCCCATACCGCAGCCGAGATGGTAACGGCAACGCGGCTCGCGCGCAGTCCAGCGCATTCCGACGGACGTGTGGCATCGCTTATGAGAACATGTGTTACGGGGGCGTGCGCGTACCATACCGGCGCGGGAGTGCTTTCGAGGAATTTGATAAAATGTTCTTTTCCGGTAGCGGTAAATTCGAATTCGGGTGTGTCGTTTTGACCGTACTTTACGGGTAGCGCACACGGCAGACCGGACTCAAGCAGTGAGACAAATGCCGCGGCGTATTTTTCGAACGGAGATGACGGCATGAAGTGACAGGAAAGCGTCAGCATCGGAGTCACCGAATTTACGGGCGGAATAACGTAGCCTGCGGTATTTTCGCCGATGAAGACCGTTCCGCTGTTATTAGCGACTGCCGCCCCGCCCAGGACGTTGGCAAGCGTTTGTGCAAAGCGGTCAACGTTTTTTATGTTGCCGCCGGAGCCCTCGCCTCCTGCGAGACGTATGTCAAAGAAGCAGCGAATTCCGGGGCAGGTGAGCAGGACATTTGCCGGTATATCGCCGAAAGAGACTGTGCGCGCTTCATCTATGACAAGCTCACCGTCAATGAGACGCGGTATCCTCAGCGCACTTTCGACAGATGCGTTTTCGGCAGCCGCAGCCTGCGGTTCGATCGGGGAAAATATCCTGTATCCGTATGCCATTTTGCAACTCCTTGATCCGATAAAAAACGCATGATCCAACTACGTTATAAGTAAAATTATTATATCATAAAAAAACGTTTCATGCAATACCGTGAGATAAAAATATCAGATAAATATAGAAAAACATCATGTGATAAAGATGAAATAAAGCTGTCGGCGACACTTGTATATTTATATTGCGTCCTGCGACTGTTTGTGTTATAATATAATATGACGAACGGCTTGCCGGCTGCCATTCCGGCGTCGTCCGAAGACATCAAGAACAAAGGATCGGTACAATGAAAATTCTGACGACTCTTTCCGCACTGTTTATCATCGGCGGCAGCACGGGCTGGCTTATCGAGCTTGTGTTCAGACGTATTGCCCACGGAAAATGGATCAACCCGGGATTTCTTTCGGGTCCCTGTCTGCCGCTTTACGGGTTCGGAGTGCTCGTGCTTTATGCCTTCTGCAGTTTCGACCTTTCTTTTATCCATGCCGTGTGGCTCAGATATGTTGTCCTCATCGTCGGGCTCACCGTTGTTCTTACTGCGATAGAATACGTGACGGGCATTATCTTCGTGAATGTGTTTCATGTCAAGCTGTGGGATTACAGCTCATGCCGCGGCAATATTCAGGGGGTGATCTGTCCGCTGTTTTCGCTTGCGTGGGGAGCCATCGGCGCAGGGTATGCGCTTCTTTTGCACCCGCATTTTGTGACCTTCATTGACTGGCTTGCCGAGAATCCGATATACAACTTCTTTTCGGGTATGTACATGGGAGTGTTTGCCGTTGACGTATGCTACTCATTCCATGTGGTCGGAAAACTCAAAGAATTTGCCGAGGAAAAGCAGCTTGTCATCAGATACGAAAATCTCAAGCTTTCCATTGCTCGCCGCGCCGAGGAGCTGAAGCAAAAGCGCAACTTTGCATTCCCCTTCCGCACCCCGACAGGGTTGCGCGAGGAAGTGGAGCATTATATCGACGCACTGAAGGAAAAAGGAACTTTCAGCGCATTCCGTGACAAGCGCAATAAGAGCAAAAAGCAATAAGTCACCGCTCACGCGGCGGAACGTTATCCCCTCACTGCAACGCAATGAGGGGATGCGTCGTATCTGCGAAAAAAATCATTCATTCGGCATAAAAAAACGCATTGACGATTGAAATATACGATATAATCTGATATAATATTTGCATGAATCCGACGGTGAGACGTCATTTTTTGGCGTCGAAAGGTCGGGAAAGACGCAAAAACGGGGCGTTTGCTGCAAGCTTGTAGCTTCGAATACATCTTTTGCGTCGCCGTTCGCACAGTCGGACGGCAGAAGGCATGGTTGAAATGTCAATACTTAATCAGCTCAACAGTGTGCCCATGTATCTGATATGCGGCGGTATCGTCGCATTCGTTGCCGCAGTATGTGTGGTGTTTCTTATCCGAGCATACCGCGCGGGGAAGGCTATCGGGATGGACACGACAAAAATGAAGCGTGTTATAGTGTCAAGCGCAACGTTTTCGGTACTTCCGAGCGTTGGAATACTGCTCGGTGTCATAGCTCTTTCGGGAAGCCTCGGTATACCGTGGCCGTGGCTGCGGCTCTCTGTCATCGGTGCTCTGCATTATGAAACGCAGGTGGCGCAGGCAGCTGCGGAGCAGGTCGGCATGAGCACTCTTTCCGCAGCCGAAATGACGCCGGCGGCGTTTGCGACGATCGCACTGCTGATGAGCCTTTGCATTATATGGGGCATTGTGCTGTCGGTGTTCTTTAACAAGCGTTATACGAAAAAGCTGAGCGGCGGTAAGAGCTCGACGGGCGGCGGATTCGGTGACAGAGCAATGACGGCAATGTTCATCGGACTCGTCAGTGCGTACATAGGTAGCTACATCGGTGGGTTGGTATCGGGCAAAGGACTGTTCTCTTTCAAGGGAGATTTTATTCCGCTTATCGTTGTTGCCGTCTCAGCGCTCGTTATGGCTCTGTTCGTTTTTCTTGCCGAGAAAAAGAAAGCGGCGTGGGTCGATAACTTTGCAATTGCGGGCAGCATGATCGTGGGTATGGCGTCGGCGGTCCTTGTCGGCGCGCTGAGATAAGGAGGATATCATGGAACAGAACGAAAACAGATCCGCATGGGAAAAATACAACCGCGGGACGCATGCGATAGGCAGAGCTGTCAGTGTAATGACCATCGTACTGCTCATAGGAGCGCCGTTTCTTATCGGCAGATATCTCGGTGCATATCCCGACATCGGTGCTACCGCAAAGGGCTTTTTGTCGGTCGGGCTTGTATGGACTGTGTCGAGCATTGCGGAATTTCTCATATACACGCCAATGCTCGGAGCGGGAGGAGGTTATCTTGCGTTTATAACGGGCAATCTCATAAATATGAAGATCCCGTGCGCGGTGAATGCACGCGATATGGTCGGTGCAAAGGCGGGAACGCCCGAAAACGAGATAATCTCAACACTTTCCATCGCAACATCTTCACTTGTTACGATCCTCGTTCTCGCGGCGGGCGTTCTTGCACTTCAGCCGCTCCAGCCGTTGCTTCAAAGCCCGGTGCTTCAGCCGGCGTTTGAAAACGTTGTGCCGGCGCTTTTCGGTGCTATGGCATACAAGTACTATCGTAAGAACATGAAGATCGCTCTTTTTCCGCTTGTCGCGATGGGGCTTCTCTTTGTCCTTGTGCCGTCGCTTATCGGCTCGACGAGCTTTATGATAATTCCGTCGGGAGCCATTGCGATTGCGATATCTTACTTTGTATATAAGAAAGGAGCAAAGAGAGCAAAATGATCAAATACCTTATTATCATACCTGCGCTTCTGCTGTTGGCTGTTCTTGCAGCCGTTATCAGAACGCTTTTACGACCTCGTAAAAAGTCGGATTACAAGCCGCACGAGAATGAAGAAGAAGCGCTCCGGCTTGCGGCGAAGCTTTCCGAAATGATAAAATACGATACTACCTCACATGCCGGTGTTGCGGAGGTAGAAAAATTTCTCGGCTTTCACAAGGTGCTTGAAAAGCTTTTTCCGCTTGTACACGAAAAGCTTCAGAAAACCGAGATCGACGGAAATCTGCTTTTTTACTGGAAGGGCAAAAGTTCCGAAAAGCCGATACTCCTTATGAGCCATCAGGATGTTGTTCCTGCTGAAGGCAAGTGGCTGCATGCGCCGTTTTCGGGCGACATTGCGGACGGAAAGGTGTGGGGAAGAGGTGCGTCGGACACAAAATGCTCGGTCATGGCATTTTTTGAGGCGGTCGAAGAGCTGCTTGCCGAAGGCTATACTCCCCCGACTGACGTTTATCTTGCTTCATCCTGCACTGAGGAATGGGCAGGCGACGGTGCTCCCAAGATCGTTGATGAGCTGCGTCGGCGCGGAGTCGAGCTTTATCTGCTCTGCGACGAGGGCGGCGGCATCATAAGCGAGCCGATAGGCGGTATTCACGGCAATTTCGCCATGGTCGGTGTGTTTGAAAAGGGCAAAGCCGACGTTAAATTTACTGCGAAAAGCACGGGCGGACACGCCAGCGCGCCGACAAAGGGAACACCCATAGCACGCCTTGCTGCGTTTGTCGATGAGACCGAAAAGCATTCTCCGTTCAGGAAAAAATTGCTCCCGGAGGTCGCGGCGATGTTTACGACGCTTTCGGACTACGCTTCGTTCGGTTTGCGTCTCTTTATGGGAAATCTGTGGCTTTTTGCACCGCTGCTCAAAGCTGTGCTGCCTGCAATAAGCGCACAGGGTGCTGCAATGCTTAAGACCACTATCGCATTTACCATGCAGTCTGGGTCAGATGCATACAACGTCATACCACAGGAGGCGACTCTCGGAGCCAATATGAGATTTATTCCTCATCAGGGAGAGAAGGAAAGCCTTGAGCTTATCAGACGTCGCGCCGAAAAGCACGGGCTTTCGATGGAGATAATCCATTCGAACGATTTCACGCCTCCGGTAGATATAAACGGCAGCGGGTATAAGCTTGTCGAAAATGTGATAGCCGAGACATTCTCGGGACTTGCATCAAGCCCATATGTTATGACCGGAGCGACCGATGCTCAGTTTTATCAGCCGATATGCAAAAATTGCATACGCTTTGCTCCCGTGATATACGGTCCGGAGCAGATGAAAGGAATGCACGGCCTGAATGAAAACATCGAATACGAGTGCCTCCCGGGCGCCGTGAGATTTTATAAAAATCTTATTAAAGCAGAAAAATGACCTTTGGGCTTCCGCGCATTTGACACGGAAGCCCGAACTTGTTCAATTTTATATGAAAACAGCTCCGCACCGGGCGCGAATGCCGACGGTGCGGAGCATTTATTATTTGAGATAGGAGCTGTTCATATCAATATCTGCGAAAAAATGCACGCCGCCGCGCTCGTTTTCGGGCGGGAGCTGCCGCCAGTCGCCGTAAAGGCAAGTCAGGTATTCCTCAGCCTTTTCCGGACCGTAAACGGTGATGTTCTCGAATTCATACGGGGTGGGCTTGCCGTAATATTCGCGCGGCATGATCTCGTTTTTCCTTGCATTTGTCGTCAGCACGCCGACGTATTTGCATGTGTCATAATCATGCTCCGCCGACAGTTTATCTAGCTTGAGCGCCATCTTTCTCGCGCTGAACGGAAGCAGTGCGCCGCACGCAACGGCGGCATTCTTCCACCATTTACGTCCCTTGCGGTAGGTGCTTATCTTCATGGTGAGAAGCATATTATCGATATCTATCTTTTTGTAATTTCTGTACGACTCCTCCGGAGTGTCGCCGATACCGTCGAGCGGAAAGACATCTATGTACACACCGCGCGTTACGTTTTTTCGTGCAATTTCGGTCATTGTGGTGTTTGTATCATAGAGCTTTGCGAAGTTGTAGATAAAATCGGGAGCGCCGCCGTACGGAGACTCGATCACATAGTGATCCACCGGTTCCTTCAGCAGTTCAAGAAGCCTTTGATAGTCGGCGCGCGGAACGGCAATGTCAACATCGTCATCCCACGGAATAAAGCCTTCGTGGCGGACGGCACCGAGAAAAGTTCCGGCAACTACGTAGTATCTTATGTTATGTTCTTCAAGATACTTTGAAAGCCATGTCAGCATTTCGAGAAGCTTGCTTTGAAGTTGATTCATTTTTGACTGTTCCTTTCTTATGCTGCCGTACCGGCTTACTTGCGCCACACCATTTTATTTACGACACCGGTATACGACTGAATGATCTTGACTACCTTTGTTGACACGTTTTCGTCGGTGTAGTAAGGAACGGGAGTGCCGAAGTCGCCCGCAGCGTTCATGTCTACCGCTGTCGTTACAGCTTGCAGCAGCGATTTTTCATCAATGCCGGCAAGTATAAAGCATGCTTTGTCCAGCGCCTCGGGGCGTTCGGTCGATGTGCGTATGCACACAGCGGGGAAGGGATGACCGACAGATGTGAAGAAGCTCGATTCTTCCGGCAGCGTGCCGCTGTCGGATACCACTGCATAAGCGTTCATCTGAAGCTTATTGTAATCGTGAAAGCCGAGCGGTTCGTGACGTATCACGCGCGGATCGAGCACAAATCCCGATGATTCGAGACGCTTGCGGCTTCTCGGATGGCATGAATACAGGATCGGCATATCATATTTTTCGGCCAGCTTGTTTATTGCACCGAAAAGGCTTGTAAAATTCTTTTCGGTATCGATGTTTTCCTCTCTGTGCGCCGAAAGAAGGATATATTTGTGAGGCTCAAGTCCGAGTCTGTCAAGGATATCACTTGCTTCTATCTCCGCAAGGTTGGCGTGCAGTACCTCTGCCATCGGTGAACCGGTGACGTAAGTGCGCTCTTTGGGAAGTCCGCACTCGGCGAGATATCTTCTTGCATGCTCGCTGTACGCCATATTCACATCGGATATGATATCGACGATGCGGCGGTTGGTCTCCTCGGGCAGGCATTCGTCCTTGCAGCGGTTCCCGGCTTCCATATGGAAGATCGGAATGTGAAGGCGCTTTGCCGCAATAGCCGAAAGACAGGAGTTGGTATCGCCGAGAATAAGGAG
>ERZ824575.402-NODE-402-length-57658-cov-16.104179_pt1 | contig 57658 bp, 54 predicted proteins | sample MGYA00519470_ERZ824575 | MGnify/ENA primary metagenome ERZ824575 (study PRJEB31778, sample SAMEA3449170) | human gut metagenome | biome: human gut; feature: human-associated habitat; material: faeces | place: United Kingdom | collected 2010/2012 ... | reverse complement strand
TTAGGGATTGAGAACAAGCACTTTTTTGGAAAAACAGACTTTTTCTACAGTCTGAGAATAATAAGGCTTGATTTTTTATTTAAACTATGGTACAATAGTACAGTATCAGAAATAGAACCCGTGATTATGGGTGTAAGCCCTGTGCAAGGGAGTCCTGTGAACCATGTCAGGCGGGGAACCGAGCAGCATTAAGCAGTTATGACCTGTGCCGCAGCAAGTTTACACTCATAATCATGGGTTCTATTTTTGCGTATCGTTTTATTTACCGATTATTATGTACTTTTTCACGGGAGGTTAGTTATGCATCTTGCTCTTTATCGTAAGTATCGTTCTGCCACCTTTGACGAAGTAATTTCGCAGGAACATATAACCACCACGCTGAAAAATCAGATAAAGGCCGGCACTCCGGCTCACGCTTATCTGTTCACAGGATCGAGAGGTACGGGTAAGACCACCTGTGCAAAGCTGATGGCAAAGGCGGTAAACTGCTTATCTCCCGTTGACGGCAACCCCTGCGGAGAATGTGAAAGCTGTAAGGCAATAGCCGCAGGCTGTCCGGATATAATCGAGATGGACGCAGCCTCAAACAACGGCGTTGACGATGTAAGGGCATTGCGTGACGAGGTTATGTACGCTCCGACTGTCTGCCGTTATAAAGTTTATATAATAGACGAGGTGCATATGCTGTCCTCACAGGCATTCAACGCACTTCTGAAAACCATAGAAGAACCGCCGCCGCACGTTATATTCATACTTGCGACTACCGAGATACACAAGGTGCCTGCGACTATCGCATCAAGATGTCAGCAGTTCCGCTTTTCAAGAATTGACGTAGAAGAAAGTACAAAGCGGCTGTGCGAGATAGCGAAAAAAGAAAACGTAAATATAACCGAGGATGCCGCAAGGCTAATCTCCAGATTGTCCGACGGCGGTATGAGAGATGCGGTTTCTCTGCTTGACCAGTGTATAAGCGTGAGCGCCGACATTGACGAGGAAACCGTAAGGACTACCGCAGGCATCGCAGGAACGGAGCATCTGTTCACGCTTGCGCAGTGCATACACGAGCAGAATGCGCCCGAGGCACTGAAAATTCTCGATGAGCTTCACAATCAGTCGAAGGATCTTATGCTTCTTCTTGACGAGCTGTTGTCGCATTTCAGAAATCTGTGCATACTGTCGGCAACGAACTCCGACTTTTCTCTCATCCCTGCAGGTAGCGGAACAAGAAACGATCTTGCAAGGCAGACAAAGGAGTTTACTCTCGGAGAAATAATGCGGTGTATGGATATACTGCAGGACTGCATTGCGAGAACTCCGAAAACGGCAAAGCGTAAGACGGTTGCCGAAATGTGCCTTATAAGGCTGTGCACACCACGTCTTGACAGTGATACATCGGCATTGTCGTTAAGGCTTGAAAAGCTGGAAAACAGGCTCGACAAGCTGTGTGACGGCGAGATAAGCATTCAGCCGAGAGCCGCAGTGCAAACCGCTGAAAGCACAGAAAAGCATATACCGACACAATCCGCAAAACCCGTAAGCGTAGCCGGCAACAGACCGCAGGATATTATTGCAGATACGCTGAACAGGATAGAAAATAAAATCACATCCGCTGATGATAAACAGAAGGATATGACAGCTCCGACCGCTTCGGTACAGCAGAGCGGTACAGAGCGGAATGCCGCAGACAGCAAGCCTGATTGGCTGTTTGAGGGTACGGGCGGCACTGATGATAACGCAAGTGCAGTAAACGAAGATGCTCCTCCGTTTGACCTTGACGAACCGCAGACAAGCGTTGCTCCGCAGGAACAGGCAAGTAATACAAGCGGTGACGGTAACAAGCCGGATTGGCTGTTTGAGGGTACGGGCGGTGCTGATGATAACGCAAGTGCAGGAAACGAAGACATTCCTCCGTTTGACCTTGACGAACCGCAGGCAAGCGTTGCTCCGCAGGAACAGACAGTAAAGACAGAGAACAATCTTTCCGAACAGCATAAAAATAATCTGTCGGCAGGCAGTGCGCAAAGTACCGGTAATGCCGATCCGCAGGTAACCGAGATACTCGACAGACTTCCCGTTATACTGCAGGCTATACTGGGACAGGTGCAGGTGACGCTCGGTCGGGATACGGTGAATATCAGCGGTTATCAGAAATTCCAGTATGATTTCCTGACAACAGGCGACTCGAAGGAACGGCTTGAGAAAGCCGCCGAAGAGGTAACAGGCAGAAGGCTTGTAATGACCTTTGACAATATCGGCGATACAGCTGAAAGCAAGGATAAAAGCGACCCTGTTTCCGATTTCTTATCAAGAGCGGAAAAAATGGGCGTAAAAATAAAATACAAAAAACCAAAAAATTAAGTCGCCAGACTTAAAGATACGAAAGGAAAAATCACAATGAAAGCAAGATTACCCAAGGAATACCAGAACAGAGGCGCAAACAACATGAACAGCATGATAAAGCAGGCTCAGAAGATGCAGGAAGACATCGAGCGTGTACAGGCTGAGCTTGAGGCAAGAGATTTCACAGCTTCTGCCGCAGGCGGTATGATTGAAGTTACAATGAGCGGTGCAAAGGTACTCAAGGAAGTTAAGCTCAACCCTGAGGTTGTTGACAAGGACGCTATCGAGGATCTTCAGGACGTTATCGTAGCAGGCGTAAATGCCGTTATCACACAGATTGAAGAAGTAAGTGCCGCAGAGATGGAAAAGGTAACAGGCGGAGTTAACATTCCGGGACTTGTTTAATGGCTGAATATAATTCTCAGCCGCTTATAACGGCGGCGCAGGAATTCGCCAAGCTCCCCGGCATCGGTCTTAAAACGGCGCAGAGGCTGGCATATTATATACTGAACGCCCCGGAGGAAGAAGTGGAGCAGTTTGCGTCCGGAATTCTACGGGCAAGACGCAGTATGAAGCTGTGCAGTGTATGTCAGAATATCTGCAATACGGACAAGTGCGATATATGCTCGGACAGCCGCAGGAACCACAAGGTCATATGCGTTGTGGAAAGTCCCAAGGACGTTTCCGCCATAGAACGAAGCGGCGGCTTTGACGGAGTGTATCATGTGCTTCACGGGCTGTTGTCACCGATGAATTCGATAGGTCCTCAGCAGCTTAAAATAAAGGAGCTTATGGCAAGGCTGTCGGATACGGACGAGGTCATAATGGCTACAAGTCCGACTATCGAGGGAGAGGCTACGGCAACATATCTTTCAAGAATGATAAAGCAGCTGGGAGTAAAGGTGACCCGTCTTGCTTATGGTCTGCCTGCGGGCGCATCGCTTGAATATGCGGACGATGTTACGCTCCAGAGGGCGCTTGAAAACCGTAACGAAATATAATTTTCTTCGGGAAAGGAATATAATAAATGACACAGGAACAGTTGAATGCAATACAGGAACAGACAAAGAAAATAACCAACCCGAAACTGCTCGAAGTGATGAGAACGCTGAAAAAATGCGCTGAAGAAAAAACAAATCCCGAACCGCAGTATCAGGTGGATTATATCGACAATCTGATGGAGGCAAGACTTCTTGCGCCTGTAACCGTGACGGATATGTCGGGGGAGAACGAAAATCAGATGAAGGTACAGTTCTCGCACCTTACAAATCCTCAGAACGAGAAATATTTTATGGTGTTCACCGATATGGAAACAATGCAGAAGAACATCAATGATATAAGCAAGATCTGCATAATCGCCGTTACATATAAGGATCTTTCCGCTATGCTGTCACAGCCGAAGTGTGCTATGAAGGGCTTTGTTATAAACCCCTTCACCGAAAACATTATCTGCGGTCCTAAGCAGGCAGAGGTCATAGCAAATTATATAAGGCAGAAAAAATTCAACAGCGGCGAGCTTACTGTCATAAACGAGGTTACTGGCGTGCCGGACACTGTTACCAAGCCTATAACGAGCTATTTTGACAGCCGTAAGGATATTAAAAAGGCGTATATTATGAATATGCGCAAGGTAAATCAGCTCAACCGCCTTATAATCGTGGATTTCGAGGGTGAGGACGACAAATTCGACGACTTTACCAAGGACTTTACCGAAAAGGTACTGAAGGATATAAACGACGAAAAAGCGCCGTTTATGATAATGAACTTCAATCAGCCTGCCGCAAAACAGGCGACAAAAGAAAAAGTTCCGTTCTATGTAAAGGTTTAAAATTCGAAAATATTGCTATTTACTGTTTTATCCCCCAACCCCTGACCCCTTCCCCCAAAGGGAAGGGGAAATAGCATGGGCTGCCGCCCATGAGCCTGCTTGGGGCTACGCCCCAAACCCCTTTTATGTAACAATAGCATAGATTTTCGACAATATAAAAAGAGGCTTTTGCCTCTTTTTTGTTTATTCTGCGGAAATTTTCTTTAATTTTTTGCATTTACTTGACGAAAAAGCGGTTATGATATATCATTATACTGTATAAATAGGTCTACGGACCGGACAGGAGAAATCATGAAAAACATTATCTCTGCTTCAATGCTTGCGAGCGACCTTACAAATATAGAAAAAGAAATCCGCCGTACCGAAAACGCACAGATCGAGTGGCTTCATATAGATGTTATGGACGGGGTTTTCGTTGACAATATAACCTACGGGAACAACGTTGTTGCCGCTATGCGTAAAGTGAGCAATATATATTTCGACACGCACCTTATGGTGACAGATCCCACAAATCTTATACCGCTTTTCGCCCTTGCGGGCAGTAATATGCTTACTATCCACCTTGAAAGCAAAGGCGACACAACGGCAAACCTTAAATATATAAAGAAAAGCGGTATGAACGCAGGACTTGCCATAAAGCCCGCTACAGACTGGAAGGAAGTAATACCTTATCTGCCGCTGTGCGATATGGTGCTTGTAATGACCGTTGAACCCGGCTACGGCGGACAGGGATTTATTCCGCAGTGCGCCGACAAGGTGGCAATGCTCCGTAAATACTGCAACGAAAACGGATTTGACAAAATGAATATACAAGTTGACGGCGGTATCAACACAGCAACCGCCGCAACAGTTAAAGATGCCGGTGCAAACGTACTTGTAGCAGGAACATATCTGTTCAGGGCGGAGGATATGAAGGCGGCGGCAGACGCTATACGCTAAAAGCAGTTGGGCAACAGTTCAGTTGCCTTGTCTGTAAGCAGAGTATAATATTCCTCCGTGTCGCTCATACGGCTGAGATCCGTATATAACGGAAGGCGGTACTCCGACACGATGTGCCGTATAATGCCGATGCGGCTTTCGGACAATTTGCTCTGTGGCAGATGAATGGCAAGACGATAATCTTTCCCGTCACGGTCTGCGTATAAGGATACACGGTCTGCGACAGTTTTAAGCGCCTTGCAAAGCCTTGCGAGAACGCAAAGCTCTCCCTCGCAGATGACCGTCGTAAGAGGCGGACGGCAGAATGCGTTTTTTCCGGACGGAGTGCCTTTAAGGCAGGAGATATACAAGGTACAGCCTCCGTCGCTTTTCGGGAAAGCCTCGACAAGCAGACGTTCTCCGCAAAGCCCGAGATTATGATCTTCGCTGAGGCAGGATATAAGTCTTGACAAGGCAAGCTCTGAGGTACGGGAATCGCCCGAAATATCTTCGCATTTAATGCGGTATCCGTCCATATCCGACGGATTTAGCGTAATTTTTACGGTATTTCCCGCAAGCTCATCTATCTGCATGGGACACCTCCTGTTAAACCGGTTAAACAGCTTATAGTCTGAAAGGACAAAAAGATATAATGAATACAACCACAAATGAAGCTCTTCTTAAGAAGATAGACGAAGCTCCTTTGCTGATGTCAAAGGAGGCGGCTAAGAAAAAACTGCGTAAGCCGAGAAGCATATACGGCGATCAGATACTTTTTATGCTGGCGATAATCGTCATTGCCACCTGCTTTTACGGCATGAGGGTAGTAGCGGTGTGCGCCTGCTCGGTGCTTGCCTGCATACTGACCGATATGGTCGGCTGTTTCCTTTCAAAGAAGGAATACGGTGTAAAAGACCTGTCAACCATAGCCTACGGTATGGCTCTTGCTCTTATGCTCCCTGCAAGCGTTGAATATTATGTAGTGATAATCGGCGCAGTGCTTGCAATTACGGTAAAGCATATATTCGGCGGCAAGGACAACTATATATTCAATCCTGCGGCGGTTGCGATAGCGTTTCTTATAATCTGCTATCCGACACAGGTGCTGATGTATCCCCAGCTTGGCGCCCATCCGGAAATATTCGGAGATACGGGAACGCTTGTAAGCGGAATCGAGAGCAGTTTTATAAAGAACGGCGCAATGCCGTCGCTTACCCCGCTTGAGATACTTATGGGAAGATTCCCCGGCCCTATGGGAACTACTCATATACTCGTGCTGATAGTAAGCGGTATCTGCCTTATCTGCAGAAGAAGCGTGTCGCTTTCCGCTACTGTGGGCGGAATAGCCGTAATGGGCGTGCTTTCCTATCTCACAAGCAGTGTAGAGCCTGCTATGGACGCTGTTATATTCCGTTTTGTAAGCGGATTTGTACTGTTCGGCTTTATATTCCTTGCGAGCGATCCTCAGACGCTTCCGTTTACAAACGGCGGAAGGGTGCTGTACGGCATAGCGCTCGGAGTAATCACGGTTATATTCAGAAATTCCGCAAATATCGAGGGAATATTCGTGTTCTCCCTGCTGATAGTAAACGCTCTGTCGCTGTATCTTGACAAGCTGGCATTCGTAATAGGCGTACAGACAAAACAGCTTTTAAGATACCTTAAGCATAACCTCGGCTCGTTTGAGCGAATGACAGAGGATGCAAAGCAGGGTAAGACGCCGAAGCTTTCAGATACGCAGGAAATTATGATTGAACCTGTTAATTATAATATGCCCCCTATCGACAATAAGGTCACAAAGGTAAAACGTCATAAAAAGTCGGTAATGGAGAATCTTTCCGACAAAATATCGGATTCGGTAAAGAAGAAGAAAGCTTCGGCTCAGACCGCCGGCGAAAAGGAAAAGGAGGCGCAGCATGGCTCAGACAAAACAGATGAAGCCGGAAAAGACACGGAACAGTGACTTTAAATTCACCCGTGATCTTATAGACGGACTGGCAAAGCAGAATGTCGTGCTGATGACAGGCATTGTAAACGCACCTGTAATAATCGCCGCTACGACCTTCAAGAAGGGCGTGGTAATCGCTCTTGCTTTTGCGATAATATCGTTTCTGACAATAGTTACCTGTTCGTTTGTACCGAAAAAAATAGTTTATACCCTCAGAGTAATTATATATGCGCTGGTAGGCTCGGTCTATTATATCCCGACCGTACTTCTTTTAGAGCAGATCTTTCCGCTTACGGTCGAGCTTATAGGCATCTATATGCCGCTTATAATTACAAACGCTCTTATCTTCTCGAAAACGGAAAGCCGTTTCTATCTTGAGGACAAGCTGAAAATGATAATCGACGTAATTTTCTTCATAGCGGGTTTCGGCGCAGTGTGCGTCCTTACCGGAGGCTTCAGGGAGCTGATATGCTTCGGCACGTTTGCCGGAATAAAGCTGTTTGATTTCAAGATTGCGGCTTTTGAATCACCTTTCGGCGGATTTATACTTGTCGGAATAATGGCAGGTATGTTCAGGGCGCTTTACAACTATCTGCGTAACCGCAGAATAAGGCTTAACAGCGAGGAGCATAACAAGGCGACGGCTCACACCTACCGTTCAAGCACCGAAAGCAAGCCGGCTGCACCCCATCTGCTTCCCTCGCAGGACGACAACGTAAAGGAGCGCAGTGATGGATAAATTAGCACTTTTTATCAATACGGCTATGCTCGCTATGTTTGTCGAGAATGCGATATTCTCCCGTGCGCTCGGAACAAGCGTGGCGTTCTACGCATCAAGAAAAAAAGAAAGCATATTTGGGCTGGGGCTTGGCATAACATACGTTATCGTGGTTTCAAGCTGTATCACGTTCTTTATAGACGGGTGGCTTGCCGACTGGCAGTATTTTTATGTTGTCATGCCGCTTATATACACGCTGACGGTGAGCATAGTATATACGGGCAGTCTGCTCCTCCTGTGGAGATTCCTGCCAAAGATATTCAGAAACATCAAGAAATACGTTCATCTTTCGGTGTTCAATGCGGCAGTGCTTGGAGCATTGTTCCTGAACACGACATATCACGCTGATTTCTTTTCGTATATGGGATTCGGTGTCGGAATAGCGGCAGGCTTTTTCATTGCGGTGTTCTTCCTTCATATCGCAAACGAAAGGCTCAATTCTCCGCTTATTCCCGAGGCATTCAGAGGAATGCCGATAATGATGGTTTTTGTCGGCATTATGTCACTTGCATTCTATGCGCTGACAGGATATAACACAGGCGCTATCTGATAATTTCTAAAATGGAGATACTGATATGAGCAGAAAAAAAGGATTCAAGGTAAAACGTTCAAGAAGAAATCTGTATAAAAAACGTAAAAGCACCGGCAGGAAGATATTTGACGGGGTTCTTTTCGTTGTAATACTGGGCGCACTTGTCTTTGTGGGATACTCGGTCGCTTCTCCGCTGATAAAGTTTTTCGGCGGAAACGGGGACAATTCCTCTGTGAGCGAGCCTGCGTGGACACCGCCCGAATCGCTCCCCGAAACATCGGACAGCAATTCGCAGACCAACTCGTCCGACAACTCAGGCGGCAGTGATACAACAAAGGATAACACTTCCTCAGTGCCAAGCGAGGTAACATCTGCTTTTGCGACGGTTGCTCCCGACTCCGCACTGAAAAGCGATGCCGCACTGAATAAGTTCCTTGCCTCAGCAAAAGACAGCGGTTATAATACCGCCGTATTTACGCTTAAAAACACCACAGGCGAGCTGTTATACAAATCATCGCTTAAGGCTGTAAAGGACAACACAGACGTAAATAAGGGCAGTCTGACGGCAGCTCAGATAGTAAAGGCGTGCAAGACGGCAGGAATCACTCCCGTTGCGGCTATAACAACGCTTTTCGACAGAAAGACACCGTATCTTTTCGACAATGCGGGATATATAATCTCTGACGGAAACTGGAGCTGGCTGGACGCCGCCGCCGATAACGGCGGTAAGCCGTGGACTACTCCCTATTCCGCCGATGCGGTAAACTATTATGCGGATATATGCGGAGAGCTTGCAAAGGCAGGATTTGCCGATATTGAGCTTGAAAACACTGTCTTCCCGAACTTCCAGTCCTATGACTACTCGCTGTTGTCAAAGGAACTGCAGAATGCAAACAGAAGCGAGAAATTAGCCGTTCTTGCGGCAACGTGTGCAAAGAAAGCAAAGGAAGGCAACGCAACCGCAACGGTTGAAATAAAGGCTGACGCACTGCTTACAATGTCGGCAACGGCTTATGACGGTACAGCTGAAATATGGTCTGCGAAGGATAAGATGGGCGAGAGCAGTGTGCTTGTCACAATGGATATGTCGCTGCTTGGCACAAAGCTGCAGACTTCGGCAGATAAGACGGTAACGGTTGAAAAGGACAAGGTCAAGGCGGTAAATCAGATATTCACGCTTGTAAAGAAGGCTGTCGGCGACAAGGAAATATCGGTCGGAATAACAGGCAGTGCAAATTTATCGGCAGACGAAATCAAAAATTGTAAAACGGCACTCGAAAAGCTCGGATTTACCGATATAAGATTCGAATAAATACACAAAAGTGCTTGCATTTGCGGCATTTTTAAGGTATAATTAGAGAATAACGTAAGAGCGAATATCGCACGGAAAAGAAAGGAATACAAAATGACAGAATTACTGACATTATTAACAAGCGGACAGACAGCAACAACCACAGGACAGGGTGGAAACGATATAGTGAGCATTCTCACAATGCTTATCCCCCTTGCACTTATGGTAGTTATATTCTACTTCCTTATCATAAGACCCGAAAAGAAGCGTGGCAAGAAGATGCAGGAAATGCTCAACAACCTTGAGGTTGCTGACGAAGTAGTAACAACAGGCGGTATTGTCGGCAGAGTATTAAGAGTTACAGATGATACTGTACTTATCGAAACAGGCTCTGACAGAACAAAGATCCGTGTATTAAAGAGCAGCATTGCCGAGAACAGAACTGTTCACGATGATACAGAATCAAAGTAAGAGATTCTGAGATATTACAAAATATACACCCTCACGGCATAAGCTGTGAGGGTGTTTTTTGCAAAAAAATCCATCGTACTTGCCGGTAATCTTCCGGGATAGTACGATGGATTTAACTTATTGTGCCGATATGCGATATTATGTGGTTACATATCAAACAGGTTTATCACTTCAATACCTTTGGCTTCAGCCATGCGTACCGTCTGTCCTGTACCGCTCCTGCTGTTGCTTTGGTCATAATACGCCACACAGCAGTCTGCAAGCTCTATCAGGCGTGCGTTACGCTGTTTCATACAGTCCTTGGTGTATTCACTGCCGATATACTCAATGCTGTCAGCCGCCATCATTATCGCATAAAACTCCTGCTTGTCGTTGTAGCTCCAGTTCTTTGTCTGTTCCTCGTTTGAGCAGGGGAGTACAAGGTGGAGTTTTATATCGAGTGCCTTGCGTTTTCTCAGATACAGCACCATATGAGCGCACATAGTGTCGAAACCGAGAGCGCCGCCGCAGTAGAAGTCGGTGACGCCACGCTTGACAAGTCCGCATATTGTGCTGTCAAGCAGAGATTTAAGCGCATACATATCCGGGCTGTCAATTTTACGATGCCCTGTAAAGCAAACCGATGTCATACGCAAAGCCTCCTTTTAGTTACGATAAAAAGAAAAATAAGCCGTATCTGCGTCTGACAAATACGGCTGATGTGCTAAAGCTAGATGTAAATCAGTCTTCAACCTTTTCTTCGATGAACTTAACAATGTCACCGACAGTCTTGATCTTTTCAACCTGATCATCGGGAATCTCGATGTCGAACTCTTCTTCAAAGCTCATTACGAGATCTACTACGTCAAGTGAATCAGCGCCGAGGTCGTCTGTGATGCTTGCAGCCTCAGTAACCTTGTCTTCTTCAACGTCGAGCTGGTCAACGATTATCTTTTTTACCTTATCAAATACCATTTGAAATCTCCTCCGTGTTTTTAAAAAGAAATTTTCTTTCGTTAATATTATACGGCATTACGCCGAAATAATCAAGTCGTATTTACAACAAATACATTAAAAAAATGTCTAAATTTACAGGGTGTATTTCTACACTTTGCACAAGTTTATAATAGCATCGTTATGTTATTCCATAGCGATAAACGAAAATGGTTTTATATGTTTTTAAGCTACCGTTAGTTCTATTCGTCGGATAACACTTCTCGGGTTCGCTATTCTATACGATAACGTTGCTGCTATTTACGAGGGAAAGAACCAAAGGGACTAGGGAGAGTCTGAGCCTCGCTTACGCAAGGCTCGTGCACTCCGCTAAAGCTCCGCTGGACTGCCGCAGTGAAGCAAAGCGAAACGATTGAGCACTTGCCAAAGGTTAGTGCTCAGCCCTATCCCTATCCCTTAGGTTCTCTCCCTCGTGGCTCCCTCTTTCCTTACCCACACCCTTACCCCGCTGAGAAGTGTTGGCGATAAGACCCACATACGACTTAATTCTAAAAGTCAAGTAAAGACGGACGCTAAAACGCTACTTAGTGGTATAAAGCGTAAAGAACCAAGGGAACATTGTTTATGCTTGTTATATGCAAAATGTTTGTGGAACGCAAACAAACAATCTGCCGTTTTTTAATTCATATAAGAATACAACAAGTAATCAAATCTACTCGGAAAACATACCGATTTTGCGGAATTTCTTGTAGCGGTTATCAAGCAGGGTAGGAATATCTATCCTTGACAGTCTTTCGACCGCACTTATAAGATATTCCGATATATTATCCGCTGTCTGTGCAGGGTCGGTATGAGCGCCGCCCACCGACTCGGAAATAATCTTATCGCACACGCCGAAGTTATATAAATCTTCTGCCGTAATCTTCATAAGATCGGCCGCTTCCTTTTCTCTTGAAGGGTCCTTCCATAGAATAGAAGCAAAGCCTCTGGGAGAAATTACGGAATATAAAGCGTGTTCAAGCATAGCAAGCTCATCGCATACGGCAAGTGCAAGTGCGCCGCCGCTTCCGCCTTCGCCGAGAACTACCGATATAACGGGGGTTTTCAGCGTCATAAACTCGGCAATATTCTTTGCTATAGCCTCGCCCTGACCTCTTTTTTCGGCTTCAACTCCGCAGAATGCGCCCGGTGTATCAACAAAGCAGATAACGGGTCTGTGGAACTTCTCCGCCTGATATGCAAGCCTGAGAGCCTTTCTGTAGCCCTCGGGATGAGGCATTGAGAAATTCGACTTCTTGTTTTCCTCAAGGTTTCTGCCCTTTACCTGTGCAATCACTGTGACGGGAGTGCTGTTAAGAGTAGCTATACCCGATAATATTGCGGCATCGTCACCGTAGTGGCGGTCGCCGTGAAGCTCGGTGAAGTGGTTGAATATAGCAGGAATATAGTCGTTTACGGTTGGACGATTCTTTTCTCTTATTATCTCAAGATGCTGTGTAGCAGTCATATTTGACATTATCATTACCGTCCTTTCAACCGTGCTGCCAGTCAGCGCCGATTTTTTTATAGTTATGCAGTCTTAATATATTCGACAGCGTTTTACGCATTGAGCGTCTGTCGGCTATCGCATCAACAAAACCGCTTTCAAGCAGGAATTCTGCCGTCTGGAAATCATCGGGGAGCTTCTGCTTTATAGTGTCCTGTATAACACGTCTGCCTGCGAATCCTACAAGCACCTTAGGCTCTGCAAGGATTATATCTCCAAGACTTGCAAAGGACGCTGTAACACCGCCTGTTGTGGGGTCGGTAAGCACCGTGATATAAAGTCCGCCTGCATCGCTGTGACGTTTTACCGCACCGCTTGTCTTTGCCATCTGCATAAGGGAGATTATACCCTCCTGCATTCTCGCACCGCCCGACGCTGTGAACAGTATAACGGGCAACTTATGCTCTGTGGCATATTCAAACGCTCTTGTTATCTTTTCGCCTACAACACTGCCCATGCTCGCCATCATAAAATTGGAATCCATAATGCCGATGACCGCACGGTAGCCTCGTATAGTGCATTCGCCCGTCACTACTGCGTCCTTAAGTCCCGTGCTTTCCTGCATACTCTTTATCTTCTTCTCATAGTCGGGGAAGCCGATAGGATTCAGTGACACCATATTTTCGTCAAACGGCTTGAAGCTGTCCTTGTCAACCGTTATATCAAGACGCTCCTTAGCGGAAAGTCTTGCGTGATAGTTGCAGACAGGGCAGGTTTTCTTACGCTTTTCAAACTCGTCCATATAGAACACGTTCTGACAGCGGGGACATTTGAACAGCAGGTCCTTGGGTATTTCGAGGGCGGAGGAATCCGCCTCTTCCTTCTGTTCCTCATTAAAACGGTCCTTGACCATTTTAAACAGATCTTCTAACAATTAAAGCACCGCCTTTTCGTTTGCTTGTGGCATTATCAATAATTCGTCAGATCCTTGCGGTTAAGGAAGCCTATATCGAAATTACCGCTTTCGACATCCTCGTCACGCAGGAGATTGAGCTGGAAATCAATGTTGGTGTTGATACCCTCTATGAGAAATTCGGAGAGGGCTACCTTCATCTTCTGGATAGCCTCTTTCCTGTCCTCGCCCTTTACAAGCACCTTCGCTATCATACTGTCATAGTAAGGGGGTATCTCGTAGCCCTGATATACCGCCGTATCAATACGCACACCGAAACCGCCGGGCATATGAATCGACTTTATCTTACCTGGGCAGGGGCGGAAGTTGTTCTTAGGCTCTTCCGCATTTATACGGCACTCGATAACGTGACCGCTGAGCTTTATATCCTCCTGCTTATACTGCAGGGGAAGTCCTGCGGCGATGTTTATCTGCGCCTTTACAAGATCCACGCCGGTCACCATTTCGGTTACGGGGTGTTCGACCTGTATTCTTGCGTTCATCTCCATAAAGTAGAAGTTTAAATCCTTGTCTACAAGGAATTCTACCGTTCCTGCGTTTGCATAGCCGCAAGCCTTTGCCGCTCTTACTGCCGCTTCTCCCATTCTTCTGCGGAGATCCTCCGTCATAATGGGGCTGGGGCTTTCTTCAAGCACCTTCTGATTACGGCGCTGTAACGAGCAGTCACGCTCGCCGAGATAAATTACATTTCCGTGCTCGTCCGCAAGGAGCTGTATCTCGACGTGTCGGGGATTTACAATGAACTTCTCGATATATATATCATCGTTTGCAAAGAACTGTTTAGCCTCCTGCTTTGCGGCGGTCATTGCCGCTTCAAGCTCTTCGGGCTTTTCAACAAGTCTTATGCCTCGTCCGCCGCCGCCTGCGCTCGCCTTTACCATTATCGGATAGCCGATCTTTGCGGCAATCTCCTGAGCCTCCTCAAGCGTCCCAACAACACCGTCGGAGCCGGGAACTACGGGAACGTTGTTTTCTATCATCGTCTTCTTTGCGTTTGCCTTATCACCCATAGCGTCCATAGCGTCAGCGCCCGGACCTATGAACTTTATTCCGCACTTGTCGCAAAGACGTACAAAGTGGCTGTTTTCGGAAAGAAAACCGAAGCCGGGGTGAATTGCCTGTGCGCCCGTTATCTCGCAGGCGGCAAGCAGTGCCTTTGAATTAAGATAGCTGTCCTTTGACGGAGCAGGTCCTATACATACCGCCTCGTCCGCTATCTGTGCGTGAAGCGCAGTCTTGTCGGCTGTCGAATATACTGCGACAGTCTTTACTCCAAGCTCTCTGCACGCACGGATTATTCTTATAGCAATCTCGCCTCTGTTGGCGATCAGAATCTTATTGAACATACAGCGTTTGCCTTCCGTTTACTTGATAGCAAAGGTGATCTCTGCGGATACCGCCTTTTCACCGTTTACTGTGGCAAGAGCCTTGCCGACACCGATAGGACCTTTTACCTTTATTATCTCGACTTCGAGCTTTAAAAGATCGCCGGGTACTACCTGTCTTCTGAACTTAGCGTCCTTGACACCGCCGAACAGCCCTATCTTGCCCTTGTTTTCGGGGAGTGCAAGCATTGCCACTGCGCCTGCCTGTGCAAGCATCTCAAGCATAAGTACGCCGGGTACTACGGGGTATCCGGGGAAGTGTCCCTTGAACCAGAACTCGTCCTCTTTCATATACTTTGTGGCAACCACACGCTGACCGGGTTCCATTTCTTCGATAGTATCAATAAGCAGGAACGGATCTCTGTGAGGGATTATCTCCATTATCTGCTCTTTATTCATAAGCGACATATACAGTCCTCCGTTATTCTATTATGATGAGCGGCTGACCGAATTCAACAGCCTCTCCGTCCTTTACGGCAATAGACTTTACAGTGCCGGAAATATCCGCCTGTATCTCGTTCATTACCTTCATACTCTCAACGATGCATACTGTGTCGCCCTCGTTTACCTTATCGCCGACCTTTACAAAGGGAGGCTTTGTGGGGGAGGGAGCAGAGTAGAATGTGCCGACAATGGGGCTTTTTATGCTCTTGCCGGTATCGGCAGGTGCCGCAGCAGGAGCCTGTGTCTGCGGTGCTGATGTCGGTGCTGCGGGAGCAGCCGCCATAGCCATAGGAGGCATTGCGGGCATCACAGGAGGTGCGGGAGGGGGATTCTTCTGACCAAGCTCAAGCTCGAACTTGTCGTTCTTTACATACATATAGGACAGACCGCTGTCCTTCATAATACCGATAAATTCCTTTACGGCATCGGTAAGCGAATTAGTTTCAAACTGCATATTGTGTCAACCTTTCTCTTAGTCCTCTACGGGAGCAAATGCTATACAAGCGTTATGACCGCCGAAGCCGAGCGAATTGCTGAGTGCGCCTGTAATCTTCATATCTCTCGTGCCGTCAGCCGCATAGTCAAGATCGCATTCGGGATCTGCCACCTTAAGACCTAATGTGCGGTGCACCTTGCTGTTCTTTATCTGAAGGGCGCAGGCTACCGCTTCTACACCGCCTGCCGCACCTAAGAGGTGACCTGTCATTGACTTTGTGGAGTTGATGACCATATTCTTTGCGTGTTCGCCGAATACCAGCTTTACAGCGGCTGTTTCGGTCTTATCGTTCATAGGTGTGGATGTGCCGTGTGCATTTACATAGTTGAAGGTTTCGGGCGCTCTGCCTGATTCCTTTACAGCGAACTCCATAGCCTTTGCGCCGCCCTTGCCCTCGGGGTCTGGGCTTGTTTCGTGGTAAGCGTCGCAGGTAGCACCGTAGCCGATGACCTCAGCATAGATGTTTGCTCCTCTTGCTTTTGCGTGCTCGTATTCTTCAAGAATTACGATACCGCTTCCGTCACCGAGAACGAAGCCGCTTCTCTCTGCGTCAAAGGGGATACTTGCTCTGTCAACATCGGTGGACTTTGTTACAGCGTGCATATTGTTGAAGCCGGCATAGGCAAAGCCTATCGAGCATTTCTCTGTGCCGCCTGCTATGGCAACGTCCATATAGCCGTTCTTTATAGCGTGGAATGCCTCGCCTATAGCGTGTGTACCGCTGGCGCAGGCAGATACTGTGCAGTAGTTTATGCCCTTGAAGCCTGTACGGATAGCAACCGTACCTGCCGCCATATTGCCTATCATCTTGGGGATAGTGAATACTGAAACTCTCTTGTTGCCCTTGTTGTGATATGCGAGAAGCTCTTCCTGCGTTGTTTCCATACCGCCTATACCTGAGCCGATTATTACGCCGCATCTGTAAGGATCGAGATCCTTGAAGTCACTTCCTGCATCCTTTATAGCCTTGTCAGCCGCATATACGGCATACTGTGTGATTATATCTGTACGGCGAAGCTCTTTCTTGTCAAAAAGACCGTCTGCGCTGAAATCCTTTACGGAAGCCTTTACGTTAAGCTCTTCGCTCTGACCGGGGAACCACTGCTCTAATGTAAAGCCGTGCTTACCCTCCATAAGACTGTTCCAGAATTCTTCCTTGGTGTTTCCTATGGGGCTTACTACGCCCACACCGGTAATTACAACTCTGCTCATTTTTGTATTTCCTTTCGTGGCTTGTCTTTACATTGATAAGCCGCCGCTTATCTCTATTACCTGACCTGTTACATAGCTTGCGTCCTTTGAAGCGAGGAATGATACAACGCCTGCTATCTCTTCAACTTCGCCGCATCTGCCCATAGCTATCTGCTTTACCATTGCCGCTCTCAGCTCTTCCGAAAGAGCGTCGGTCATTGCTGTGTGGATAAATCCGGGCGCTACTGCGTTACAGGTGATGTTTCTCGGGCCAAGCTCCTTTGCGGTGGTCTTTGTCATACCGATTATAGCCGCCTTTGTAGCGGAGTAGTTCATCTGACCGGGGTTGCCGTAAAGACCTGCTACGCTTGCAAGGTTGATAATCCTGCCGCTGCGCTGTTTCATCATAACAGAGCCTGCGAGCTTTGTCATATTGAATACGCTTTTCTGGTTTACCGCAACAACGAGGTCGTAGTTTTCTTCGCTCATTCTTACAAGCAGACCGTCACGGGTTATACCTGCGTTGTTAACGAGTACGTCAATACTGCCGAAATCGGCTTTTACGCTCTTTACGAATGCTTCACACTGATCGTACTTTGATACGTCAGCGATGTACTTTTCGCACTTTACGCCTTCTGCTTTTATCTTGTCGATTATATCGTTGTTTTCAAAGCAGCTCTCGGCGATGTCGTTTAATGCGATGTCATATCCGTCCTTTGCAAGACGGAGAGCTATTGCCGCACCTATTCCTCTTGCAGAGCCTGTGATGATTGCAGTTGCCATTGATTTTCTCCTTTTTTTATCATTTTATCGTTTTATAGTTTTATCTTACCTGTTCAGCAGTTTTTCAGCCTCTGCGAACATTTCTTCCACTATTTCCTTTGCAGGCTGTACCTTCTTTACCATACCTGCGATAGCGCCGCATAAGAACGAGCCTTCCTCAAGGTTGCCGTCCTGTACTGCCTTACGCAGTGAGCCGAGCGTTATCTGCTCGAATTCATCGGGTGTTATCGTTCCGTTCATCTCGCCGCTTGCGAGCTTCTTCGAGAACTTTGTCTTTACGTTACGGCAGGGGTGACCTGTCGTTCTGCCTGTTACTATGCTGTCTGTATCCTTTGCGTCAACAACGAGCTGTTTATATGTAGGATGAATCTGGCACTCCTCTGCGGCAAGGAATCTTGTTCCTACCTGTACGCCCTCTGCGCCGAGCATAAAGCTGGCGGCTATTCCTCTGCCGTCTGCGATACCGCCTGCGGCGATAACGGGGATGGATACAGCGTCAACTACCTGCGGAACAAGGCACATAGTGGTATTTTCGCCTATGTGACCGCCCGATTCTGTTCCCTCTGCGATTACTGCGGACGCACCGCTTCTTTCCATTCTCTTTGCGAGTGCAACACTGGGTACTACGGGGATAACCTTGATACCTGCGTTGTTCCACGCCTCCATAAACTTGCCGGGGTTACCCGCACCGGTCGTTATCATCGGAACCTTTTCATCTATAACGAGCTGTGCAAGATCCTCTGCGTTGGGGCTCATAAGCATTATATTAACGCCGAAGGGCTTATCTGTCAGCGACTTTGCTCTTCTTATCTGATCTCTCAGATAGTCAATAGGAGCAGAACCGCCTGCGATTATACCTACTCCGCCAGCGTTTGAAACAGCCGACGCAAGTGTGCTTTCGGCTATCCATGCCATACCGCCCTGGAATATGGGGTACTTTATACCGAGTAATTTTGTAATCCTTGTTTCCATTGTTTTTATCCTTTCAGCTGTGGATTAATATTCGAAAATAGTTGCGCCGTAGGTAAGTCCTGCACCGAAGCCGACAAGGCATATCTTCATGCCACGCTTAAGCCTGCCCTGGCGGTCAAGCTCCGCAAGGCACATAGGAATACACGAGCTTGATGTGTTGCCGTGTGTTTCAAGGTTTGTGAATACCTTGTCAAGATCAACGTTCATCTTCTTGAGTGCGGACTGGATTATTCTTATATTCGCCTGATGGGGAATAACAAGATCTATATCATCAAGAGATATGCCGGAATGTTCACATACATATTCTACCGCATTTGCCATAGCGTCAACGGCGAACTTGTATACCGCCTTTCCGTCCATCTGTAAATAACGCTCCTTGTTCGGAGTGTCTATTATATCCTTAAGGCAGTCGTCACCCTTGAAATAGGGGTTGTTCCTGTCGTAGAAATTCTTGCAGTAAAGGCTCTGGAGCATATCGCCCTCTGCGCCGGAGTGGCTGTAGTATTCCTTGCCCTCTCCTTTTTCGATAACTACCGCACCTGCGCCGTCACCGAAAAGTATGCAGCTTGCTCTGTCCGTATAGTCTATCTGACTTGTCAGACGCTCGCTGGCTACTATAAGCACCGTCTTGTAGGTATCGTTTGCAAGGAAGTTTCTTGCAATATCAACCGCTGTTATAAAGCCTGTGCAGGCGGTATTTACATCCATACAGGCACAGGGCTGTGCGCCGATCAGATTCTGCACAAGGCAGGCTGTGTTCGGATAATAGAAATCGGGCGAGCAGGTCGAAACGATGATGCAGTCTATATCCTTCGCCGTCTTTCCTGCGCTTGCAAGTGCGGCCTTTGCCGCCTCGGCAGCCATCATGAAATTGGGCTTGTCGGGGCTCATACGTCTTTCACGGATACCAGTCCTTGTGGTTATCCATTCATCAGTAGTATCAATGAACTTTGTGAACATTTCATTGGTGACTACGGTTTCGGGAGTGTATTCTCCCGTACCCAGTATCGTTATACCGTTCATATCCTTTTCCTTCCGTGCGGCGTTCCTGACTGCCGTATATTATATATTAATTGTTGATTTTATTCTCTTTTTGTTGTATAATAAATCAGTAACTGCGGATTTTATCGTCCGCAAGGCATAGTTACCCCATAAGGCAAACGTGCTTATATTTCATTTTACTCTATTTCGGTACTGTTTGTCAACAATTATTTGCATAATTGTATCACAACAGAGTAAACAGTGACATTATATTTCAGAATTTCTGCAATATATGACAAATTATACCGTTAAAATAATTAAACTACAAGGAGAAACAGAAAAATGGCAGATAAGACAAAAACCATATTCCTTTTTTCAGGACAAGGCTCGCAGTACAAAGATATGGGTAAGGAATTTTACGATACCATACCCGAATGCAAAAAGGTAATCGAGCTTGGCAGTGACATTCTCGGCTTTGACCTTGCCGCTAAGATATTCGGCGGAGATGAAAAGGAGCTTTCACGCACGATAATCTCACAGCCTGCTATACTCGCAATGTCGCTTATGGCGCTTGAAGCGGCTAAATCAAAGGGCATTGAGGCATCGGCTGTTGCGGGTCATTCGCTCGGCGAATATGCGGCAATGGCGGCAAGCGGTATGCTGACATACGAGAACGCATTCAGAGCGATAAAGTACCGTAGCGAAGCTATGGACAAGGCGGCTCAGGCTAACCCCGGAGGAATGGCGGCTGTTCTCGGTCTTAAGGCTGACGTTATAGAGCAGACTTGCAAGGAGATTGAGGACGGCGGAGAATATGTTACTCCCGTAAACTACAATTCGCCCGTACAGACCGTTATCGCAGGCACTGCGGCAGGTATCGAAAAGGCTAAGGAAGCGCTTTCGGCAAAGGGCGCAAAGCGTATAGTTCCTCTTGCCGTTTCCGCCGCCTTCCACTCAAGGCTCATGGCAGGCGCATCGGAGGAATTTGCGGTAAAGGTAAAGGATATTCCCTTCAGCTCACCCTCGATGAAGTTCTACTGCAACGTATACGGCAATGAGCTTACCGACTTCTCGGATATGCCCGCTTATCTTGCAAAGCATATCTGCTCGCCCGTAAGATTTACATCAGAGCTTGATGTCATCTCAAAGGACGGTTACGATACCTATATCGAGCTTGGTCCGGGCAAGGTGCTGACAGGTCTTGTAAAGAAAACTCTTGACGGCGTTACGGCTGTAAACGTTGAAAACATTGATACGCTCGAAAAGGCGGCGGCTCTCTGATGATCGAGAGTATAACGGCGCTTGACCTGTCGATACTCGACTTTATCCGTAACACGCTTTCAAGTCCGGTTGCGGATATTATAATGAAGTGCCTCACATACAGCATAGAGTACGGTGCAATGGCCATCCTCGTGTTCATCGTTATGATGTTTATTAAGAAAATGCGTAAGACGGGCTTTGCGGTAATGGGAGCGACGCTCTCCGTACTGCTGTTCGGCGAACTTATCCTGAAGCATATAGTCTGCCGCCCACGCCCGTTTGCCGTAAACAGTGCCATTGACATTATCATAAAAGCACCGTCGGGATTTTCGTTCCCGTCAAGCCACACGGCGACCTGCTTTGCTATGGCTACGGCAATATATCTGTTTCACAAAAGGCTCGGCATTATCGCATATGTCTATGCATCGCTGGTCGCATTTTCGAGAATGTACCTTTATGTACACTATCCGTCGGACATTTTCGGCGGAGTAATACTCGGTATATGCTGTGGCATAGGTGCGACAGCGCTTGTAAAGCTGATATGCAAAAAGACAGAAAATCAAAGAGAATCCGAAGCAGAACAAAAGGAGCAATAAATATGACGGAAAACAAAAACGTATTCGGCATTCTGGGACACCCTCTCGGTCACACCCTTTCGCCTCAGATACACACAAGGCTTTTTGAAATATCGGGCGAGCAGGCGGAGTATAAAATTCTTGACACTCCCCCCGAAAAGCTGATAGACAGTTTTGAATATTTCAAAAGTCTGACAGGCTTCAACATTACAATTCCCTATAAGATAGATATAATAAAGATGTGCGATACGCTTGACGATACGGCCAAGCGTTACAACAGTGTAAACTGTATAGCAAACGTAAACGGCGTTTCTACGGGATACAACACCGACTGCACAGGCTTTACAAAGGCTGTCGGCGCAATGGGTATGACCCTTACAAACAAAGTATTACTGCTCGGCTGCGGCGGCGTAGGCAGAATGATGGCTATCGAAGCTGTCCGTGAGGGCGGCGAGCTTACTATTGCGGTAAGAGATGCCGACATTCCCGTTGCAAAGGCTTTATGCGAAGAAATAAAGCAGAATTATAACAGCGCAAAGGTCGGATTTTGCCTGCTGAGCGAAGTAAAGGGCGACTTTGACCTTATGGTAAACGCTACTCCCGTAGGTATGTATCCGAATACAGACGCAAGCCCGCTTACCGAGGAAGCACTGGGCAGAATAACGCTGAACGGCTTCTTTGACGCTATATACAACCCCCGTGAAACAAAGCTGATGAAGATGGTTTCCGACAAGGGCGTGAAGAAGGTCAGCGGCGGTATGCAGATGCTTGTATGGCAGGCGGCTGTGGCTCATACTATATGGAGCGGCGCAGAATACACAGCAGAGCAGGTACAGGCTATCTCGGACGAAATGATGAGGCTTGTTTAATGCGCCCCGTGTATCTATGCGGCTTTATGGGCTGCGGTAAAAGCCATATAGGAAGAATGCTCGCAAGAGAATGTACGGCTGTGTTCATCGACCTTGACAGATACATAGTTGACAATCAGAAAATGACCATCCCAGAAATATTCGCTCAGAAGGGCGAACCGTATTTCAGGGATCTTGAGGCGCAGTATATAAGAAACTTCAGAGGAAGAACGATAGTCGCCACAGGCGGCGGAGCAATACTCCGTGACGAAACGGCAGAGTTTGCAAGAGAACAAGGCGTTGTGATTTTTCTCAACGCAGGCTTTGACACCTGCTATGAACGTATAAAGAACGATTCGAACCGTCCTCTTGTAGTGAACAACACGAAAGAACAGCTTAAAGCGATTTACGATTCAAGACTGCCCGTTTACAGAAAAAACAGCACCTTTGAAGTGAATGCAAATGCATCGGACAGAATAATCGCAGGCGAGATCATAAAGCTGGTCGAGCTTGACGCAAAAAGGCACAGAAAAACGAAAGGATAAATATGTACATTTACAATGCGAATGTCATAACTATGACGGAGAAAAACTACGAAAACGGATTTATCCTTATAGAAAACGATAAAATCAAGGCTGTCGGCGATATGTCACAATTAAAGGACTTTTCGCCGTCCGACAGTGATATAGACGCAAAGGGCAGAACCGCATATCCCGGCTTTGTAGACGCTCACACGCATATCGGTGCGTGGGAGGACGGGCTTGCGTTCGAGGGCGACGACGGAAACGAGGATACAGACCCCTCTACCCCGAACCTTCGTGCGATAGATATGATAAATCCGCTCGACCATTGCTTCGAAGAAGCGGCGCAGGCAGGCGTTACCTCGGTGGTATGCGGAATGGGAAGCGCAAATCCCATCGGCGGAACTTTTCTTGCTATGAAAACGGCAGGCTCAAAGAGGATAGACAAGAGGATAATAAAAAATCCCGTTGCAGTAAAATTTGCACTCGGAGAAAATCCCAAGAACGTATATAAGGATAAGGATACCGCTCCGGTCACCCGTATGGCTACCGCCGCCATAATCCGTGAACAGCTTTTCAAGGCAAGACGTTATCTTGACGATATGATAGACTATGAAAGCTCGGCCGGTACAGACGATGAGGGCGACCGCCCCGAATATGACGCAAAGTGCGAGGCGCTTATGCCGCTTTTAAAGCACGAGATACCCGCACATTTCCACGCCCACAGGGCAGACGATATATTCACGGCAATAAGGCTTGCGAAGGAGTTTGATATAGATTATGTCATCATCCACGCAACAGAGGGTCACCTTATAGCTGACGAGCTTCTTGAGGATAACGCACGGACGATAGTAGGGCCTGTTATCAGCGAGCGCTGTAAGCCTGAGCTTCGTAATCATACGATAGAAACGGCAGGCATACTGAATAAGGCAGGCGTGCCTATGTGCATATGCACCGACCACCCCGTTGTACCCGAGCAGTATCTGCCGCTCTCGGCAGGACTTGCGGTAAGAGGCGGTCTTGACAGGAACGAGGCGCTGAAGGCGATTACGATATATCCTGCACAGATAACGGGAATTGCAGACAGGGTAGGCAGTATAGAAGTCGGCAAGGACGCAGATATAGTTATCTTTTCGGGCGATCCGTTATCCGTATGCGATACTCCGGATATGGTCATCGTAAACGGCACGGTAATATAATCTTAATACAGACAGTAATAGCAATATAAACGGAGGGAATATTCATGCGTGAGATAAGCGTTGAGCTGGTTAAAAAGACAGTTGAAGAACTTTGCGTAAAAGCAAACCTTTATCTGCCCGACGGAATGAAAGAGAAGATAAATTCATGTATCGGCTGTGAAAAAAGTCCGCTGTCAAAGCAGGTACTTGGCGATATTGTAAGGAATATCGACTGTGCGAAGGAACTTGAAGTGCCGATATGTCAGGATACGGGAATGGCTGTGATATTCCTTGAAGTCGGACAGGACGTGCATTTCACGGGAGGAAATCTCACAGAGGCAATAAACGAGGGCGTTGCAAGCGGATATGTGAACGGCAAGCTGCGTTTGTCGGTGGTCGAAGATCCGCTTGAGCGTAAGAACACAAACAACAATACCCCCGCCATAGTACATACAAGCATTGTGCCGGGCGACAAGGTGCATATAATGGTAGCGCCGAAAGGCTTCGGCAGTGAGAATATGAGTGCGCTTAAAATGTTCACCCCCTCTGCGACAAGAGAGGATATAGTGAACTTTGTCGTTGAAACGGTATCAAAGGCAGGAAGCAATCCGTGTCCTCCTATAACGGTGGGCGTCGGCATAGGCGGCGACTTTGAGCTGTCTGCCATACTTGCGAAAAAGGCTCTTTGCAGGGATCTTAAAATAAGAAACCCCAAGCCGCTTTATGCGGATATGGAGAGCGAAATGCTCGAAAAGATAAACAAGCTCGGAATAGGCCCTCAGGGCTTCGGCGGTACTGTGACGGCGCTGTATGTAAACATCGAACAGCACCCGACGCATATTGCAGGGCTTCCTGTTGCGGTCAATATAGGCTGTCACGTTACACGTCACGCAGAGGCTGAGCTGTAATGGGCAAGGGTAAGGTCATAGGCACTGTAGCGGCGGCGGTCGTGATACCTGCCGCAGCGGTTGTCGGTGCAATATACATACTGCCGCTGCTCGATATAACATCAAGCAACACGCTGTATTACTTCGGCAATGATGCTTCTGTTGCCGCAGACGGCACAATATCGCTCGGCAAGGAGGAAGTGCTTGGCTACAGCTCGAAATACTCCGACACTATGACGGGATATTTCAAGGCACAGCTTAACGAGAACGAAACATATATCTACAATGCGGTTATGTACGCAAGCGAAAACGGCTACAGCGATATATTTCTGCCTGAAGATGTATTCGACGGCGGCGGTTATGACAGGCTGCAGGAGCTTGAATATGTTATAACCTTTTTAAGCTGTGACAGTCCGTTTGTTGCACATAATTACACAACAAACAGCAAGCTGACCGGAAACATTGAACAGTTCGCAGGAAAAAGCTATCATCATATACAGCTTGAAACGCTCGGAGAGGAATATACCTCCCGCCGTGAAGCCGCCTATGAAAAGGCAAAATCGGTAGTAGCGTCAATTCCGCAGGAGTGTAATACTGACAGAAAGAAAGCGCAGTATCTGTATAATTACGTTGCGGAGAACTCGGTATATGTTACTGACGGCTACAGCACAAGAAACGTTCCGATAGCCGACCTGCTTATTGACGGCAAGGCGATATGTGACGGATATGCGGATACTGTCACTATGCTTTTCAATATGGCAGGTATAGAAACGGCTTCGGCAAACGGCACAAATAACAGCAAAAACGAGGGACACACAGTAAATTTTGCGAAGCTGGACGGCGAATACTACTACTTTGACGCAAGTGCGGACAGCATAATAAACGAAAAGGGCTTCAAGCCTGCCTTCTATTTCGGTATGTCGTGGGAGGAGGCTTCCGACAGCTTTACTTTTGCCGATGAATTTGCAAACAGATGCCCAAAAGCAGAAAAAAGCCTGCTGTCTGACAGCATAGACATAGTTATAAGCGACAATTCCGAAGAAACGGTCAAAAAGGCGGCAGAGCTTATAAGATCGGGCGGCGACACGGGCATAATCGTAAGGCTTGACGAAAGCATAACTGATGAAGAGCGTAAAAGCATAACAAACGATACAGCGGAAAAAGTCGGAGAACCGCTTGCTTCTTTATCTGCGGCAAACAGGCTGTACGGCTTAAAAATCTATAAGGAATGATTTTTCGATGGAACTGAATATTGTACTTGTCGAACCGCAGATACCGCAGAACACGGGTAATATAGCCCGTACCTGTGCGGTTACGGGGGCAAGACTGCATATAGTGAAGCCTATGGGCTTTCAGATAGACGATAAAAAGCTGAAGCACGCAGGGCTTGACTACTGGCATTATCTTGATATAACCTATTATGACGGGCTTGACGATTTCTTTGAGAGAAATAAGGACGGTGAATTCTTCTACTTCACCACAAAAGGCAGAAATACTTACTGCGATGCAGAGTATAAAGATAAAACTTATATAGTGTTCGGCAGAGAGGATAAGGGTCTTCCCGAGGAGCTGTTATTTCACAATAAACAGCACTGCGTAAGAATACCTATGGGCAGTAATATGAGAAGTCTTAATCTTTCCAACAGTGTGGCGATAGGCGCATACGAGGTGCTGAGGCAATGGGGCTTCCCCGAGCTTCAGAACTACGGTTCGCTTACAAAATACGACTGGAGCAAAGCCGAATAAAGCAGACAAACCGAAAGGAAAACAAAACGATGAAAGTAAAACTTATCACCGACAGCGCAAGCGACATTACCCCCGAGGACGAAAAGAAATACGGCATTGACATTATGCCGTTCGACATTACACTTGGCGACGAAAGCCTTAGGGAACGTGTTGATTTTACCGCTCCAGAATTTCTTGAGATGATAGACAAGTCGCAGTATCTTCCGAAAACCTCACAGATAACTGAGATACGCTTTGCGGAAAAGTTTGAGCATTACTATAACGAGGGCTATGACGCTGTCATTATGGTGCTTATAAATTCGACAGGCTCAAAGACTTATGAAAATGCACTGCTTGCAAGGAAAAATCTGCTTGAGGAGCATCCCGAAATGGCAAAGATGCGTATTGAGATAATCGACAGCCACTGTTATTCTCTCGGCTACGGTTATCCTGTAATCGAAGCGGCAAAAAAGCTGATTGCAGGACAGAGCGTTGACAATGTAGTAGCATATCTTACCGATATGTTCAACAATTGTGAAATTTACATAATCGGCTTCAATCTGCGCCATATGAAGAAGTCGGGAAGAATAAACGCCGCAGCGGCTTTCTTAGGCGAGCTTATGGGGCTTAAACCGCTCATTTCGCTCATAGACGGCGAAAGCGAGGTAGTAAAAAAGAGCCGTGGAGAAAAGAATGCAATAGCAGACGCAGTCCAGTATATTTCAGGCAGAGCCGTTCCCGAAACACCGTGGGAAATACTGCGTACCAGTGTCACAGCACTTGAGGACGAATTTATAAAGCAGTACAGCGCAAAGGTCGGCAGACCTCCCGAAATGCAGAGCATAGCAGGTGCGGCTGTTGCCAGCAACACAGGTCCTTATATCATAGGCGTTATCATAAGAGGTAATGCAAGAAGATAAAGATAACAGAAAATGCGGTCACGTTCCAAAGCAAATCGTGACCGCATTATTTATTCAGCTTTCAGTATCGTTTTTTTCCGCTGTCGCAGATGATGACGGAAATCTGTTTTTAAGTATCTTCACAGAATGGAAGAACGCAGGGAATAGGAACAGATCGGCAAGCACCCATGCCGCAGGGCTGGCAAGACATACGGCGACATATCCGAAAGCGGGAACAAGTCCCAGTGCCACACCGCCTCTCGCTATCATCTCGAATACTCCGGCAAAAACGGCAAGCTGGCTGTTGCCAAGTCCCTGTATCGAAAAGCGGATAATGTTTACGAATGCAAGCGGAATGTAGAACAACACATTAAGCCACAGAAACTGCTTTGCAAGGTCGAGTATCTCGGTCTGTGTGCCGTCTATAAACAGCTTTGAAAATTCGCCGCCGAAAGGTATTATCACGATAAGGGCGATTATCGCATAGGCTATGCCGAGCATCGAGCATTTCTTAACGCCGCTTTCGATACGGTCAACCCTGCCAGCGCCTACGTTCTGACCGCAGTAGGTAGCCATCGTAGAACCCATTGCATCAAACGGACAGCACAGGAACTGTGTGACCTTGCTTCCTGCAGTTACAGCCGCCATATAGGTTTCACCGAGCGAGTTTACCGCCGACTGTAAAAGAATACTTCCGATAGCGGTAATGGAATACTGAAGTCCCATAGGCACGCCCATAGCGCAAAGCCTGCTCATTGAATAAGCATCGGGTTTTAAATCCTTCCTCGATAAGTGCAGAATATCAAAGCGCTTTATCATATATACAAGGCAGGCGATACCGGATATAAGCTGTGCAAGGACGGTAGCCCAGCCTGCGCCGGCTACGCCCATATCAAACACCAGAATGAACAGCAAATCAAAGCCGACATTGAGTATGCTCGAAATAATCAGAATGACAACGGGGGATTTTGAATCGCCGAGCGAACGGATAAATCCCGAAAGGATATTGTAGAGGAACGTTACGGGGATGCCTAAGAAAATCACGAAGATATAGTCATACGCCTCTTTAAAAACCGTGTCGGGAGTATTCATCCAGTGGAGGATATTTCCGCAAAGCAGGCAGGTCGCTGTTGTCATTACTGCGGCGAAGCCTATGCCAAGCCATATCGTATTGCCGGCAAACTTACGCAGACCGTCAAAATCCTTCTCTCCGAATTTCTGCGCAACGGGTATTGCAAAGCCTGCGCATACACCCATGCAGAAGCCGAGAACAAGGAAGTTCACCGAGCCTGTCGAGCCTACTCCTGCGAGTGCGTTTACACCGAGGAACTGTCCGACGACTATTGTATCGACCATATTGTAGAACTGCTGAAAGAGAAGTCCTAACAGCATAGGGAGCATAAATCCGAGTATGAGCTTCATAGGTGAGCCTTTTGTAAGGTCTTTTACTGCTGACATATTATCTTTTCCTTTCTTCAACTTAATATCGCCGTTATATGTATAACGCTGTACACGAATATATTGTTTTTTCGGGAGGGGCAAGCCCCTCCCCTACAAAAAGTTTTAAATATATGATATAAGCAAAACGGCTTTTCAATATCAGCCGATTGCTAAGCAATTATACTATATTGCCCGTCCTGTTTCAATCGGTAAAATGCACAAGGTATTTAAGGCAAAACCGCATAATTATTGTCATGCGATTGCGCAGTCAGGTTTTTCGTCAGATTGTATAAATTGAGTGCAGGCAGGCCGGCGCCTGTCAAGCGAAATTTGTGCAAGATGGCGGAAAATATGCAAGCAAGCGTGTGGCAAAGGTGATAGCCGTTAATTATGCGGTATTGCCTTTAAGTTATCAAGGCGGTTTAGTCTATTATGCAACGCTGTATTGCTTTATTTCATATCGGGCTATTCAACATAGTAATATCGGAGGATTTGAAAAAATTTATGGAAATTTCAAAAAAACACTTGACAAACGGTTTTACAGCGGATATAATGAACACAGAATATGTTAAACCTATGAGTGAGAGTAGTAGCACCCGTCACTGTATGACAGAGAGTTGCCGGTCGGTGTAAAGGCAATGATACATACGCTTGTGAATGGACTCACGAGGGCAAACCGAGAATATCGTCAGGCGATATTTTAGGGGAGACGGATACCTCCGTTACAGGTCGCACATATGATAGTATGTGTAGCGAGTGACCGTGTTTTATTATACGGTAATTTGGGTGGTACCGCAGGTAAACTATACTCCTGTCCCAATTGGGACGGGAGTTTTTTGTTTTCCCGGACATTCAATCTCTACGTTGAAGCTATCATCATGGCATATGGCATGACAGCAGGGCATAGCCGACATAATGCGTTGCTGAATAAGATACAGACTGTCGGACAGTGGAATGTTCCACGAAGAACTTAAGCACTCCGCCAAAACAGCTTTCGGGAAAGCTAAACGGCACGGTAAAGCACACAATGTTTTGTTATCCTCGTTATGCGGATTATTTCATAACAACAAAACAAAACGTTCAAAACACACCATGTTTTATCCCCGCCGTTACACAAGCAATTTCCATAGCAGAAAGTATATTAAAGGCGGAATATGGAGCGGCACATTGCCGCCGGCTCACAGCCGCCGGCGCATCGCCGTCAGAAAGGAAAATTATTATGGCAAACAGAGAGATCCCGTACAAAATTTATCTTGAAGAAAACGAGCTTCCCCGTCAGTGGTACAACGTAAGAGCGGATATGAAGAACAAGCCTGCTCCGCTGTTAAACCCTGCAACACATCAGCCCTGTACGCTCGAAGAACTGAGCCACGTATTCTGTACAGAGCTTGCAAAGCAGGAGCTTGACGATACAACTCCCTACATCGGCATTCCCCAGGAGATAATCGACTTCTACAAGATGTACAGACCTGCTCCCTTAGTAAGAGCATATTGTCTGGAAAAGGCACTCGGTACACCTGCCAAGATATACTACAAATTCGAGGGCAACAACACAAGCGGTTCGCACAAGCTGAACAGTGCGATAGCTCAGGCTTATTACGCCAAGAACCAGGGCTTGAAGGGTGTTACAACAGAAACAGGTGCAGGTCAGTGGGGCACAGCGCTTTCAATGGCTTGTGCATATCTCGGACTTGACTGCAAGGTATTTATGGTTAAATGCTCATACGAGCAGAAGCCCTTCAGACGTGAGGTTATGAGAACCTACGGCGCAAACGTTACTCCCTCTCCCTCAATGGAAACAGAGGTAGGAAAGAAGATAAACGCTGAATTCCCCGGCACGACAGGCTCGCTCGGCTGTGCGATTTCCGAAGCAGTTGAATGTGCAACAACGCACGAGGGCTACAGATATGTTCTCGGCTCGGTACTGTCGCAGGTACTTCTGCACCAGTCGATCATCGGTCTTGAAACAAAGACTGCCTGCGAAAAGTACGACATAAAGCCCGATATGATCATCGGCTGTGCAGGCGGCGGATCTAACCTCGGCGGTCTTATCTCTCCCTTTATGGGCGAAAAGCTCCGTGGCGAAGCCGACTATGAGTTCATCGCCGTTGAGCCTGCGTCCTGCCCCTCGCTCACAAGAGGCGTTTATGCTTACGACTTCTGCGACACAGGCGCTGTTTGCCCGCTCGCTAAGATGTACACGCTCGGCAGTACGTTCATTCCCTCCGCAAACCACGCAGGCGGTCTGCGCTACCACGGCATGAGCAGTGTTCTTTCACAGCTCTACCACGACGGATATATCACAGCACGCTCAGTTGAGCAGACAAGCGTATTCGCCGCCGCCGAACAGTTCGCAAGAACAGAGGGTATCCTCCCCGCTCCCGAGAGCAGCCACGCAATCAGAGTTGCGATAGACGAGGCTATGAAGTGCAAGGAAACAGGCGAAGAAAAGACTATCCTCTTCGGTCTTACAGGCACAGGCTACTTTGATATGGTCGCATACCAGAAATTCAACGATCACGAAATGAGCGACTACATCCCCACAGACGAGGAACTTAAAGTCAGCATGGATCGTATGCCTAAGGTTGACTGAGTGTATAATGCTATTGTCCTTCATAAAATTTGATATATGAAAATACCGCCGGGATGGGATGTTCCGGCGGTGTTGTTTTATCAACATGTCTTCATATTTAGGTTATGATTCTAACGAAATCTGACTTTTCCGTGATGTTCACTCAATTGCAAAGACGAATTACTTATAAAAAATTCTTTTATTGCCGGATATTCTTCGTTTTGTAGTATATCCTCTACATTGTCTATATCCGGCGCCAGTTCAATTTTTATTTTATTTACAATTGAAGCAATGTTCAATGTAACCACTAACTTATCTGCGTCATAGCCTTTTATTAAGTCGTCGTCTATTTTTGCCAGCAATCGTGTTTCCTTTTCGTAGAACCATATTAAATCTTTGTAAAAGCCGAGATTTTGCTCTTTATATTTTTCAAACTCGGCAGGACTGACTATGTAGTTTGTCATTGTGTTATACTTTAAAGATATTTTACCCGCTTCTTCTTTGTAATAAAGGACATCCTGAAAACGCAATTCAACATTTTCATCTTTTTTCAAATCAGCTATTTTTCTCAGCTTGATATTTTTGCCTTTTTCATCCCTTATTTTTTCACAAAGTGCCAATTTACACTCTTTTGATAAACGCTTTATGCTTCCTTTTGCTAATCGAATTCTGCCGCCTTTATTGTCTTTATCAGCCTTATTACATTCGCCGCTCATATCGCATTTATCACACTTATTACATTTGTCCATTGCGGCATACATATACCACAACGGCAAATTTTCATTTTTGCCTGTAGCAATACAAAAACTATAATAATGCTCTTTTTCACGCTCTTTAAAAACACGTGAATCTTCTGCATCATTAAACCCGGACACGGGCGACAGCCATATTTCACGGCTTGCAAGAATATTGTTCAAAACTTTTAATGTCGAATAATGGCAATAGTCGTTATGACCATATTCTCTTCCATCTAAGTACTTTTGAAGTCTTTGGCAATTTTCTATTTTTCCAAAGTCACGCCATGCGATATCGCTCATTTAAGTTCAACCCTTTCATTTATTATTCTGTATCGCTATCACTAAGACTAATCCACATTGCAGGACGGACGCCCCAATTTGAACTAACGGAGGCACCCTCATAATCTTCTTCACCGCCACAAATATACATAGCCTGATCTATGCGCCCTCCATGTGAACGTAACCACCAAAGACCAGTTCCGGGTGCATCTCGATTTTGTTTAGAATGTCCAAAGTATTTATTCACTTCATCTATCGATAACAAAAATATGTTATCAAAAGTATTATTGCCGCCTTTTGGTCTGAAATCATAAACAGCAATATCTTGGTTATACATTTGCAGATAGCGCCTTCTCCTTTCTATATCGTCCTCGTATTCTTTTTCTGCCTCTCTGGTGTATTTGTTATCAAGAGTACGGTTAACTAATTCTGTTGTACAGATGATCGCTTTTTCGTCATCATTAAAAGATTCATAAAATTCGGTATTTAAATATTTTCTCAATGAACAAGTTTCCCATGTGGGCTTAGAATTCTTTTTATCGTGATACGGCATTTTACCTATTATATTTTCCGTTATTAATAGCAATTTATCGTTTTCAAAGCCAAGTATACGCCATGAATAACCACCAATAACAAACCCATAATCCGCTCTTGGCTGATACAAATCAAGATATTGTTTTACGAGCTTTCCTACTAAATTCTTGCCGTTTTTGTAATTGTAAACCTCTTTAAATATAAAGAGTAATTCTGTTTTCAAATTAACTATAGTCAAGCGTATATTTCCACTCTCGTTTCCCATTTTTTCTACAATTTTGTATAATTTTTCTTTATAATCAACGGCTTTTTTTTGCAACAGTGCTAAGTCATCTTTCAATAGCTTAAATTCACCATCGTCATGTTTTTTAATTGTTTCCAGTAAAGCCTTATTTTTTGCTGTTTCTTCGCCGATTGTTTTTGTTTTTTTGCTGATTTTATTTAATTGAACATTCAATTCCTCTTTTGACTTAGTAATACTTTTTTTACGGAAAACAGCTATAAAACTGAGAGAATTAAATTCCAAATCAAGATTATGTATTTTTTCTTTGATTTCCGCTATTTGCTTTTCGAATTCTTTTTTGCTATCAGTTAATTCGTGTATCCGGATTTCCGTTTTTTCATATTTATCATTATCTTCATGTAGCGTTTGTATTTTTTCATTAATGGCAATTTCTTCTTTTTTATATTGTCTAAGCTGCGTCAGCGCTTCTTTTGCGTGTTCACAGGGCTCAAATTCAAGTTCAATTTCCTCCGCTTTTTTTAAGCACATCTGCACTTTTTCCTCAGAATCCTTGAAATCCTTTAGATTCTCAAATGAATCTGCTACTTTACGATAATCTTCAGCTGTGACCGCCGCCTGCCATTTCCGTATTATATACTCATAAAGCTTGTAATTCTTCGCATATTCATGATATGATTCAAGACTTTTTTTGAGCTTATCATCAGCAAAACGGAGCAATTTTTCGTACAAATCATTTTGGTCAAAAAACTTCGGTTTCTCTTTTATATCTTCCGTTTTGCGTACTTCCATCTTCGCCATAAGCTTATACAGATAAGCCTGTGCGTTCTCGGGGTCGCTGTCAAGCACACGCTCGCAGTATTCGTCCGCTTCCTGCCAGTTTCCGTCCTCTAAGAAAAGTGAAATACGCTTGAGTAACGGAGCAACACCCGAATTTGCCGCCTGACCTGCCGCAGCGGTTTCCTTTACGGCAGACTTCGGCTCGTCCTTATTTATAACCTTCTTTATGCCACGCACTATATCGTTGATAAAGCCTATCTTGCCCATATCCTGCGCCTGTAAATGTGCAAATTCTTCCGGCAGTTCATAAGCGTCCATATCCTTGTAGCAGGGGATAAGCAGTTTTGAGCGGTCGCCTTTCATAAGCTTAAGATAACGTGACCACTCGTTCTTTACCCATACCGCCGTGAAATATTCCGGCTTTGAGCCGATGACAAGCATAACCTTTGCGCTGTTCAGTGCGGCGAATATGTAAGGCTCATATTCCTGTCCGAGCTTGTCCTCAAGCGTTATCGCCGCATAGAATACCTTAAAGCCCTCCTGCGTCAGCTGGTGATATATGTCGTTCGCAAGCACGCTGTCCTGTGTGCGCTTTCCGCTTTCATCGGTTTCCTTGTAGCAGATAAATACATCGTAGGGCTTTTCGTTCTGCGAGATAGTGAGAATGCCTTTCTGTATCTCGTCTATCGCCTTTGCCTCCGCCTCATAGATAATTTTCTGACTTATATCGGCATACTGAATAGCGAGCTTGTAGTCCTCATCTGCGGTGATAGCGTCATAGGACGTTCTGTGACAGGTGGGCACACGCTTATAGGTCGTGGGGTCTTCAACGTATTCAATGCCGTATTTACACAGAATTATGCCCCAGTAAGCCTCAGACTGTGTGTTGTCAAGTCCGACAATTTTATTATATATCTCCTCCGCCTTGTCAAACTCGGACTTTAAACGAAGCGTATTCGCACGGTTGAAAAGATTTCCGATCACATCGTCGGTTATCTTCGGTATTGTCTGCTCCGTACCGCAGTATTCGCAGGTTGCGGTCGTTTCGTTTTCGTTTATTTCCAGTGTGCCTCCGCACATTTTACATTTCAATGTTGACATTTTAATTATTAACCTTTCTGTATTTAGCTGAATTATTTGGGGCTTTGCCTATATAGGTAACATTTTTCACATTTCCCTCTGAAACGTCATTTTTAAAACTTCTGCCGAAAGTCAATCGGTCACCTTTGGGCAATTCTTCCCATTTCACCCCATCAAATAAATCTTTCAGTGCAAATTCAGTACCGTCATCTAAAGAATTGATTTTAATGACAGCATCATTCATCCAAGTTTTAATATCCATAATTACTCCTTATTTCAGTGCCTTTACCTTTGCGTTTCTCTCCGAAATCAGCCTGCAAAGCTCCTCCGCCAGCTGCCGAGAATTATCCGCTTTGTTTTTCACACTGTCGGAAAACGCACTGAATTTTACCGAAATATCGCTTTCGATACCGCTCAGTAACGGGTTGCTCACAGGGTCGGAATAGCGTACAGCCTCATACACCTTTTCACAGGCTTGTCTTGCGTTATCGTCCGCCGCATGACCTTTCAGGCTCTCAGCGTCCGCTGTCAGCAGGCGGATAAACTGCGTCTGCGTCTTGATTTTTGCGTCTGTCTGCTCAACTGCTTCGATTGCAAGCTTCGCCTTTGCAACAGTGATTATATATGCTCCGAGAACAACTGCGCAGGCTATTATTCCGACAAAAGAGAATGTGTCGGGGATAAGCATTGTAAGCGAGCCGAGCACAAGCATAGCAACAAGTCCGCCGTAGCTGAGCGAAATCAGAGATACATTATAGAAGAACTTTTTAAGCGAATCAGCCCTGAACGCAAAATAAGCGCATAAAAGCTGACCTATGAAAGCCGCCGTGACTGCACCGTATCCTATAAAGAATGATGCGTTCAGCTCTTTTCCCGTATTCAGCGCAACTGTAAATGAAACCACATTGAATACAACGAGTGCGACCGCCCAGATTACCGCATATATACCGAATTTCTTTTTCATTTAAATATCCCCCTTAGATTTTTTCGCCGCACTCAAGGCAGAACTTTGCTCCCTCGGGAAGCTCGCTTTTGCATTTCGGGCATATCGTTACAAATTTGTGACCGCATTCGGGACAGAATTTGCCCTTTACCACTGTCTTGTTGCACTCGGGACACACTACCATTCCGTCGGGAACGGCAGGCTTTACCTTTTCTCCGCATTCAAGGCAGAACTTAGCGTTTTGCGGTAAATCTGCGCCGCATTTTTCGCATTTGATTACCGTTTCATTTTTCTCGGGTGCAGGTGATGACTGCTGAACCGTCTGACCGATATTGCCGGTCATATTGTCAAGCTGTCCCATCATAGCACCCGCCATTTTCATTCCTGCCGCCATACTGACCATATCCGAGGCTACTCCGCCGCCTGCCGAGCCGCCGTTAGAACCCATATTTCCTATGCCCTCGGCATAAGCCTTCTGAACATCAGCCTGCAATACGTCTTTCTGATTATAGCCCTTTGCCTGCATAATCTCGGCTTCCGCAAAGCCTGTGGCTTTCATTGCTGTTGCTTCTGCCTGCGCCGCTATAACGGCTCTTTCCGCTTCACGCTTTGCTATCTCGGTCTGTGTCGTCTGCTTTTCAAGCTCGGTCTGACGCTTTGCCGCTGTTATCTCCGCTTCGGCTTTAGCCTGTGCAGTACCGTATCTGGCTTCTGCCTCAGCCTTTGCGGTGCGGATATCAGCCTCAGCTTCAAACATTCTCTTTTGCAAAGCTATAGTATGTAATTCCCGTATTCTCTTGAAGTTCGGGTCGTTATCGGGCAGAACTACAGTAGTCAGATAAAACTGAGGGATTGTCAGACCGTACTCCTCAAATCCGGGCATTATTACCGATTTCAACACCTCTGACAGCTCCGCAAGATGCTCGTCTATTTCAAGAAGATAGATATTCTTCGACTTGATAGCAGTAGAAAGGTTTGATTTTACCGCTGTGGAAATAAGCGGACGGAAACAATCCTGCAACGATTTTGAAAAGGCGATGTTGTTATCGTCCCACGCTATTCCGTTCATTGTGCCGACAAGCTTTATCAACAGCTTTCTGCTGTCGCTTACCATAAGATTCATATTGCCGCACGCACCGAGTTCAACAGGTATTCCCGAATCGGGGTCGATATAACGAACCTTTGTATCCGTTCCCCATTTGAGCGACATCTGAACCGTTTTATTGATAAAATATACTTCACAGTGGAACGGCGTCTGATCGCCTGTTGCCCTGTTCAGCAGTTTGCCGAGTTTTGGTATGTTCTGCGTTTCAAGTGTATATCTGCCCGGTTCGAACAGATCGAGCGCCTGACCGTTCATAAAGAAAACGGCTTCCTGGCTTTCGTGGACTATAAGCTCGGTAAGGCTGTTGAAATCTTCGTTAGGGTGCTTCCACACAAATGTGGAATTATCCCCTTCGTATTTGATTATCTGTGCTATCTGTCCCATAAATCACACCTCATAGTCTATAATTCTTGTCTGTTAATCTTTTTAGACTTCTTTGCATTAAAAAGTGCCTAATATGACTAATTATACTTCAATTATAGTCATATTAAACACTTTTGTCAACAATTTTCAATCTGATATGATAAAATCTGTACAGGAGGGGTGAGTATGGCACATTATCAGAGATTACGGGATCTGCGTGAAGATGCAGACAAGACACAGCAGGAGATAGCCGACTATCTTGGCACATCTGCGCAACACTACGGAAAATACGAATCGGGTAAAGCAGAAATACCGCTTGAGCGTGCAGTCCTGCTTGCTAAATATTATAATGTCAGCCTTGATTATATCGCAGGAATTTCCTCAAGCCGCCACCCTCTGACATCTGACAGCTCCCTTTCACCTATCGGGATACTTTCGGACAAAATAACACGCCTTTCCGAAAGCGAAAAGCAAGCTGTAAAAGATACACTCAGTTCTGTTATAGATATGATCAAATAAAGATACCGCCGCAGAGAAAATGCTCTGCTGCGGTGTTTTCGTGCATCAAATTGGAATATGAGTAAAAGCAAGAATAATATTACAGCTCCTATTGAATTTTTTTGCAACTTCAGCACTAAATTTTCAATAGAAAGCAACACCGCCGGGAATCACTGCAAATGCTCCCCGGCGGTCTTTCTTATTCTTCCGTTCCTATCTGCGCCGTACTATCCTCGCCGACGTTCATAAGCTGTTTGTTTATCGCTCTGGTTCTTACTCCGACAAGCGTTTCAAGATCGCTGTCAACCTGCTGTAAATGCTTCTTAGTCTTTGTCAGCGCATCTTCAAAAGTCTCAAATTCTTTCTTTACACTGCTCAGTATCTTCCATACCTCACTGCTTCGCTTCTGCACGGCAAGAGTACAGAAGCCCATATACAGCGAATTCAGCAATGCGGACATTGTGGTAGGGCCTGCTATGCTCACCCCGTAGTTACGCTGTAACTCCTCCACCAGCCCGAGCTTTACGACCTCGGCATACAGTCCCTCGAACGGCAGGAACATTACCGCAAAGTTGGTCGTGTACGGAGGACAGATATATTTATCGTGAATATCCTTCGCACATTTCTTTATCGCCACAACAAGTGCCTTTGACGCTTCTTCAATCATTACCTTATCTCCGCTTTCATAAGCGTTGCAAAGGGCTGTGTAGGTGTCGCCGGGGAATTTCGAGTCAATCGGAAGGTACACCGTGTCATCATTCTTGCCCGGCAGCTTTACCGCAAACTCAACGTGATTACGGCTATCGGGGACTACAGCGACCTCGGTATCATACTGTTCGGGAGCAAGAATATCCGCAAGAATGGCTCCGAGCTGCATCTCTCCAAGTATACCTCTGTTCTTTACGTTGGACAGAACTTTTTTAAGGTCGCCTACCCCTGCGGCAAGGCTCTGCATTTCACCCAGTCCGCTGTACACCTTGTTAAGCTGTTCGCTGACTGTCGCAAATGAACGGCTTATCTTATCATCAAGCGTGGTCTGTAGCTTTTCTCCTACCATTCCACGCATTTCTTCAAGCTGATTTTTGGTATTCGCATTTATGTTTCCGAGCTGTACCGCCATTTCGTTACGCATATTCTGCATATCGGCGGCATTCCTCTGCTCAATGCTCTGAAGCCGCTGTTCAAACTGCGACAGCAGCCTTGCTGTTCCGTCGGAGTTCTGCTTTTGTGTATCGGTAAGCGTGTTTCCGAGATTTGTCACAAGGTTCACAAGCTCGGTCCTTAGCACCGATTCGCCGCTTACACGGTTTGCCTGCGCCGTATCGAATTTTGCCGAAAGCTGTGCGGTACGCTCTGCAAGCATTTCAAGCTGTTTTGCGGTCTGCTCGTCCGTTATCTTGTTCACTCCGATATTTTCGGCAAGCCTCTTCTGCGTAAGAAGCGTTATTACCGATATTATCACCGACACTACGCACGCAACAAGCGTTATTATAATAAATATTTCCATATTCCTTGCTCCTTTTAAAGTAATCTAATGATATTATAGTAGATTTTCCGCCTTAGGTCAATGCTTTAAAAGCAAGCTGTACTGTTTATAGGACAGAAAAAACGGTCATCCGAAGATGACCGTTAAGTAAGCGATATTCTATTCAGCTTGTAGAATAAGTCCGCTCATAAGACTCAGACGTGCAGCTTCTCAACCTGCTCGTTAAGCAGTCTTGCCTGTGCGGAAAGCTCCTCGCAGGAAGCGGCTGTTTCCTCTGCTGTTGCGGAGTTTGTCGCAATGACACGGGAAATCTGATCTATTCCTGCGGTCACCTGACGAACGGCATTTGCCTGTTCTTCTGCGGCAACAGAAATATCCGCAACGAGCTTTGCGCTTTCCTGAGAAAGCTCCGTTACCTGACGAAGCGTTTCTGCGGTCTGCTTTGCTATATCCGAGCCGTTATCCACCGCCTCTATGGTAGAGGCTATCAGATTACGGGTGCTGTTTGCGAATTCTGCCGACTTGGACGCAAGATTCCGTACCTCGTCCGCTACGACCGCAAATCCCTTGCCTGCCTCGCCTGCCCTGGCGGCCTCGATAGCCGCATTGAGTGCGAGTATGTTGGTCTGGAATGCAATATCCTCAATGGATGTGATAACCTGCGAGATAGCCTCGGATTGCTTCTGTATCTTATCCATAGCTTCAAGCAGACGCTCCATATCCTCACTCTGATGCATCATCTGCTGTGCGCAGTTGTCAGAAAGTCCGCTTGCCCTGCCGGAGTTCTCTGCAGTTTTGCTGATATGGTCGGATATTCCCGAAATTGTCGAAGACAGTTTATCTACCGCAGTTGCCTGATTTGTTGTACCCTCTGCCAGTATCTGCGAACCGTCAGCCATCTGCTGTGAGCCTGCCGTAACATTGCTTGCAGAAGAATTCATACTGAGAATAACGTTGCTCAGCGTTTCCTTTATACTGCGGAACGAACAGTTTATCTCCTCAAAGCTGCCGACATATTCCATTGAAGGCTGTGCAGAAAAGTCGCCTGTACCCATCTGTGACAGCACTCGTGAAATATCGTCAACATAGCTGCTCAGCGTGTGCTTTGCTTCGGTAAGATTTTCGGCAATATCACCCATTTCATCGCCGCTGAATCTGAAAGCGGAATCCGGAGCGTTAAGCTCGCCTGAGCGGAGCTGTCCGCAGATATTTACGACTTCTGCTACAGGCTTACGCACCAGCTTCTTCATTACTCTGAACAACAGCACCGCTATACCGCCGCATACAATAATAAGCACTCCCAGCGAAACCAGTATAGACTTTATCAGCTCTCCGTCCGCCTTGGCTGTGGTATAGCCTGCAAAATAAGCGCCTACCACCTCGCCGCTGTAATCGACCATCGGCGTATAGTTGACATAATAGTTCATACCGCCGATAACCGTTTTTCCGATATATGTATTATTGCCCTGTACCTGCTGCCAGATACCGCCGTCCATCTGAGTTCCTATGTTTCGTTCACCGGAGGAATTCATCATCGTAGTATTGTAACGTGTGTCGCCGCAGAACAGCGTAAGCTCTGCACCGGTCTTTGCCTTGACGGAATCGACATATTCCGAGTCGTTCAGATCTATGCAGACAACCAGTGCGCCGTTCTCTACCTTAAGCCCGTATACCGTATACAGCTTGTCGCCGTCAGCCATAATGCCCTTTATTTCACCGTTCGTAATGCGCTCTACAGCGCTTTCGCCGAGCGGAAAGCCCTCACTGCTCCATACCACAGCCCCGCCGTTTATATAAGCCGCATAGCTGTTGGCATTAGGCTTGTTGGCAGTCCAGAAGCTGTCATAGTCCGTATTGCTTGTCTGACTGTCAGAGCTTGCAACGAACAGCTCAGCCACATCGCCCATTTCGTCAATGTCGCCCTCAACCTCGGCGGCAAGAACATTTACGCCTGTCGCAGTTTCGTCCTCCTGTATGGTTCTGACAAATGACATAAACACGATTATTGTGACAAGCGCCATGGATATTGCGGCCATAACGGCGGCAATACACGAAATAACCGTTATTTTTGTCCCGATTCTCATTGATCTTTTCACTGTAAAAAGCATCCTTTCATATATAATATTAGCTCTGTGTAAGTCCGCAGACCGTACTTATATCACGCAACACCGAAGCCGAGAATTTCGACATATGTCATCTTATCCTCGCCGTTCTGTGTAACAGGCTTCACGCTGACCTTATGCGTTCCCTCCGCACCGGAATATGCAAGAGTTGCAACGGGATTGTTCCAGCCGTCGCTTGCGCTTGTGGCTATAGTCGTATACTTCTCGCCGTCAACGGTAAATTCAAGAGAACCGTAGACCTTGCTGTTTGCACACTTATAGACAAGCATAAGATTCTTACCCGTGAATTCAAATTCCATAGGCTCACAGTCTGACGGTTTGCCCTTGTAGCTCCAGCCGTCAGGGAAGCTCGTCAGCGTTTCCTTTTCAGTGTCAAACGTACCTGTCGACGATATTTTCAGCTTGTCGGAAGAATGAGTTCTGTCGATGAACGTCATATCAGCAAATCTGTCGGAATATACCCATGTATCCGGCAGGGGAGAGATAGTTACATTTCCCATTGTCTTTATCTTCTCGGTCGCCTTGTCAAACATATTCATAATAAGGTCGGCTGTCATCTTGTGACCCCACTCGTTCGGATGGGATTCGTCATCGGAATAATCCTCCCACTTCATTCTGCCCGTTTCAAACTCGTGGGAAAGAACATTGTTCAGCGACACCATAGGCAGACCGTAAGCCTTTCCGATCTGCGACATATATTCCTCGCAGGTGTGACCGCTCTTTATAACGGTGAAATACAGCGCAACGGCAGGCTGATTTTTCTGCGAGAGAATTTTCCTTATCATTGCGTCATAGCTGTCCTTGTATATCTGGTCGTTTCCGTCATTTACCGCAAACTCGACAAACACCATATCCGGCTTATGATCAAGCACATCACGCTGAAGGCGGATGTTTCCGAGTACGCTCGGCGTTCCGCTGAGTCCTGCGTTTACATAGTTTATCTTTGTATCGGGATATTTTTCGCAAAGGCGGTCATACGTCAGCTTTGCCCAGCACTTTTCGGGTCCTGCCGTAAGACCCTCGGTGATGCTTCCGCCGATGAAGGCTATAGTTACCTCCTGCTTGCTTTCAAGCTTTCCGATAAACTTCGACATTCTTTCAAGGTTTCCGAGATCCATAAGCGACCTTTCAACCATATTGTCATATATCTGCTCCTCGGTGAGCTTACTTTCATCTATACTGCTTGTTTCAGACGATGTATCCGAACTGCTGTCGGTTGATTCCGATACAGATGATGTTGTCTGTGTATCGGACGTACTGTCCGATGATACGGCAGAACCGCCGCTTGCGCTGTTATCCGCACAACCTGCAAGCATTGACGCACACAGTACCGCACACAGTGTTATCTTGAATTTTTTATTCATATTTACCTCCGTCAGAAAAAATATGTCTATACTATTATATATTAACGCCGACCGATAATCAACCGTTATTTACCCGAAAACGATCAATTTCACTAAAATCCGACTGCAGTAATATACTATATAAACCGACCGCCTTACAAACGGTCAGTTGCTGTATAATTCCGTGCAGACGGTTAAAAATAACCGTGTACATCAGATACGTTCAAAGCATCGCATACGAACAGAAAGGAAGAAAACCATGCTTGTAAAAAGAGGAGAGATATATTACGCAGATCTGAGCCCCGTGGTCGGAAGCGAACAAGGCGGTATGCGTCCCGTACTTATAGTCCAGAACGATGTCGGAAACCGCCACAGCCCTACCGTTATCGCCGCCGCAATAACAAGTCAGAAGGATAAATCACGGCTTCCGACCCACATTTCGATAAATGCCGACCGTTGCGGTCTTGCGAAGGATTCGATAGTCCTGCTCGAACAAGTAAGAACGCTTGATAAACAAAGGCTCAAGGAACGTATGGGCGAGCTTGACGAGGGAGCGATGAATAAGGTCGATAATGCACTGTCGGTCAGCTTCGGGCTTTCGGGAAACAATTAATGAATATTACCTTAACATTATGTAACGCCGTTACACAGCATCTCATATTTCGGACTATGTAAAGGTTATCATTAACAGCCGCTTTAGCTAAAGCTACAAAATTCAAGCCGTTTTCGGTTTTCCGGTTGTAAAATTGTCATTATAATGGTACAATAATCACCGGAAATCTTGCGGTAATGCAAAAGACGAAACGGAGAAAAGATAATGAATATAGCAGTTGCACAGTCGGGCGGTCCTACGGCGGCGATAAATTCATCGCTTTGCGGAGTTTTTGACGAGGCGGAGAAGTACAACGAGATTGACAGAATATACGGCTCGCTGAACGGCATAGAGGGTATACTGAACGATAACCTCATCGACCTCAAGGAAGTGCTTATCACAGAAAACGACAAGCAGTTACTGAAGCGCACTCCCTCGACGGTGCTTGGCTCGTGCCGTTTCAAGCTGAAAAACAGCAGTGACGATGACAGCGACTACAAGCGTATCACGCAGACCTTTGCAAAGTATGATATAAAGGCTTTTTTCTATATCGGCGGCAACGATTCGATGGATACAGTAATGAAGCTGGACGCTTATTTCAGAGAAAACCACATTGATATAAAGGTTGTCGGCGTGCCGAAAACGATAGACAATGATTTACCGCTTACAGACCATACTCCCGGTTTCGGCTCTGCGGCAAAATACGTTGCGACAACACTGCAGGAAATCATCCGTGACAGCAGGGTATACTCCATTCCGTCCGTTACGATAGTAGAAATAATGGGACGTGACGCAGGCTGGCTCACGGCTTCGTCCTGCGTACTGCGTGCAAACGGCGAACCCGCCCCACACCTTATCTACCTTCCCGAAAGCGACTTTTCGGAAGAACATTACCTTGAGGACGTGAAAAGAATATCCGAAAGATACAAGGCTGTTATCGTAGCCGTTTCGGAGGGCATAGACTGCCTTGCGAGCCGCTCGGAAGCCACCGACGCATTCGGTCATAAATATCTGTCGGGTGTCGGTAAATATCTTGAAGAGCTTACCCGTGACCATATAGGCTGTAAGGTGCGTTCAATAGAGCTTAACGTAATGCAGAGATGCGGCTCGCATATAGCCTCTCTCACCGACCTTGACGAAGCGTGGAGAATAGGTGCGGCGGCTGTGAACGAAGCACTGAAATACGGCGGCAGCGGCGTAATGATGGGATTCAGACGAATCAGCAACAATCCTTACCGTGTAGGGATTGCTCCGCTTGACGTAAGAGAATGTGCAAACAAGGCTAAATATTTCCCGAAGGAATGGATAACCCCCGAGGGAAACAACGTTACGATAGATGCACTGAATTACTTTCTGCCTCTTATACAGGGCGAGCCGAAGATAGATTACCTGAACGGCATACCCGTGCATTTCAGGCTTGACCAGTAGAAGATATAAGCAAACGGGCATCGGCTGCTTACGACCGATGCCCGTTTTTTCTTTTTGAACTCAATCAAACTTCGTTATCTGCGGATTCCTGCAGTGCTGTAATAAATACAGCACCTCCTCGCTCTTTACAAAATAAGACTTTGAATAAGCATCGTCAACGTAAAAGTCGAGCAGGAACTTATCCTCCCATTCGTGAAGGGATACCTTGAGCTTTTCCTTTATATCGTCATACTTATCGCCGAATAAAGCTCTCAGCCCTTTTCCTCTGCGTAAAAAGCCGTAAACGAACATTGCTCCCCGAAAGCACGGTAAAAGCTGCGAGTAGATCGGAGAGTCACGGCGGAACTCGATAACTACCTTCTGCTCTGTAAGGCCTCCGGGTGCGTCCCTGTCCTCAGGGAGCACAGTCCTGAACTTTTCGGGCGGCATTATCGTGCCAAGCTCGATGAATTCTGCATTTTCATAGGGTGCTGTCATAATATATCCTTCCTTTCGTCCTCATATAAAACTGTCGGTGTCTTTATTATATATGCGTCATACGGCTAATTCAATGAACCGCCGCACAATATACTTAAACTACGGCACAGCTTATAAAAACTCCTTTATAAAAAATGAAAGCATAAGCCTTAGCTTGTCCTCATAATTCAGCTCACAGCCCAGTATCTCCTTTATCCTTCTCAGCTTGTAGTTTACTGTATTGCGGTGAACGAATGTAATCCTTGCGACCTCCTGCACACTGCTGTCATTTTCAAGATAGCATTTGAGCGTTTCCATATAATCCGTACCGTTGGCGCTGTCGAATTCTTCAAGCGTACCCAGCGTTTCGCCATATATCTCGTGCAGTACCGATGTATCTTTTATATGTACAAGCAGCTTGTATATGCCCATATCGCTGTAGGCTACACAGTTTTCGCCGTGCAGGGTAGCCACCTTGTGCGCCATTACGGCCTTGCGGTAACCGTCCGAGATAGCCGCATACCCTTGCTTTGACGGGCTTATGCCGCAGGTGAGCGTCGCTCCCTCCCCGCCTGAATTGAAAATGGTATCAAATGTCGAAAGAATCTTCCGTACATCCTCCTCTTTACAGTCGGGGCATACTGTCACAAGATTTTTATCCTGAAAGAAGAAGCTGAATTGCCTGCCGCTTGTATTCAGCACCTTCTGCATGGCGCTTGTGGCGACTTTTTTCAGCTCATCGTCGCCAAGCTCGGTTTCAGAAAAGCCGCATACGCCTACGCAATAGTCGGATGACGGGAAATAACTGCGCCGTTCAAGCGTCGATTTATATCCCGCCTCGTTCTCCGGCGAAAATATAAGGTTTCTGAGAGCGGTGGCAAGCGCCGTTTCTATCTCCTCGCCGGTTACTATCCTGTGGCAGAAGTCGTAGGTTATATCTATCAGCTTTACCTCCCACGGAACAGTAAACAACGGCAGGGAATTAATATCACAGCAGTCCTTTACGCTTTGCGGTATACTCTTTATATATTTACCTGTGTTGATAACAAGCGCACTGCAGCGTCTTGCTATCAGCTCCTCGACAAACCTCAGCAGGTGACCGTCATCGTTTATTCCGACCCCTGTCATAAAGACCATTTCGTTTCCGTGAAGAAAAAGTGACACATCAGCGTTTTCAACCAGATGCACCCAGCGGACGTAGTTCCCCAGTCCCTCTTTTCCCGCAACGAGCTTCATAACGTAATTTGCCTGTGCATTCGCACATAGCTTTGATACTGTAATTGACATATTCTCACCTCTTTTTCTTTTAATATAGCAAAAACCGCCGAAGCTCCCTTGTTTCCCGACAGCTCCGGCGGTGTTTATCTCATTTATTGATATAGAGTATAGCACGGTTTTGCATAATTGTCAAGAGAATATTGCAAAATTCAACTACAGCACAAACAAAACGCCTTTCTTTAGACGCTCTGCACAATTCAGTACAAATGCTATTGCAATGCGATTTTAAGCGTGATATAATGCAGTTAAACCGAAAGGAAACAGTGAAATAAAACAAAAAGAAACTTGCAACGGTGCAGAAAGTGATTTCTGCGCCGTTTTGTTTTGCAGGAATAAAAAGATAAGACTTGCAAAACGGGAAAGAAAGGAGTGCTTAGAAATGAGTGAAAAGGTAAATGCACCGGAGATTTCGGTAAAGAACGTCAGTATGGTGTTCTCGGACAGCAAAGGAAATCCGGTACAGGCACTTAAGAATGTAAGCATTGATATTCAAAAAGGTGAGTTCATATCGCTTCTCGGCCCTTCAGGCTGCGGTAAGTCCACACTTCTTCGTATAGTATCGGATCTGCTGACCCCCACCTCAGGCGAGGTTACGGTCTGCGGCAAGACACCGAGAGAAACAAGACTTGAGCAGAAGTTCGGTATCGTGTTCCAGAACCCCGTGCTTCTCGACTGGAGAACGGTAAGAAAGAACATAAGACTTCCGCTTGAGATGATGAAGGTTCCGAAAGAGGAGCAGGCGAGCCGTATCGAACAGGTACTGGAGCTTGTCGGACTCAAGGAATTCGGAAACAGCTACCCCGGACAGCTTTCGGGCGGTATGCAGCAGAGAGTAGGCATAGCAAGAGCGCTTGCGATACAGCCCGACATACTGCTGATGGACGAACCGTTCTCGGCGCTTGACGAGTTCACAAGAGAAAAGCTCAACGACGATGTGCTTTCAATATGGAGAAAGACAAACAAGACGGTGCTTTTCGTAACACACAACATATCCGAGTCGGTATATATGTCCGACAGGATCTGCGTTTTATCTCCTCACCCGGGCAGATTATCCGCAATAGTGGACGTTAATCTTCCCAGACCGAGAAACGCAGACATGAGAGGTACTCCCGAGTTTGCCGCTCTTGTTGAGAAGGTAAGAAACAGCTTCGAGGGTATATAAAGCCGAAAGGAGCGTTAAGAAATGATAAAAAGGATAACTTCCTCCAAAGGCATAGTAACTGCCGTATGGGTGCTGGGTCTTGTAGTGATATGGGAGATATGCGCATTCATAGTAGGAGCGACACAGCGTACACCCGTAAACGTACTTCCGCATCTGTACCAGATAATCGGCTCATTCTTTGATACAAAGTCGATAACCGGTTCGGGTGATACGATAGCAACACTGGTTTTCTCCAGTGCCGCAGAAACGCTTTCAAGAGCGCTTATCGGTTTTATAATTGGTATGGTGCTGGGCTACATACTGGCTTTGCTGATGCACCTGTCGCACATAGTCGAAAAGATAGCGTTCCCGTATCTTATGATAATCCAGATGATACCTATTCTCGGTATGGCGCCTATCGTACTTTCGATAACGGGCGATATATCAAGCGCACGAATCATAATCGCCGCAATTCTCACATTCTACCCCGTTTCGACAAATACGCTGGCAGGCTTCAAGTCGGTCGGTCGCGAAAGGCACGAGCTGATGAGATCCTACGGCGCAAGCAAGTTTCAGCTTTATACAAAGATGCTTATCCCGTCGGCAATGTCCTACTTCTTCACGGGTCTTAAGATTTCGGCGCCTATGGCGATAACGGCATCTATCCTTGTAGATACGCTTCAGGGCGGCAACGGTCTTGGCTGTATGCTCTCCCAGTCGCTGAAAGGCTCGATGACAAGATTCGTATTCTGGGATATAGTAATATTCAGCGCCGTTATAGGCGTGCTAAGCTTCTATCTTATGGGAGTTATCGAAAGAGCGATAACACCGGCGAAAAGAAAGGCAAAGAAAAAAGCACAGTAAGGAAAGGACTGATCGTACTTGAAAGGCAAGGCAATCAAAAACATCATAACAACAGTCGGTCTGCCCGTACTGTTCGGAGCATTGATATTCACACTGTGGCAGACAAAGGTTCTGCACGCACTGTTTGGAACGGATGAGATAATCCTTCCGCTGCCGACAAGAATAGGCTCAATCATAGGCGATAACTTCACGAATATGTTACCGCAGATAGCGTCAACTCTTATAGTGGCGCTCGGAGGACTTGTACTCGGCTCGATACTCGGTTACTTCATCGGCGTTGCCGGTGCGGTATTCAAGAAGTGGGGCATGGGCGGTCTGACCATAGTATCCGCATTCAACGCAATCCCGCTCGTAGCACTCGCTCCGGTTATCAACAACTGGACAAGGGATCTGTCGAGCGTGGTAGATATAAGAAGTACGGTGGCTAAAATAATCACCGTTACGATATTCTGCACAGCTTCAATGAGCGTAAACGCATACAGAGGTCTGACGGAGGTAAAACCGTTCTCGGAGGATCTGTTCGCATCATACGGTTCAGGCAAGCTGAAAATATTCTTCAAGCTGAGGCTCCCGAACTCACTGCCCTATGTATTCACGGCTTTAAGAGTAAGCGTTCCGTCCTGTATAATCGGTGCGGTAGTAAGCGAATACTTCGCAGAGCAGGTAATCGGTGTCGGCAGACAGATAAGAGAGAACATAGTCAAGGGTCAGTTCCCGACAGCGTGGGCATATATAACGATAGCCTGCGTAATGGGTATACTGATGTACATCATACTCCTCACAGTTGAGGCAATCGTGCTGAAAAACCGCCGTGCAAGATAAGCAAAAGAGCGGTTTCAGATATAAGGCGTATCGGCACTATCATTCAACGCCCATCCGATGCCATAATTTCCGTATTACTTCGTTGCTTTTTCTTGACATACAAAACAGTATGCCTACAAAAAAGCGCCTCGTTCTACGAAAATTCGGCTATCGCCTGAACGTTTCAGATAGCACCGACACACCTAAACTAAAACCAGTTTTAAAGACGAGAAAGGATGAAACATTATGAAAAACAAAAGAGTGTTAGCAGCATTACTCGCAGCAAGCTGTCTTGCAACATCGTTCACCGCTTGTTCCGGTGACGCCTCATCGAGCAGCACAGCAGAAAGCTCAGCCGCATCGGCAGACGCTTCTTCAAGTGCCGCAGAGGGTTCTTCGGAAAGCACAGGTCTTATGAGCGATGAAGAAATCATCAAGAAGGCTTCAAGCGAAAACAAGGTCGGCAACTGGGGTCTCGGCAACGAGTACGAAATTCAGGCTCTGCTTTCAAAGTACGGTCTGCCCACAGATTATATCACAATGGACTTCACAATGGATCAGATAGATAAGGATACTATTACGCTGGCATCAGCAATGACATTCAACGAGCTTGGTCTTATCAAGAACAACTATGACGGCGGTTATAACTACGGCGATGAGATCGGTGTCATCGATATGAACGATCAGGGTGTTGCAATGCTTGAGGATAACCTGTTCTGCACAAAGGAATTCGCAAAGAACAACCCCAATACAGTAAAGGCATTCGTTGCCGCATCAATGAAGGGCTGGACATATGCGTGCGAGCATCCCGATGAAGCCGCAGAAATCGTATTCAAGTACGGCTCATCGGTATCGGCTGACCACCAGAAGTATATGGCTTCAGAGGTTGCAAAGCTTGTAACGACCGATACAAAAGGCAGTGCGGTTTCAGCTTCGGATGTAGGCAAGATGGACGAAGATGCAATGCAGCAGACACTTGACCTTGCTAAGCAGTACATCAAGCTTGATGACGCTACAGCGGCAGGCAAGCTCGCTAAGCTTACACTTGATGACATCCGTTCTTCCGACTATCTGACATATGACGGCGGAGCAGTTGAGAAGTCTGACCTCAAGGTTCAGCTTAAATGGTTACCGCAGGCTCAGTTCATGGGCTATTATGTAGCACTTGACAAGGGCTACTACAAGGATAACGGCCTTAACGTAGAGATTGTAAGCGGCGGCGGTGACGTTTCAGAAACAGTTGCAGTAAGCAACGGCACGGTTGACTTCGGTGTAACGTGGGTTTCTAACCTTATCAACGCCAACGCAGGCGGTATGGAGCTTCTCGAAGTAGCTCAGGTATATCAGAGATCGGGTCTTGTACTTTGCTACAAGAAGAGCCGGTTTACTAAGTAATTCACAGTTTCGGATTACTCCGGAAGCTGAAAGGCGGTATATATGAGCGAAAAGAAAATACTTGTAAGCGGTTGCCTTTTCGGCTGGCATTGCCGCTATGATGACGGCGATACGCCGTGTCTGCACCCACAGTTCCTTAAATGGAAAGAAGAAGGCAGACTGATACCGGTATGTCCCGAAGTGTTCGGCGGTCTTCCGACCCCACGTCCCGATTGTCAGCGTACAGGCGATAAGGTGATGAGCTGCGTAGGCGGCGACTGCACCGAGCAGTATACAAAAGGCGCAAACGAGGCGTTAAGACTTGCAAAGGAAAACGATGTTGCTCTTTGCATAATGAAAGAAGACAGCCCCTCCTGCGGAAGCACCCACATATATGACGGTACCTTCACGGATACGATCATCGAGGGACAGGGGCTTGCGGTCGAATATCTCAGAAACGCAGGCTACAAGGTATTCAGCGAGAATATGATTGAAGAAGTTATAAAGGCACTCGCAAAGTAAACACTACAGCAACTTCTACAGTAAGTTCAGTATCGCACGAGCAGTTAAATACCGTTCGTGCGATCGGGAAAGACGTCAGGGCGGACGTATCACGGCATAGCGGTCGTTTTGCTCCGACGTTTTTCCCGATAAAAATACAAACTTTATCAAGAGCAGAAGGAAAGAGGGTATAACAGTGGTATTCAGATCACCACCAACGATTATTTACGGCAAGGGTACAGTTACCTCTGTCGGAGAGCAGGCGGCTCGCTTCGGAAAAAAGGCGGTGCTTGTCTGCGGAAAAGGCTCGCTGAGAAAAAGCGGAGTGCTTGATATTATAGTATCGAGCCTCGAAAAAGCAGGCGTTTCCTGTGCGGTATATGACCGTGTAGGCTCGGACCCGACAGCATCGGACGTTGACGATGGTGCGGCTTTTGCAAAGGAAAACGGTTGTGATGTGATAGTAGCGGCAGGCGGAGGAAGTCCTCTTGATGCGGCAAAGGGAATCGGAATGCTGCTCACAAACGGCGGCAAGGTGACCGATTACGAAAAGACCGCTCCCGAAAAGGAGTCGCTCCCCATTATCGCAATACCGACTACAGCCGGCACAGGCAGTGAAGCGACAAGATACTCGGTTATAACAGATACCGACAGAAACATAAAGATGCTGTTATCGACAGACGGTATTATTCCGAAGGCAGCAATTCTTGACTTTACGATAACAAAATCATTACCGTCATTTATGACAGCGGCAACCGGAATGGACGCTCTGACCCACGCAATAGAGAGCTACATAAACGTCAACGCATCGCCTATGACAAAGATGTATTCGCTTGAAGCGATAAGGCTTATATCAAAGAGTCTTATACCGGCTGTCCTTGACGGCAGGAACGAGCAGGCAAGAGAGGACATGCTCCTTGCCGCCTTATATGCCGGAATCGCAATATGCAGTGCGCCGACAGCGCTTGTTCACTCAATGTCAAGACCGCTCGGAGCGTGGTTCCATATTCCGCACGGTCTCGCAAACGCAATGCTTCTAAGCACGGTTATGGAATATAACCGCCCGTCCTGCCCAGAAAAATTCCGTGACATCGCAATAGCGATGGGCGAGAATGTCGAGGGCTTATCGGTAAGAGAGGCAAGTATAGCGGCAGTTGAAGCTATCGCCGCAATAGCGGACGAAACAGGACTTCCGAAGCTGCTTTCTTCACAGGGAGTAACAGAGGACAAGATACCAACCTTGGCAAAGGACGCATTCGCCGCAGGAAGTACGGCTAACAACCCCAGAGTTCCCACAGTAGAAGAAATCGAAACGATATATAAAAGTATTTTCTGATAAAAGAAAGGAAGAAACAGTATGAGATACGGATTCAAAAACGCAGAAGAGGTAAAGGAAACCTCCCTTAAGTACAACCTTCATTCGTGGAGCGTTCAGGGCAAGCTGAACCCCGCAGTAGTAGAAAAAGCGGAGGGTATTTATTACTACACCGCAGACGGCAAGAAGATGGCAGATATGTCAAGCCAGCTTGTAAACCTGAATGTCGGCTACGGCAACAAGGATATTATCGACGCTATCAAGGAGCAGGCAGAAAAGCTTGCATACATCAGCCCGGCTTACGCTATCGACTGCCGTTCAAAGCTCGCAGAGATGGTCGTAAAGGTAGCTCCGAAGAATATGGGCAAGGTATTCTTCACCTTAGGCGGCGCAGATGCTAACGAGAATGCAATAAAGATTGCAAAGCTGGTTACAGGCAGATACAAGATATTCTCAAGATACCGTGCATATCATGGAAGCTCATTCGGCGCAGGTAACCTGACAGGCGAGCCCAGAAGATATACTCTTGAACCCGGTATCCCCGGCTTCGTAAAGTTCACAGATCCTTATCTGTATCACGCTCCGTTCCCCTTTGAGAGCGAAGAACAGGCTACAGAGTATTATCTCGGACAGCTCCGTGACCAGATTATATACGAAAATCCCGATGCGGTTGCCGCTATCGTAATGGAATCGGTAACAGGCTCCAACGGTATCATCATTCCGCCCAAAGGCTACTTACAGGGTGTACGCAAGATATGCGACGAGTTCGGCATTATGATGGTCTGTGATGAGGTAATGGCAGGCTGGGGCAGAACAGGTGAATACTTCGCTTGTGAAAACTGGGGCATCGAGCCTGATATGATAACCTTCGCAAAGGGCGTTACCTGCGGATACGCTCCTCTCGGCGGCGTTATCGTAAGCAAGAAGATTGCAGAGTTCTTCGATACACACAAGCTCGACTGCGGTCTTACATATTCAGCTCATCCTCTGGGCTGTGCCGCAGGTGTTGCGTGCCTTAACTTCTATGAAAAAGAACACATTATGGATAAGGTAAAGGAACGTGGCAAGCAGTTAGGCGCACTCCTTGAGGATATAAAGGCAAAGCACAAGAGCGTGGGTGATGTACGTTATATCGGCCTGTTCTCCTGCGTAGAGCTTACAAAGGATAAGGCAACACACGAGCCTCTCGTTCCTTTCGGCAAGGATCCTGAGGGCATTATGGGCAAGATAGTCGGAATGTTAAAGGCAAAGGGCTTCAACACATATTCACACGAGGCTTGCATATTCATCTGCCCGCCTCTCATTATCACAGAAGAAGAGCTTTCAGAGAATATGGCGATACTGGACGAAGTTCTGACAGAAGTAGACAAGATGGTCTGATTTAAAAACGAATTCAATACGGGAAAGGACGGTAAGTTATGGATCTCATAATCAAAAACGGTACGATAGTTTCACCAACGGCTACATTCAAAGCCGATGTGTGCGTGGATAACGGCAAGATAGTTGCAATAACGGCAGATGCCGGCACAGATGCCGACAAGGTGGTAGACGCAAGCGGCAAGATGGTGCTCCCCGGTGCCATTGACGCACATACCCACCTTGCAATGCCCTTCGGCGGTACAATTTCATCCGATGACTACTACGCAGGCACAAGAGCAGCTGCCTGCGGCGGTACGACAACGGTATTCGACTTCATTTTACAGGATTTCGGTGAAACGATGGTCGATGCCATCAAGCGCCGTGACGCATTGTGTGCTCCCGATGCGGCTGTCGATTACGCATTTCACGTTGCAGTAAAGGACGTTTCAAACGGACTTATCGACACTATAGAGGACGCTGTAAACTACGGTGTATCTTCGTTCAAGGTATTTATGGTTTACGATTTCGGCGTAACAGACGGCGTATTCTACAAGGTACTTGAAAAGGCAAAATCCTGCGGTGCTATGATCTCGGTACACGCCGAGAACAAGCAGCTCATAGACGTTCTGACAGAGCGTTATCTGTCAGAGGGCAAGACAAGCGCTTGGTATCACTATATGAGCCGTCCTGAATTTGTCGAGGGCGAGGCTGATATAAGAGCAATCCAGCTTGCAAAGAGCCTTGACTCCAAGCTGTACATCGTACACCTTGCAAATAAGGAAGGTGTGCAGGCGGTTGAAAGAGCAAGGAACGAGGGCTATCAGATATATGCCGAAACCTGTCCGCAGTACCTTGAATTTACCTCTGAGGTATACAAGAGAGCAGACGGCAGAAACTTTGTATGCTCTCCTCCGATGAAGGGCAAGGAAAGCAGACTTGCTCTGTGGGAGGCTATAAAGAAAGGTCTTATCACAACGATTGCTACCGACCACTGCCCGTTCCAGTCATATGAAAAAGATTGGGGCAAGGACGATTTCACAAAGATTCCCAACGGCTGTGCAGGTATCGAGAATATGTACCCCTATATGCTGTCAGCCGCTAACGAGGGCAAGATAACATTCAACAAGGCAGTTGAGCTTTGCTCATATAACCCCGCCAAGATTTTCGGCTGTGACGCAAAGGGCGCTATCGAAGTCGGCAAGGACGCAGATATTGTTATCTACGATCCCACTAAGGACTTCACAATCACAAATGACAAGATGCACAGCGACTGCGACCACACTATCTGGGAAGGTATCAAGGTCAAGGGCTATCCCGAGGCTACCTACTCAAGAGGCAAGCTCGTATTCAAAGACGGCGAGTTCTTAGGCGAGCGTGGCTGGGGTAAGTTCATAAAGAGAAGCTCAAGCGGTAACTTATAATAAACAAAAGCCGATACATAACAGGGGAGAGCAATATCTCCATTAAATGCTGAAAGGGGTTTGGGGCGTAGCCCCAAGCGGGTTGTGGGCGGCAGCCCCACTGTTACCCCTCCCACGGGAGGGGCAGGGGTGGGCTTGATTACAGCCGAAATCCATCTTTTTCACAGGCAATGGAGAAAAAACTCCCCTGTATTTTATATAACAAGGAAAAGGAGAGATACTTATGCCATTCGTAAAAAATACAGCTATAGAAGAAAGCGCCCGCTGCCTTTTATGCCTCGACGCTCCCTGTACAAAAGCCTGTCCGTGCGGCGCACAGCCCGACAGATTTATCCGCTCACTGCGTTTTGATAATTTAAACGGCGCAAAAATCTTTGTGAAAAACTGCGCCGAATGCTCCGCTCCCTGTATGACCGTCTGCACAAGAGCAAAAATAGACAGACCCGTTGAAATAAGACAGACAGCGGAGTATATCGCTTCTGCCGCAAAGGATGCAGAGCCGAAAGCCGATTTATCAATGACCTTCTGCGGTCTTAAGTGCGAAAACCCGTTCTTCTTATCCTCATCCGTAGTAGCAAGCGGCTACGATATGTGTGCAAAGGCGCTCGATATGGGCTGGGCAGGTATCGTATACAAGACGATAGGCTTTGCAAAGATGAACGAGGTATCTCCCCGTTTCGACATTCTGAACAAGGAAACGACACCCTATATAGGCTTCAAGAACCTTGAACAGATCTCCGACCACCCTCTTGAAGAAAACCTTGCTATACTCAAAAAGCTGAAGGAAAACTATCCCTCAAAGATAATCGTATCTTCCATAATGGGCGAAAGCGAGGACGAGTGGACAGAGCTTGCAAGACTGTCTGAGGAAGCCGGCGTTGATATGATAGAGTGCAACTTCTCCTGCCCGCAGATGACAAGTCACAGTATGGGCAGTGACGTGGGTACAAATCCGGAGCTTGTCGCAAAATATACCGCCGCAGTAAGACGTGGCACAAAACTCCCCGTGCTTGCAAAAATGACGCCCAATATAACCAATATGGAAATACCGGCTATTGCGGCAGTAAACGCAGGTGCGGACGGTATTGCGGCAATAAACACCGTCAAGAGCATCACAAACATCGATCTTGACAGCTTCGTTCCTACTCCCGACATTAACGGCAAGTCAGCTGTCGGCGGATATTCGGGCAAGGCGGTAAAGCCTATCGCTCTGCGTTTCATCTCGGATATGAAAAGAAACGAAACGCTTGAAAATGTCGAGATCAGCGGTATGGGCGGCATAGAAACGTGGCGTGACGGTCTGGAGTTTATCCTTATGGGCTGTACAAACCTGCAGGTGACAACGTCTGTAATGCAGTACGGCTACAGAATAATAGACGATATGCTTGACGGATTATCACGCTGGCTCACTGCCGCAGGCTACAGCAGTGTGTCGGAGGCAGTCGGCCTTGCAAATAAGAATATGACCGATGCCGGCAGTCTTGACCGTGACACCGTTACATATCCTATATTCGACAAAAACAAGTGTATCGGCTGCGGCAGATGCTACATCGCCTGCTATGACGCAGGTCATCAGGCACTTGACTTTGACTGCGATAAAAGAAAGCCTGTTTTCCTCGGTTCAAAGTGCGTAGGCTGTCATCTCTGTGCTACCGTCTGCCCCGTAAATTGCATTTCGAAGGCTAAAAGAGTCGCAAAAAAACGCTGATTTTTCGGTAAGAACTTTCATAAAATACGGCTGTTTCACAAGACAGCCGTATTTTCAGCCAGCAGAAAAGACCAACTATTGTTAATAAAGTTGTATAATAAAACGTATCGCCAACACCGCCGGAAACATTTTCAGTGCCGACAAGGAGTTAATATTTTCGTGAGTACATCATTACAACTGCACTGACATTGACCCTTCAAAAAACGCCACTAACCTGAGATATATGTACTAACCTGCGGACGTGTAGCGTTAA
>ERZ824575.399-NODE-399-length-58139-cov-7.873821_pt1 | contig 58139 bp, 66 predicted proteins | sample MGYA00519470_ERZ824575 | MGnify/ENA primary metagenome ERZ824575 (study PRJEB31778, sample SAMEA3449170) | human gut metagenome | biome: human gut; feature: human-associated habitat; material: faeces | place: United Kingdom | collected 2010/2012 ... | reverse complement strand
ACACAATGTGTATGTTTATTATAAAAATAGTACTTATGAATATGAATATTTTGATTATGAAAATAAGATAGTTTTGAAAGAAATAGAAAATAAAAAATATAAAAGATAGGAAGTGATTAAAATGGACATGTATCAAAAAAGAAAAATGAGACAAGAAAAGAAAAATAATGGTAGCCAAGAAAGTTTTTCAAAAGTTACCATTTCGTGGTACCCAGGTCACATGGCAAAAACTAAAAGAGAGATTAAAGAAAAGATAGATTTAATTGATATAGTATTTGAAGTAGTAGATGCTAGAATACCATATTCATCAAAAAATAAAGAAATTGAAGAAATGACTAAAGGTAAACCTAGGGTTATTGTTATGACAAAAATAGACTTATGTGATAGCGGGAAAACAAACAAATGGATTAAATATTATGAAGATAAAGATTACATCGTAATACCAATAGACCTAATAAATAATCCTAATACCAAGATAATATTTGATAAGATAAAACCACTAGTAGACGAAATAAACAGCAAAAGAAAAAGTAAAGGTCTAAAAGAAAGAAAGGCTAGAATACTAATAATGGGTGTACCTAATGTGGGAAAGTCTACTTTAATAAATAGGCTAGTAGGTAGAAAAGCCACTAATGTTGGTAATAGACCCGGTGTTACCAAAAATCTAGAATGGATTAGAATTAATGACAAAGTAGAACTATTAGATACCCCAGGCATATTATGGCCTAAACTAGATGAAGAAGAAGTAGCATATAACTTAGCCAGTATGACCGCTATTAAAGAGGAAGTATTAGATAGTGAAGATATTGCTATATACATAATAAAAAAATTATTATCTGACTATCCAGATAACATTATAAATAGATATAGTTTAACTAAAATAGAAGATATAGTAGACATCTTAGATGAAATAGGTAAAAAAATAGGAGCCTTCCGTAATAGCGAAACAGACTACGATAGAGTATACAAAAGAGTAATAAAAGATCTGCAAGATGGCTATCTAGGCAAAATTACCTTTGATAATATAAATTAAAAAAGTATAGAAGTAAAAAACTATACTTTTATCTTATAATTTTATCTAATATACCATAAGATATAATACTCATAATAATACTAGCAAGTATTACACCTAAGAATATAGCAATAGAAGATTTCTTCTTATCTAGCCTTAAGAGTACTGCAAGTCCTGCTCCTGTCCAAGCACCAGTACCAGGAAGTGGAATTCCAACAAATAGTAGTAGTCCCAAATATCCATACTTTTCAATTTGTGCTTTTTTAGATAATATCTTTTTTTCCAACTTAACAACAATCTTTTCAGTAGTCTTAAACTTCTTAAGCCAGTTAAATATTTTATCCAAGAATATAAGAACAAATGGAATAGGCAAACAGTTACCTAATATACTTATAATGTAAGCAGGTATAAAATCCATCCCAATAATAGAAGCTGCCAGTAGACCTCCTCTTAATTCTAGTATAGGTAACATTGAAATAACAAATACAGCAATCTCTTTACCAATACCACTGCCAAATAAATCAATAATCTTTTGTACTATTCCTTGCATTTTATCATTCCTCTCATCTTCTTAATTATAACATTAATATTAATATATGTAAATTACCTTATCATTACTTGACACTTCATTTAAACTTATGTTGCATTTTAAGATTTTATACGATATAATCATAACGGGAGGTATAGACATGAAAAAGAAAATAATAAAACAAATACCAAATATAATTACCATTACTAGAATTATAAGTCTAATAATAGGTTTTATTTTATTTTGTAAAGAAAAGTTTTTATATGCAATTATACTCTATATATATGGAGCAGTATCTGATTTTTTTGACGGATACTTTGCCAGGAGACTAAATGCTTATACCAAACTTGGTAAATACTTAGATGCTATAAGTGATAAATTATATTCTTTTTCAGTAATGATATTATTAATAATAAATAGAAGTATTTTAATTGTTATACCATTATTACTAGAGGGTATAATATCTTTTGTTAACTATAAAATAATAATAAAATATAAAAGTACTCATACTGAAAGAGTAGGAAAACATAAAATGAACTTAGAATTTTTAATGTTAATATCCTCAATGATATCTATTAAAATAAAATATTTTTCAGTAGTATTTTATATATTTCTAATACTTACAATATATTTCCAAATACAAACTATTATTTCTTATATTAATCAGTTTCATAATAAATCTAAAGAGAAGATAATTGATTTAAAAGGTAAGAATATAATAGAAAAAATCAAGTTTTTATTTAATGAATTTATTTTTTATTTAATATATCCAGTAAAAATTATTAAATAAATATTATTGCTTTTTGTCACTCTAAGCCTCAGGTCTTAGAGTGTTATTTTTAGCCTGTAGTCTAAAAATAAAAAATATTATTAATTCTTGAAAACATCTTGAAAAAATGGCGATTTTATAGTACACTAAATTATAGAGTATGGAGGCTAGATGTTTTATGAGTGAAAAAATAAAGAAATTATTGAATAATAAATATTATATTGTAGCATTAGTAGCATTACTTATAGTATTAGTAATAGGAACTGGTACTTATGCTTGGCTTACGTGGTCTAGTCCTAATACTACAAAATTAACTGTTAAAATAGGTAATATAGCAGATGTTATATTTGATAATGGTAAAGAAATTAATACTACTAGTTTAGCACCAGTATTTACTTATGATCAAGGTGAAAAGACTAGTTTCTCAATAGTAAAAAGAAGCACTGCCACAAGTGCTAATATAGATTACACGATCACTTTAAATATAACTTCAATAGCGGCTGAATTAAAGGTTGCAAGTTTTAAGTATGTGTTATTAAATGGTAATCAAGTAGTTAGACAAGGTAACTTTAGTAGTGCCTCTAGTGGTGGTGCTATTTCATTAAATTCAAGTACATTAACAGATACACGTGCCGATTTTACCTTCTATATCTATATAGATGGCAATACAGAAAATAATGCTAATATGATGAATAAAGAGTTTAAGGCTACAATTAATGTTAGTGCTAGTGAGGGTAGCAATACTATAAATGCTGTACAATATATAACTAACTTATATACAAATGCATCAAAAACACCAGCAACAAATAATGGTAAGGATTATAACACAGCACCTTCAGTATCACTTATGAATGATAGATTAGGTGGTACTACAACTGATTTAGATGGTGGTAATATAAGATATTATGGTGCTAGTCCAAATAATTATATATATTTTAATTGTTCTGACTATAGTAATCAAACATCTAGTACATGTGAAACATGGCGTATAATAGGAGTATTTGATGGTAAATTAAAACTAATAAGAAATGAAAGCATAGGTAATTATTCTTGGGACAATAAGAATACTAGTACAGGAGCAGAATCTGCTAATGGTAAAAACGACTGGACAACAGCAAGATTAATGAAACTACTTAATCCAAGTGATTACTATACAGTAGACTCTAATGACAACAATCTAGGGCAGAGTTTATATTACAATAGTGCCTCAGGAAAATGTTATAGCGGTCAAAATAATGCCACAGTAGATTGTGATTTTACTAGTACAGGAATAAAAGATACCACAAGAAATATGATTGCAGAAACCACATATTATTTAGGAGGCTGGAATAGTAGTTCAGTATATCCAAATGAAATATATGAATATGAAAGAGGAACAACAGTATATACAGGAAGAACAACAACACCATGGACAGGCAAAATAGCGCTAGCATATCCAAGTGATTATGGCTATGCGGCAGATTTAAATCAGTGCAAACAGACATTGTACAATTACGATAATAGTACTTGTACTTCAAATAATTGGATGAAAGCAATTATAACAAATAATGGAAGCAATTATGGATGGTTATTAACCCCTTATTCCAGCGACTCGTACGATGTGTGGCATGTGCATTCGTCAGGCTTTGTGAACTACCACGGCAATGCGTATACTGCGTATGGGGCCGTGCCAGTCCTTTCTCTAAGTTCTGAACTGGGAATAAAGTCAGGGTTAGGGGATGGCTCAAGTAGTAATCCGTACAAATTAAGTGCGTAAGCAGTTAATTTGAAATAACTTTGGTAGGAAAAACTTGGTAAGAGGCCCCTCAAACAGGCGAAGTCTGTTAGGGGGAGGGCGGCAGCGAAATGAAACGAATCGCCCATGTAGTTAATATAAAAAAGAAAGAAAAGAGGTAATTAAAATGAATGAACAAGAAATGATAATGAATGAGAAAATTAGAAAAAGAGAAAAATTGGATACTATACTTGCTTATATATTATTAGTGTTTTTAATTGGGGCAATACTATTTATTTTGTATTTAAAGTTTATTAAGAGAGAAGATACTACTACTCCTGTAGAGAAGCCTAATAATAATATTACATTAAATGATATATCTAATAGTTTAAATAATAGTACTTTAGCAAATAGATATTTAAATGATAATGTTACATTTAGTTCTAAAGTAAATGGTACTTCGTTAGTAATTGACTATAAAAAAGATGATAAGATAGTTAATTTAAATGTTAATACTATGGGTACTGAATTAGAATTTACTATGAATGAAGATAATAGATTAGTTACTGAAGATATTTACAAAGAAGTGGCTAATATAATATGCGTATATTATAAAAATACTGAAGATGCATGCAGAAGTACCCTAAGTAAAGTAGATGAGAATAATCCTATTAATGGTATAAGATATGTTACTTCAGATAATAATATACTTGTATATGTTAATACTGCTAAAAGTATTGATATAGAAAATATTGATACTTATACTGAAGTTACTAAGACTGAATTATCTAAAACTAATTATGAATTAAAATTAGATACTGAAACTATAAACAACATTAAGATAACTAATGCTGATACTTTAATTACATTTACTGGAAATGTTACTACCACTAGTGAAAGTAAAAATATGTCTATTGTAGTAACTTTATATGGAGATAATGATACTAAGTTAACTGAAGAAAAGTATGAATTTAATGATACTAATAAATTAGAAGAGAATAAAGAATTTAAAGTAGAGTTTACTCTAAATGATACTTTAAATTTAGATAGTATTAAAGCATATAGCATAAGTATTGAAAAATAGGAGATTAATATGAGCGTACATATTGAAAGTAATAAAGATGATATTGCAGAAACTGTATTAATGCCTGGTGATCCAAAAAGATGTGAATATATAGCCAGAAAATTCTTAGCCAATGCTAAACTTATTAATAATGTTAGAGGAATGACTGGCTATACAGGATACTATAAAAGTAAAAAAATAACAGTATTTCCTTCAGGAATGGGTAATCCTAGTATGGGAATATACTCTTATGAATTATTTAAAGAATATGATGTAAATAATATAATTAGAATTGGTACTATGGGTGCATATACCAATTTAAATTTAAAAGATATAGTATTAGTAACAAACTCAGTTACTAATTCTAATTATGGTAAATTTTTATGTAATTATCCAAATATTAATATTAATGGCAGTATTGAATTAAATAGTGCCATAGAAAGTACAGCGGCGACATTAAATATAAAAGTAAATAAAGGAAATATATATTCATCAGATGTCTTTTATGAACAAAATAATGATTTTAAAGACAAAGTAAGTAAGTACTCAGTTTTAGGAGTAGAAATGGAGTCATTTGCTTTATTTACTAACGCTAAATTACTTGGTAAAAGAGCTAGTACTGTCTTAATGGTAAGTGATAGTTTTTTATCAAGTAATAAATTATCTAGTTTAGAAAGAGAACAGGGTCTTGATAATTTAATAACTTTAGCCTTAGAAACTTGTTTAAAAATATAAAACTAGGTTATAATATAGGGGAAGAGGTGAATTATGAATATTGAATCACATAATATGGGAGCATACAACCTACATTTTATTAAAACAAATAAATTTAAAACAATATCAGTAGATGTTAACTTTTATCGTGAGATAAAAGAAGATGAAATCACTAAAAGAAACCTATTGAAAATGATATTACTAGATTCTAATAATGATTATAAAACCGAAAGAGAACTAATTATAGAAAGTGAAAGACTATATGATATAAAAATATCTTCAGGTATATCTAGAATAGGTAAATTTAGTGATTTATCTTTTCAAACTAAATTTCTAAATGAAAAATATACGGAAGAAGATATGAATAAAGAATCTATTATTTTTTTCCTAAGTTTAATATTTAATCCTTGTGTAAAAGAAGGTAGATTTGTTAATATAGATAAACAAAAAAATAGATTATATCAAGAAATAAATAGTCTTAAGGATAATAAGATTAAATATTCTATGTTGAAATTAATGGAAAAGATGAAGGATAAACCATATTCATATAATCCTTATGGTAAAAAAGAAGATTTAGATGATATAAGTGGTAAAGAATTATATGAATATTATAAAAAAGTAATAAGTGAAGATCAAATAGATATCTTTGTACTAGGAGACTTTTCTCCTAGTGAGATAAAAGAAATATTTAAAGAATATTTTAAAGTAAATACTTTTAAAAAAGAACATAAAAATCTTATAATTCCAGAACTAGTTCCAAGAAAGAGAATAGTAAAATATCATGAGTATGAGAAAGTTAGTCAGTCTCAGTTAGTACTACTATGTAGTTTAAATAATTTAACCGATTTTGAAAGAAAATATACTATAAAGTTATATAGTGAGATACTTGGAGGATCTTCTAGCTCAGTACTTTTTAGTAAGGTTCGTGAAGATAAAGGCTACTGCTACTACATAAATTCGGGTGTAAAGGCTTATGATAATATTCTTCTAATTAACTCTGGAGTAGAAAAGAAAAATATTGAACCCGCTATTAAATTAATTAGAAGATGTTTAAAAGATATAAATAATGGTAAAGTATCAGATGAATTAATAGAGTCATCTAGAAATACTATTTTATCCTCAATTAAAGCATCATCAGATACTCCGATGGGTATAATAAACACAGCATTATCTAGAGTACTTGTGGGTTCAGATGATATGGAAGAAAGAATAAATAATTTTAGTAAAATTACTAAAGAAGACATAGTAAAAGTAAGTAAGAAAGTTAGTATTCATACCATCCTTACTCTAGAAGATAAGGAGGAAGAACATGAAGAAAATTAGAATTAAAGGTGTAGAAGAAGATATCTTTTATGAAAAATTAGATAATAGACTAGAAGTATATTTATATACCAAAGATACCATTCATTCTAATTATGTAACATTTACTACTAAATATGGATCTGTATATAACGAATTTGTACCAATAAATAGTGATAAAATGACCATTTTTCCTAAAGGAATAGCCCATTTTTTAGAACATAAAGTATTTGCCCAGAAAGAAGATCCCCAACCAATGGAATTCTTTGCTAGAAGTGGAGCAGTCTGCAATGCCTATACAACATTTAAAAATACAACATATTTATTCTATGCTACAGAGTCGCTAAAAGAAAATATAGAATATTTATTAGATTATGTTCAAAACATCTACCTAACCGATGAATCCGTAGAAAATGAAAAAGATATAATATCCGAAGAAATTCATATGTATGACGATAGACCAATGAGTATTCTTGAAGAAAAAGTAAGAAAGAATACTCTAAAAACTAATCCATATAAAGATAGTATTATAGGTACTACCAAAGATATAAGAAGTATAACAAAAGAAGATTTAGAGACTTGCTACCATACTTTTTATCATCCTTCTAATATGTTTATTGTTATTACTGGCAACTTTGATTCAGAAGAAATAATGAATGTTATTAAAGAAAATCAAAGTAAAAAAGAATTTTCTAAAGAGGGTAGTATCAAGATAAAAGAGTTTACTGAAGAAGACAAAGTAGTAAAAGAAAAAGAAATAGTTAAAGTAGAAACTAATATACCTAAAATAGCCTATACTATAAAATTACCAATTAAAGATATTAAAATTACCAGAAGAAAATTACATTTATATTTATATATCTTATTTACTATTCTCTTTGATGAAACATCAGAATTTGATGAGACGTTAAAGAAAGATGGTATTATAAATAATACTACTTATGTTAATCTAATTAACTGTGATACTCATATTTTAATATCGCTTATGAATGAAACTAATAAGTATGATGAATATATTGATAAAATAAAAGATAAGTTAAATAATATAAAAATAAGTGAAAATGATTTTAATAGAAAGAAAAAGGTACTTATAAGTAATGAAGTATTTGCCTATGAAAATGCCGAAGCAGTAGGAGATATCATTATCGATAATATTATTTACAATAAACATCTTGAAGGTAATCCTATTGAAATAATTGATAGTTTAAATATGGAAGAATTCTTAGAATTACTAAAGAAAATAGATATAAATAATACTTCTTTAGTAATATTAAAAAAATAAAAGATATAGATAAAATATGTAAACTGATAAAAAATAGATTTAAAAAAAGATAAAAATATGCTATTATAATAATAGGGATGTGATGATATGAAGAAAATATTATCAAAATTAGATAAACCATTATTAATAGTAACAATTATCTTTTTTATTTTTGGTCTTATAATGATACTTAGTGCTTCTTCAATGGAATCATACATGCGTTATAATTATAGCCCATATCATTACTTTTTTAGACAAGCTATATTTTTAGGAGTGGGATTAATTGCTTCTCTTTTTGTAATTATCTTTCCTACTAAAAATTATAAAAAAATAGATAAAGTATTACTTGGTACAATAATACTGGCCTTAATTGGATTAATATTCTATGGACATGTTGCCAACCAAGCAGTCAGTTGGTACAAGATAGGTCCTTTCGCTATTCAGCCTTCTGAGTTTGCTAAAATAATAATAATAATATATTTAGCAGTTTATTATTCCAAAAATAAAGATAAACTAGATAATCAGTGGAATATAATTAAACCAATGATATTTATTGTAATAATAGCGGTATTAGTAGCCCTACAACCAGACATGGGAACTGCTGTTATAATAGGATTAATAGCTCTTGCTATATTCTATGCTACTCCTATGGAAAAGAAAAGCAGAAGTATCTTCAACAAAATCTTTATTGGAGGTATTCTTCTCGTAGTTCTAGTACTAATAGTCGCTGGAGGTAAATTTCTTCAGTCGTATCAATTAGATAGATTTAACTATTTTAATCCTTGCGATAGATATCAAGAAAAAACTGGTTATCAGTTATGTAATAGTTTTATAGCCTTTAAAAATGGTGGTATAAAAGGTCAAGGCCTTGGAGGATCTACTCAAAAGTATTTATATTTACCAGAATCTTATACTGACTTTATATTTCCTATTATCGTAGAAGAATGGGGCTTAATCGTAGGTATTATTATCATTTTAATATATATGTTTGTATTATTTAGAATAATTCAAATAGCCAGAAGAGCAAATAATTTAAAAAACAGTCTAATATGTTATGGCGTATTTGTTTATTTACTTCTTCATATAATGATAAATTTACTCGGAGTAACCGGAGTAATACCATTAACTGGAGTACCACTTCCATTCCTATCTTATGGAGGATCATATACAATATGTTTAATGATTGCCTTAAGCCTAGTACAAAGGGTTTCAATAGAAACAAACATCCAAAAACAAAAAGAACTAAAAAAACTATCATAACGTAGACCTTAGGCTATGTTATGCCTCTTAAGACCAAGACTTAAGAGGAAATAAATAAAAAAAATAAACAAAAAGAAAAGAAAATATATACAATTCTTTCTTTTTTTGTTATAATTAAATTGTATCATTTTAGGGAGAGTCGATATCATGAAAAAAATATATACTTCAATAGATATTGGATCCGATACAATTAAGTTTGTCGTGGGAGAATATTTTAAAGAAAAAGTAAATATATTATATGCTCACGAAGAAAAAGCAAAAGGAATAAGAAAAGGTTTAATTGTCGATCCTAATTTAGCTATTAATGCTATCAAAGATGGAATTAAAGTAGTTAACAATTATTTAGGTATTAATATAAAAAAAGTAGTTGTAGGAGTTCCCGATTACAATGCAAAGTTTATGTTTGTAACAGGAAGTACTAATATAATAGACGAAGATGAACTTATTACTACTGAAGATATAAATAAAGTAATAAAAGAATCAGTATATTCTAAAATAGCTCAAGACTACGAATTAATAACAGTAATACCATTAGTCTTTTTAATAGATGGAAAGCCAGAAACAAAGCCATGTGGCAAGACTGGAAAAGTTCTAGAAGTTAAAGGAATAATGATTACTGCTCCAAAAAAGAATATCTACTCAGTACTATCTATTATGGAAGGTGCTGGGCTAGAAGTCGCAGATATTACAATATCAGGTGTTGGAGACTACTATGAAGTAAAAAATAATGTTTTAGATAAAAAAGTTGGAGCTATAATTAATATAGGTCATGAAACCACCAATGTATCAGTATATAATAAAGGATGCATCATGAATACTGAAACTATACAATTAGGTGGAACTAATATTGATAAAGATTTAGCTTATATGTTTAATATAAATATCTTTGATGCCAGAGTAATTAAAGAAAAATTTGCCTCTAGTCATAAAAGATTTATAGCACTAAATGATATATACATGGTAAAAAATACTGCTGGTGAAGAAATAAAATTAAATCAAATTGAAGTTACTGAAATAGTAATGGATAGAATAGTAGAAATATTAAATCTCGCTCGTAAACAAATATTACTATTGACAAAGCAAGATATTTCTTATATAGTAATAACAGGAGGATTAACTGAAATAAGGGCATTTAAAAATTTAGTATATGAAATTTTTGGAAAAGATGTTATAATATATACAGAAGATACTCTTGGAGTAAGAAATAATAAATATACTACAGCAGTAGGCATGATAAAATATTTTGCCGATAAGATGGAAACTAGGGGGAAAGAGTACTCAATGGTAGATAGAGAGGATGAAGAACTTCTTATCAATCCAAATAATAAGAATAAAAAGGACAGAACGAAGATCACCAAAATATTTGGAAGTTTTATTGGTACTAAGGAGGATTAGAAATGAATAATATGTTTGGTTTAGAAATGGATCAGTTAGCAAAAATTAAAGTAATTGGAGTAGGTGGAGGCGGTTGTAACGCTGTCAATAGAATGATTGAGTCTGGTTTAAAAGGCGTTGAATTTATTGTAGCAAATACTGATCTTCAAGTATTAAATAATTCTTTAGCTCCAATAAAATTACAAATAGGTAGAGAATTAACTGATGGACTAGGAGCTGGTGCTAATCCAGAAATAGGTAGAGAAGCTGCTCTTGAGTCTAAAGCAGAAATAGAAGAAGCAATTAAAGGTGCTGATATGGTGTTCATAACTTGTGGTATGGGAGGTGGAACTGGTACTGGTGCTGCCCCTGTTATCGCAGAAATATCACAAGATTTAGGAGCGTTAACTGTAGGTATAGTTACTAAACCATTTAGTTTTGAAGGAAAGAAGAGAATGAGTCAAGCTATATCTGGACTTGATGAATTAAAAAAACATGTCGATACCTTAATCGTAATACCTAATGATAGATTAAGAGAATTAATCGATAAATCTACTCCAATGCTTGAAGCATTTAGAGAAGTAGATAATGTACTACATAGAGGTGTACAATCAATATCAGATTTAATTGCTGTATCAGGACTAGTTAACCTAGACTTTGCAGATGTTAAAGCTGTTATGAAAGATAGAGGAAATGCATTAATTGGTATTGGTGTTGGTTCTGGTGAAAATAGGGCTGTAGAGGCCGCTAAACAAGCTGTATCATCGCCATTACTAGAAACATCAATAAATGGTGCTACAGATGCTATAATCAATGTTACTGGAGGTGCTTCACTTACTTTATTCGAAGTAGAAGAAGCTGCTGAAGTAATTAGAACTGCTGCTAATACAGATATAAATACTATCTTCGGAGCAGTAATAAATGAAAACTTAAATGATGAAGTAATAGTTACTGTTATTGCAACAGGATTTGAAAATCAAAGTGAACCACTATATCATAGTTTTGACTCTACTAGAAGAGAAGATCTTTATAGAGAAGCAACTGGTGATATGGACAATGATTTAGATATTCCACCATTTTTAAGAGATAGAGACTTCTAATTAGAGTCTCTTTTATTATGAACAAAATTAGTTTGTCAAATTTATGTAAATAGTATTGTAATTATTTATTTAGTAGTGTATTCTATTAATAGAGAGGGAGAGTGATAGTGTGATTTATCCATCTATTGATAAAATATTAAATATAGTAGATTCTAAGTATGCTCTTGTGTATATTGTTTCTGATAGGGCTAAACAAATGACTAGAACAGGATATTATCAAAAGCCTATCAAAGAATATAAGAGTAAAAAGAATATAGGTAGAGCTTTAGAAGAAGTATATGATGGACTAATACACATAGAGAAACATTAAGAAAGTTTCTCTTTTTTCTTGATAAAAAGAAAATAATAAGGTATACTTAGATTAGGGTGATATTATGTATATTTTACTAGATGCTTGTAAACATCCAACGTTCCTTAGAGTATTATATTTTGGCTATTTATTTTGGGAAATACTAGCAGTTGTTATACCAATAGGTTTAATTATAATGCTAATGATTGATTTTACTAAGGCTGTAGTTATTAATAAAGAAGATGAACAAGTAAAAAGTATGAAACTTGTAGGAAAAAGGATTATGTATGCTGTATTTATTTTTGCCACTCCATGGTTAGTTAGTGTTGTTATGGGTATACTTGGCGATGCTGGCATTAAGCTTGGCGGTGATTATACTTTGTGTATTAATATAGTTAAAAAAATTAGTGCTGGTACGGATAACATTGAAAAATATGATAAGTTATTAGAGACTGAAGAGGCTGCTGAAAAGGCTAGCCAAAAACAAAATAATGGAAATAGCGGAGGGTCTTCAAGTACTTCTGGTGGTACTACTGCTGATAAAATGATTAATGTAGCTCTTAGTGAACTTGACAAAACAGATGGAACAAAATATGGTGGTGGCTCTGGTGAAGCTTGGTGTGCTTATTTTACCACATGGGTATTAAAAAACACAAAAATGGATGATGGAAATTCGATTTATAGTTATTTAAGAACTTTTGGCTCTATTGATGATGGAGCTGCTAGTGGGTTATGGCCGGCATTTAGAAATGGCAAGGAGGGCGTAAGCTTTAATAAATCAAAAGCATATGGTGGAAATTATACTCCTAAAAAGGGCGATGTTGTTTGGTTTCAATGGGCTCCTGGTATGGCTGGCTGTCATTGTAGAAAAATCTATGGTAAATGGAATGGTAGTACACAATGTTCTGATCATGTTGGAATAGTAAGAGCAGTTAGAGATGGTAAAGTTTATACTACTGAAGGTAATAGCGGAAATAAAGTATCAAATAAAGAATACCCTATTGATACTGAATATATAACAGCATATGGCTCTTGGTATAAATAGAAATAAAAAGGAGGCAAATTTATGTTATTTAAAACATCAATAAAAAAATGTTTCATTTTAACTGCTTTATTAATGTTATTGACTGGGTGTACTATAAATTATAATTTGACTATTGATAATAATTCAGTTAGTGAGAGTATAAGTGGTAGTGTAGATAAGAATGAATATGAACTTGAAGATGGTGATACTGGCTTAAACTTGTTTTATACACTTATTAAAAAGGATGTACCTGCTTTAGTTAGTGGCGATAGTTTATATAATAAGGATATAACAGAAACTGATGATGGAATAAATTATAATTATACATATACTTATAAAAATAATATTGATAAGGCTAGAGTAATTAATGAGTGCTTTGAAAACCATTATATTGATGAAACTGATGAATATTATAATATTAAACTAAGTGGTGGATTTTATTGTTTATATTCTAATAAAATTGATATCAATGTAATTAGTAATTATGAAGTACTAAATAATAATGCTAAAAAAGTAAATGGTAATAAATACACATGGACAATAGATAATTCAAATAATGTTGATATAATGTTAACAGTTTCAAAAACTGTTAAATATGAAGAACCTACTAAAGCAAAGACATTTAGTACCTTTCAAATAATAGGCTTTGTAGTGTTTGCTATATTAACAATTGTTACATATTTTTTATATAGAAAGAAAAACAGTGGTAAAGTATAACCACTTTTTTGTTATTATTTTTTTCTTAATACATATATTTTAGTGTAGAAGAAAGGAATGATAAAATAAATATGGAAACAATTAAAGTTTCATCTAAGTCAAATCCCAATTCAGTAGCAGGAGCACTTGCTAATGTATTCAGAGAAAAAGGAATAGTAGAAGTACAAGCAATAGGAGCAGGAGCTCTTAATCAGGCAATTAAAGGAGTAGCAATAGCAAGAGGCTTTGTTGCTCCATCAGGTAAAAACTTAGTTTGTACACCAGCATTTATTGATATATCAATAGATGGGGAAGAACGTACAGCATTAAAATTAATTGTAGAAGCCAAATAGGCTTCTTTCTTTTACAATAAATATTGATTTTATTATTGATTAAATTTACTATTTATTATATAATTATATTGAAAATAGGTGACGTTATGAAATATAAAAATTTAATAAAGAGTAATTTAAAGTTTATTATAGCGATGACAGTTGTAATAGCTCTTGGCGCTGTTGGAATTACTTTTGCAATAAATATTGATACCTTTAATCCAATAGGCATAAATATTGGTACCGCCACACTGGGAGCTAATATAACTTATCTTAATGGTAGTAGTGCTACAATTACTAGTACTGGTAAGTTATTACCAATAAATGACGATAAAACAGAAATAACTCCTGATAGTACCAATGAAAGTATATTAAAAATAGATTTTAAATTATCTGGCACATCAACCAACCCTAATAATACAATAATGGATATATCTCTTAATAATATAAGTATGGATTGTGAACTTAAAAGTGAATATTTTAAATGGAAATTATATAAAGAAGAAGCTTTACTTAGTAGTGGTAGTTTTTCTCCAAAGTTTGATTCCATGAAAAATAATAGATTAGTTTTAACAAATACACAGGAAAGATTAACTACTAATGAAGATAAATATACATTACTTATTTATTTAGCAGAAAGTTGTACAGGAGATCTTAGTACTTGTAACGCAAATAGTGGTAGTTATAATCAAGAAACACTTTTAAATAAAAACTTTAGTGCTACGATGAAAGTAGAATTATCTACTGGTAATAAGAAAAATAATACTAGAAGTACTAGTAGTACTTCTGCGTGTAGTTATACTAGTGTTAGTGTTCCTACTTGCAATACTCTTACTTATAATGGCAGTAGTCGTACATTGATAACTACTAATGCTAAGTATACATTAACAAATAATACAGGAACTAATGCAGGAAATTATGTTGTAATTGCAGAATTAAAGAGTGACTACAAATGGCCTGATGGTACAAAAGTAGCTAAGTCCATTACTTGTAATATAGCTAAAAAAGATGTAACTATTACCCCAATTGCTCAAACTATCGCACATGGTGGAAATGTAGTTAGTGATATCTCAAAAGTAACTGCTAGCGGATTAGTCTCAGGTCATTCTATTAGTCATGTACATTTATCTACACGGAACTATAACGTCGGTACTGGAACTATTAATGCTAGTGCAGCTAGAATAAAGGATTCAAGTAGTAATGATGTTACTGATAATTATAATATTATTTATGCTACAGGTACAGTTACTATTCAATAATTATGAGAACAAATTAAATGTTTGTTCTTTCTTTTTTTTTTGATTTGTTATATAATATTTGAGAAAGAAGGAATACAATGAAGACTGATGATTTTGATTATTATTTACCAGAAGAACTAATAGCACAAGTACCACTTGAACATAGAGAGGAATCAAGACTACTTGTGATGGACAGAGATACTGGTAAATTAGAAGATAAAAAATTTTATAATATAGTAGATTATTTACATAAAGGTGATGTACTAGTACTAAATGATACCAAAGTAATGCCTGCTAGATTAATAGGAGAAAAAGAGGATACTGGTGCGATTATCGAAGTACTACTACTTAAAAATATTGATGGTAATAATTGGGAATGTTTAGTAAAACCTGCGAAGAGAATACATAAAGATACAATTGTATCTTTTGGAAATGGTCTATTAAAAGCAAAATGTACAGGTGTAAATGATGAAGGAATTAGAAACTTTGAATTTATTTATGATGGAATATTTTATGAAATATTAGATAAACTAGGCACCATGCCACTTCCACCATATATAAAGACTAAGTTAGATGATCAATCAAGATATCAAACAGTGTATGCCAAAAATATAGGCAGTGCTGCTGCTCCTACTGCTGGACTTCACTTTACTAAAGAATTATTAAAACAAATAGAAGATATAGGAGTAACAGTTTGTTATATAACATTACACGTAGGATTAGGAACCTTTAGACCAGTAAACGTTGAAGATGTAACTAAACATAAAATGCATAGTGAGTTTTATAGTATGAATAAAGTAGCAGCAGATATATTAAATAAAGCTAAAGAAGAAAACAGATGTATAGTGGTAGTAGGAACAACAACCACTAGAACATTAGAAACCATAATGAGTAAATATAACACATTTAAAGAGTGTAGCGGTTGGACGGATATATTTATTTATCCTGGCTACGAATTCAAAGGAATAGATTCATTAATAACAAACTTTCATTTACCAAAATCAACATTAATTATGTTAGTATCAGCACTTGCAGGTAAAGAAAATATTATGAATGCCTATAAGCATGCTGTAGAAGAAAAATATAGATTTTTCTCATTCGGTGATGCAATGTTTATAAAAAAGAACAAATAAATATTTACATTCTACTAAATTTATTATATAATTTAGTAGTAATGCTTGTGTGGCGGAATTGGTAGACGCACTGGACTCAAAATCCAGCGGTATAAAAGCCATGTGGGTCCGAGTCCCACCACAAGCACCAAATATGTATATAGGACTAACCAATTGGTTAGTCTTTTAAGTATAGTTAAAAATATATTATCTAAAAACAAAAATTATATAAATTCTTTTACTATATATATTTGCTATAAGAAAAAGCGAACACTTAGATGTTATAAAAAACGCAAAAAAAATAAAAAACAAAAAATAAGAAACAGATGAAATCAGCAAAAATAAGAAAATTACAAAAATAAGTTACAGATGGTAAATTAACAATTGAAGCACAAACCCTTATAAAATAAAGAAAAATTAAGTATAATATACAACACAAGGATATTTTAAAAAAATAAAAAAATAGGAAAAACTAACAAATGAGAAAATCAAAAAAATAAAAAATGTAAAAAAATTAAAAAGCAAACAAAAAACTATTGACAAGTAAAACCGCCTAATATATAATTAACTTGTAAAGTAGAGAAAGGAAGTAAAACAATGGTTGAAACAGAAGAAAAATTAGAGACGATAGAAGTCGTAAAAAGAAATGGAAAAAAGGTAGAATTTGATGGTACTAAAGTTGCTATGGCTATTAAAAAAGGCTTTGATAGTGTATTATTAGATTCTGAAGAAAATGAAAAAAAATATAATACTAAAGATATTCAAAAAGTATATCAAGCAGTAATTAAAAAGATAGCTAAAGATTATTTACCATTAGGTAAAATAAAAATAGAGGAAATACAAGATTTAATTGAAGAAAATCTTAAGAAGTATGATTATCAAGATGTATATGAGAGCTTTTCAGAATACAGGCAAAGAAGGGCTAATGCGAGAATAGCATTTAGAGATGATAAAAACATGGCTAAACTTCAAAAAAGTATTGAAGGGTTAGGTCTTAAGAGCGCTGCCGAAGAGGATTCAAAAAGAGAAAATGCTAACATAGATGGTAATACTGCAATGGGAACAATGCTTCAATTTGGTAGTACAATATCTAGAGCATTTACTGAAGCATACTTAATGAAAAAAAAATATGCTGAGGCTCATAGCAATGGTGATATTCATATTCATGATATGGACTTTGAAGCTATGGGTACTACTACTTGCACACAAATAGATCTAAGCAAGTTATTTAAAAATGGTTTTTCTACAGGACATGGATTTTTGAGAGAACCAAAAGACATTATTAGTTATGCTGCACTAGCAGCAATAGCTATTCAATCTAACCAAAATGATCAACATGGTGGGCAATCAATACCGGCATTTGATTATTATATGGCGCCTGGTGTATTAAAAACGTTTAAGAAACAATATAAACAGGCTGTATATGAGTTGCTGGATTTTAGTGACTTTATCAGTTTTATAAATATGGATAGGGTTGAAAAAGAAATAGATAAACTAACAAGTATTGATGTGGATACTAAGGTATTTGAAGGAATATATAAAGATAGTACTGAAGTAAAGAAAATATTTGAAAAAGGATATGAAACTGCTTATAAAAAAACAAATAGACAAACATATCAAGCAATGGAAGCATTTATTCATAATTTAAATACAATGCATTCAAGAGCAGGCGCACAAGTACCTTTCTCAAGCGTAAATTTTGGTACTGATACTTCTCCTGAAGGAAGAATGGTTATTAAGAATTTCTTACTTGCAACTGATGCTGGTTTAGGAAGAAACGAAACTCCAATATTCCCAATATCAATATTCAAATTAAGAAAAGGAACTAACTATGAAGTTACAGATCCTAACTATGATTTATTTAAACTAGCTATAAAAGTATCCGCAAAAAGGTTATTTCCTAACTTCTCATTTATGGATTCATCATTTAATAAGACTTATTATAAGGGTGATTATAACACTGAAGTTGCTTATATGGGATGCAGAACAAGAGTTATGGCAAATGTAGTGGATGAAGATAAAGCAATTACTCCTGGTAGAGGTAATCTATCTTTCACATCAATTAACTTACCAAGATTGGGTATTAAACATGGTATTGTAAGAAATGATAAAACTGATATGAAAGGTTTTTATGAAGAATTAGGAGAATTAATGGATTTAGTTAAAGATCAGTTATTAGAAAGATTTGAAATACAATGTAATAAGAGATTATATAACTTTCCATTCTTATTAGGACAAGGTGTATGGATAGATTCTGATAAACTAAAACCTAATGATAGATTAAGAAAAGTATTAAAACATGGTACTTTATCAATTGGCTTTATTGGACTAGCAGAGTGTTTAAAGGCTTTAATCGGAAAACATCATGGTGAAAGCGATGAAGCTCAAAAACTCGGCCTTGAAATAATAGAATTTATGAGAAAAAGATGCGATGATTATTGTAAAGAATATAAATTAAACTTTACATTACTTGCTACTCCAGCAGAAGGTTTATCTGGAAGATTTGTAAATATTGATAAAGCAGTATATGGTAAAATTAAGGGTGTTACTGATAGAGAATACTATACAAATTCATTCCATGTACCAGTATATTATAATATATCAATAGTAAATAAGATCAAGAAAGAAGGCCCATATCACAAATATACAAATGCAGGACATATTAGTTATATTGAGTTAGATGGTGATACTACTAATAATCTTGAAGCATTTGAAAGAATAGTAAGAACTATGTATGAAAATGATATGGGATATGCCGCTATTAACCACCCAGTAGATAGAGATCCAGTGTGTGGCTATGTTGGCGTTATTGGCGATGTTTGCCCTGGATGTGGAAGAAAAGCCTATGAAGGCGTTCCTGTAGAAAGAGTAAATGAATATAAAAATAATTGTAATTGTTAAGGAAAGAGGTAATTAAAATGAAAGAAGAAACAAAAGAAAAATTAGTTGGTGAAGGAGTAAACTTCGAAAGAATTAGAAGAATTACTGGATATCTAGTAGGTACTGTAGACAGATTTAATAATGGTAAAAGAGCCGAAGAAAGAGATAGAGTAAAGCACTCAACTGAAGGGTTAATGAAAAAATAATGGAAATAAGGTTAGCATCTCCAATATTACAGGCTGATAGCATTGTAGATGGAGAAGGCGTACGAGCAGTTCTTTGGACTCAAGGCTGCGGACACAAGTGTTTAGGATGCCATAATCCTAGTACACATTCATTTGATGATGGTATTCTCTTAGACATTGAAGAGGTTAAAGCCCAAATAGATAGTCTTGAAGGTCAAGATGGAATAACTCTCTCCGGAGGAGATCCTATGTATCAAGTAGATGCCTGTCTTGAACTTGCAAAATACATAAAATCTAAAAAAATGAATATCTGGTGTTATACAGGATTCACATATGAAAACTTACTTAAACTAGGAGAAGCAAATCCTAAAATAATAGAACTGCTAAAACAAATAGATGTTCTCGTGGATGGACCATTCATCCTTGATAAGAAAAGTTATGATTGTGTTTTTAGAGGCTCTACCAATCAAAGAATTATTGATCCTAAAGAGAGCCTAAAGAAAAAGAAAGTATGCCTAGTAGAGAAATATTATCCTAAAGATAAAAAGAAAAATAATAAAAGAGAGCGAATGTACATTTAAGCTCTCTTTTTATAACATATACATAGAACCATCGTCCTGATAAGAATTATTATTAGCTAGTCTCTGCTCTAAAACCTTAACTCTTGTTTCTAAACTATTTAGTCTATTATTAATTTCATATAAAGTATTATTACCATTATCATAACCATTCATATTATTTTGTAAATTACTAGAACCATAATTCGTTCCCTGAGGAGCATATGGCATTCCATTCATTAAACTACCCGGAGGTCCTTGATAGCCAAAATTACCATACATCATATTACCTGGCATATTCTGAAAATAACCATACTGCATCATATCTCTATTATCCATATCATCACATTCCTTTACTTTATTATATGCAAATAGCAATAAATGTGCTATAATACTATTTGTGGTGAGTTATGAGATTAAAAAATATAAAAGGTGCAAGTGAAAAAATACTATTAGGAAAATATTTTATAAATAATCCTAATGAATATAAAGGCAAATGGCATGAATTATTTAAAAATAATAATCCTATCTATATAGAAATAGGTATGGGTAAAGGAAACTTCATTATAAAGAATGCTCTTACTAACCCAGATATCAACTATATAGGAATAGAGATGTATGATTCCGTTATCTTAAGAGCAGTAGAAAAAACTAATGAATTAGAACTTAATAATTTATATCTAATAAGAATGGATGCTAGACTAATCGAAGAAGTATTTGATAAAGAAATTGATTTAATATATCTAAACTTCTCTGATCCATGGCCTAAAGATAGACATGCTAAAAGAAGATTAACTAGTCCTAGATTCTTAGAGAGATATAGTAAAATATTTAGAGGTAATAATAAAATTATAATGAAGACAGATAATATAGATTTATTTAATTACTCAGTAGAATCATTAAAAGAATATGGTTATAATATAGATTATTTAACTAATGATTTACATAGTGATAAAGATAATATTATTACTACTGAATATGAAGATAAGTTTACTAGTAAAGGTATTAAAATAAATTGTTTTGAAGCCACTAAGGAGGTAAAATAATGAAAGTATTTAATAATATTGATGTTAATCCTACGGATATGAATTTATATATAACAGCAGTTACTCATTCATCTTATACTAATGAGAATCCTAATTATCCTGATTATGAAAGATTAGAGTTTTTAGGGGATGCTGTTTTAGAGATAATAATTAGTGATTATTTATATAAAGAAAGAAAGTATGAAGAAGGAATAATGACTAAGATGAGAGCATCTTATGTTTGCGAAGAAGCCTGTGCTACTTATGCTAAAGAGATGGGTTTAGATGAAGATATTAAAGTTGGTTCTGGTGAAGAAGTAAATCAAACAATACTTGCGGATGTTTTTGAAGCTTTTGTAGCGGCTGTTTACTTAGATCATGGTTTTGACTTCGTTAAAAAGTTTGTTCTTGATATCATTGTTAAATATATTGATAGGGGAGAGAACTTCTTACATGACTACAAATCTACTCTTCAGGAGTTAGTTCAAACTGTTAAGAAGTCTGTTACTTATGAAGTGATAGATGAAGATGGCCCTTCACATAATAAGACTTTTACTTCTATTGTTAAGATAGATGGTATTGTTATGGGAAAGGGAACCGCAGGTAGTAAGAAGGCTTCTGAACAAGAAGCTGCTAGAGATGCTTTAAGTAAGAGATCAGAAATTAATTAATATTTATTATATGTTCACTCTAAGCCTAAGGTCTTAGAGTGTTATTTCGAGCCTAATTTTAGTCTCGAAATAAAATCTATTATATATAAGCCAGGAATAAATACCTATGTAAAGTCAGGTATTTATTCTTTTATTATACTAAAAACTATGATACAATTAGTGTAGATAAGTGAGGTAAGATATGAAAATAGATAGAGTTATTACTGGTTCTTTAGAAGAGAACTGTTATATACTTGGAATAGAAGATAAAGTATTAGTAATAGATCCAGGCGATGATATAGATAAGATAAATAAGGTAATAAATAATAGAAAAGTACTTGGAGTATTAATTACACATAGGCATTTTGATCATGTAGGAGCTTTATCTTATTTTGATAAAAATATAATTTATGACCGAAGTAATACTGAAGAAAAAGAATATAAAATAGATAAATTTAATTTTAATATTATATTTAATCCAGGTCATTCTAGTGATAGTATAAGTTTTTACTTTAAGAAAGAAAATATTCTCTTTTGTGGTGATTTTATCTTTTATGAAAGTATAGGAAGATGTGATTTACCTACTGGAGACTATAAAATTATGAAAGAAAGTCTTAATAAGATAAAAAATTATCCGTTAGATATGTTAATATATCCTGGTCATGGAAGAGAGACTACTCTTGAATATGAGATAGAAAATAATATATATTTTAGTGAGGTTTAATTATGAATATAATGAAGTTATTTAAAGATAAAAAAGTTGTGATTGCAGGTCCTTGTTCTTTTGGTACTTATGAAGAGTTAGATAATATTACTAAAAAATTAAAAGAATTAAATGTAGATATACTTCGCGCGGGTACATTTAAAGGAAGGACAAGTCCTTATGCCTTTCAAGGATTAAGAGAAGAAGGCGTAGAAATATTAATTGATATTGGTAAGAAATATAATATTCCAGTAGTTACTGAGTTAACTAGTATAGAACAAGTAAAAAAGTATGGTAATAAACTAGATATAATTCAAATAGGGACTAGAAATATGTATAACTATGAACTATTAAAAGAAGTAGGTAAATTAAAGACTCCAGTTATTCTAAAAAGAGGATTATCCGCAACATATAATGAATGGCTTTTAGCGGCTGAATATATAAAGAATGAAGGTAATAATAATATAATTCTTTGTGAAAGAGGAATAAGAGGATTTGATCCGACTACTAGAAACATTCTTGATATAGCGGCAGTTCCTTATATAAAGAAAAATACGAGTTATCCAATCATTGTCGATCCATCACATGCTACTGGAACAAGATACATGATAAGACCATTATCTATAGCTTCAGTAGTTGCAGGTGCCGATGGTATAATGGTTGAGGCTCATATAAGACCAGAAAAGAGTCTTTCTGATGCTAGGCAAACAATAAATATAAGTACATTAAAAGATATAATTAGTGATATAAATAAATATCAAAATATATAATTAATTAGGTGATTAGATGAAAAAAATAAAATTAGGTGTAATATATGGTGGTTTATCCACTGAACATGAAGTATCTATTAATTCTGCAAAAAGCGTAATAGATAATTTAGATAAAGATAAATACGATATATATAAAATATATATTGATAAAAAAGGTGAATGGTATAAAGAAGATAATAAAATAGATAATGTCTTTGATTATTTAAGAAGCTTAGATGTTGTCTTTCCAGTTTTACATGGTTTATATGGTGAAGATGGTACTATTCAGGGACTATTTGAGTTACTTGGAGTACCTTATGTAGGCTGCAGAGTATTAGCAAGTTCTTTAGGTATGGATAAAGTATATGCAAAAATGATATTTGATAAGGTAGGAATAGAAAATGCTAAGTACATTTATATCAAAAAAGTAAGAGATAAATATATCTATATAGATAATAAATTTAATGAAAAAGAATTATCATTACAAGATATTGCATTACTTGTAGAAACTGAATTATCACTACCAGTCTTTATAAAACCATCAAGAAGTGGATCCTCAGTTGGAATAAATAAAGCTCATACTAGAGAAGAGGTAATTAAAAATATAGAATATGCTTCAGGCTTTGATGGCAAAATATTAATTGAAGAAAATATTATTGGTAGAGAGATAGAATGTGCTGTATTAGGAAATAATGAAGTAGAAGCTTCACCACTTGGTGAAATACTACCTAAAGGAGAATTTTATAGTTATAGTGCCAAATATGTAGACAATTCTAAAACAATAATACCAGACGATATAGATAAAGATATTAGTGATAAAATAAGAAAAACTGCTATTAAAGCATATAAGTCTCTTGACTGCTTTGGACTATCCAGAGTGGATTTCTTCTTAGAAAAAGATACCAATAGAACAATATTAAATGAAATAAATACTATGCCTGGATTTACTACGATAAGTATGTACCCTAAGTTATGGGAAAGTATAGGATTATCTTATAGTGAGTTATTAGATAAATTAATTAGTCTTGCTTTAGAGTAGATGGTTATGAAAAAAATAAAAGTAATAATGATAGTGGTAACACTAGTACTAGTAGTAGGAATAATATATTTATTATATATACTTAATATAATACCACATAGAAAGTATAGTAATAGTGATTTTAATATTAATACTTATATTAGTAGTATAGATAAAGATAATGATGGTATAGATGATCAAACAGATATCTTAAATAGCGTTAGAGAATATATAAAGACAAAACCAAAATACAAAAGTAAATATTATAGTACAGGTTATCCTAATGATGAATATGGAGTATGTTCTGATATAGTAGCCTTTGGGCTAAAAGATGCAGGTTATGATTTAAGAGAGCTAGTAAATAATGATATTATAAATAATAAAGAAGATTATAATATTGAAACTATAGATAAAAATATAGATTTTAGAAGAGTAAGAAACTTAAAAGTATATTTTGAAAGAAATAGTATTAAATTAACTACTGATATTAATGATATTTCTTCTTGGCAAGGAGGAGATATAATTATATTTAAAAAACATATTGGTATTGTATCAGATAAAAGAAATAGTAAAGGAATACCATTTATTATCCATCATGCTAATCCATATCAATTACATTATGAAGAAGATATATTAGAAAATAGAAATGATATTATAGGTCATTATAGAGTAAGTTAATGTAATTAAGAAAAAATTAATATAATTATAAGAAAAACTTAAAAAACAATCATTAAAAAACTGGTATAATGTATTTATCAGCTATAATGATTGTTTTTTAATAAGAATTGAGGTAATAATTTATGAAAAAAGAAACAAAGAAAAAAACTAAAAGAAAGATATTAATATTTGTTATTATTTTAGTATCCATTATTTTTATAAGAACTGAATATTATAATTATAAATTTAATCACCAATATAAGAGCGCAGAAGAGACTATAAATAATAAAAATATAGATAGTATTAATTATTTAGAGACTTTAGCAAATGAAAATCCAGATATTGCAAAGATTATGAAAAATAAAGATAGTTATCCTAAAATATTATTAGAAATGCTTTCTAGAAATCTTGATATGACTGACTATGTATTAAATTATTTAGATTATAAAGGACAAGTATTTTCTAATGATATAGGTAAAGTTACCAAAGGTAAATATCCATTACTACTTCAATATGATACTAGATGGGGATATGGAATGTATGGTGACGATGTTATTGCAATAAATGGCTGTGGACCAACATCTCTTGCTATGATAATCGCAGGTCTTACTGGTAGAAATGATATTACTCCTTATGATATTGCAACATACTCATATCAAAAAGGTTATTATACTGGTGGTACAAGCTGGAGTCTTTTTACTGAAGGAACCAGTAAATATGGAATTATAGGAACAGAAATACCATTATCAAAGGCTTCAATAATAAATGAATTAGAACAAAACCATCCCATTATTTGTAGTATGAAAAAAGGAGACTTTACAACGACAGGACATATAATTACAATTGTAGGAACAAAGAATAAACAATTTATCATAAATGATCCTAATAGTAGGGAAAGAAGCAATGAACTATGGAGTTATGAAACATTAGAACCTCAAATAAGAAATTTATGGTCGTTTAGACTAAAGTAAATTAAGATAAATATTTTAATAAAACCAAAAATTATACTTGCATATTGTAACCTGATAAGTTATAATATATTTGAGGTGTAAATTTGGTTATAAACGAGAGTACAGCATACAAGAGGGACTATAAAAAAATTATAATTAATAAGCATATGATAAAAGAAAAAGAAAAAATAGAAAATATAAAAAATATTATATTATCTAGTAATAATCTTCAAGAACTATTATGCAGCCCATATAAAGATATATATTATATTACTAAGAAAAGCGGTAATCTTAAAGAATATTATACCGCAAGAATAAACAGTAAATTGAGATTAATAATGAAACCAGAAGGAGAATATCCTTATAATAATTTAACAATTGATAAAATAGAATTCGTATCAATAGATGATAAACACTATGGGGAGGGATAATAATGCAAGGATTTGGAAGCATGTTAAAAGATTATTTAGAGTACTATAAAATATCACAAACTGATTTTGCAGAAAGATTAGGCATTTCTACTAAACATATGAATGAAATACTAAATGGTAAAACTAATATATCTGAAGAACTTATGTTAGGTATAAGTTTAATTACTGATATAGATGTTAATTTAATATTTTATGTAGAAACTAAAAAGAGAATATACGAATATTTAAATGAAAGGTTTAATAGCGAAAAAGAAATAAATAAATACTTAAATACTTTTTGTATAAATGAAATGGCTAAAAAGAAATGGATAACATTAAAAGATAGTTCGTCATATACCCAAAATGCTATGGATTTACTTGATTATTTAGGTATAGCAAGTTTTGATAATGTTAGTAATTATCTTAATCATAAAATATTATATAAGAAAAAAGAAGATGCTGATATTAATAAAATATATCTATGGATAAAAAGATGTGATAAGAAAATAGAAAAGATAAATATACCAGAATATTTAAGTAGTAACTTAACATTATTATTAAAAGAATTAGAAATTATTAGAAACAAAAAATTCAATGAAGAAGAATTAATTAGACTATTTAACAAATATGGTATTTACCTAGTAATTGAAGATGCGCTAAATGGTACTAAAATAAGAGGCTGTACTATGGTAAAAAATAATAATCCGTGTATATATATAACTAGATATTTTAAAGAAAAGGCTAGTTTCTATTTTACTCTATATCATGAAATAGGACATATTAAAAGTGATTATAATAAATTAAAAAATAAAATAATGGTAAATAATGAAGAAACTAGTGAAAAAGAAATGGATAATTTTGCATTAAATCAAATGATACCAGACAATATTTGGAATAAAGTAAAAATAAATCCATTAGAAAGAGAAAAAATATGCAAAGATAATAATATTCCATTATGTTTCTTATATTCAAGGTTAGCGTATGAAGGAATAATATCATATAAAACTAAAGAATATAATAATCATAAAGAAGTAATATAAATAGATAGTCCTAATACTAGGATTGTCTTTTTAATTAAAAAATGATATACTAAGTACATAAAGTAATAAGGAGAATATATATTATGAAGTTAGAGGAAATTATAGATATTAGTAAAACAGTAGGAAATAGTTTATTTAAAGATATTACTTATATATGGGAAGTATTACCTAAGATAGAAGATAATATTATAGATATAGGTAATTCTTTAGATAAAGATAAATATACTATGATTGAAGAAAATATATGGGTTGGTAATAATACTAAGATAGATAAATTATCTACGATAATAGCCCCCTGTATAATTGGAGAAAATACTGAAATAAGACCAGGAGCCTATTTAAGAGGAAATGTCATAATTGGAGATAACTGTGTAATAGGAAATAGTGTTGAAGTAAAAAATTCAATTATATTTGATAATAGTCAAATACCACACTTTAACTATGTTGGAGACTCTATACTTGGTTATCATTCTCATCTAGGAGCGGGAGTAATCCTAAGTAATTTAAAGAATGATGAGAGTAATATTGTAATTAGAGGTATAGATACAAATATGATTAAGTTAGGATCTATAATAGGTAATAATGTTAATATAGGTAGCAATAGTGTATTATATCCAGGTACTATTATAGGATGTAATACAAGTATATATCCCTTAACAAGAGTACGAGGAATAATACCAAGTAATAGTATTATGAAAGATGAAAATAACATCATAGAGAAAGGATAAAATATGAAAAGATTATTTGGAACAGATGGTATAAGAGGCATAGCATATAGTGATATAACTAAAGAATTAGTTATCAAAGTAGCAAATGCTATCGCCTATATATTTAATAAGAAAGATAAAGGTATTAAAGTTATAATAGGAAATGATGGAAGAGAATCTGCTGATATGATATTAAGTACATTAAAAGAAGAACTATTATCATGTGGTATTTCAGTATTAGATGCCGGTTTAATACCAACACCAGGTATATCATATTTAGTAAAATATTATAATTATGATTTAGGTATTATGATTAGTGCTTCACATAATCCCCATGAATATAATGGTATCAAAATATTTGACAAAGAAGGTTATAAATTATTAGATGATGTTGAAGCAAGAATTGAAGACTTAATATTTGACAATATAAAATATTCTAGTACTAAAAGAGGTATAATTTTAGATAGTAGAGATGTAATAAAAGATTATGGTAATCATTTATTAGATTCATTAAATAAATATAATAATAATGTTAACTATAATAATTTAAATATAGGAATAGATGCCTCTAATGGAGCTTCTTCTAAAGTATGCGAATATATCTTTTCTAAATTAGGTTCTAAATATCATATAATAAATAATGCTCCAAATGGTACTAATATTAATAATAATTGTGGCTCTACTCATCCAGAAGTATTAAGTAGTTATGTTATTAATAATAAATTAGATATAGGTATAGCATATGATGGTGATGCTGATAGATTAATCGCAGTTGACGAAAAGGGTCACGAGGTAGACGGCGACCATATAATGATATTAGGTGCTGTATATCTTAAAAAACAAAATAAATTAGCTAATGATACATTAGTTGTAACTACAATTAATGGTGATTATACACTAGCTATCATAAGTAATGATCTAAAAAATAAAAATAGATTAAATAAAAATACTATCGTAGGTACAATACTAAGTAATCTAGGACTATTAGAATATTGCAAAAATAATGATATAGAATTTATAACTACTAATGTTGGAGATAAATATGTATTAGAATACTTAAGAGATAATAATCTTTCACTAGGTGGCGAAGAGGCTGGTCATATTATTCTAAAAGAATATTGTAATACTGGAGATGGCCCTCTTACTTCTTTAATAATGTTATCTATTCTTGCAAGCACTAATACTACTTTTAGTAATTTAACTAAGATTATGCATAAATATCCTGAAGTACATATAAACATTAAAGTAAACAATAAAAATGATTTTGCTACTAGTAACATAATTGAAGATAGTATCAAAGAAATAAAAAATAATTTTAATGGTAACTATCGATTAGTAGTAAGACCATCAGGTACTGAACCATTAGTTAGAATTGTACTTGAGGGTGAAGAACTAAAAGTGCTTGAAGAGTCTTCAAACAAAATAAAAAGTATTATTAAAAATTTGAATATGGAGGTAGTATAATATGGCTACGATTAAAGATTATTTAAAATATTATAAGAATATTTCTTTTAAAGAAAATAAATTAAATATAAATGACGTTATAATATTTTCAGAATTATCTTATATAGATTGGAGTAATATAGTACCAAAAGGCAATAATAAAATAACATTAAAAGAAGCCTTTACTACTTATCAAGAATTTAAAAAAGATATCTATTTAACTAGTTTTATGAAAGAGAATATTAGTAATTTAAAAGATATTTATAATAGTAATAGATATAAAGATATCTATCTAAGTAATTATAGAAGACTAATTGATAATGAAAAACAATTTGGAGCTATTACTATTCATTTTGCTGATAAAGTATTTATATCTTTTATGGGTACAAATGGTACAGTAATAGGTTGGAAAGAAGACTTATCACTTGCTTATAGTTTCCCAGTAGTAGCTCAAAAAACCGCTATTAAATATTTAGAGAAAGTTATTACTCCAAATGATAATGAAATATTTGTTGGAGGTCATTCTAAAGGTGGTAATCTTGCTATGACATCCGTTATGTATATTAAAGAAGATATATTTAATAGAATAAAAACTATATATAATTTAGATGGCCCTGGTTTTAGAGATAAAGAATATACAAGCAGTAACTTCAAGAGAATACTACCAAAACTACAAGTATATGTACCAGAAGACACAATAGTAGGTATGCTTCTAAATACTTCAAATAATAAATACGTAGTAAAAAGTACTGCAAGAGGAGTACTAAGTCATAATATGAATACCTGGCAGTGTTTTGGAGAGTTTCTAGAAAAAGGAAAACAATCTAAATTAAGTATTACTATTGATAATAGAATTAAATCTTGGTTTAAAAACTATAACGATAAAGAAATGGAAAGAATGATAAATGCCATATTTAATATTCTAGAAAATAATAATATCAAAGAATTTAAAGAAATCAAAAATTTAAAATGGAATCAAATAGTAAAAATAATTAATGAAGTAAACGATATAGACAGTGCTACTAAAAAGTTATACTTAGATACTATCAAAGATCTAATATGGGTAAACACTAAGTAATTTGCAAATTAAATAGTTTTGTAGTATAATATCTCTCGCTTAAAGGGGGATATTATGAATAAATTAAATGAATTAAATAAATATATCTATGAAGAATATAAACAATTACCCAATAGAGAGGAGTTATCTATACCTCTTCTTATTTCTTCAAATGATGATTATACCAATAATTTAGAAAGAAGAGTATTATATATTGGTCAAGAGACCAATTGCTGGATGAATTATGATGATAGTACTTATTTACCTGATGTAGATGCTATCGAAGATAAATATTTTAATTTTCTAAAAGACGGTGCTAGAAATAGAGATTTCTGGGTATTTATAAGAAGTGTTCTAGAACTTCAAAGAGAAGGGTTATTATCAAATGTTATTTGGAATAATGTCTTTATTGCGGGTAAAAGAAGAAGTATGGGTCATCCTGAAACAAATGATAAATTAGAAAATTTAAGTATGGAATACTTACTTGAAATAACAAAGATATTTAATCCAGAGCATATTATATTTGTATGTGGTCCTACTAATCCTTATTATAGAGTAGTAACCAAATACTTAAAAGAAATTAATTCAGGGTTAGTATATGAATATCCAACTCCTGATAAATTAATAATAAATGATGATAGAGTCATTTGGACTTATCATCCTGCATATCAAAATAGAATTCATAAAAAAGATGAAGTATTAATTAAAGTAAGAAGTTTAGTTAATAATGAATAAAGAAGGGCAGTAAAGACCTTCTTTTAATTAATAATATAAGCAAACAAATGTATGAAAACATATTGACATTAATAATTCTATATGATATATTAAATTAGCAGTAAGAAATAAATCTACATATTAAATCAATATTAAATATATAGTATCTGCTTATATATAATAGATTCTATATTAAGACTTAGAATAAGGCTTAATATAGCAGTGCGAGACTTAATTTATTAAGGCTCAAACTGAATAAAAATAATATATTGTTTAATATTAATAATTATGATAAAATACATAAAGAAGTGAGTGATAACTATGTTTGAACTAATATCAAAATATAAACCAGCTGGTGATCAGCCTGAGGCTATTAAAGAATTAGTAGAGGGTATAAATGAAGGCAAAAGAGACCAAGTATTACTAGGAGCAACAGGTACAGGTAAAACATTTACTATAGCCAATGTTATAGCAAGTGTAAACAAACCAACCTTAGTACTTGCTCATAATAAAACTCTCGCAGGTCAACTTTATGCCGAATTCAAAGAATTATTTCCAAATAATAAAGTAGAACTATTTATTTCCTATTATGATTATGATTTATAAAGCCTTATATTTAGGGCTTTTTTATATTGTTTAGTCCAAAAAATACTAAAAAATACATAATAATATTAAATGGAAAAAGTAAATTTGTGGCCACTATTCGTATCCATATTTGTTTAATAATATTAGTTATATTTAATAGTTGTGAAAGGAATAGTGAGGTTATAAAAAGAAAAGAATTAGGAATATATTGTTGCGCAAGTGGCATAGGAGTTAGTATGGTAGCAAATAGAAATAGAGAAATAAGGGCGGTAAATGCCTGCATAAAAGAGCATGCTTTATTTGCACGCTTACATGAGGAAGCTAATGTTTTATGCTTAGGGCAAAAATATGTTGATTTTGATTTTGCTATAGAAGCATTAAAAATATTTATGACTACTAAATTTGATGGTGGAAGACATTTACGAAGAATTAATAAATATTAAACCATTAGAAAAATGTATTAAAATTAGCAATATTATGTTATAATATATGCTGAAGAAAGGGAGAAAGAAATTGTATGATCACTGAAAAGGCAGGATGTTTCTTAATAAAAAAAGAGACAAAAGAAATTGCATTAATATATAGAAAAAAACAAAATGACTATTCATTTCCAAAGGGGCATGTGGAGAAAGGTGAAACATTGAAAGAGGCTGCTATAAGGGAAACAGCAGAAGAAACGAAAAGAATTGCCAAAATAGTAGATGAATATGAGCCATTTGCAGAAAAGTATATTACACCACGAGGAGAAAATTGTGTTTGCTATATGTTTTTTGCTTTAGATAATGGAGTGAGTGATAATCAAAGCGAAGATACTCATGATATTATATGGACACAATTTGCAAATGTTGAAGATACTTTGAGCTATGACAGTTTAAAAAATACTTGGAATTCAGTAAAAGACACAATAATTAAAATTTTAGAAAAAAACTAGTTATTATTAGGGGAAAATATAAATGGGAAAAATAGATATTTTTAAATATGAAGAACAAAGATTAAAAAATGTTATTGCATTAATTAATAATAAAATTAAATATAATGAAGAATTATTTAATAAGCAAAAAATACAATAATTGGTGTAAAAGAAGCCGAAAGAGGTGCTCATTTTATTAGACAAGGATTAATGTCACTATATGCAACTCAAATGAATTGGAAGAACTTAAAAGTAAAAAAATGCTTACAAAACAACGCATAAAACTGAAAACTAAAAATAGTGAGAGAGTATTGGACATTCCTGACTATTTGTTTGAAGTAATTTTGGAAGAAAGAAAGAAATACGAAAAAAATAAACGAAGAAGAATAAATGATAAAAATAATCCATTTTTAGATCAAGGATATGTGTGTTGTTCAACTTATGGTAAACCTAGAAGCAAGGGTTTTCATAATAGGTATTATAATAAAATTTTTGAAGAAAATGATTTACCTAGAATAAGATTTCACGATCTTAGACATACTTATGCAACATTATTATTAACAAATAATCATGGTGTAAAAGCAGTTTCTGAATTGTTAGGTCACGGAAGTACAATTATAACAACTAAAGTTTATTTTGATAAAAGTAAAGTAATAATTGATTGTTCAGAAAAAATGAATGATTATGTTAATAGAGTAATACCAAAAGAAGAGAAAAAAAGCAATGAAATTTTGCTTAATAATTTGGATACGAATTTGATCGCTTCAAAATATTTATAATAAATTATTAGATAAGTATATATTAAACAAGATAGTAGTTGTTACTTTCTTGTTTTCCTTTGAAATTCGTGGTAAAATAAGACTAGATAATTTCTTTATGTGTTATTTTGTATTATTTGGTGTTATTTAATAAATTTGTGGCCAAAATGTGTATCCTACAGTTTTTAACCAAAATTTAGAACTAAAAATAGGAAAATGGATACGAATTTTTTGGCTGTCAGTAATCGTAATAAGGAGGCAGAATATGTTTAAATTAGTAAGTAAATACACTCCATCTGGAGATCAACCACAAGCTATTGATGCATTAGTTAAAGGTATTAATGAAGGCAAAAGAGACCAAGTATTACTAGGAGCTACTGGTACAGGTAAAACATTTACTATAGCCAATGTTATAGCAAGTGTAAACAAACCAACCTTAGTACTTGCTCATAATAAAACTCTCGCAGGTCAACTTTATGCCGAATTCAAAGAATTATTTCCAAATAATAAAGTAGAACTATTTATTTCCTACTATGACTATTACCAACCTGAAGCCTATGTACCTAGTTCCGATACCTATATAGAAAAAGATTCATCAATAAATGATGAAATAGATGAATTAAGACATAGAGCTACATCAAGTTTAATATCTAGAAATGATGTTATAGTGGTAGCCTCAGTATCATGTATATATGGAATAGGTGAAGTAGAAGAATACAAGAAAAAGATGTTAACTCTTAATGTCGGTGATACCACTCCAAGAGACGATGTATTGAAGAAACTAGTAGAAATGTTATATGAGAGAAATGACTTTGATTTAAAAAGAGGTACTTTCAGAGTAAGAGGAGACTCTCTTGAAATAATACCTGCGAATGAAAGAACTAACGGTTTATTAATTGAGTGGTTTGGTGATGAAATAGACCGTATTAGTGAAGTAGATACTGTAACAGGACATATTCTAAAAGATAAAAAGACAGTCTCTATATTTGCAGCATCACACTTTGTTACTGATGAAGAAAAACTAAAGATAAGTATCGATAGAATACTAAAAGAAAAAGATGAAAGAGTAAAATATTTTAAAGAAAATAATAAATTAATTGAAGCTCAAAGAATAGAAGAAAGAGTTAACTATGATATGGAAATGCTTTCTGAAACAGGCTTCTGTAGAGGTATTGAAAACTATTCTAGACATATTGCTCTAAAAGAAGAAGGTGTACCACCATGTACCCTAATAGATTTCTTTCCCAAAGATTTTTTACTTGTAATAGATGAATCTCATGTGAGTATTCCTCAGGTAAGAGCTATGTATAATGGTGATAGAGCAAGAAAAATGAACCTTGTAGACTATGGCTTTAGACTACCGAGTGCTCTAGATAATAGACCTCTTAAATTTGAAGAATTTGAAAGTAAACTAAATAATGTCATATATGTTAGTGCTACTCCTGGTGACTATGAACTAGGAAGAACGGGTAACCACTATATTCAGCAGATTATTCGTCCAACAGGACTACTTGATCCAAAGATTGAAGTAAGACCTACTAAAAACCAAATAGATAATTTACTTGAAGAAATAGAAAAAAATAATAGTGCTAACGAAAGAACAATTATTACTACCCTTACTATTCGTATGGCTGAAGAATTAACTAACTATTTAAAGAGTCTAGATATCAAAGTAGCCTATTTACATAATGAAGTAAAATCATTAGAAAGATTAAAAATAATAAGAGACTTAAGACTAGGTAAGTATGATGTTCTAGTGGGTATCAATCTATTAAGAGAAGGATTAGATATACCTGAAGTATCCCTAATAGCCATTATGGATGCTGACAAACAAGGCTTCCTTCGTAGTACCAGAAGTTTAATCCAAACTATAGGAAGAGCTGCAAGAAACGCTAAAGGTAGAGTTATAATGTATGCCGATACTATATCTGATAGTATGAATGAAGCCATTACTGAGACAGAAAGAAGAAGAAACATTCAGGAAGAATATAATAAAGTACATAATATTGTACCAAAGACAATTATCAAAGAGATACCTGAAGTAGTATCAAATGAAATAGAAGTAAAACCAAAGAAAGAAAAGAAACTAACTAAAGAAGAAAAATTATCTATGATTGAAGAATTAACTAAAGAAATGAAAGAAGCCGCTGGTAACTTAGACTTTGAAAGAGCAATGCAGCTTAGAGATATAATATTTGAATTAGAAAGTGAATAATACTTTCTTTTCTTTTTTATGAAATGCTTATTTAAAAAATTGACATGAAAGCGATTGTATGGTATATATATAATAGGTGGTGTAAAAAATATGGGTATATTAAGCGATTTTAAAGACAATATTGTGGTAAGTAAAATGAGTAAAAAACCACAGCTAAATATCGAAGAATTAGCAAAATTGAGTGAAAGCCAGATAAAGAAAATATTGAAAAAAAAAGAAATTTCTTTGGTTGAAGTGAATGTTGGAAAAATATCATCTTATGAACTAGCAAAAAAACTTGTTGAACTTTATAAAATGTCGAAAAAAGATTATGATGATATTATGCTGTTTTTCTTTTCTTCTAAGAATCATGAAATGTTTAAAATATTTGAAACATCAAAAGACATTTCTAATATTAAAAGTATTTTATCTGAAGAAAGTATTAAAAGATTTATTTCTGATCCTTCATATACAATTGATATTAATTTCTTCTCTGAAGAATTTATAAAAAATAATAATGACATTTTTTTAGTTGATGTACTTCCTGAAGAAGTTAGAAAAAGATATTATGATAAAAATATTACTGAAAAAGATTTGTTAGAAAACATTACAGTATTTCGTAATATGAAACATAGTGATATAATTTTTGAAAGTGTAAGATATAACGATGAAAATTCTAAAAAAATTATATCAAAATTAGGTTTAGATGGTTTAACCAAAGTTATAAATAGTCTTGGTATAAGGTTTTATAATTTTTATAACGATCCAGAAAAAATGAAGAGTATGTGTAATTTTTTAAATAATAAGAACACGACGGACTTCTCTACGCAAGTTATAAATTATAATTATAATTATACTGAGGACTTCTCTACGCAAGTTATAAATTATATTTATACTGATAAAGAACTTCTAAGTGATTTAAGCATATCTGATAACAGTTACAGTATTTCTTCCTCTCTTATATATTTAAATTATTTTAATATTAATAAAATAGATTTTATGAATTACTTTAATAAAACATTTTCTCATATTGAAAATTATATAAGTTTTGGAAATTTTGTTAGTTCTTTTTCAAAAGTTTTAAAAAAACAACAGAACTTCAGAAGTATTGATGAATTATTTGAAGAGGCTGCAATATTAACCACAAAAATGATATATACAAAAGAGGAGAGGTATACTAAAGATTTTATAGAAAAACATCAGCAGTATTTTTTGCCTAGTGATGCTCCAGCAGAATTGAAAGAAAAGTATTATAACAAGCTTTTAACCTATAAAGATATTAAAGAAAATCTGAGATATTTTTCAAAAACAAACATATCAGTAGCATTTTTTGAAATAGAAGCCAGTGACGGTCGCAAGGGACTTTTTGATAATGACTGTTTTTTAAAAATACTAGAATTATGTGATGGGGATTTAAGTAAAATAAACTTTAATAAGCAATGCATTTTCTTTCAAGAATACTTATTTAGATGTGGATCTGAATTAAACTATATATCTTCCTATAATGAATTTTTGTCATTGGCAGAAAAGTATTATATGGAACATGGAATACTAATTAGAGAACTTGAAAGTTTAAAAATGCTAGGCATTAATAAAAAATACTTAGAGGAGATTGAAAATAATATAAAAAGATTTGGCATACAAAAAGATAACATATATTTTGATATTCGTCTTCTATCTGATGATGTAATTAAAAGATTTAATTTTGATGTTATAAAGGCAGCAGCAACATATTATAGAAGCGGTGCTATACCTTTACTTATAGAATATAGCAAAGATGAGCAATTGGCAAAGAAACTTAATGATTGATTTACATTACTAAATAATAATGATAAAAATATGTTAAATGAAAGAAATATAAATTATATAATTATTTCATTTAAAGAATGTTTACCTCTTATTGATGAACTATTAAACTACAATATAGCATTAAGTGAAAAACAAATGAAAAATTTGACTGATATTATAGTTAATAAAAATATGTATAATGTAAGAACGATTGATGAACTTACAAACTATGTAGGTCATAGAAAAAAAGTGCTAAATGATAAATTTGAAAGTAACAATATTTCTTATGTTCAAGATGCTATTGTTGAATCGCTGTTTTCTTTAACTTATTTAAGTTTTATTGATAGATATAGTCTTAATAATGAAAAACTATACAAAAAATATATATTGCCAAATATTCCGGTAGATATTGCTGCGGCAATAGAAATAATAAAAACAATTGAGAATACTTTTGATAGAAATAAATTAAAAGAAATCTTTAATGATACTATAAGTCTTGGAAATATAGGAATTAACATAGCAGAAATCAAATCAGCACTTATAAAAGCATATACACAATTATACAATAATGAATTATTTAAGGAAAAAGAAAACAAGACATATTATATAGAGGGAACTAATAGTCTTGAATGTCCTAAAAATGTTAATGGTGAAGATATTTCATCTAGCAATAAAATTAAAGTAGTTGAATTGAATGGAGAGCCGTTTAAGCTGATTGTTCATGCAATTCATGGGAAAGCTACAGATCGTACGCTTGAAGATCCTTCAATTAAAATGTTTAAAAATCCGAGTCTTTGGAATACAAAAGAAGGTGCGACTACCTTGTCGACAAGTTTGATTTCAAATACATGTATTAAATTATTTGGCGGTTCAGATTCATTAAATACTATTTATTTTGGATTTAATGAGATACCTTCAGATGTTCTAATGGGAACACTACCCTCAGATGCTGTGACTGCACACGGAGGAGGGCTTCTTGACGCTTACACTGCTGCAAACGAAACATTTACGCCAAAGAGGTTAATTAATCTTACATCTAATAAATGGTCGCCGCATAATGAAGTGGTGTTGATGAGAAGAAGTCAAGAAAATAATCTGAAATTTAATGGCAGGATTCAGCCTACTTGTATTGTAACTTTTGATAATACAATTGATGAAAAAACAAAACTGGCCGCTCAATATTTTAATGTTCCGATATATAAAATCAATAGTGTTAGGTATGCTGATATTAATACGCATAATAAAGAGATGTACTTAAGCGGTAAAATAGAAAAATTTGATAATAGTGATATAGAGGCAATACTTTCTACTCAATTTGAAGATGAAAAAGTTGACAGAAGAAAATTATGTATTGAACTTTGTAAAAAGGCATTTTCTGAAAGATTAATAAATGAGCAGCAATATTATGAAAGATTACAATATATTGTGGATTATTTTGAAGAAAACGAACTTATAACTTCTAACGATAGAACTTATATGTCATTAAATTATATCGAAGAAATTAATACTATTTTAAGTAGTAGAGATGGGGTGAATAAAAGTGAAACCACAAGATAATGAACTTACTAAAGAAGAAAAACTTATATTTCTATTAAATAGAATAGAGAAATATAGTGAAGATAACTCTAAAAAGGAAGAACTAAATGATTTAAAAAGAAAGTTAATATTAGAAATGAATACTAATAAGGAATCATTAAATAATAAAGAACAGTCATAGTGAGTGAATATGACTAAATTAGAAAGTGAATAATACTTTCTTTTCTTTTTAACATCCAAATATTAACCAAAATCCCAAACATATAAGCGTAGCATATTCAAGTAGTAATATAAATACATTACCAAAACATGGAGCAAATAAAGTAATTAACATCTGATAAAAAGTAATAATCATAAGAATGATAACCATAATAAGAAAAAATAACTTCCATCCAGCACACAACCTAAAAAAATTAAAAAAGTTATTAAACATTACTATCACCTATAATAGTTTATGAATACATAATAAAAATGCTAATGTAAAGTTTAATAAATACTCTTGTTAAATAATTTAAATTATGGTAGAATAAAATTGTAATAGAGGTGATATATATGGATAGTAATACTACAATACATTTTGATATATCAGAAGTAAATGATGAAGTTGTTAAAAGTACTCTTCGTGATGTTCTTGAATCCCTTGAAGAGAGAGGATATAATCCTATTAATCAAATAGTAGGATATATAATATCTGGTGATTTAGGTTATATTTCTTCGTATAAAGAAGCAAGAAACAAAATAGCCAAAATAGATCGTACAGTACTAGTAGAAGTCCTACTTAAGAATTATTTAAAATGAGATATTTAGGAATAGATTTAGGTAGTAAGACAGTAGGTCTTGCTATGTCTGATACAACCTTAACAATTGCATCTACTTACAAAACTATATTCTTTAAAGATGAAGACTATAATAGTACTATTAATGAAATAAAAGATATTATTAAAGAGTATAATATTACCAAAATAATATTAGGCCTTCCCAAGAATATGAACAATACTCTAGGAGAACGCGCAGAGATAACATTAAAGTATAAAGAATTACTTGAGAAATCTACTGACCTTCCTGTTATAATGTTTGATGAAAGATTAACCTCAGTAATATCAAATAGTATTCTAATTGAGGCTGATATATCTCGTAAAAAGAGAAAGAAAAAAGTAGATAGTATTGCCGCTCAAATAATATTACAAGACTATTTAAATAAGGAGAAAAACAATGGATAAAGAAAATAAATTTAAAGTAATAGATAAAGATGGAAAAGAAATAGAATTTGAAGTACTATTTACTTTTGAATCAGATGAAACCAAGAAGAATTATATGGTTTATACTGATAATAGTACTGATGAAGAAGGTAATGTTAGAGTATATGCTAGTGTATTTAAACCTGATGCTGAACCACTAGAACTATTACCAGTAGAAACAGAAAGAGAATGGAAAATAATTGAAACAATACTAGATTCCATTCAAGAAGAAAACAAAAAGAATAGCGAAGAAAGTAACTAATTACTTTTTTTCTTGGAGGTATTATGAAGAATTTTAGAAATATGGCAATAATATTACTCGTAGTATTTACTACTGTGATACTTGCTTTGGGGGTATATTATAAAGTAAATATGGCTGGTACATCTAATTCTGATACTAAGAAAATAGTAAATATTGAAGAAGGTACCATAAATGATATAGCAAAAACTTTAAAAGATAATAATCTAATTAAAAATGTATCTATATTTAAAGTATATATAAAATTAACTAATAAGTCCAATTTAAAAGCAGGTACTTATGAATTATCTGAAAATATGGGTGTTGAAAAGATTGTAAAGATACTTGAAAAAGGTACTAAGTATAATCCTAATGAGATATCTATTACTTTTAAAGAGGGTATTAATATAAGAAAGATTGCTACATTAATTAGTGAAAATACTAATAATAGTTATGATGATGTTATAAAGAAAGCATCAGACGAAACATTTATAAATACCTTAATAGATAAGTATTGGTTTTTAACTGATGATATTAAAAACAAAAATATCTATTATAGTCTAGAGGGATATTTATTTCCTGATACTTATAGATTTAATAATAGAGAAGTAACTACTGAAGAAATATTTACTAAGATGTTAGATGAAATGGATAAAAAATTATCTAAATATAAAGATGAAATTAATAAGAGTGATTTAAGTGTTCATGAAATAATTACTTTGGCTTCTGTTGTTGAGTTAGAAGGAGCTAAAGCTACTGATAGAAAGGGAGTAGCAGGCGTCTTTTATAACAGACTTGCTAGTAGTGCTTATCCTACTTTGGGTAGTGACGCTACTACTTATTATGCATCAAAGATAGATGACTGGAGTTATAGCCTTACTTATAAAGAACTTAATGATTGTAAGAATAAATATAATACTAGATGTAGTAGTAATACTGGACTTCCAGTAGGACCTATATGTAATCCTGGTATTGAGTCTATTGAAGCTACAATTAATCCAGATAAACATGAATATTATTACTTTGTTGCAGATTGTAATGGTAAAGTATATTTAACTAAGAATAGTACTGAACATAATAATATAATTAATAAATTAAAGAAAGAAGATAACTGGTGTGCTTAAAGTTATCTTTTTATTTCCCCTTAAGCCTATAGTCTTTCGGGGCATTATGAAGCCTAAGGTCTTCATAATGAAATATTTTGTTTATATTATCTATTTATATGTTATACTTGTATTAGGGGGAAATTTATGAATAATAACTTATCAAAAGAACAATTAGAAATAAAAGAAAGATTAGAAAGAATAATAAATATATTTACTTATAGATATATTAAAGCGGGTACTAAGTCAAAGAAAAACTTAATAGCTAGTGATTTAATATCATTATCTAGAATAAATAGAGAATACTTTTCTGATTTTAAGCTTAGTTTATCTTGGGATAGTGATGATTCTTTATATACTGAGTCATTATTGAGCTGCTACAAGTATATAGAAAATATAATAATAAATCAAGATAAGTATTTTAAGATATTTAATTCTGCGGTAGAGCAAATACTTAGCACTAAACCAAATATATATAGATATTATGGAAAAGACTATTTAAAACATCCAAAAAAAGAATTAGGAATTGTTTTTATTAGTTTTTTAGAAAGTTTTGACACAAAGTTATATAATCAATATATGAGTATGCTTGATAGAGAAAATATATTTTATGCTTCTTTAAAAGGATATAATGGTCAAAACTATCCATTTTCAATACTAAATGAAAATATGATATTTATTGATAGTAGTTTTGAAGAAAATGTAGAATTTTATAAAGTACTTAGTCATGAATTAGGACATAGCTATGAGGCTAATCTATATTTAAATAGCGGTAGAATAAGAGAATATGATAAAACATTCAATAGTCCTTTTTATGAAGTACCATCTTCATTCATAGAATATGCCTATATTAATTATTTAATAGAAAATAATATTTATAAAAATGAAGCTAATATGCTTTTACATGATTATATAATAGAGTTATTAATAAATAGTATATATGCAAATATTATATGTAGAATATCAGATATAGAAAGTAAATTTGATGAAGAATTAAAAATAGATGTTAAAGAGTTTACTACTTATTTAGAGACAATAGGAAGAAACTATAATGTACATCTTGCTCCCGAAAATAATAAGATATCGCTAAGAGATCCTTTTATATACGGATTTGGTCAATTATTTAGTATATATATGTATGAAAATTATAAGAAAGATCCTGAATACTTTAAGAGAGAATTTAATAAATCATTATTAGACTATTCACTTACTGAAGATATGTCTTCATTTAAAAGAGTAGGAGTATCTTATGAAGAATTAATAAAAGGAAATACTTTAAAGAAAGCACTAACTAAGAATAGTTAGTACTTTTTAAATACTTATTTATATAATAAATATGATGAATAGTAACAGTTAATATATTTAATATACTAGATATGATTAAACTCCATAATCCTATCTTTAAATAACTTAAAATAGTTAAACTAAGTAGTTTAATTATACCACCATATAAAGTACCTTTCATAGCCTCTTTGGAATATCCCATACCATTTAGACTACTGGTAAGAGGAGCCTGTATATAATGTAATAAAAAGAAAGGAGCAGTTACTTTTATATATTCTAAACCCAAATTAGTATTATATACTAGTTTTAATGGTATATCTGGTATAAAGACAAATATCAAAGTAGAAGGTATTCCAATAAGTAAAGAGAAGATAATAGCTTCTTTTATTTTCTTTTTAGTATGTAATATATTACCCCTACTATAAGAATTAGATACTACAGGTAGTATAGCGGATGATATAGCTAAAGTAAAGAAACTAGGTAGTAATAATAATGGGTATACATAACCATTAATAATACCATATTCTAAAGTAATATAGTCATTAGAGTATCCAATATATTTAAGCATATTAGTAAGTATAATAGGTTCAAAGAAATAGGTAATAGAACCAATCATTCTAGAAGTAGTAGTGGGTATACTAATACCTAGTATTTCTCTAATAATTTTATTATCTTTGTGAAAGTCTTCTTTTACTATTTTTTCTTTTGGTAAAAAGAAGAGAAGAACAATAATAGAAAAACCTTCACTTAAGATATTAATTAGTACCACAAAAGTAATCGCAGTAGTAAGACCATACTGCATCATATTACCTACGATTAAAATAGTAAGAATAAGTCTAACTATTTGCTCAATAATATTAGATAAGGTACAGGGAAAAACTCTTTCTTTACCAAAAAAATAGCCTTTGATAATGCTAGATACTGCAATAAAAGGAAGTGTAATACCAATAGATATTAATGGATAATATAAGTCGCTAGAATGTAATAGATTTTTAGCTAGAATAGGAGATATAATAAACAATATAATAATAAGTAAAATATTATATACTAATATTATATATGTAATAGGTACAACTATTTTTTTACTACTTTTATTTCTTTCAGATACCATCTTTGTAATAGCGGTAGGTACTCCAAGATTACATAAGGTGATAAATAAATTAAAAGTAGGAAGAACGAGCATATATTTACTGATGCCTTCTGTACCAATAGTTCTAGTAAGAACAATCTTAATAGCCATACCAAGTATTTTAGTAATTAGACCTCCAATAATTAATATAATAGTAGATTTAACAAATTTATTTTTCATAATAAATTATATGAAGAAATATTAAATTTATCATAGTATTTTTAGTATATTTTATATATATCTGTTTAATACTATTACTGGTGATTATATGGATAAAAAAAGATATAAAGAAATAGTAGATAAACATACTCCAAAAGAAAATGTTATAAAAAATGCTCTCGTAGCCTTTATAGTGGGAGGAATTCTTGGTAGCTTATCAGAGTTATTACTTAGAGGTTATATGATGTGGTTTAATTTACCTAGAAAAGAATCAGGAGTAATGGTAATACTTACTTTAATAACGATTGCTTCAGTTCTTACAGCTTGTGGTGTCTTTGATGTTCTAGTAAGTAAAGTAAAAGCTGCTCTTATAATACCAATAACGGGATTTGCTCATTCGATGACATCAGCAGCCCTAGAATATAAGCACGAAGGCTTAGTACTTGGAATAGGTTCTAATATATTCAAACTAGCGGGAACTGTAATACTATATGGCGTAGTAGCAGTATATTTCTTTGGACTAATAAGACTACTAGTGATGGGAGGATAATATGACAACTAAATATAATAATGTTTTTATTGAGGATGCTTATACAGTATGCGGTAATTATGAAAATGATGGACCATTATCAAAATATTTTGATAAGAAACATAAGAAAGATTTATACTTCGATGAAAAATCTTGGGAGAAGGCTGAAGTTCATCTTTTGAAAGAAGCTAATGAAAACATTCTAAAAAAGAATAAATTAAAAGAACAAGATATTGATCTTTTAATATCAGGAGATTTACAGAATCAGATAGCGGCTTCTGACTATATGGCTAGAGACTTTGATATACCTTTTCTTGGAATATTTGAAGCATGCTCGACAAGTAGTGAAGGGCTAATTATTGGAAGTAATTTTATTGAAGGAAAACTATGTAAAAGAATATTAGTTTCAACATCTAGTCATAATATGGTTAGTGAGAAACAATTTAGAAATCCTACGGAATATGGTACTCCTAAACCAAAGACTGCTACTTTTACTGCTACTGGGGCAGTATCGATACTGCTTACTAATAAGAAAAATAAAATAAAAATAGAGTCTTCAACAATAGGAAAGGTAGTAGATATGGGGACTACTGATGTTAATCATATGGGAGCAGTAATGGCTCCAGCAGCAGGAGATGTTATATATAATCATTTGACTGATACTAAAAGAGATACATCTTATTATGACTTAATATTAACTGGAGATTTAGGAGTATATGGTAAAGAAATACTGAAAGATTATATGCTTACTAAGTATAATATCGAACTAGGAGATAATTATAATGATTGTGGTACTATGTTATATGATATAAAGCGTCAACCTGTCTTTGCTGGAGGATCTGGACCAGTATGTTCAGGCTTAGTAAATTTTGGTTATATATATAAAGAAATGCTAAAGGATAAATTCAAGAGAGTATTAATAGTACCAACAGGAGCTATCTTCTCACCAACATTTACCTTTCAAAAAGAATCAATACCTGCGATAGCAAACTGTGTTAGCCTGGAGGTAGTAGAATGATGACTTATGTTTATGCCTTTCTATTTTGCGGCTTTGTATGTATGATAGCTCAGCTTATTCTAGATAATACGAAGCTTACTCCTGGTCATGTAACTAGTATCTTTGTTGTAGTAGGAGCTTTACTTGATGTAGCGGGTATATATGATAAAATAGTCTTGTATGCTGGAGCAGGAGCTTTAATTCCTATTACCTCTTTTGGTCATTTACTTATTCATGGAGCTATGGAAACAGGTGCTACCCTAGGACCATTAGGACTTGCTTTTGGTATATTTAATTTAACATCTGCAGGTATATCAGTAGCCTTATTCTTATCATTTGTTTTAGCTTTAATATTTAAACCTAGACATTAATTAAATTATTATATTCCTCTTAAGCCTGTAGTCTTAAGAGGCAAAAGGAAGCCTTAATTTTAAGTCTTCCTTTTGATTTATTTATTATTGTTTATAACTTCATTTAAAAGATTACCTAAGTATTCATTACCTTCTTTATTTAGATGAATGTTATCAGGAGTTAAATAATTAAGATCTTTTATTTCACTATAGACATTAATATATCTAACATTTTCATAATCAAATTTAATATTACTAAGTTTTTTATCAGTAGAAATAATATAAATATTATGACCATCACACAATTTAATTAAATTATTATATTCTTTCTTTTGATTCATTTCCTCTATTAGTCCTGCAACTTGATGTGCATAATCTGTAGTAGATAAAAAATATCCATACTGTGCATCTTTAAATTTTGTATTAAATGCAAAACTTTTTATATCTTTTGCTTCTAAACTTTGTCTAGCTTTACATTCTATGTACACAATTTCATTTTTTCTATCTATATGTTGTGCTATTAAGTCTATCTCCATTCCAGTAAAATTAACTCTTTCTTTTATAGTATATCTTTGAGTTTTAAATATGTTTGAAACTATTTCTTCAAAAAAATCTCCCCTTTTTATTGCATTATCTTCCTTGTTAACAATTATATTTAACTCTCTTTTATGCATTTATTTCTACACCTCATTTTCTCAATTCTAATCTCTATTTTTTAATATCTATGCGTATTTTATCATATTTTTCACAAATTTGCCAGATGTCTGGCAAATTCAATTTTCATTTTTTAATTTTTCTATTTTTTACCAACTTTTTTTCTATTCTCAAATACTTCTATCCTTCGTAACATATCATCTACTGTAATTTTACCTTCAGCACAGTCTTGTTTTACTTCTAGTGCCATATAGTTCCATTGATTAAACTCACTTTTTGAAATTATTTTCCTATCAGCTTTATACTTATACCTTTTATATACTCTCCAATATTCTTTTTCTCCTAGTATATCTCCTGCTTTTTCTTTATGTCTATTCATTGCTCCAACATCTTTGCAAGTTTTTTCTGTTCCTTTTATTGGTCGATTACAATATATTTCATCTTTTCTATTTACTGGTATAAAATATTGATGACAATTCTCGCATTCTTTAAACTCTATATCACTGCTTACAAATTTTAATAATTCAAATCGAATTAAATCGTTCATATCTTTAATTTCATATAATTCCTTTATTTCTGTGCTATCTCTTTTAACCACATCAATCAAATCTTTACTTGTTTTATATTCAGCTCTTTCATCTAAATTAGGAACTGCCCTATAAAATACATTAAATGGTTTGTTTATATAAAAATTATCTTGTTTATTTTCAATAACTCTTGTTTGATCTAGAACATATAGTTTTTGTGCATTTGACATTCCTTCTAATTGACTATTGGTTATTTTTTTATAAATATAATCTATCTCTTCTTTTAAAATAATTCTTTTTCTTTTTATGTCTGCTATAATTTCTTCTCTTACATAATGATAAAATTTTATATATCTTTCCTTTTTCTTTTCATCAATTACTGATGCCAATTTTCTAATTCCTATATATCTATCTGTTTTTAATTTTTTATCTTTATTTGCATTTTCATGTTCTACATAAATACAATTTTTTACAGTAGTATCTGGCATTCTCTTTTCTAATATATCCATTCTTTCTACTCCACTTGTTGGAGTTTCAGACATAATTTCATATAGCATTTGTGTATAAAAGTGCATATATACACAACTATTATCTATTTGTGCCATTAAATCTTGTAACATTTCTATGTAATCAAACATTGATATTTTAGTATTCGAAGCATTTTGAGTTATTAAATCAATAACTTGTGTATATGCCATATTTATCTCATCAATATCTAAATACATAAAGTTCAATAAATGGATTCCTAATGGAAATTCCATTCTCTGTACTCCTAAAAAATCTTCATTATCTGGATAAATACATATATGATTATTTTCGTTCAAAGTCGCATATAAAGCCATTTTATCACCCCTATATTTTTGGAATATCGATATTTTGCATTTTTTAGAAAATCGATTTCTACGATACATATTATACAAAACTATTGTAATTTTTTCAATATCGTTTTATTATTTCCATCAGAAGCAGATAAAAATTTTATCTTCGCTTATGTACATTGAAAACTAAATAGTCCAGATATACACAAATAAAGAAACTTCTACCTGGCTAACGTGATGTAAAGGGGTAGCTCTCCTAGATGGAGGGAATGGAAACAGAACCATTATGGTATTAAATACATATATAGGGACGTTAAACAAGAAAAAAATTTTTGGAGAAAGGAGAACAAATACATATGAGGAGTACATTTAAAACGAACGAAGAATTACCTGCAACATTGTCAGCGACAGATATTAGTAAATACTTAGGAATTTCGAAAGCTAATTCATATCAATTAATGAATCGTTCAGATTTTCCTACACTTAAACTTGGTAAACGAAAATTAGTACCAAAAGATAAATTTTTAATATGGGTAAATAACAATACAAATGTTATTTAGAAGGAGTAACTTATGGAAGAAAATATAAATAAAAAAAATAATATTCAGGCAAATGCTTTAAATGTTGGCACAGAGAAAGCATCTTCTAAATATTATTCTTATCAAAATGATTCTACTGATATTATACAAGCAAATACAAATAAATTCAATAAAAATCAAGAAAATTCTTTAAGTTCTCTATTTGAAAATACACCTTATGAAATAATTGATGGTTCTTTATTTAAGGTTACAAATAAAAAAGGAAATAAAGTTTATCAAAAATTATCAAACTTTGTTCCTTATTTAAAAAATGAAACAATTATTGATGATGGTGTAGATGTAAAAAGATATTTGAGTATGGAAGGTAAACATGCTAATGGCAAGAATCTGCCTTCCATTAGAATATCTGCAAATGATTTTAACAATATGAATTGGATAACAAAAAATTGGGGCTTACATTGTAATATTGAAACAGGACAAACTGTAAAAGATTGTATTAGACATGCTATTCAATGTACTGCAACTAATATAAAAACTGAACATATCTATTGTCATACTGGTTGGAGAAATATTAATAACAAATTAGTATTTCTATGTAATAGTTTATATTTAGATAAAAATATTGAAACAAATGTTGAACTAGAAGGAAAATTATCACGATATTGCTTAACAGATGTTACAGAAAGAAATATCGATGAAGATTTAAAATGTATAAGGAATTTACTAGATACTGAATTTATACCACATAAAATCATATTACCTTTAATTGCTTTAGCATTTCTATCTCCATTAAATCATTTTCTAAAAATAGCTGATTGTGAACCAAAATTAGTATTATTTTTAATTGGAAAAACTGGAGCTAAGAAAAGCACTCTTGCTTCTCTTATATTATCATTCTTTGGAGATTTTACTAATACTGATTTACCTATATCTTTTAGAGATACTGCTAATAGTATCATTGCACAATCATTTATCTTAAAAGATGTTTTAACTGTAATTGATGACTACCACCCTTCTACTAAATTAGATGAATTATCTATGAATAAAACAGCACAAGTCATTATGAGATCTTATGGCGATAGAATAGGAAAAAATAGATTAAATTGTGATAGTACATTAAAAATATCAAAACCACCTAGAGGGAATGTCATCATTACTGGAGAATCAACACCAGATATTTCCGAAAGCGGTACTGCTAGATATATAAATATTGAATTACAGCCAAACGACATTGATGTTTCGAAATTAACCGAATTACAAGAATTATCAAGAAATGGAGCTTTTAAATCTGTTATGAGTTTTTATATTAGATGGATTTATCAATATGTGAATGGTGTTTATACAGAAAAAGAATATGCAAATAAATTAAGAGAAGATTTTATAAATAATAGAAAAATCCTAATTACAGAATTAACTAATAGAAACATAACTTTTCATCCTAGAATACCCGAAGCATTATCTTGGCTCTTTATAGGTTTTGAGAAATTTTTAAACCTTATGAATAATGCAAATGTTCTTACAAATGATAATTTACAATTTTTAGTTTCCGAATTTGCAGATATTTTAATAAATCTAGCAATATCTCAATCTAAAACTGTTACTGAAGATAATCCTAGTATAAAGTTTGTTACTAAATTAAATTCATTGTTAGAAAGCAAAATTGCAAGAGTTCAAGATATAAGAACTTATCAATATGCAGGTGGAGATGGCTTTATTGGTTATGAAGATGATATGTACTATTATTTAATATCAAGCATATCTCATAAATTAGTAAAAAAACTTTGTGATGAACAAGGAGAATTGTTCTCAGTAAGTGAGAGAACTCTATTAAAACACTTAGATGAAGATGGATTTATAGAAACTTCAAAAGATAGTAGAACAAAATTACTACGAGTTGGTGGTAGTCCACAAAGATTTATATGGTTAAAAAAAGATAAATTTAGGAGTATTATACAGTAATATTTTCTGTTACAACTGTTACATTTTTCTAAATTGCATATGGTTGTAAGAAAATATTAGTAACAATTATCTAAAATTATCTGATACAAAAATGAAACAGAATTTGTTACAACTTGTATCAGATATGTAACAAATAACAAAAGTTTATAATCAACTTATATAACTATATTCTACGATGTTGTAACAGATGTAACAGTATTTTTATATATACTTACTCTACTTTTTGTTAAATCTAAGCTATTCTTCGTAGTTTTTATAGGCAAGATTCCTAATTGTATAGACATACAATTAAATTGTTGCGTTATTGCTTTAGCAATTACGAACCATTATATGTGGCTTTGCCACTAGATTTTACACCCAAAATTCACTTTGGGTGTTTTAATTTTGGGAGAACCCAAACCCCTTTTACAAATTTTAGAGAAAGGAACTTAAGATATATGAGAAAAAATAATAAACAAATTAATTTTAGAGTTAGTGAAAAAGATTATAACTATATAAAAAGGCAATCTGAAAAAGCTAATATAACTTTAACTGACTATTTAAAATATTCAGCACTTAACAAGAACATATATGTAATTGATGGATTAGATGATGCTACAAGAGAACTTGCTAAAATTGGAAATAACTTAAATCAGCTAACTAGACTATGTCATCAAGGTGTTATTACTTGTTTAGATTTAAGTGAAATTAGAGAGCAGGTGAAACATATATGGCAATTATTAAATTTACTAACTCCAAATCAACTTTAAAACATATTATAAATTACATAACACAAGATGCTAAAACTACTACTGAATTAATTACAGGAAAAGATTGTACTTCTGACAATGCCTTAGAGGAAATGCAAACTGTAAAAAATTTATATAACAAGACAACTGGCAGACAATATATTCATTTAGTACAATCTTTTTCCCCTAACGATAATTTAAGTTATGACAAAGCACATGAAATAGGATTAGAACTTGCAAAACAATATAAAGGTTTTCAAGTATTAGTAGCAACTCATACTGACAGAGAACATGTACATAATCATCTCGTAATAAATTCTGTATCTTTTAAAGATGGTAAGAAATTTCAACAAAGTAAAAAAGATATGGAAAAAATAAAAATATATTCTAATGAATTATGTGCCAAAAATGGACTTTCCACTATTTCATTAAAAGGAAATTCAAAGGTTAGTAGTAGTTTAACACTAAAAGAATATCAAGTAGCAAATAAAGGTCAAAGTTGGAAAATGCAACTAATAAATGCCATTGACTATTCAATAGAAAATTCATTAACTAAAAAAGATTTCATATCAAATATGAATAGTTTAGGGTATCAAGTTAATTGGACTGATACAAGAAAAAGTATAACTTACACTACTCCAACTGGAATGAAGTGTAGAGATAATAAATTATATGATATTAAATATTTAAAGGAGAATATGCAAAATGAGTTTAATAGAAAATTTAAAAGAGAAAAATCAAATACCACAGCAAACACAAATGAAAGCAGAGTTTTACACAGTTCAACCAGAAACGTGGATAACTCTTTTCAAGTGGATAGAAGATACGAAGGACAAAATCAAAAATATGGAATACAAAATGGACAAGAAAATTTCAATGGCAGACATTCTGAATACACTAAAAAAGGAACTTACAGAAACAATAGGAATACATCTGGAAGTTCAGATGATGAAATATCAAGAGGAATTGAAAGAACTACAAAAAATAAAATGGAAAAATATATTCAAAGGGATACCAATAGGAATTGTAATAGGTATTTTAGTAATCGTTCTCTGGATACATTAGTATCCCTTGCCTATTTATTTGAAAATAGACAATATAATCAAAATAAACCTAAAAGAACAATAAGAAGTTTTAGGAGTTTAAGCAAACAAGCTAAAAAAGAATGGATTATGAAGCATAAATATTCAAGTAGTTTTGATTGGTTTGAAGAAGATGAATGGGAAATGTAAAAAATATTTTTAAAAATATTGACTTTTGACTGTCATAATGCTATTATATTTATGACAGTCAAAAAGGAGGTGGATATGACTGAGAAAAAGCTAGGTCGTCCAACTGATAATCCTAAGAATACTAAATTAACTGTTCGTGTAGATGCGGAAACATTGGAAATATTAGAAAAATATTGTAAGAAAGAAAATATATCTAAAATGGAAGGTATTCGTAGAGGAATTAGAAAATTGGACAAATAAAAAAGGAAATAGTGTTTCTGACAGTCAATCTTATTACACTATTCCCTAGCAATACTACTTCGAAAGTAGAATTACATGAATATTATATCACATGCAATCTTCTACTTTCAACAAAAATGAAAATTTTAATGAAAGAAGGAGGATTTTTTATGCCTATTAATCAAAATTTATTTGAAGAAGAACTTGATGAGTTCTTTAATAATCTAATCAATTCATATCTAAACTATTTATCACAAGAAGATGAAATTTATAAGAAGCTTGGTAAAAATAAAAATTCTTGTATTGAAAATTTTCTAAAGGACTTTCCTAATACTAATGATTCTTTAGAAAAACTTATCAATTATATTTATTTAGAAAATGAATATGAATCTGATGCCTTATATAGACAAGGTTTTATTGATTGCTTTAACTTTCTAAAACTTCTTGATTACTAAATCAAGGAGGTTCAATATGTCAAAAAGAGGTCAAAATGAAGGCAGTATTAGACAAAGAAAAGATGGTACTTGGGAAGCTAGATATACTGTAGGTGTAAAAGAAAATGGAAAGCCTAACAGAAAATCTGTATATGCTAAAACTAGAAAAGAAGTTAAAGACAAATTAAATGCCATTTTGTTATCTCTAAAGAATGGAACTTATACTAATTCAAATAATATATTATTCATAGATTGGCTTAGCAAATGGCTTGAAACTTATGCTAAGCCTAATATAAAACTTGCTACATATACAAGTTATGAAACATATATACGAGGTCATTTGAAACCTTATTTTTCTAATATAAAATTACAATCTGTTTCAGCAGAAATGCTACAAAAATTCTTTAATTATAAACAGAACAATGGTAGATTAGATAATCGTGAAGGTGGCTTATCAGCTAAAACTTTGAAAAATATGTATAATATGCTACATGCTTCATTTAAACAAGCATATATTAATGGATTAGTTCAAACAAATATCGTTGAAACTATAAGAACTCCTAAAATTTTCAGAAAAGAAATGAGAGTTTTAACTAGAGAAGAACAAAATAAATTAATTCATGTTGCTAGAAATTATAGATTAGGAATTGTTGTTATATTAGATTTATTTACAGGTATGAGATTGGGTAAAATCCTTGCTCTGAGATGGTGTGATGTTGATTTAAAAGGTCAAAATTTAATTGTTAGAAATAGTATTAAGAGATTATCTACCCATGAGAAAGCATCTAAAAATCAGAATAAAACTAAATTAATTTTAGATACTCCAAAATCTCAAACAAGTTATAGAGAAATACCGCTTCTCTCTCCTATTGTTAAAGAATTAAAAACTCACAAGCAAAAACAAAAAATTGAAATCCAATTAGCTGGTAAATCCTATATAAATAAAGATTTTCTATTTTGTAATCAAATTGGAGAACCTTATGATCAGAAAACTTTTTGGAAAGAGTATTCTTTAATGTTAATAGATGCCGGTTTACGAGATAAAAAAGAAAAACCAATTAGAAATAAAATTAAAAAGAATATAAAATCTAAACCCAAATCTCATGCTGATAAAGTTCAAGTTACATTCCATACTTTAAGGCATACTTTTGCAACTAGAGCAATTGAACAAGGTATGGAAATTCCAGTACTTAGTAAAATTCTAGGACATGCCGATATAAGTACCACTTTGAATAAATATTGCCATGCTATTCCAGATAGGAAACGTGAAAATATGGAAAAAATCGAGTGTTTATATGATGATAGCCTAGATGGTGGAATCTAGGCTATCCTTTCTTATTTTAAATATTGTTTAAACTTATAAGAATGTTTTATAAAATTATTATTTTCATAAAATCTATGAGCATTTTCATTATCAATATAACTTGTCAATTCAATTACTTCACAATCGTTATTTTTAGCATAATCTACTGCATTTTGTAACAAAGCTTTACCAACACCTTTATTTCTATAATCTTTATCTACAATCAAATCCTCAACAAAACTTTGATTTTTAGCTCTATGTAATTTTACTTGTAATTCTGATGTTAAAACACCTATAACTTTATCATTTTCCGTTGCTACAATATAATAACTATTTTCATCGTTTAATTTTGATATATAAATTTCTCTAAACCTTTCATATTTTAATTTATTTTCATATAATTGATTTAACAATTCAAACACATCATCTAAATCATTTATTGTAAATTTTCTTATTTCCATATCAATTGACCTCTTTATTTCATATAATCTCTAATTCTAAATAATAATTCATCATCTAACGTTTCTGTTGAAGCAAAATTACTTAATGTATTTTTATCTTCCCAATCTGTATCAAATAAATTTATTTTTTTATCTTTGTCATATCTTGGAAAAGCATGATAATGAACAAAAGGATCATGCATCATCATAATCATATAATTAAATTTTATTGCTCCAAATTTTTCTCTGCATAATTCTTCATACCATTTTATTACTTTTGGAAATTCTGCACCTTCTTCTGGTAACATTCCACTAACATTTTCTGTTTTCCTTTTTAGTAAAATAACTACATCTCCTAATGTTGGTTGTTTTTGTCTAACACAAACAAGCCAGTACTTAAATTCTTTAATACATAATTCTTCTGGTCTAAATTTTTTCATAAATTCCAAATTTTCCATAATTTCTTCCTCTCTCCTCTTTATTCATCAAATAATTTGCATTGTTCTTTATTCCAAGCTGGAGTACATACAATCGCAAGTTTAAATGAACCTTCCCAATAATAAACATCTTTTTTATGAATAAATATAATATCTCCTTTTTTAAACCTAAATAATTCATTACCTCTTTTATAAATTGTACCATTGCCTTCTAGTATATGGCATAATTCTTCACATTCTAAATTTGAGCAATATCCTTTTTCTGGATATCTTCCATTTATTTCATTTATACAGAAATCTAAATTCTTTTCATTTAAGTCTATTGAATATTCTAATACTGAACTTGTATCTGCATATTTGAATTTTTTTGCTTGTTCTTGTTTAACTATTTTCATTTTTTTCTATTCCTCCATTAGTTAAATTATTTCTGTTATATAAGCAGAATATAACCTATATTGTATATTTCTTGTATCCACAATTTGATGATGCTAACTTTAAATAATCATCATATATTGTTTCCACTTTGAATCCTTCAAAATAAGCACTTAACATTCCTGTAGAATCTTTGTGACCTACAATTAGGATATTGTAATCTGTATTTTTGTACTTTTCTATTATTTCAGATATGAAACTATATATTCTTTTCTTGTAATTTTCAAGTTTTTCAACTCCATCATATATATTCATATCTGGAACTGTTCCTGTAATTTTTATATCTGACATAAGCATTCCATCGGCACTTCCTAAATCATAAACATTTAGTCTGTCATCTATAATGATATTATTTTCTCCTGTAGATATTTTTGCTGTTTGTATAGCTCTTTCCTGTGGTGAAGAATAGATATAGTCAAATTTAATTTTTTCTGCATCAAACTTCTTTTTCAATTTCTTAGCTTGTTCAATTCCTACTTTATTTAATGGTTCTCCATTTCTCCCTTGAGCTCTATGTTCTGCATTCAATCTCGTTTGACCATGTCTAGCAATATATAAATCCATTTTATTTTTCCTCCAGTATTTTTATTATTACTTATTCTATATTTTTAATGATATAATTGCAGATTTTCTTATGTCCATTATGGTTTGGATGTAAGCCATCAATAAAATCTGCTTTTTGCAATATATCTTGCATAGCAATATATTTAATTCTATTATTCTTACATAATTTTTTTAATTCCGCATCATAGCTTAAAATCAGCTCTAAATCTCTATCATATTCTGTTATTATTTCATTATCATAATATTTATTTGGTTTCCACAAAAATTTTTCATCACTTTCTATTCTTGTCAATCCTAAAATTATCATATTGCAACCATTATCTATAACACATTTAACAATTTTTTCTATGTTTGTTTTATATTGTTCTATACTATTCTTTTGACTACCATTAAATTCTTGAGTATCATTAACTCCAATAGAGAGTATAACTGTATTTGTAAATTCTTCATGTTTAAATGTTTTTAATATACTATCAATTTTAGTTAAAATATCGGTACTTGTAGCTCCAGGAAATCCCGCAACATGAACATAATTACTGCATTCTTTTGTATCATCCTTTTTTACAATATAGTTTTTAAACATTGTAGCCCATCCACCACTTTCGAAATCTCCAATTCCATATGTAATACTATCACCTATTATTATATAATTATTATTCATTTACAACTTCCTCTCTTAACTTCTATCTAAAATTATTTATCCATTCCAAAACTAGAAAACTTACTTCTTTTTCTTTTCCCACATAAAAATGATTTGTTTGATTTATGATTTTATATTTAAAATTATTACAATTTTTTGCTTTATCCTTTAGCAAATCTAAATGTAAATAATTATCTGTTTCTTCTGATCCTGAAAATGTTAATATTGGAACATCTATACTTTCAAATTGAAACCAATTATCCGAATTATCCATAACTGGTAAATTATCAAGATTTGAATCTTTTTTAAACCAATTATAGTATGTTTGTGAACTCATATACATATAATTCTCAATTAAGTTACTAAGTATTTTTGTTGGATTTCCTTTATCTATATTGTCTTTTGCTTCATTAATCAGTTTCTTATAATCAGATTGTCGAAGTAATTGTAAGCCTATCATGTCTGGTGCACTTGCAAGCACTAATCCTAAAATATTAGGATGTTTTTTATAATAGTAATAAATCAATTTATTACATCCATAACTATGCCCCATTAAGATATATCTTTTATATCCCAATTCTTTTGCTTTTTCAATTGCTAAATTGATATCTAAAATACAATCTTCAAAAATTTCGTACATACATCCACATCTTTCATTAATATATCATTCTCTATAGAATGACCTCTATTATGTTCATAAAGAAATCCTATATTATTTTTAGATAAAAGCTCTCCACATACAGTAGCAAAATAATTGTCTAATATTGTTTGGCACATACCATGTATAAATATTACACATATATCTTTTTTATTACTTTCAAAATGTATCATAGGTAATCTTAATCCATCATTGGTATAAGCATCGTTAATAAATTCTACATTCA
>ERZ824575.382-NODE-382-length-59116-cov-4.702122_pt1 | contig 59116 bp, 38 predicted proteins | sample MGYA00519470_ERZ824575 | MGnify/ENA primary metagenome ERZ824575 (study PRJEB31778, sample SAMEA3449170) | human gut metagenome | biome: human gut; feature: human-associated habitat; material: faeces | place: United Kingdom | collected 2010/2012 ... | reverse complement strand
AATACAGATAGTCATCGTTGGTCAATCCCATTCCTCCCAGGATAATCCGGTCGGTTTGTGCACGCAAAGCCACATTCGCCATCACCTGATTATAAGGTTGATCCGGGTCGGCAAAAAACGGAATCTTCTGTCCCGACACCAACGTATTATTCAGGTCGATACCTGCAATACCGGTAGCGATCAATTCCGAAGGTTGTTTACGGCGTACCGGATTCACAGACGGTCCCCCGATTTCACGTTCTTCGCCATCTACAGCAGGCCCGCCATCGATCGGATCTCCGAATGCATTGAAAAAACGTCCGCACAGATCCTCTCCTACCTTCAGTGTAGGAGCTTTTCCCAGAAAAGTCACCTCAGCATTGGTCGGAATACCCTCGGTGCCGGAAAATACCTGCAACGTGATGTCTTCCCCCCAAATCTTCACAACCTGAGCCAAACGGCCATTCACAATCGCCAGTTCGTCATTTCCGACCCCCTGAGCTTTCAGTGAACAGGTAGCTTTGGTAATCTGGGTAATTTTGGTATATACCTTTTGAAAAGCAGTGTTCATACCTTAATTTATTTTGGATTTTTGAATTACGATTTACGATTGCAACGCATATTCAGCTCTGTTTCCCCTGGCGTCCTATCGTAACTCATAAATTACTTATTTTTTTCTTTCATTAATAATATCTTTCACTTCCGCTTCGAATTTCTTGAAATGGCCGGACTGAAATTCGGAATAGTTCATCTGTTTAAAAGCATTGATGATCCGTTTGAAGTAAGGATTTACTTCTTCGAAAGAATCGAAGTCAAAATCCGAACGTACAACATCCAAAACCATATTCAGCATATATTGCTGACGCGCCATCGAGGTCGATCCGTCAATATTATCGAAAGCATCCTGTTGCAGGATCACGAAGTCGATCAATTCCGATTTCCAGAATATCAGGTGATAATCCAATGGAACACCATCATCTCCCAAAATATCGATTTGCTCAGCTGTTTCCCGGCCTCTGACCAGCATATTACGGGCTTCATTCACATCTTCTATCCACCGGTCCGAAATATTTTTCCGGGCATATTCGACAAATTCGGGGTATTCCAGATATTTCGAGTAGGAGTCGAGCGGATCGATGGCGGGATAACGCTTCGAGTCGGCACGCGCCTGCGCCAGGGCGTAGAAGCAGCGCGCCGCCTTCTTCGTGGACTCCGTGACCGGCTCTTTGAGGTTGCCGCCCGCGGGCGACACCGTACCGAGGAAGGTCACCGAACCCGTCTGTCCGTTGGTCAGGCGCACCAGACCGGCCCGCGAATAAAAGTTCGAGATGATCGCCGAAAGGTCCATCGGGAAGGCGTCCTGACCGGGCAGCTCTTCCAGGCGGTTCGACATCTCGCGCAGCGCCTGCGCCCAACGCGACGTCGAATCGGCCATGACGAGCACTTTGAGTCCCATGGCGCGGTAGTATTCGCCGATGGTCATGCCCGTGTAGACCGACGCCTCGCGCGCGGCGACGGGCATGTTCGACGTATTGCAGATGATGATCGTACGCTCCATGAGGGGGTGGCCCGTATGGGGGTCGATCAGTTCGGGGAACTCCTTGAAGATTTCGACCACCTCGTTGGCGCGCTCGCCGCAGGCGATCATGATGATGACGTCGGCGTCGGCCTGTTTCGAAATGGCGTGCTGCAACACGGTCTTGCCGGCGCCGAACGGCCCCGGGATGAAGCCCGTACCGCCTTCGGCCAGCGGGTTGAAGGTGTCGATCGCACGCACGCCCGTCTCCATGATGCGGTCGGGGCGCGGTTTCTCGACGTAGCTGCGGATCGCCTGCTTCACAGGCCAGCGCTGCACCATCGTCACCTCGTGGTCGCCGCCTTCGGCGTCGGTCAGGACGGCCACCGTGTCGGTGACCTTGTAGGAGCCCGCCGCAGCGACGCTCTTGACCGTATAGCTGCCCGTCATCGTGAAGGGAACCATGATCTTGTGGGGAATCCACTGCTCCTTCACCTCGCCCAGCCACGAAGCGGCCGAGACCTTGTCGCCCGCCTTGGCCAGCGGCGTGAACTCCCACGTCTTATCGAAATCGATCGGGTCGGTGATCGAACCGCGTTCGATGAAGAGACTATCCATCTTTTCGAGGTCGTTCTGCAATCCATCGTAGTTGCGCGACAGCAGACCCGGAGCCAGCGTCGCTTCGAGCATGTGGCCTTCGAATTCGACCCGGTCGCCGATTTTCAGACCGCGCGTGCTGTCGTAAACCTGCACGTAGGCGTCGTCGCCGATGACTTTGATGACCTCGGCCATCATTTTGGTATCGCCCGTCCACACGTAACAGATCTCGTTCTGGGCCACAGGCCCGTCCGCCTTGACGATGACGATGTTGGAGATGATACCGTTTACACGTCCTGTAGTTTTCATATCTGACTATTTGTTATTTATCAATTCCTTGCCGTCCAGTTCGCGCAGCAGCCGTCCGAGCATGGCGCGGCCGCGCGCCTCGTCGAGCTGCGTCCAGCGCGCCACCAGATTGATGCGCACGAGGTACGAGAGGACAGCGTTCACGTTGAAGTAGTCTTCGGCTGCCAGATCGACGGCCTGCTGCCAGCGGATGCGGTCGATCTTGTGCTCCTTTTCCAGCAGGTTGCTTTCGTCGTTCACGGCGGCGATCACCGCATCGATGTAGGGCAGTTCGCCCCGCAGGCCGAAGTCGGAGGCCGACGAACGGCGCAGCTGCTCGGCCACGTCGTCGTTACCCACGACGTGCCCGTCGACGGGACGCCCCGCGGCACGGGCCGTCGTGGCCGCCGCGACGTTGCGCAGCGTGCGGTCGAAATCGCTCCACTCGCGCAGGAAACGGCTCGGCGACGCGGCGCACAGTCCGTAATAGGCTTCGAAAAGCGCCTGTTCGAAGGGGCGCGAGGTATCCACCTCCTCGGCCTCCTCCCCGTCGGGGCGGGCATAGGCCGCCAGCACCAGTCCGATCGCGTGCGGCAGCAGGCGCGGGTGTTCCGTCTCCTCCTTGAGCCGTTCGCGCGCGAAGTTGCCCAGCGGATCGTGCGCCGGACTGCCCGCACGCAGGGCGATCAGGTTTTTGCAGTCGTAATAGCCGTAGAGCAGCCTGACGGCGCGCAGGTCGCGCGGCGTCAGCTCGCGGAGTATCTCGTCGAGGATGGCGTGCGGATCGAATCCCTTCGCGCCGCCGTCGAGCGAGTACTCCCGCAGTCCGGCTACCAGACAATAATAGTTGGTATCGAACATGGCGGTGTCAGGCTTTGAACAGCAGTTCGGAGATCTTGCCGCGCAGATACTCCTTCAACAGTGCCTCGAAATCGTCGTCCGAGAAGGAGATGTAATAGCTGCCGCCCTTGGCGCCCACCTTGAAGCCGGTGCGTACCTCCTTCGAATAACCCACTTCGATGCCCGCTTCGAGCAGCTCCTTGGCCGCAGCGGCGAACGCAGCGTCGAACTTCGCCCGCTCGGCTTCGGGCAGCAGCGCTTGCAGTTCGACCTTCGACGACGATGCGCCGTTCCAGTTGCGGGCGACGCTCAACAGCATCGCCTTGACGAATTCGGGATCCAGATTGGCGGCTTTCACGGCGGAGAAGGTACTCTCGGCCGCAATCAGCGAGGAGATCTCCTCCTTGATCCGGGCGACGGCCTGTTTGCCCGCCAGTGCGATCTCGGTCATCGAATTCTTGGCCGTATCTTCGGCCTTGGCATCGGCGGCCTTCACGATGGCCTCGGCTTCGGCCTTGGCATCGGCGATGATCTTGGCGGCTTCGCTCTTCGCTTCCGAGACCAGACGTTCGGCCTCGGCGCGACCCTTCTCCAGCCCCTCGTCGTAGAGCTTCTGGGTCAATTGTTGAAGTTTGTTCTCCATAGTGTTCTGATTATCGTAATTCAATAATTTCTCGTACAAACGCCTATCCGGTAAAGATACGATTAAGCCGAGTGCAATGCAAATTTCATTTGCTTTTGCCGAGGCGGAGTATCTAAGACGTCAGCCAAAGATACGACTAAGCCGAGTGCAATGCAAATTTCATTTGCTTTTGCCGAGGCGAAGTATCTAAGACGAAGTCAAAGATAGGCATTTTTTTCGAAGTTGTCCGAAAGCGAAAGGTCGTTTTTTGCTGGTTTAGGACACTTTTGCGCCGGAATCGTACAAATTACATCCATTTTGTTTCGAAAGGAAACGCTTGTCCTTCGAAAGTAGTATGAAGGTTTTACTTTTTGAACAACATAGGCCGTTTTTTGAACAAACCGCGACCGTTTTCAATCGCAGGAAAACGGCAACGGGCCGCAGCGTGCTGCGGCCCGTTGCCGGAAACGCCGGCCCGAACGCTTATTGATGCTGCGGCCGCAGCAGGTCGAGGACGACTTTCACAGGCGAGAACGTCGTGACGGGGACGTCGACGAAAACGGTGTTCCAGCGTGCCATCGCGCCGTTCCACAACCCCGGCAACTCCTGCGCCCGCAGCTCGCGGCCGGCGTAGGATTTCGACGAGATGAAACCCGTCTGCGGATCGGTATACCGCCGCAGGTCGAATTTCTCGCCCCTCACGTTGCGCACGCCGCAGACCAGATCGACCGGATTGAAGTGGGTGGCCCGCTGCATGAGCGGCCGGTCGGCGGGTGCGATCTGGCTCGACTCGGCGATTTGGAGCGATTCGGTGCCGTCGTCGTTGACCGCCCAGAAGGGGCCGCCGCCCGGTTCGCCCTCGTTGCGCACCATGCCGCACAGGCGGATGGGACGGTCGAGGACGGCGCGCAGCACGGCCGAGTTGTAGTCGTCGGGCAGCTTCACGCAGAGCCGTTCGCGGATGAAGCGGGCGATGTCGGCCAGTTCGGCGCCGCCCGTATCGAGCGCGCGGATATACTCGAAACTGCGCTCCTGCAATTCGAGCAGCAGTCCTGCCAGCACCTTCTTATAGGTTACCGTATCGCCGCGGCGGGCGTCGGTGGTCACGTTGTCGATGTTCTTGACGAAGATGAGGTCGGCGTCGATCTCGTTGAGGTTTTCGATCAGGGCGCCGTGTCCCGCCGGACGGAAGAGCAGCGCCCCCGCGTCGGTACGGAAGAGCATATTGTCGGGATTGACCGCCACCGTGTCGGTCGAGGGTTTCTGTTCGGAGAAGGCGATGTCGTAGTGCACGCCGAAACGCCGCTCGTACAGCGGAACTTTCTCGGTCATGAGCGCCTCGAAATCCGCGCGGTGCTCCGGCGAAACGGTGAAATGGATGCGTACGCGCCCCCCTGCGGCGGCGTATTGCGCCCCTTCGACCAGATGTTCTTCGGCCGCTTTGCGCGCCCCTTCCGCATAGGCGTGGAAGGTCACCAGCCCCTTGGGCCGGCCTCCGTAGCCGAGCCCTTTGCCGATGATGTGTTCGACCACGGTGCGGTCGTCGGCGCCGGCAGGCAGCGTGGCGCGCAGTTCGGGCCAGAAGGCGAAGCGTTCGATGTTCAGCAGCAGGCGGTCGATCCCCTCGCTGCGCCGCCCCTCCTCGACGAAGACGAAAAGCTCCTTGAACATGCGCGTCGCGGCGCCCGACGCCGGAACGAACTTGACGATGCCGAGCCGAGCCGCCGCTTCGTCGTAGCGGCGCACGGCGGCCGCCACTTCCTGCGGCGCGGGAACGAGAATGCCGTCGCCCGGAGCGGCGGCGCGGACGACTTTCAGGAAGGGAAAGCCGCGGCGGAAGTTTTCGAGTTGGCGCTCCACCGCTTCGGGGGTGAGGCCGTGAGCCCGGATGCAGGCCGTATCCTGTTCAGTGAACATAGGCGGTTCAGGTTTTAGTGCATGGCGATCGGTTGCGGAAGCTGCGCTCCGTTTCCGGTTTCGACCGAACGTTTTCGATAAGCCGAGCGCAGTTCAGACTATGCCGAGGCGAGAAAACGAAGAATGAAATTCAATGTTTTCGTTAAGCCCAATAGGCAGAGCCGCGCTTGCACAGGCGATGCCGAGGCGAGAAAACGGCCGTCGGAAACAAGGGTAAAGTTAATAAAAATTCCCTATCTTTGCAATATGATTCGGGATTTTTATGACATCGACCTCTCCGGCCGCAACAGTTTCCATGTGCGGCAGCGGGCCGCGCGGCTCGTCGAGTTCGAAACGACGGACGACCTGACCGCCTTTTTCAGGAAGGGGGCGCCCGCGAAATGGACGGTGCTGGCGGGGGGCAACAACATTCTCTTCACGCAGGATTTCGACGGTGTGCTGCTGACCCCGCGCGCCGCGTCGATCGACGTCGTGGCCGAGACGCCCGACGCCGTGGCCGTGCGTGCCGAAGCGGGCGTCGAGTGGGACGACCTGGTGGCGTGGGCCGTCGAACGCGACCTGTGGGGCATCGAGAACCTCTCGCTCATCCCGGGCAAGGTCGGGGCGGCGCCGGTGCAGAACATCGGAGCTTACGGCGCAGAGGCGAAAGATGCGATCGAGAGCGTCGAGATGTTTTGCACGGATACATGCAACACGCTGATCCTCTCGCGGGAACATTGTGCCTTCGGCTACCGCGAGAGCGTCTTCAAACATGCGCTGCGGGGGCGGGTCGTCATCACGGCGGTCACCTTCCGGCTGAGCCGCCGTCCGCGGCCCGATCTGGGTTACGGCGATCTGCTGCGCGAGACCGAGGCGCGCGGGGGCGCCACGCTGCGCAACATCCGCGAAGCGGTCTGTGCGATCCGGCGCTCGAAGCTGCCTGACACGGCCGTACTGGGCAATGCCGGCAGTTTCTTCAAGAATCCGGTGGTGGAGGCCGCCGTCGCCGAACGGCTTCGGACGGACTACCCCGCCCTGCCGCTCTACCCCGCCGCCGAAGGCCGCATGAAACTGGCCGCAGGATGGCTGATCGAGCAGGCGGGCATGAAGGGACACCGCGAAGGCTGCGTGGGCGTCCACGACCGGCAGGCGCTGGTGCTCGTCAATTACGGGGGCGCCACGGGCGGCGAGGTGCTGGCGCTGGCCCGCAAGGTGCAGGAGGCCGTGCGCGCGAAATTCGGCGTGGAGATCGCCGCCGAAGTAAACGTTTTATAATAATGAACGGATGACACGATCTGTTGGGTACGCCGTGCGGCTCGGAGAGCCGCATCTCTGAGGCGCCAAGTCCCGACGACACGGCCGCTTCGATTAATTCTTAATTCGATACACAGATGCTGACCGACCGTTTTCAATCCTACGTCGAGCGCCACGGGCTCTTTTCCCGCGACGACCGTATTCTGCTGACCGTTTCGGGCGGCGTCGATTCGATGGTGCTGCTGTCGCTCATGGCCTCGCTGGGCTATCGGTTCGGCGTGGCGCACTGCAATTTCCAGCTGCGCGGCGCCGAGAGCGACGAGGACGAGGTGATCGTAGCGCGCGAGGCGGCCCGCTACGGCGTGCCGTGCTACAACCGGCGGTTCGACACGGCGGCCGAAATGGAGCGCACGGGCGAGTCGATGGAGATGACGGCCCGCCGGCTGCGCTATGCGTGGTTCGAGGAGCTGCGGCGCGAGCACGGCTATGCGGCCATCGCCGTGGCGCACCACGCCGACGACTCGATCGAGACCTTTTTCATCAACCTGCTGCGCGGTACGGGGCTGCGCGGGCTGACGGGGATCAGCACCCGCATGGGACGGGTGGTGCGACCGCTGATGTTCGCTTCGCGCCGCGAGATTTTGGAATACGCCGTGGCGCAGAAGATTCCCTTCCGCGAGGACTCTTCGAACCGCTCGACCAAATACCTGCGCAACAAGATCCGGCTGGGGCTGATCCCCCGCATCCGCGAGATCAACCCCAAGTTCACCGACCTGATGCGCCGCAACATCGAACGGCTGACCGACACGCAGCTCTTCATCGAGGCGGCCGTCGCGCACATGCGCGAAGAGGTCGTGACCCAGGCCGACGGGATCGCCACGATCCACGTCGAACGGATCGAGGCGGCCTATCCGCGCAATTTCGCCGTCTACGAACTGCTCAGTTCGCAGTACGGCTTCAAGGGCGACGTCTGCGACGCGCTCTGCCGCGCGCTGAGCGAGGCGGCGACGGGCCGGCGGTTCTACGCCAGGGAGTACGTCGCCACGGTCGACCGCGGACGGATCCTCGTCGAACGCATCGCCCCCGGCGACGCCTGCGAAGTGACCGTCGAGCAGGGCGCCCAGCGCAGTTACTGCGGCAACATGGTGCTCTATTTCGAGACGTGCGACATCGACGACATCCGCGCTTACGACGTGCCGGAGCAGGTGGCGCTGCTCGACGCCGACCTGCTGCGCTATCCGCTGCGGCTGCGCCGCTGGCGCGAGGGCGACACCTTCATTCCCTTCGGTATGGAGGGGCGCAAGAAGGTGAGCGACTACCTGATCGACCGCAAGGTCTCGCTGCCCGAAAAACAGCGCCAGTTCGTGCTCCTGTCGGGCGACGAGATCGTGTGGCTCGTCGGCCGCCGCATCGACGACCGCTACCGCCTGACCGACCGCACGGAGAATGTTTTGCGTATCACCAAAGAGATCATCTGACTATGGCTAAGAGTGCAGTCCGTTTCCGGGATTCGGTGGCGCAGTTCGAGCGCCTGTCGGCCGATATCGCCGCCCGCCGTTTCGCTCCGGTCTACCTGCTCATGGGCGACGAGTCCTATTTCATCGACGCGCTGTGCGACCGTCTGGCGTCGACGATCCTCGGCGAAGCCGAACGGTCGTTCAACCAGATCGTCCTCTACGGGCGCGACACGGAGCCGGGGCAGGTCATCAACTTCTGCCGCCAGATGCCGATGATGGGCAGCTACGAAGTAGTGATCTTGAAGGAGGCGCAGCAGATGCGGCAGATCGAGAAGCTCTCGCTCTACACGCAGAAGCCGCAGGCGTCGACGATCCTCGTCGTCTGCCACAAGGAGAAGAGCGTCGACAAGCGTTCGGCCTTCTACAAGCAGGCGGCCGCCTGCGGCGCGGTCTTCGAGTCGGTGCGGCCGCGCGACTACGAGATCGGGCCGTGGCTGTCGGGATTCATCGCCTCGAAAGGGTGCCGTATCGACGAGAAGGCGCTGTCGATGCTGACCGACCACTTGGGATGCGACGTGTCGAAGATCGCCAACGAACTCGAAAAACTGCTCGTCTCGCTGCCCGAAGGGACGCAGCGCATCACCGACCGCGACATCGAGCGAAACATCGGCATCTCGCGCGAATACAACAATTTCGAGCTGTGCAAGGCCGTACTCGGCCGCGACATGGCGCGCGCGCTGCGCATCGCCGACCACTTCGGCCGCAACCCCAAGGAGAATCCGCTGCTGGTGACCGTTCTGGCGCTGTTCGGGCAGTTCCGGCAACTGTTCGTACTCAACTACCTCTACTGGCTCGCGCGGCGGCGGGGGACGGGCGCGCCGTCGGACGCCGAGCTGATGCGGGCGTTGAAGGTGGGCAACGTCTTTGCGATCAACGAACTGCGGCAGGCCATGCCTCGCTGGCCCAACAACAAGGTCTTCGGAGTGCTGGGGCTGCTGCGCGAATACGACGGCAAGAGCAAGGGACTCGACGCAGGCGGCGCGTCGGACGGCGAGCTGCTGCGCGAACTGCTGCTCAAAATACTGACGATCTGATATTTCTGCTCAATGACCGACTTCTGTTCCATCGACGGCCGTTTGACACCCCTGGGCGAAGGGCTGCCCGGCGGGGTCTATCTCTACCAACGGCTGCGCACGGTCGATTACCGGCCGTTGCACACGGCGGCGCATCTGTCGCGGCTGCGCGACGGTGCGGGGTCTCTGTTCGGCCGTCCCGCGGAGTTGCCGGCCGGCCTCATCGCCGACGAAATCGGCGCGCTGCTGCGCGCCAACGGCTATCCGGCGGGCGGCGCGACCGTCACGCTGCGGCTCTATGCCGACGGGACGTACGCCTTGACGGCCGACGGCGTGTCGCTCTATCGCACCTATGCCCTGCGAAGCCTGCGTCCTGCGGCGGCGGTCGTTCCCTGCGACGGCTACCGTCCCGAATGGCCCACGTCGGCACGCCGCGAAACGGCACGGTGGGCGCAGCAGGAGGCCGAGCGGTCCGGTGCGCGCTGTGCGCTTCTTTGCGACCGCGACGGCATCGTCCGCCGGGCCGGCGACGCGCCGCTGTTCGCCGTGCGCGACGACGTGATCTACGCCGCACCCCTCGATGACGTGGAGTGGACGTTGGTGGCCGAAGCGGCGCGGCGGGCAGGCATCCGGTGGGTGGAACGACCCGTCGGCGCAGCGCAGCTTCGGCTGTTCGACGAACTCTTCTCCTTCGACTGCGAGGGGGTCAGCTCGATCGCCTCCTGCGAAGGCACGCCCTATCTGTCGCTCACGGCCGAACGCATCGCCGCGGCACTGGCGGCGCTTCCCGAACGGTAGGGAACGCTTCCGCGCAGAGGCGGGCCGGTTCGCGGGCAGGGCGGGACGACCGGCGTTTCCCGAAAAATAGAAACACGACGGCCGCACGCGGCGCTATCTTGTGCGGAAAACCGTCGTACTCATGAAAAAATTCCTTCTTCTCTATGCACTGGCCGTCACGCTGTCGCTGGCGGGCGTCCTGCGTCGTTATCGCACCGAAACACATCGTCTCGAACAGAATCAACGCGCCCTTCTGTCGCAGGTCGAACGCTATCGCACGCGGGCGGGCGAAGCGGCCGCATCGGCCGAAGTCCTGCAACTGCGCTGCCGCGAATTCGAACGCCTGCGTGCCGGCGACGCCGAGCGCATCCGGCAGTTGGGCATCCGTTTGCGGCGGGTCGAAGCCGCGGCGACGCTGGCTACGGCGACCGAAATCGACGTGCAGGTGCCGTTGCATGACACGATCGTGCAGCGCGACTTCGCTGCCGTCTGCGACAGCGGGCGGCTGGCCGCGGCCGTGCGTTTCGATACCGTCCGCTCGTTCCGCTGGCGCGATCCGTGGGTGACGGTCGAGGGCCGTATCCGGGGCGATTCGGCGGACTGCCGCGTCGAGAGCGTCGACACGCTGCGGCAGGTCATCCATCGCGTGCCGCGCCGGTTTCTCTTCATCCGTTTCGGCACGAAGGCCGTGCGGCAGGAGATCGTCTCGTCGAATCCGCACACGCGGATCGTCTACGCCGAGTACGTGCGTTTCGCGAAGTAGGCCGGCGAAGAGGGGCAATGTCCGAATAAATTTGGCATTGCCCACGCTTATTCGTATCTTTGTCAACAATAAACCCACAGCGAGGGATGAAAACAGCCATTTTCCCGGGATCGTTCGATCCCTTCACGCGCGGCCACGAAGCGATCGTCGAGAAGGCGCTGCACCTCTTCGACAAAGTCATCATCGGCATCGGCAGCAACGTGGCGAAACAGGGCCTGCTGAGCGTCGAGAACCGCAAGCGGCTCATCGACGACTACTATGCCGGCGACGCGCGCGTCGAAGCGATGATCTACGGCGGCATGACGGGCGACTTCGCCCAGCAGGTCGGTGCGGCGGCCGTCATCCGGGGCGTGCGCAACACCACCGATTTCGAATACGAGCGGACGATGGCCGCCACCAACCGCCGGCTCTACCCCGCCGTGGTCACGGTCATGCTCTTCACGCCGCCCGACGTGGCCGACATCTCCTCGTCGACGGTGCGCGAAGTGCTCGCGTTCGGCCGTTCGGTGGCGGAGTTCCTGCCCCGCGGCATCGAATTGGAGAACTATCTCTGAATGCTAACCAAATCAAACGAAATAACGCTATGATGGAATTTACAGCCGAAATGATCGCCGGTTTTCTGGGCGGCGACATCGTCGGAGACAAAACGGTCAAGGTACACACCGTTTCCTCGATCGAGGAGGGCAAGGCCGGCTCGATGGCCTATCTGGTCAATCCGAAATACGAACCGTTCCTCTATACCACCGAAGCATCGATCGTACTGGTCGACCGCTCCTTCACGCCGCAGCGGGAGGTGAAGCCCACGCTCGTCAAGGTCGACGACGCCGGGGCGGCCGTGCTGCGGCTGCTGGAGATGTACAACGCCGCGCGTCCGCAGAAAAAGGGCGTCTCGGAACGGGCTTCGATCTCACCCGAAGCCTCGTTGGGCGAAGGATGCTACGTGGGTGACTTCGCCGTGATCGAGGCGGGCGCGCGCATCGGCGACGGCTGCCGGATCTACCCGCAGGTCTACGTCGGCGACGGCGTGGAGATCGGCGAGGGGACGACGCTCTACCCCGGCGTGAAGATCTACGAAGGGTGCCGCATCGGCAGCCGGTGCATCCTCCACGCGGGCGCCGTGATCGGTGCCGACGGTTTCGGGTTCGCCCCCAACGCCGAGGGCGGCTTCGACAAAATCCCGCAGCTGGGCAACGTCATTATCGAGGACGACGTCGAGATCGGGGCCAATACCTGCATCGACCGCGCGAAAACCGATTCGACGATTATCCGCCGTGGCGTGAAACTTGATAACCTGATCCAGGTGGGACACAACGTGCAGATCGGCGAGCATACCGTCTCGTCGGCGCAGATGGGCATCGCGGGTTCGTCGAAGATCGGCCGCAACTGCTTCCTCGCGGGGCAGGTCGGCATCGCGGACCACGTCACCATCGGCGACCGCGTGAAGATCGGCTCGCAGAGCGGCGTCGACAAGAACGTGCCCGACGGCGAAGTCCGCATGGGCACGCCGGCGCTGCCGGGCATCAAGTTCCACCGCGCGAACGCCGTCTTCCGCAACCTCCCCGAGTTGCAGCAGCGGCTCTCCGCGCTGGAAAAGGCGGTCAACCAACTGATAGAAAAATAAGTATGAAAAGAACACTCGCATTCGCGGCTTCCCTGCTCCTGCTGGGCGCCTGCTCCTCCGACGGATATACGATCCGCGGCAAGATCGCCGGACTCGACAATCCCTACGTCTACCTGCTGCGCTACACGGGCGAGGTGGAGGTCATCGACTCGGCCAAGGTTACCAAGGGCGACTTCGTCTTCAAAGGCAAGGCCGAACAGCCCGAGGTGGTCTACCTGAGCACCGACAAGCAACAGCCCTTCGTCCATTTCTTCCTGGAAAACGGCCGCATCAGCGTCGACGGCGCACTCTCCGCACCGGCCGACATCGCCGTACTGGGCACGCCGTCGAACGACATCCAGCGGGCGTTCGACGAAAAGATCGCCGCCCTGGAAGAGGAGTTCGCCAAGGCCGGCAACGACATGCAGCGCGACAGCCTGCGCAAGGAGTACTCCAAGCTGATGTCCGACGCCGTGGAGATGAACCGCGACAATATCTACGGCGTGACCACGTTCCTGAACAACGCCTACGCCTTCCTTTCGCCCGAGGAGGTGATGGAGCAGATCGCGCTCTTCCCCGCCGAGTGGCAGCAGCGCCGCGAACTGACCGAGTTGCGTGAGGCCACCGAACGCAAGCTCCGCGTGAGCGCCGGCCATCCCTACATCGACATCGCGGCCAAGAATGCCGACGGAGGCGAGATATCGCTCAAATCGGTCGTCGAGAACCGCAGGAACAAGTATGTCCTGCTCGACTTCTGGGCTTCGTGGTGCGGCCCCTGCATGGCCGAGATCCCCTTTCTGAAAGCCGACTACGAAAAATACGGCAAGAAGGGATTCGAAATCTACGCCGTGTCGTTCGATTCGCAGCGCGACCGCTGGATCGACGCCGTCAGGCAGCAGGGGATGAAGTGGATTCAGGTGAGCGACCTCAGCGGGTTCCAGACGCCCGCGGCCGAGGCGTACGCCGTGCAGAGCATCCCCTCCAACTTCCTGATCCGCTGCTCCGACGGCCAGATCGTCGCCACGCAGCTGCGCGGCGAAGCGCTCGGCGAAAAACTCGGCGAGCTGCTCGGCGACTGACCGCAACGCAACGACGGCCGGCCGTGCGCCGGCCCTTTCACCCGAACTTATACATTTTACCATGAAACGCATTTACACATTCGCAGCGGCCCTGCTCTTCCTGGGTGCCTGCACGTCGGACGGTTACACGATTCGCGGCAACGTCGAGGGCCTGGAATCGCCCTACGTCTATCTGATTACCTTCAACGGCACGCACAACGTGGCCGACTCGGCCAAAGTCGAAGCGGGCGCCTTCACCTTCACGGGCAAGACCGAACTGCCCGAAGTGGCCTACCTGAGCCGGGACAAGGAGCAGCCCTTCGTGCGGTTTTTCCTCGAAAACGCCCGCATCTCGATCGACGGCAACCTCTACAATCCCAACGAGGTCTACCCGACCGGAACCGCGGCCAACGAGGCGATGAACGCCTTCAACGAACTGACGTTCAACACCAGCGAAGCCTACGGCGTCACCGAATTGGAGGCTGACAAGAAACAACTGGTCGACCGCTACAAGCAGCAGATGCGCGAAACGATCGACCGCAACCGCGACAACATCTGCGGCATGATCATACTGGCCGAAACGGGGTCGATGTTCTTCACGCCGCAGGAGGTGCTGGCCGAGATCGACCGCTTCCCCGCCGAGTGGCAGCAGCGCACCGAACTGACCGACCTGCGCAAGGTCATGGAGCAACGGCTCCGCACGACGGTGGGACAGCCCTATGTCGACATCTCCGCCCCGAACGCCGACGACGAAGCGGTATCGCTCAAATCCGTGATCGAAAATCCCGCCAACAAATACGTCCTCGTCGACTTCTGGGCCTCGTGGTGCGGCCCCTGCCTCAGGGAGATTCCCTATTTGCAGGCCGACTATGAAAAATACCGCAAAAAGGGATTCGAAATCTACGCCGTGTCGCTCGACGACGAACGCGACGCATGGGTGAAAACCATCGCCGACAAGCAGATGAAGTGGATCCAGGTCTGCGATTTCAAGGCTTTCGATTCGCCGGCTTCGCTCGACTACGCCGTGGAGAGCATCCCGTCGAATTTCCTGATCCGCTGCTCCGACGGCCAGATCGTCGCCGCACAACTGCGCGGCAAAGCCCTCGGCGAGAAGCTCGAAGAGCTGTTGGGGAAATAACCGGCGACGGCAGGCCGGAGGCGATGTGCCTCCGGCCTGCTGCGACCGGTTCCGCCCCTTCCCTGCCGGTCGGCTCCGACCAAGTCCGCCGGCAAACCGCGACAAACACACCTAAAACCCTTACAACATGAAACCCGCCGCCCTGCTCGCTCTGGCCGGAATCCTTCTGGCCGGCTGCAAATCCGGTTACACGCTGACCGGTGAAATTCCCGACCTGGAACAATCCACCGTCTACCTCTGCACCGCAGAGGATTACCCCGCCGATTTGATCGTGCTGGATTCGGCCCGCGTCGAACAGGGACGCTTCATGTTCGAAGGGCGGATTCCCCACTCTGCACTGGGCTATCTTTCGCTCGACGGGCGCAAGACACTGGCCTCCTTCATCCTCGAAAACGCACCGATACGGATCGAAGGGAGGCTGGCCGACCGCAAATCGTTCGTCGCCGCCAGCCCGCTCAACGATTCGCTCGCACAATTCCAGCGACAGCTGAAACGCTTCGCCGAACGCCGGAAAGGCACCCGCGGAGAAGAACTCGATGCGATCCAGGAAGAGCTCTACGACTATACCTACCGCACCGTCGTGAACAATGCCGACAACTTCCTCGCCGTGCGAATTCTCAGCCGCTACCCGACCGGATTCCGCTCGGCACGGCAGATGCTCGACGCGATCGACCGCCTCAGCGAACCGATGCAGCGGCACTACATGATCCGCCGCTACCTGCGGCCCCGGATCGAACAATATCTGCGCACCGACGTGGGACAACCCTACTGCGACAGCGCGGCGCCGACACCCGCAGGCGACACGCTGTCGCTGCGGCAGGCGGTGGAGGACCCGGCCAACAAGTGCGTGTTCGTCGATTTCTGGGCTTCGTGGTGCGGCCCCTGCATAAGCGGCATGAACCGCATCAAACAACTCTACGAAACCTACCGCGCCGCGGGGTTGGAGGTCATCGGCGTATCGCTCGACAGCCGACGCGAAGCGTGGCTCCGCGCCATCGAGAAGGAAGGCCTGCCGTGGAGCAACATCAGCAATCTCGACGGCTGGCAGACCGGCTTCGACAGCTACGGCATCCAGAGCCTCCCCTCCTTCGTGCTGATCCGCTGCTCCGACGGGCTGATCGTCGCCCGAAAGCCATGGGGCCGAGCCTCGCACATTCCCGTCGGCGAGATCGAAAAACTGCTCGGACAATAACATACCTGCCGAAATGCCTGCACCGAACAAAGAGTCCTACCGCATCATGGGAATCGACCCCGGAACCAACTACATGGGTTACGGCGTCGTGGAGGTCACGGGGCGCGAACTACGCTCGGTGGTCATGGGAGCCATCGATCTCCACAAACTGACGGATCCCTACGCCAAACTGCGCCGCATCTTCGACCGCGTGGGGGCGCTCGTCGACGAGTACGCCCCCCGTGAGGTGGCGCTCGAATCGCCGTTCTTCGGCGAGAACGTGCAGAGCATGCTCAAACTGGGACGGGCGCAGGGCGTGGCGATGGCCGCCGCGCTCTGCCGCGACGTCCCCGTCTTCGAATACGCGCCGAGCCGCATCAAGCAGTGCATCACGGGCGGAGGGGCGGCAGCCAAAGAGCAGGTGGCGGCACTGGTCACCCGCATACTGGGGATCGACTACACCCCCAAGAAGCTCGACGAGACCGACGGCATGGCCGTGGCGCTGTGCCATTACTTCATGTCGTGCAGCCCGCTCAACGCCGCACTGGGCGACGAACGCAACAAGGGGCTGGGCGGCGGCCGCAAGGCCGCGTCGGCGCGCGGCAGCAAATCGTGGGAAAAATTCCTCAAAGAGAACCCCGACCGCGAACTCAAACGTTGATCCGGTTCCTCCGCGACGCCCTTCCCGAACCGTTTCGCGTCCACGAATCCGCCTCTCCCAACCGACACGTTTTCAGGCAGTCGTCCGGCCGCTGCACCCTCTTTCGGAGCGTTTCCCCCGCCGATCCGCCATTTTAATTACATTCCGAAATTTCCAGACGAAATTCAGTTACGAATTGCAATTTTATCGAATAAATTCCAATCACTGTGTCACCAATTAAAAAAAACTCAAAAAAAATTCCTAACATTGCGGGGGGGGGTAATGAAAAAATACCTATCTTTGTCGACTACATATACTATACATATAAGCTCCTGAAAGCGGTGAAAAGACGATGCGCACTATGCAAACCGATTCACCCGAACGAAGAAACGAAAGACGAATACAATATTAATCATTTTTTGCGCATGAGAAAATTTTTACTACTGCTCGTACTCTGTCTGGGTAGCGTCGGCGCGACGTTCGCACAGATAAAGATTTCGGGAAAGGTTGTCGATGCCGAAACCGGACAGCCCCTTATCGGCGCCACCGTCATGATCGGTACGACGACGGGCGTAGCGACGCTCGCAGACGGCACTTACGTCCTTCCGGTCCCCGCCTCAGCAGGCGAGCATCCGGTGCTGACGTTCACCTACATCGGCTATGAAAGCCTCAATGTAACGGTCGGCAAAAATCACGTTGTCAACGCAAAACTGAAACCGGAAGTCGTGATCGACCAGATCGTCGTGACGGGTTTCAAAAACGCAAAGAAAGAGAGTTTCACCGGTTCGTCGGTCAAGATTTCGGCCGACGACGTCGCCATCGCGGGCGTCACGGACGTGAGCCGTATGCTCGAAGGACAGGTGGCCGGCGTATCGGTACAGAACGTTTCGAGCACCTTCGGTAGCGCCCCCAAAGTGCGTATCCGCGGCGTCACGTCGCTCAGCGGCGAGAACAAGCCGCTGTGGGTAGTCGACGGCGTCGTGCTCGAAGATGTCGTCAACATCTCCAACGACCAGTTGTCGTCGGGCGACCCGACGACGCTGCTGGGTTCGTCGGTGGCGGGCATCAACGCCTCGGACATCGAGACCTTCGACATCCTGAAAGACGCCTCGGCGACGGCCCTCTACGGTGCCCGCGCCATGAACGGCGTGGTGGTCATCACCACTAAAAAGGGTAAGAAGGGGGCGCCGCGCATCAACTACACCGGCAACTTCACCATCCGCACGAAGCCCCGCTACTCGAACTACGACATCATGAACTCGGCCGACCAGATGGCCGTCACGTCGGAAATCGCCCGCAAGGGTATGCTCAACGAGAGCATTCTCAACTCGTCGAGCTACGGCCCCTACGGTCTGATGTGGAAGGCCATTTCGACCTACAACAAGGACACGGGCAAATTCGACCTGATGAACACGCGCAGCGCACGCGAGGCCTTCCTGCTCAAATACGCCAAGGCCAACACCGACTGGTTCGACGAGCTTTTCACGCACAACCTCCAGCAGGAGCACACGCTGAGCATCTCGACCGGTTCCGACAAGTCGCGCACCTACGCTTCGATCGGTTTCCTGCGCGACGACGGCTGGTCGGTAGCCGACGAAGTAAGCCGTTACACACTGAATTTCCGCAACGACTACACCGTCAGCGAGAAGATCTCGGTCGGCGTACAGGCCGTCGCATCGTTCCGCGACCAGTCGGCTCCGGGTTCCTATTCGCGCAAGATCAACTCGGTGACGGGCGAATGGTCGCGTGAATTCGACATCAACCCCTTCAGCTACGCGCTGAATACGTCGCGCGCCGTGCGTCCCTACGACGACAACGGCAATCTGGAATACGTCCAGATGAACTACGCGCCGTTCAATATCTTCAACGAGCTGGAAAACAACAAGATCGAACTGAACGTTGTGGACGCCAAGCTGCAGGGCGAATTCAACTGGTCGATCCTCAAAGATCTGAAATTCAACTTCACGGGAGCGCTCCGCTACGTGAAGAGCGACCAGCTCCACAAGATCACCGAGGATTCGAACGTCGCCAACGCCTATCGAGCCGCCGGCAACTCGACCATCCGTCAGAACAACCCCTATTTGTGGCACAATACGGAGGATCTCAACGCCGAGCCGATCGTCGTACTGCCGTTGGGAGGTTTCTACAACACGAACAACTACCGCATGCTCAACTACGACATACGCTACTCGCTCAACTACAACAAGGTCTGGGACGGTGCCCACATGCACGAGCTGAACGCGCTGGCCGGTATGCAGATCAAATACACCGACCGCCGCATCACCTCCGCGACGCAGCCCGGCTACCAGTACAAGATGGGCGGCGTGGTCTACAACGATCCCAACTTCTACCGCATGATGGCCGACCGCAAGACCGACCTCTACTCGGCCGAGGAGTTGTTCGACCGCTTCGTAGCGGCCTACGCCAACGCCGACTATTCGTTCGACCGCAAATACTCGATCTCGGCGACGATCCGCGTCGACGGTTCGAATGCATTGGGCAAGAGCGCCAACAAGCGCTGGCTGCCTACATGGAACTTCGGTGCCAAGTGGAACATCCAGAACGAATCGTTCATGGAGAACGCCTCCGACTGGGTCGACGTACTGAGCCTCCGTCTGAGCTACGGTCTGACGGCCTCCATGCCGCAGCTGGCCAGCGCAGGCGTGGTCTTCCGCAACCAGCAGTCCTTCAACCCCGGCCACAGCGAGAACCAGATCTACATCGAGGCATTGGAAAACTCCGACCTGACCTGGGAGAAGAGCTACCAGTTCAACGCCGGTCTGGACGTCACGCTGTTCAACAACCGGATGAACTTCTCGTTCGACTACTTCAACCGCAAGGGCTTCGACCTGATCGCTACGGTCAAGACGTCGGGCATCGGCGGCGAGTTCTGGAAATACGCCAACTACGCCGACCTCGATTCGCACGGCTACGACATCACGCTGGGCGGTACGTTCATCCGCTCGAAGGACTGGACTTGGTCGGCCAACTTCACGCTGGGTTATACGTGGAACCGGATCAAGAACGCCAAAAACCTGACGCAGACCAACGAGCTGATCCGCAACGAAGGCGGCAATAAGGAGGGTTATCCCGTCAACAGCCTCTTCTCGATCCCCTATGCAGGTCTCGAACCCGGAACGGGTATTCCATTGTACATCAACGAAAAGGGTGAAATTACCAAGGAGATCGACAAGCAGGGAACGGATACCGACTACCTGATCTACGAAGGCCAGGTAGACCCGAAGTGGACGGGCGGCTTCAACACCACGGTCCGCTACAAGAATCTCTCGCTGAACGCCTTCTTCACCTACCAGGCCGGCAACGTGATCCGCCTTGACCCGATTTTCAGCCAGTCGTACAGCGACCTGGCCGCCCTGACGAACGAGTTCAAGAACCGTTACGTCATGTCGGGCGACAGCGATGTTCCGGCCATTCTCGACTACGTGCACAATTCGATCTCGATCACCGATGCAGGCACCTACGCCTCCTATAACTACACGGGCAAGCGCGTGGCCAAGGGCGATTTCATCCGTCTGAAAAGCATCTCGCTCAACTACGACTTCTCGTCGGACTGGATCAGCAAGAGCCGCTTCTTCAAGACCGCCAGCGTCCGCTTCACGGTCAAGGATCCGTGGCTGATCTACTCGGACAAGGCGCTCAACGGCCGCGACCCCGAATTCTACAATACGGGCGGTGTGGCCATGCCTACCACCACGCAGTTCACGCTGTCGCTGAACCTCGGCTTCTAATTCAGTAAAAAAGAGAGAAAAGAGATATGAGAAAAATAATCATCGCACTGATCGCCTCGACCGGAGTCCTTTCGGGCTGTTCCGACTTTCTGGGCACCGATCCCGACAATCGTACCTACATCGATACGCCGGAAAAAGTCTCCGCGCTGCTGGTTTCGGCCTATCCGAGTTCCACGTTCTATTCGGTAGTCGACGCCCGCTGCGACGGCTTCGTCGACTACGGTACGGCCATCGCGGGCGTAAATTCGCTCTTCACCTATCAGGAGGACGCTTTCCGCTGGCGCGAATACTCGCTTGCGGGCGAAGGCGCATGGGACGGCTACGAACCCTACTGGTCGGCAGCCTACGAGGCCGTAGCAGCCGCCAACCATGCCCTGGAAGCGATCGACGAACTGGAAAAAACGCACGGCCAGACCACGCAACTCGAACATTCGCGCGGCGAAGCGCTGCTGTGCCGCGCCTATGCGCATTTCTGCCTGCTGTCGCTGTACAGCGACTTCTTCGATCTGGACAACATGGCCAGCAATCCGGGCATCCCCTACGCCACCGATCCCGAGAAGACGACCTATGCCGAATACTCGCGCGAAACCGTCGCCGTAACGCTTTCGAAAGTGCTCCAGGATCTCGAAGACGGCATGAAAATCGTCGGCAGCGCGAGCGACTACAACGAGCCGAAGTTCCACTTCACGCCCCAGTCGGCCCTGGCCTTCGCAACCCGCGTGGCGCTCTTCACGCGCGACTATCAGAACGTAGTATACTACGTCAACCAGTTCTTCCCCACGCCGAGCCTCTTCGACAAACCCGGCACCTCGAACACGATCACCAAGACGCCTGTCCGGTTCCCCTCGGAGAGCGATCCCTGCCGCATCTTCTGCCGCAGCTATCTCACCGACTGGAACAAGATAAGCACCTACAACGACAACTCCGACAAGATCGGTCAGGAGTTCGCGTCGGCCGGCAGCAACGCGAACCTGCTGCTCAGCGAACCGATGACCGCCATCGGGCGAACCATCTCGGCGAACCTTTACACCCGTTACACGCTCAACGAGGAGGTCTTCACCAAATTGACCACCGAGAACGCCACCGGCGCGGACTGGGTCTATTCGAACTGCGCCTACGGGTACAGCGGCGGTGCCAAGGGCAAGGTGCTGGCGAAGTACTACGAGGAGTTCTACTATTCGGACATCGTCGAGGGAATCGGTACGGCCTACACCAAATTGCCGCTCTTCCGCAGCGACGAGATGCTGCTGGCGCGCGCCGAGGCCAATACGATGCTCGGCAAGTTCGACGAGGCGCTCGACGATCTGAACTGCTTCATCGAGCTGCGCATCCAGGCCGACGATTTCGACATCGCCACCACGTCGCTTACGCAGGCCAAGATACTGAGCTACTACTCGGCGCAGTTGAACGGTGCGAACACCTTCATCAACAGCGACTTCAACAAGGGCCGCTTCCTCGACGGCGAGCAGGGGCGTCTGCAAAAGGCACTGATCCTGACGATCCTCGACTTCCGCCGCATCGAGTTCCTCTACGAGGGACAGCGTTACTACGATATCCTGCGTTGGAACATCCCCGTCACGCACCGCGACAACTCCGGTCAGACGAGCACGCTGACGCCCGACGACGACCGTCGCATCCTGCAAATCCCGCAGACCGCGATTCTCGCCGGCGTCGAAGCCAACCCGATGAACAACATTCCGCAACCGTGGTAAACAATACAATCCAATCGTGAAAGATATGAAAAGATACAACAACATATTCCTTGCAGCCTTGTTCGGAGCGACGTTGCTTCTGGGCGGTTGCCGCGAAGAAGAGAAAATAGCCGACGATCTCTATATCCCCGGACTGGGCGGGGAGGAGTACGCCGAGAACGAACTGGACAAATGGCTGTACCAGAACTACACGCTGCCCTACAACATCGACGTCGTATACCGCTGGGACGCTGCGCAGGCTTACAGCAGCCTGTCGGAGGTACAGCTGGTTCCCGTCGAGTTCGACGCCGTACAGCCGATGATGGCCGCCCTGCGCGACGTATGGTTCGAACCGTATATCCAGGCTACGGGCAACAGCCAGGACTTCCTCAAAGAGGTCGCCCCGAAGAAAATCGTGCTGGTCGGCAGTCCCGAATACCAGAACGGTTCCTACAAGTTGGGACAGGCCGAGGGAGGACGCAAGATTCTGCTCCTGAACGTCAATAATTTCGACGCTTCGGATGAGAACGAGCTCAAAGAATCGCTCCACACGATCGTCCACGAGTTCACGCACATTCTCCACCAGACCAAGCTCTTCGACAAGAAGTATCAGGAGATCTCGACGGGCCGGTACAACTCCAACTGGACGTTGCTCAAAGACCCCGAGGCCCGTCGTCTGGGATTCATCACCAGCTACGCGATGCTGAACAAGGACGAGGATTTCGCCGAGATGGTTTCGGGCATTCTGGTCTTCGGCTACGACTGGTTCAAGGATACCGTGCTGGCCGAAGCGGAGAAATCGACCGAGAATCCCAACGCGAAAGCCGATCTGGAAGCGAAGCTGGCCATCGTCGAAAGCTATTTCAAGGAGACGTGGAACATCGAGTTCTTCGATAACGAGACTTCGGGCGAAAAGGGCTTGGAGACCTATTTCCGCGAAGCCATCGAAAAGGTCGTTTCCAATCCTCCCACGAAATAGCGAACGTCCGGATTTTAACAAGTAAGAAAACGACAAGATACTATGAGAAAATATATCAGCATACTCATTCTGCTGGCTTCCGCGGCCGTTCATACGGCTTGTAACGAAAGTACGGTTACGATGGACGACAGTGTCGACGTTCGCGTGGACTCCGCCATGAAGGGCTATCAGGCACAGCTCGCCGGAGCCGAATTCGGCTGGTTCGCCGACATCGAGACCAGCAAGGGATTCTACCGTTTCTGGATGGATTTCGCCGACAACAACATGGTAACGATGTTCACCGACAACCTCGACTATCCGGAACTCAACGGCATCCCGCGCACGTCGACCTACATGTTCCACGCCTACCAGCGTCCGGTGCTCACGTTCGACACCTACAACTACCTCCACATCATCAGCGACCCCAACGATGCGATCAGCGGCGGTACGGGCAACCTGGGACTGAAAACCGATTTCGAATTCGAGATCGACGAGGTGACGGACGACGTGTTCACCATGACGGGCCGCATCAACCGCATCAAGGCCACGCTGACACGTGCCACGGAGGCCGAGATGCAGGCCGTGAAGCAGGGTCAGTTGCAGGAGGCGCTGCGCAATGCACCCTCCTACAAGCAGAACCTCTTCTGCTACATGGACGTCAACGGACTGACCGTCGACGTGAAACTCAGCACCCGCACGGTCATGTTCCTCTACAAAGTAGGGAACGTCACGCAGATCGAAGCGGTCGAGACGCATACGGACATCGTCACGAAAGACCTCGTATTCGACACTCCCGTTACGATCAACGGCGTGGAGATCAAAGGGCTGAACTACCATGCCGACACGGACAATTTCACCACCGACAGCGACACTCCGATCCTCATACAGGCCAAGAGCAAGGCCAATATCGGCATGGAAGCCTGCTTCGGCGTCGAAAAGTACTACACGATCCTGCGCGTGGAGGACGGCATGTTCCCCAGTACGAACGAATCCGAGAACTATCTGGGCTATCTCATGCACAACATCTTCCAAATGAAGTTGCTGCTCACGTCGGGCATCGCCTCCTTCTCGCACATCAACCTCTATTTCGGGCTGGATACGGAGGGCAACTCGCAGCTGACGGTCGCTCCGGTGATCGGCGGCATCGGGCAGGAGGTGCGGTATACCTACCAGATCACCTTCAACCAGGCGGAAGACAGCTTCACCATCGACGGTTCGACGCTCTCGATGGACAGCAATGCCGAAAGTTTCAACGACGGCAGTATCTACAACCTGACCGAGTTCCTCAAAAACAAGACCTTCAAGATCGAATGGACGAACGTAGCATACGACGTCTATACGATGGGGCAGCTGCGTGCCACGAACAGCAGCCAGACGGCTGTCATCTACGGGGCGCTCACACAGGAGTAACGGGAGGTTCTTTCAACGAAAACGGCAGGACGAATGTCCTGCCGTTTTCGTTCCGCCCCGCCCTGCCCCGTCCCGAAGGGCCGGTCCCGCCCTACTCCCGCATGGCGGGACACCGCTCCCCACCCTGCCGGCTTCCGGATTTTCCGCCGTGCGAACCCCGCACCCGCTCCGCCGCCCATCGTCCGCAGAAGCCCGCAACAGCAGACACTCCCGACTTCCGAAGCGCCATTTTCCGGGTCGGATAAATTTTATCCGCAAAAAATTTGCATAAACCGGAAAAATACCCTACATTTGCACTCGCAATAAGGGAATGGCTCCGTAGCTTAACTGAATAGAGCACTTGACTACGGATCAAGAGGTTACAGGTTTGAATCCTGTCGGAGTCACGAATTTTCAAGAGGTTACGATCGGATCGTGACCTCTTTTTTCATCGGATACGGACGAATCGCTTCGCTCCGACGTCCTTTGCCCGCATCGGTACCGCTCCCGCCTCCTGCCTGCGGCACCGGCCCGTCGCGCCCCTCTTCCCGCCACGGAGCATGCCACGGAGCATGCCGAATGCCGTTTCCGACCAAACCGCTGAGATCCCTGCCCCGCACCGACAAGAGTTCTTCCCCCGACAAACCGACATAAATACTACTCCGGAGAGTTGATTTTATCGGAAAAATTTGCTATTTTTGGATAATCGATACCCGAAAGCACGCCGCGCCGGAGCCCTGCGACAGACAATGCCGGATCGAACATGAAGAGGCCTCTCCCCGATATCTCCGACCAAAAGCTGGTCGTCCTTCTGAAACGGGACGATTTGAAGAGCTATGAAGCCCTCTTCCACCGTTACTACGACCTCTTCCTGACCTTCACGAAAAGAGTCGTCAGGGAACATGCCGCCGCCGAAGACATCGTGCAGGAGGTCTTTATGCAACTCTGGCTCGGCCGCGACCGGCTCGACGAGCACCGCTCGCTCTACAACCTGCTCTTCACGATGACCAAGCACCGTATCTACGACCATTTCCGCCGTCGATACAACCTCGAAGCGCTCCGCCGTCCGCTGTCGGAGTTCGATGCCGTCTCAGACGAAGCCGAAAGCCCCGAAAGCGGTCTCGAAGCCGAGCAACTCCGGCAGACGATCGCACGGACGGTCGCCGCCATGCCGCCGCAACGACGGACGATCTTCGCCCTGAGCCGACAGGAGAACCTCTCGCGGCAGGAGATCGCCCGACGGCTGGGAGTGTCGGTACGCACGGTCGACAAGCACCTCGAACTGGCGCTGCGCGAAATCAGGCTCCGTATCAAGGATTTCCAGTGGGTGCTCCTGCTGTTCCTGTTCCGTTAAATAGCGTCAAAGAGGATGTTTCCGCGAACCGGATGCAGAACCGGATTCGCCCGGACGATGCCGCTAATTTTTCATCCCCGCGCTCCGCAGCCTCGGACAGCCGGCAAAAAAACGGGGCGACCACCGGTCGCCCCGCCCCCTAAAACAGACTTTTCGTCACTTCCCGAAAACGTCGTTCAGTACCGCTGCCAACCGATAACCGGCTTTTGCGATCTGGCTCTCGGCCAGCGGCTTGTACTTTTTTATGAAATCGTGGGCTATGGACTCGCCCGGCTGCACGTCGTAGATGCACTTCGACGCCGCGGCCGATTCGCGCCCCCAGTCGTAGACCGTACCCGAGGTGATCTCGGCCTGTTCCGCCTCCGTATACCGGTCGAGCAGCCACGCCAGATCGGTGAAACTCCACGGATGGGGACGCTGGACGATCTCCGAATCCCAAATGGTGTGGTAGCGCATCTCCCTGCCGAAATAGTCGACCTTGTAGTAGCCGATCGTCGTATTGCCCGGATAGCGGATATGCGCCGGACAGTGCATGTCGCCCACGCAATGGACGATCAGCTGGATGCGGGCCAGCCGCGTCGAGTCGTCCAGCTCGCGGATGCGGTTTTTCAGCATATCGGCCGACTCTTCGATGTAGTAGAGGCAATTGGCCAGATACTTGTCGGTGCCGGGCCAGCGGTTGCCGGGCACGACCTCGCCCTCGGCGTCGACCGAGAAGGTATGGGGCAGCTGGTGCATCCGGTCGCCCTTCGCGGGATCGTAGCCCAGGTCGACGAGCATCTGCGGTTTGTAATCGTCGAGCCACGAGGCGTAGTAGACGATCGACTCGCCGTCGAGCCACTTGTCCAGATTGGCCCTGGCCTTTTTCGTAAGGTGCTCTTCGGCGATACGGGCCACCGTCGCATGGCCCAGACGCCCCCACGCAAAGAGATTTTGCGTCGCACACAGTGTTGCCGCCAACGCGAGCAGCAGAATCGGTCTCTTCATGTTTGCAGTTTTTTCGGTTCATCGGGGATCTGCCCCGTTCTCAATATATACGGTTCCGGCGGAAAAAAGTTCTCTCCGCGATGTTACTTTCTGAATGTCCCGATCAATTTTTTCGGATAATTCGTCGCAATGGCGCGCAGGCGGTCGATGTAGTTCGCATAGTAGGCCGCGTCGACGTCCTTGTCGATGGTAAAGACGCTCACTTCCACGCCTGCCGACGCATAGTCGTCGATTCCCCACTGCCCGCTGCCCGCCGTGCCGTCGAACCAGATGTTCGAGGCGTCGATGTTGATCCACGGATCGATGTAGGTCTGATACTCCGCCGGAGCGACGTAGCCCATCCAGCCGGCGCGCACGCCCGCGCTCTGGGCCGCCGAATAGCAGAGCGTCCAGACGGTCTTGTTGCTCGTAACGATGAATTCCACGAAATTGCGCGCCTTCATCCGCTCGATCACCTGACAAGCCAGCTGGCACGAACGCGCCGAGAAGCCCGTATAGCCCGCCGACGAACCGTCGACGAGGATGTTCTTCACGTCGAGCCACAGTTTCGACGTTCCGGCGCGCATCACCTCTTCCAGAAAATCTTCCAGCAACGGAAGCCGTTCGCCGTTCGACAGCGTCCCCGCGGCGCACAATTCGTCGTAGGTATGCTCCCACGGTTTGAGCCCGTTCACGAGACAGCCCTGGGTGGCGTGGGCCACGATCACACGGTTGTCGGCCGTGGCGTAGATGTCGCACTCCACGGCGTAGACTTTCAGGTCGAGGGCGTATTTCAGCCCCGCCAGCGAGTTGTCGGGATGCCCCGACTCGGTCGCACCGCCGCGATGCGCCACGACGATGCTCCCCAGCGGGTTGGTCGGGGCGGCGTACTGCTCCTCCGGCGCAGGCGGCGCCGCGGGCGTCATGTCGAAATCGCGCGGCTCCTCCGTACAGGCGGCCGTCACCGCAGCCGCGCAAATCAATAAAAATCGGTATAGTTTCATTGTTCTGTTTCGGTTTAAAATCGTTTTCTGTCGCTGCCCCTCCTTTTCCGAGGAGGGACGGGTCGGGAAGAGGGTGCTCCGCCCTCTCCCGACCGCTCCTTCGGCGGATCACTCCGCGTCGTAGTTCTTCACGCAGCGTACACCGTGCGCGACGTTACCGTTCTGGTAGTTGTCGCGGAAGATCCAGTTGCCGTTGTTGGTCATCGCTACCAAACGCCACCCCATGTAGCAGGTATGGCCGTTGCCGGTATAGGTCGCCGTCGTGGGCATCGGAATCCATACATGGGTCTTCAACCCCAGATCCTGCCATCCCACCGACATCGCCCGCCACCCCGTAGGCGCCAGATTGAAGCCGAACTCTTCGGAGTTGTCCGCAATATCGGCCTGAGCCGGGCTCTTCGTCGTCGAACCTTCGTTGACGGGATAGAGACTGCCCGCCTCGTCCCACAGGCACTTGCCGCCGACCGTCCACAGCGCCCGAGAAATGCGCAGATAGGGCACCACATTGATCTTGTAGGCAGCCGACGAACTGCCGTAGACCGTATTGGCGAACGACGGCTCCTTGGGCACGTATCCGCCGTTGTTCTTCGACCCGAAGTCGTAGGCGGCGTAGAGGATGTCGTACCAGTCCTGGAAATTGGCCACATGCCAGCCGTAGGGGCAGATACCCTGAATCTGGATGCGCGAAACGGGATGCTCCTCGAAGAACTCCTCCTCGCGGCCGGCGTACTCCTGCAACTTCGCGCTGGTCAGCCCTTCGAACAGGATCGTGTAGTCCGCCGCGTCGCGCACCTCCCGTCCCACGGTGTAGGGCGCGGGCCACTCACTGTAATACTCCTCCATCAGACCGCCGCGCGGCGCGCCCGTCAGGTATTCGTAGAAGGTATAGTGGCGACCGCCGAGGGCCGTGATCGCGGCGTCGGGCTCCAGCTCGCCGCCGTTCCCGGTGTCGTCCCACGCCGGATTGCGCACCGCCGTGTTGCGGTAGCTGTACGTGGGGTCGGTCTTCGAGTTGTAACCGCCCGTATCCTTGTTCGTCGCGCTGAAAACCAGCGGGCAGCCCAATTTGTAGACACCGATGCCGTCGCCGCCGTCCCAGTCGAGGTTGCGCGTCATCCACGTCTTGTAGGTTCCGCGCGGTGTGACGTAGGCTTTGGTCGGATAGTCGGCCACCCGATCGTCGGGCAGGCAGTTGGGCGTCGTAATGCGCTCCCACTGCCACGTCATGCGGTTGAAGTCGACCGTGAGCGTGCGCAGACCGTCGGCGTCGATTTCGGGCCCTGCGGGCAGCGGTGCCTCGGCCGATGCGATCTCGGCGACCGTCCCTCCCGCCGCCAGCACGTAGCAGGGATAGGAGGCCGTGCGGCTGTCCTTGTTGATGCGCACGGGATTCGTCCCGTCGGCCGCGAAATAGGTCTCGGCCGTATAGACACCCTCCTCCTGCTTGGTCATCTGCAACGCCGCATCGATCGCCTCGTAACGGGGCACCGACGCGCCGTAGAGATAGTAGTAATCGTCCACACGCAACTGCACGACGGCGATCTCGGCCGACGCCTCGCTCGTGTCGGCCGTGCCGACATGGATGGTGAAGACCGCCGTGCGGTTGTCGCTCTTCGAGGTCCACTCCGCAGCCCGCAGCACCACGCGGCCTGCCCCTTCGTCGCTCCACGTGAGCCACTCGCCGGCATCCGGCTCGCCGTAGGTCACCGAGTAGTCGTAGACGTCGCCCATGTTGGTCGTGTAGTCGATCGTCGTCTCGCCGCCGGCAGAGGCATACTCGATGCCCGTCTCGGCCAGTTCGCAGACGATCTCGGCGTCGGCCTTCAACCCCGCCTGCGTAATGGGAAAGGTCTCGACGGTGCCGTCCTCGGCCGTCACGGTCAGCACGCCCGAACGGCGGTACTCCGTGTTGGGCGTCGCCATGATCTCCACGGCCCGCATCCGCGTCGTCGTCACGGCGCCCGTCCACGTATCGGCGAACGATTCGTCGACGACGGTCTCACCGACCGTGGCCCACGCCACGTCGCCCTCGGCGCGCCACGTGTAGCGGCCCTTCTCGAAGGGCATCACCTGCACGACACCCACATAGGCCACCTTGCCGTCGACGGTCGTGCCGTCGGCCGTGAACCCGATTTCGGCGGGCGACAGGGCGATGCGGGTAGCCGTATCGACGCCCAATTCCCCGGCATCCTCGTAACATCCCGCAAGGAGCGCCGCCGCCGACAAGAAAGATATGATTCGTGTTTTCATCTGCTCTGAGTTTTAGGTTATCGGATCAGTTCCAGCCCTCGGTCTGCGTGAGCTTGGTGTTCTTGTTGCGCGCCGACGCCGAAATGGGCCACAACAGGATGTTGGGGTTCAGCGCGCGGCGCTCGGCCAGCGAGGGATTGTAGTCCCAGATCTTGTCCAGTCGGATGAGCGTCCACCACACCACCCCTTCGCACGGGAATTCGAGCAGCGTCTCGGTACACAGCGCATCGAGCACCGCCTCCTTCGTGGCCTCGGTGTAGAAGTTATCCACGCCGTAGGCACGCTTGGCGACGAGATTCAGCGACTTGACAGCCCCCTCATAGTCTTTGCGCCAGTATTTCAGTTCGGCGTCCAACATCACCGCCTGCGCATAGCGATAGTAGAGCAGGTCGCAGTCGAGGATCATCATGTTGGTCGAACAGTCGCCTTTGAGTTTGTTGGGGCACGAAATCGTATTCATCACCCCCTCCGACGACGAGCCGTAAGGCCCTTCGAGGTAGTTGCAGTCCACGCGGCGGTCGTTGTGCTCGGCCTTGCTGCGTTTGAGCACCGAGATGAAGTTGTCCGAATAGTTCCACCACTGCGTCGTGTAGATCGGCACGGGATTCATCTGATAGGCCGGCGCCACGTTGGTCGCGGGCCAGTAGAAGGTCCAGTAGTAGCCGCCCGTGAGCTTCTCGGTCTGGTTGTTGTTCAGCGCGAAGATCACCTCGGCGTTGCACTTGTTGTCCACCGCGAAGATCGAGGCGTAGTCGTCGAGAAGGCGCGCCGACGAGATGCCGATCGCCTTCAACGCCTCGTCGGCCAGCGCGAGGTAATCGTCGCCGCCCGCCTGCGTGGCGTACATCCACAGCGCGTATTCGGCTTTGAGCATGTTCACCGCATCGGGCGTGGCGACGTACTTGTCGGTGCCCGAGGTGACGTAGGCCACGGCCGTCTCGATGTCGCGGCCGATCTGTTCGTAGACATAGGCTTTGGGCGAACGCGCGGGATAGCACTCCTCCGCATCGACCGACTCGACGGGGTTGAGCAGCAGCGGCACGTCGCCCCACAGGCGCACGGCCCAGAAATAGAGGTAGGCACGGGCGAATGCCGCCTGTCCGATCGCCCACTGGCGGTCGGCGTCGGTCATCGGCACCGTCGGGGCGTATTTCAGCACGGCATTGGCGGCGTTGACGGCCGTGTAGAGCTTCGTCCAGACCGTCGAGGCGTTCGAATCGTTCATCGTGCTGTTCTGCACGCCGTACATGTCGTTGTCGTGTCCCGTGCGCCACGATCCGGCGCCCCACATGTATTCGCCCACGCGCGCTTCGCCCCAGTAAAAGACGTTGACCTTGTCCTGCACGAAATTGGCGCGCATGAGGTAGTAGATGCCGTAGGCCGACGTGGTGACGTCGCTCGACTCGGTCCACATGTTGCTCGCCGTGAGCTGGTTGTCCTGTATGATGTCCAGATCGCCGTGGCAGGCCGTCGCCACGAAGGCGGCGCATCCCGCCAGCGCGATCAGCAGTTTCTTGGATTTCATGGTTTTATCTTGGTTGTAGTGAAGCATTAGAAGACGCATTTGAGCGAGAAGAGCACCTTGCGGGCATTGGGCGCGATGTTGCCCGTGGCATCGCCCGTCGACGTACTCTTGTAGAGGTTGCCGTCGGCGCCGGCGCCGCTTTCGGGGCTGATCGAACCCGATACCTTGGTGAAGTAGTAGAGCGTATTGCCCGTGACGCTCACCGTGAGCTTCTTCATGCCCAGCTTCTTAATCCAGCGCACGGGCAGGTCGTATGCGAGCGTCACGTCGCGGATGCAGAGATAGTCGGCCTTCTCGACGTTGAAGTTCGAGATGCGCGAGAAGTTGCGGTTGCCGTAGTCGGGATCGTTGGCGTAGAAGCGCGCGTACTTGGCCTCCGTATCGCCCGGATAGCGCCAGCAGTCGTAGACCATCTTGTCGAGGTTGGCGTTGTTGCTGCCCATGCCGTTCTGGAAGACGCGCGACTTGAAGTAGTTGTAGATCGAGTGTCCCAGCGCGTAGTCGAGGTAGACCGACAGCGAGAGGTTCTTGTATTTGAAGGTATTGTTGATGCCGCCCACCGAATGCGGGATCACCGAGCCGAGATAGAACATATCCTCCGACGAGATCTGCTCGCGCCCGTCGGCCAGGCGCGCCGAACCCTCGCGGTTGCACCACTCGTAGTCGCCGATGTCCTTGCGCCCCTTGTATTTCGAATCGGTATTCTCCGAGAAGCCGTCCGAGCGGCGGTAGCCGTGCGACTGGCTGTCGTAGAGCGCCGCGTCGGCCTCGGCCTGCGACTGGATGATGCCCGCGATCTTGTAGCCGTAGATGCGTCCCAGCGGTTCGCCCACGGCCGTGCCGCCGAAGCGGTAGCCGCTCTCGGTCATCGTATAGCCGCCGATGCGCCATGCGTCGCGGCCGTCGACGTCGGTATACTTGTACTCGTCGGGCAGCGACAGCACCCGGTTGCGGTTGTAGGTGTAGGTCAGGTCGGTCGTCCACGTGAAGTTCTTCTTCTGCACGTTGATCGAGTGTACTTCCAGTTCGAAACCGGAGAAGCGCGCCGAACCGACGTTGGCCTTCACCGACGAGTAGGCCGACGTGTCGGGCAGCGTGATCGAGAAGATCATGTTGTCGGTCACCTTGTTGTAGTAGTCGGCCACGATGCGCAGGCGGTTCTGGAACATCCCCAGATCGAACCCGATGTCGAACTGCGTGGTAGTCTCCCAGCGCAGCGCACTGTTGGCCATCGCCGAGGCGATCGTCGTCGAGTGGCCGGCGTAGTTCTGCGCCGTGCTGTACGAACCGTAGGCGTCGTACAACCCGATGCCGTTGTTGCCCGTCATGCCGTAGCTCACGCGCAGTTTCAGGTCGTTGATCGGCCGCACGTTCCAGAACTTCTCGTCCGAGACGTTCCATGCGGCGGCGCCGGCGGGGAAGAAGCCCCACTTGTTGCCCGGCGCGAATTTCGACGAACCGTCGGCACGGGCCGTGAACGAGAGGATGTAACGCTTGTCGAAGTTATAGTTCACGCGGCCGAAATAGGAGATCAGCACCTCCTTCGTATCCTTGTTGCTGGCCGTGAAGTTGCCGCCCGATTGGAGCACGGGCACCTTGTCCGACGGCGCATAGGTCGAATTGGCCGTCAGGTAGCGGTAGCGCTCGGCCATGTAGTCGTAACCGGCCGTCACGCCGATCTGGTGGCGCTTGAACGTGCGGTCGAAATTGAGGTAGGCCGTGAACTGGTCGCGCAGCGTCTCCGTGCGCGTCTCGGTGCAGCTGCGGGTCTGTTCGAGCGAATTGCCCTTGTAGTAGTAGCTGCCGCGGTAGTTGTAGTCGTGCATGGCGTACTGCGCCGTGGCGGTCAGCCCGTCGACGATCTCCCAGTTGAGGTTGAAGTTACCCGTGGCGCGCTTGTCGGCGCATTCGCGGTCGTAGTAGGTCTCGTACCACATCGCCGTGTGGCAGTTTTTGTTGTCGCCGCCGCGCAGCAGGTTGCCGTCGGTGTCGTAGTCGCGGTGCGTGGGCGCGATCAGCAGACCGCGTCCGAGGCTGTTGAAGTAGTTGTCGACGAGCGGGTGGCGGATCGAACGCGACAGGTCGAAGGTCGTCGAGGCCGACAGCCGCTTCGAAATCTTGAAATCGGCGCTGCCGTGCATCGTGAAGACCGAGTAGTCGGTCATCGCCACCACGCCGCCGTCGTCGGCATAACTCACCGACGCGGCGTATTTCACGTTCTCGTTGCCGCCCGTCACGCCCACGTAGGCCTTCGCCCACAGCGCGTCGCGGAACCAGTGTCCCTGCTCGTCGGTATCGGTGAAGACGATCGTGCGCCCCGTCACCGGATCGGTCATGCTCCGCCAGCCTGCGGGAACCGCCTCGCCGTCGCCCAGGAAGCGCGTGGTATGGATCGAGCCGTCGCCGTTGCCCGTGCCGGCGGCCGTGGCCGACGTGAGCACCGACGCGCCGTTGTACGACTCGGCGATCGCCGGACGCACGAACGACAGGAACTCCTCGGCATTCATGAAATCCCATTTGCGCGAAGGCGACTCCCAGCCGATCTGCCCCTCGAAGACGATCTCCGGCCCCTTGCCCACCGTACCTTTCTTGGTGGTGATCAGAATCACGCCGTTCGACGCCCGCGAGCCGTAGATGCCGGCCGCCGCAGCGTCTTTCAGCACCTCGATCGACTCGATGTCGTTGGGGTTGATGTCGTTCATGGCGCGCGTGATCCCGTCGACGATGACGATCGGCGCATTGCTCTGGTTGATCGACGAACCGCCGCGGATGAGGAACGTCGGCGCCTCGCCCGGCAGCGAGTTGGTCGTCGAGACCTGCATACCCGCGACCTTGCCTTTCAGGGCGTCGCCCACCGAGGTCACGGGAGCCGCCGCCACCGCATTGCCGGCGATCTTCGACACGGCCGTCGTAAGCGTATGGCGCGACTGCGTGCCGTACCCCACGACCACCACCTCGTCCACGTCGATCGACGAGGCGGCGAGCGTCACGTCCACGACCGTCTGCGCCGGTGCGACCGCCACTTCGGCCGTGCGGTAGCCCACGAACGAAATCTGCAACACGGGATTGTCCGCCGACACGCGCAGCGAATAGCGGCCGTCGATGTCGGTCGTCACGCCGGTGGTCGTCCCCTTGACGACGACCGTCGCCCCCACGATCGTGGCGCCCTTGTCGTCGCGCACCACGCCGCTCAGCGTCCGCGACACGGCCTTTTCGGCCACGCGCGGCACGGCACGGCGCGTGACGACGATGCTCCGTCCGTTTATTTCATAGCTCACGTCCTGTCCCGCGAAGATCTGCGCGAGGACGTTCTCGATCGGTTCGTCCTCCGCCGCGACCGTGATCCGACGCTCCATGTCGATCTGGCTGGCATCGACCGTGAGCGAATAGTGCGACTGTTGCAGAGCGGCGATCGCCCGCTTCACGGTTACGTTTTTCAGGTTCAGGGAGATGTCGTCCGCCGACGCCTGCGAAGGCAGAAACAGCGCCGCCGACACAACGATTCCGAGACAAAACGATTTTATACCCGGAATCGTTAGCAAGTTTTCAGGTTTTTTCATACATTTGTTAGGTTTTGGTTCTGTGCTTGGAGTGTACAGCTCACGACCGGAACTGCGGGCGGGGATAGTGCGAATATCTCCGCCTTTTTTTACGAGGATCGATCTTATTCCATGGGCGGTTTCTTTTGAGAGTTAGCGTTTGGTGATGTTGACGATGCGGCCTTCGCGGCGAATGCGCATCGCCTCGTCGGCATTGAACGAAGTGAGCATCTCGTCGAGCGACTCGCCGTTGACGAACGAGGCGATGAAGCGCCGCTCGGCCAGCGCGCGGTCGGCGACGTTGATCTTCACGTCGAAGCGTTTTTCGAGGTAGGCGACGATCTCGTCGAAGCGTTTGTCCATGAAGAAGAGCCCGCCCCCGCAGACGACGGGGCGGTAGGTATCCGTCGGCACATCGAAGGTTTCGGTCGATCCCGTACGCTTGTCGAGCTTCACCAGCTCGCCCGGGCGGAGCCGCACGATGCGGTCGTCGCCGCCGAGTTTGGTCTCCATTTCGACGCTGCCCTCGACGAGCGTCACCTCGACCTCCGAATCCTCGGCATAGGATTTCAGATTGAATTTCGTGCCCAGCACCCGCACGTCGACCTCGCCGGCCGACATCACGAAGGGGCGCCCGGGATCCTTCGCAATCGTGGCGTAGCCCTCGCCCGCCAGAAAGACCTGCCGGCGATCGGGCCCGAAGCGGTCGGGATAGATCAGTTTCGATCCCGAATTGATGACCACCTCCGAGCCGTCGGGCAGCACCACGCGCAGCGTCTTGCCGTAGGGTGCATAGGCTTCGAACCACTCGCCCGGCCGCTGCGCCTCGCCGTAGAGATAGAACGCCAGCGCCGCGACGGGCAGCAGCAGACAGGCGGCGGCCCGCATCGTCCAGCGGCCGACGAGCCGCCATGCCGAGCTCTTCGGCGCGATTCCCAGCCGGCGGCAGACACGCCGGAAAGCCCCCTCGGCATTGGCCGTCGCAGGCTTCGTCTCGCGCAGCAGGGCATACAGCAATTCGTCGGCCTCTTTCGTTTCGGCGTGTTCGGCCAGCCAGCGGCCGGCGGCCTGCTCCTCCGCGGGCGAGCAATCGCCGTCGAAGAGGTTTCGCATCTCTTTTTTATCCATAATCGACTCTTTCTACCCTATATACGCACGACGGGGCCGCATTGCGTAACCGGAAATGAAAATCAGGCAAAAAAATCGTCACGTCCGCCGACATCGCCTGCGCGAAGCCGCCGGTTCGCCCCGCGGACCGCAACGCGCCGAAGGCTTCGCGAACCGCAGCCCCTGCCGCCGAAAGTCCGCAACCGCTCCGCTGCCGCAGGCCGCGTCGCGCCTCCGCAACCGTTCTCCCCGGCCCCGAACAAAAAACCGGCTCCGGAGATTCTCCGGAGCCGGTTCGAACGCTCGCCTCTGGCGTCACTCCACGTCGAGCGCCGCCGCAAGAATCGAAAGCGGATGTTCGACCCGCTTCGACGTCGACATCTCGATCTGCCACTTGCAGGTCTCGCAATCGGTGGCCACCACGTCGCAGCCCGTCGCCTCGATCTGCCGGAACAGCCCCTCGCCGATGGCCTGCGAGGTCTCGTAGTTCTCCTTCTTGAAGCCGTAGGTTCCCGCGATGCCGCAGCACTGCGAGTCGAGCACCGTCAGCTCCACCGAAGGGATCATCTTCAACAGTTCGATCGAGTAGTACGACCACCCGAGCTTCTCCATGTGGCAGGGGGTATGGTAGGCCACCTTCACCTTGGGCGCATCCTTGCGGAAGCGCAGCTTCGCCTTGCCCGATTCCAGCAGCCGGTAGATATAGCGGGTCGCCAGCTCCACGCTATCGCGCACGTCCGACGTATCGATGCCCAGCAGGTGGGGATACTCGTCGCGCAGCGTGAAGGTGCAGGTCGACGAGGTGCCCAGCACAGGAAGACCTCGTTCCATGACCGACTCGCGGATCGAAGCGATATTGACCTCCGCCTGCCGTTTGGCCTGATTTATCAGGCCGTTGGAGATCAGCGCCACGCCGCAGCACTTCTCCTTTTTCAACAGCTGCACGCCGATGCCCAGCGCGTTCATCACCCGCACGAAATCCTTGCCCAGCGGCGGGTTGTTGTAGTTGACGTAGCAGCCGTGGAAATAGCTCACCTGCTCGGGGAAAGCCGCCTGCGCCTCGCGCTGCTTGCGCATCCACCCCTCGAACGTGCCGAAGGCGTATTTGGGGAAGGTGCGGCGATGATCGATGCGCATGACCTTATCCATGACCATCTTCACGGGTTTGAGCCCCACCGTGGCGTTGACGATCGGCGCCAGCGGCGTCGAGAGCGTTCCCACCAAATCGGTGTTGGCGAGCACGAACTCGCGCAGTCCCGGCCGCTTCTTGCTGTACTTGATGCGCGCGAGCTGGATGATGTCGCCGATACGCACGTTCGACGGGCAGGCCACTTCGCAGCGTTTGCAGTTGAGGCAGTATTTGAGCGCCTCGTCGTAGAAGCCGGGCTGTTTCAGGCGCAGGCGTTCGCCGTCGGGCCCCGCCTGCTTCGGCCCCGGAAAGAGCGGATTGGCAGCCGCCGCGGGGCAGTAGACCGTGCAGACAGTACATTTGATGCACTGCTCGAAATTGTTTTCACTGTATTCCGTCATCATAACCTTACTCGTTTAAAATCCGTTCGGCGGCGGCCAGCGCCGTGAGCATCGAAACACCTGCGCCGCATCCCTCCTTCACGGGGTTGAATCCCGCCAGTCCGGCGCCGATCGCGTAGAGGTTCTCCACCGCACGCCCGTCGCGCAGGCCGCGCAGGTGCTCGTCGCACTTCACGCCGAAGAGTTCGAACGGCTGCGCCGCGAACAGGTCGCGGTCGTACCATGCGCCGCGGTCGGCGGCACAGGCCACGTCCAGCCCGAACAGCGGTTCGCGCACGCCGTCCATCCCGGCCACCAACCCCTGACTGAAATAGCTGCCCGTGGCGAGCACGTAGCTGTCGGCCTCGAAGGCGATGTCGCCGTGGTCGGCCGTGTAGAGCGCCGTGATGCGGCCGCCTTCGGCCTCGTAACGCATGGCGGTGTCGCCCAGCATGTAGACGCCGCCCGACTGCTGGAAGTAGCGCCGCAGCTGCAACTGCGCCTGCAATCCCGGGACGGACGGGGGCAGCGTGGCCACCATCGCCACGGGACGGCCCGCCTGCCGTTCGAGTTGCGCCGCCGCATCGCGGCGGTCGATCCCCAGCACGGCGGGCAGCAACACCGCTTCGGCATCGCCCGCCTCGCGCCGCAGGATCCGGGCCAATTCGTCGAGATTCTCCTGCCGGTCGAAGATGCGGGCGATATTGGCCGAACGCATCTCGCTGGGATTGTTGCGGATCGTTTCGAGCGCCGGCATGTTGAACGTGCGCACCGCGCACTCCGTCCCCATGCGGCGGAATCCCTCGGCGAGGAACTGCGTATAGAAATCGAGGAAGCCCTCGGCATTGAACAGCACCACCTTGCGCCACGGCAGCGCATCGGACGCTTCGCTGCGCACATACCCCGCCAGCGTCAGCCACGCGGGTTTCAGCCCGCCCATCGGCGTGAGCCGGTAGTGGTTACGGGCTGCATCGCCCTCGACGGCGACGCCCGCCTCCGCGAGCAGTGCGGCGGCCTCGGCTGCCAGCGCCCCGAAACGTTCGGCGCCGATGCGGGCGTAAGGGTGTTCGGGAGCCTGCCGGATCGTCTCGGCCACCGACTCCGCGGGAGCGGTCACGGGCGTACCGTCGGGCAGCGCGCCCAGCAGATCGAACGACCCCGACGAGAAGTGCAGCGCGCTCTGCCCCGAAGAGATGATGGCGCAGCGCCGCCCCGCTTTCGAAAGGCGGATGCCGCAGACGAGTCCCGCCAGGCCGCCGCCGATGATTACACTATCGAATTTCATATCGTCATTTCGTATTGTTAGCACTCGTTAAACCGCACACGCCGTCGTAGAGCCACATCGTGAACTCGCTCTCGCGCAGCGTATCGCCCCACGCCACGGGGGCCATGCCCTTCCAGCGTTCGTTGAGGAACGCCGTCAGATCCTCCTTGGCGCGCCGCACGCAGTACTTGCCCGCTTCGGCCATCAGCCCCGCGGCGCGGCAGGCGCACAACTCGCCCTGACAGGTACCCATGCCCACACGGGTGCGCCGGCGCAGGTCGACCAGATTGTTCACGTCCAGCTCATTGAGCGCATACTCCACCTCGCCGACCGACACCTCCTCGCATTCGCACACCAGCGAACGCCGGGCGGCATCGCCCGCAGCCACCTTACCGGCCATGTCGCCGTGACGGTGGATCGACGAGGCGCGCTGCGCCACCGGCACCGAGATCAGACGACGATTGACCTCCTCCTCCGGCTCGCGCGAGCCGGGCAGCTTCTCCTCGGCGGTGGTACACTTGGCCGTGAGATTCAACTTTTTGCAAATCAAGTCGGTCGTCCACTCCGCCATCAGACGGTAGGTCATCAGCTTGCCGCCCGTGATGGTCACGAAACCCTCCAACCCGTCGCGCGTGGCGTGGTCGAGCACCACGATGCCGCGGCTCACGCTGCGGCCGCTCGGATCGTCGTCCGACGCTACCAGCGGACGCACGCCGGCGTAGGCGCGCAGGATGCGCGTATGTTCCAGCGACGGGGCCAGTTTCATTCCCTCGCGCAGCAGCAGGTCGACCTCGTCGGCCGTCACGTACATGTCGTCCACCTCGTCGAAGGGCACCTTGCTCGACGTGGTGCCGATCAGCGAGATCGTATCGCCCGGCACCAGGATGTCGGCGTCGGCCGGCTTGCGGCAGCGGTTGAGCACGATGTTGTTCACCCTGTGGCCGAAGATCAGCAGCGAGCCCTTGGCCGGCAGCATGTTGACCGTCACCCCCGCCTTGCGGGCGATGTCGTGCCCCCAGATGCCGCCCGCGTTGACCACCACCTGCGCGCGGTATTCGGCCGTCTGGCCCGTCTTGCGGTCGAGCACCTTGACGCCCGTGATGCGGTTCTGTTCGCGCAGAAAGTCGAGCACCTCGTGGTAGGTCAGCACCTCGGCGCCGTGCGCCTTGGCATCGATGACGTTGGCGGCCGTCAGCCGGAACGGATCGACCGCGCCGTCGGGAACGCGCACCGCGCCGACCATCGCCGGATTGGCCGACGGTTCGAGCCGCAGCGCCTCCTTCGGGTCGATCACGTCGGCCCGGATACCCGCCGCACGACACGCCTCGACGAACTTGGCCTGGAATTCCAGCCCGTCTTCGGGCAGGCTCAGGAACAGACCGTCGGTCTGCTCGACGCAATGGCTGGCGATCCGGCGCAGGATCATGTTCTCCTTGATGCACTCCTCGGCCGATTCGCGGTCCGTCACGGCATAGCGTGCGCCGCTGTGCAACAGACCGTGATTACGGCCCGTCGCACCCGTAGCGATGTCGCCTCGTTCGAGCAACAGCGCACGGATACCGCGCAGGGAGCAGTCGCGGGCCACACCCGCACCCGTAGCGCCGCCGCCGATAATAATCACATCGAATTGCTTTGTCATAGGATATTTTCGTTTTCGATTATTTTCCGCATACAAAGGAACGCATAAAACGAAAAATTTCAAAATAAAACCGTAAAAATTTCATAACGAAACCGACATTTCTTCGAGCCGTCCCCCTTTCCGAATGTCAAAATCCCCCTCCTCACGGACATAGCGCCCGACAATCGCAAACGAAACCGGACGAAAAGCGGGACGGCATTCCGCCGTCCCGCATCGCAAATTCGTCCGAAAGAGGGGTCAACGACCCGCCACGAGGGTGAAATCGCCCATCAGACCGTAGTCCTGCTGCACGTAGTCCTTACCGGAGGGATACTCCTTGACCCCGCGCCAGAAGGCCGGCGTGATCCGTTTGAAGTGCGCGGCGTGCAGCGGTCCCATGAGGTTGTAGTTGCTGCCCACGACCTTCACCTCCACGCGGTTGCGGCCCGCCACGATCCACTCCGTCACGTCGACCGTATACGGCTCCGCATAGACGATACCGGCCGAACGGCCGTTGACGAGCACCTCGCAGACCGTACCCTTCCACTCGCCCAGCGCCACTTCGTAGTAGGGCGCCTTTTCGGCGACATCGAACTCCCGCGCATAGGTCACCTTGCCGGGATAGCAGGGCCAGCCCTGCGCCTTCCAGCTGCCGGCGGCGAAATCGCCCGGAGCGACGATGTTCCACCCTTTGGCGGCCGGTTCGAGCCGGAAATCGCCCAGGATGTAGATCGGTTCGATCTCGGCCAGCACGCGCATCGGCGAGCACTCCATCGTCAGCACGTTCTCGCCCGTGCGCACGGCATCGCCGAGGGGCATGAAGCGCATTTCGGGATCGATCCAGTGCTTGTCGGGCAGGGCTTTCAGCTCCACGCCGTTGAGCGTCACGCGGTAGAGTTCGGGCTGCTCGACGACGGCCTGCAAGCGGCTGCGGTCGACACCGGACGTCACCGTGAACCGGTACGACGCCTTGAATCCGCCCATCGTGAAGGTGTCGCGGCGCACGGTATGGTCGCGGAACTGCACCGAAGTACTCCACGGATTGCCGGCCTTGAAGCCGTGATGCTGGTAGGCGAGTTTGGCCGCGTCGTAACTGTTCAGATCCGGATAGACCTTGCCGTCGAGTTCCAGATCGCAGAAATCGATCGTCATCACGTTGGGCGCGTCGGGCTTCGCCGTCAGACCTCCCGCGGCAGGGACCGCCGTCAGCACGCGCCGCACAGGTGCGGGTGCCAACCCCTCGCGCTCCTCGTCGAAGACGTAGAGCAGCAGGCTGCCGGCCGGATGGAGATCGTAGGCGATCGTCAGCCGGTCGCCCTCGCGCTGCGCCCCGTAGCCGCGGATCTCGCCCGTGCGGGTATCGAGCAGCGCGGCCTGACGTCCTTGCAGCGTCACCGTACCCCGGACGGGGCGCGTAAGGCTCGAATTGGCGAGGAACAACAGCTGTCCGTCGTCCATGCGGCGGCGATGATGGAAGAGGTAGTTGCCCTCCGGCGCATCGAATGCGATTTCGGGCGTAGCGAAGAGCGAGTAGTCGATCGGTTCGCCCGCATCGGCGCGCGTCACCTTCGCCGGATCGGCGAAGAAGGCCTCCGCCTCGGCGCTCCTCGCACCGTCCACATACTGCGGCGTACCGTAGGCGATGATCCGACCGCCCTTCGCGGCGAACCGTTCGAGCAGGTCGAACGTCGCGGCGTCGACGTTCTCCATCTGCGCCGGCAGCACCACCGTCCCGTAGGCGCGTTTGCCCACGACGAAGCGGTCGCCCTTGACCGAACCGTGGTTGAGCAGGATGTTCTCCGACCCCAGATCGAACTCCACCTGATGCCGTTCCAATGCGGTGATGAAGGCCTGGAACTCCTCGCCCATCGTCCGCCAGCGGTTCGGGCGCGGCGCGTTGTAGGTGTAGTACATCCAGATCGAGGTGGTGGGTTCGAGCACCAGCACGTCGTTGTACTGGCCGCCCGACGAGAGCGCCAGCGACAGACGGGCGAAGTGGAGGTTCAGCTCGCGGTAATACTCCCACCACGGCGAATGGGGCGTGAAGGCGGGCGGATAGTCGTACTTGCGCGCACCGGCGATGCTCAGCGGTGCGATATGCTGGTTCATGAAGTTCACGCCCAGCGCATATTCCCAGTCGCCCTGACGCTTGAAGTCGCGCAGCGTCATGTCCCAACCGCCGCCGCCGTAGGATTCGCTCAGCTTGCGCACGCGCCCCATCTGGTTGGCCGCACTGTTGACCTCCTTCACAGAACGCACGTTGCCGAAGTGGGCGTTGGGTGATTTGACGTCGAATTTGTTGTACAGCAGGTCGATGCCCGGCATCTGCTGCCAGGCGTACATGGCCATATTGTCGGGGTTGTGCCCCATGTCGGGCCACCCGTGCTCCCAGAAATGGCCGGTGAAGACCAGGTTGTTGCGCTCGCAATAGTCGTGGCAGACCTTGATGTAGCGATCCAGGAAGAGATTCATCAGCACGTCGCGGTAGTTGTGCCGCACCTGCCGCCACGGACCGACCTCCTCCCAGAGCGAGACCAGATTGGGTTCGAGATCGTATCCCCAGCGGGCGCGGAAGGCATCGAACAGGTCGGGTGTCCAGCGGATCGACTCGCGGTCGGTCACCACGATCTGCGGCTCGTCGGTGAACCAGCCCGGAACGGTGCCGCCGAACTCCTCGCCCACGACCTTCTTGTAGCCGTCGAGCGTCAGTTCGATGAATTTGTCGGCCACGCCCTCGTGCATCAGATCCACGTACGAGAAGCCGCTGTACCACGGCGACGTGGGATTGTAAGCCTTGTAGAAGAGGTAGTAATCGCCCTTTTCGCCACGCCGCGAAACGGCTTCGGCCGTAATGTCGGTGAAGGCGTCGCCTTCGCGTCGCAGGCAGCAGAAGAAGCGGTCGACCGTATCGGGCAGCACCCCGGCACGCAAGTATTTGAGCGCCACGCCCTCGTCGTAGCTCTCGGGCATCGCCTCGTTGACGTGGCCGCCCGCGAAACCGCTCGGATAGGAGTTCTCGTCGTAGATCCAGACGTTCATGTCCAGTTCGCGGCCCTTCTCCATCGTATGGCGGAAGAGCGAGAACCAGTTGTCGTCGAGATACTGCGTCACCATGCCCGGACGGGGGTGTACGAAGACGCCGCCGAAGCCCTTGTCTTTGAGGTCGGCCATCGCTTCGTCGATCCGTTCGGGCGTCACGACCTTGTTCCAGACGAAGAGCGGCGCCGAGCCGTACTCCTTGGAAGGTGCCGCGAACTGCGCGCTCAGGCTCTCGAAATCTTCCGCAGCCGGAAGGTTGCGCCCGTCCGGCGCAGCGCAGGCGACGGTCAACAACCCCCAAAGGGGCCATATCGCACTTCGGAATGTTCGTTTCATCGGTTGCATAACAAGTCAGATTAATAGTTGGTTTGTTCTCTCTGCCGTTTACGAATTCTCCGCCGGCCGCCGTCACCGGCCGTCGGCGGAGAAATCCGTCGTTCGAATCTGCGGCATCAATACCCGGGGTTCTGCTCCATCGCCGTGTTAGTGTTCATCTCACCGACCGGAATGGGCCACAGGTAGTCGCGGTTGGGGTTGAAGACACGCGTCTGGGCCAGGTAGCGGTCGTCGGCACCCGGAGGCGTCGCGCCGTAGACCTCGCCGTTCATCACCTGCTCGGCGATCCGCCAGCGGCGGATATCGAACAGACGGTGTCCCTCGAAGGCCAGTTCCACACGGCGCTCGCGGCGTACCAGTTCGCGCAGCTTCGTCTGCGTAGCGTACTTCGTGCGATCCACGGGCGGCATTCCCGCACGGTCGCGGATGTCGTCGAGATAGTCGTAGATATTCGGATCGCTCAGCTGGTTCAGCTCGATGGCAGCTTCGACGTAGTTGAGCAGCACCACCGCATAGCGCATGTTCTGGAAGTCGAGCTTGCCGCCGTCCGTACTGCTGTAATTGGTGCGGTCGGTTTCGTTCGCCCACTTCTTGATCCAGTAACCGGTCTTCGTCGAACCCTCCTTGCCGATGGCGTCCTTGTGCGAAGGCTCCCACGGATGGGCCGTATAGCCGAGGAAGGTCTCGGTGGGGAAGATGATCGACATGCCCAGACGCGGATCGCGCTTTTCGGGCTGCGGGTCGAGCTGGTAGGCCCGTTTCTCGTCGGCGGGCAGTTCGTCGAGCGTGCGGCCGTCGAGCAACTCGAACTCGTCGACGAGCGACGCCGTGGGCGACAGACCGGTCTGGCCGTTACCGCCGTCGGGCGGAGCCAGACGGCGCTGCACCTGACGCATACCCAGCTCGGTGGTGAGGATCGACTCCTTCGTGTCGTTGTTGTAGGCCTCGTGGATGAACTGCCGGCGGAAACTGTCGGCCGGATCGGCCGTGCTGCGATAGAGGTCGTAAATTCCCAGCTTGATTACCTCCTCGGCCCACTTCTTGGCATTGGCCCAGTCGCCGACATAGAGATAGAGGTAGGACATCCACGCATAGCAGGCGCCCTTCGTCCAGCGCCAGCGCTCCGACTTGGTCTGCGGCACGACCGGCAGGTTGTGCGACGCACCCTCCAACTCGCCGGCGATCCAGTCGACGACCTCCTGCTGCGGACGGCGCACGAGGAACTGCTCGGTCGGCAGCGTCGAGTGGTCGACGAGCGGAATATCGCCGAAGAAGAGGAAGAGCTCCAAATGGTAGAACGCCCTGAGCGCACGCGCCTCGGCGGCGAAACGGTCGACGGTCTGGATGCCTTCGTGCGGCGCCGCGTCGGGGGCCACCGTCGCCTGCTGGTAGTGCTCCATGAAGCGGCAGCAACGGCGTATCACTGTCCATTTCATATTCCAGATATTGGTGCATACTGTCTCGCTGGCCGACGTGATGCCGGCCGTAAAGGCGTTGTAGGAGACATAGTTGGCCGAACCGATTCCGTTGTCCGTAAGGGCCTCCATCTCCACGCGCGCATTGGAATAACCCGTATTCTGTGCCTGCTTCACGTCATGGTTGACATAGGTGATGCTGCCCGACGGCATGGGCTTGTAGAGGTTGTTGAGCGCCGTGTTGAGCTGCCCCTTGTTCTGCCACCACTCCTCGTCGGTCGTCTGGTTGGGCACGTCGCGCACCAGAAAATCCTCGCATCCGGCCATCAGCGCACCGCCGGCCATCAGCAGCAGGAGCGCTGCGCGGGAGAGGTATCCTTTGATATGATCGATATAGTTCATAATTGTCTACTGTTTAGGTGTTACCGGTTAGAAATTCACATTCAGACCGACGGAATAGGTCTTGAACATCGGGTAGGTGGTGTGCGTGCCCTTCGTCTCGGGGTCGATCAGCTCGACCTTGGTGAAGGTGAAGGGATTCTGCACGTTCACGTAAACACGGAAGTTACCGGCATGGATCTTCTTGGCCAGCGCCTTGAAGTTGTAGCCCAGCTGCATGTACTTGATACGGACGAAGGCGCCGTTCTCCTTCCAGAAGGTCGACAGCAGCGCATTGTTGCCCGGATCGGTCGTCACGCGCGGCAGTTTGGCGTTGCGGTCGGGATTCTCGGCCTTCCAGTGGTCGAGGTGCCAGCGCTGGGGCGTACCGCCGTACTCCGGATCGAGCGGGTTCGAGATCAACCCCTGATAGAAGATCGGCACGTATCCCACGCCGTTGACCTGCATGTCGAAGTCGAGGTTCTTCCAGCGGAACGAGAGGTTGCCGTAGTAGACGCTGTGCGGATCCTGGTCGCCCAGCGGCACGCGGTCGTCGGTCGTAATCACCTTGTCGCCGTTGGTATCCACGTAGCGGATGTCGCCGGGCAGCTGCGCGGTCGTCGCGCCGTCGTAGCCGCCGATGATCGGCACGCGGAAATCGAGGTCGTCCTGCGTGAGCAGGTGATCGGCCTGATAGCCGTAGTACTCCTTGATGGCGTGTCCCTTGCGATAGATCGTATTGCCGTTGATAAGCTCGTCGTTGGTGATTTCGAGCCACTTCGACTTGTTGTAGGAGTAACCCAGATTGATGCTGAAATCGATGTCCTTCGTAAAGGAGTGGTTGAAGCCCACGCCGATTTCGTAACCCTTCACCTCGGCCTTTCCGACGTTCATCGGTGCGGCCAGCAGCCCCGAGCTGGGCGTCGAAGGCACGTTGACGATCATGTCGTCGGTCACCTTGCGGAACCAGTCGAAGGTCACTTCGAGCTTCTGCCCGAAGAGGCTCAGGTCGACGCCCGCGTCGAGAATCTTCACCTTCTCCCACGTCAGGTCGGGGTTGCCGTTGACGATTTCGTTACCCGAGTTGTCGATAATGGTCTGGTAGCGGTAGAGCGCCACGTTGTTGTTGCCCAGCATACCGTAGGAGGCGCGGATCTTGAAGTTGTCGATGAACCGGGCGTTCTGCATCCACGGTTCGCGGTTGACGTTCCAGCCCACGGCCACCGAAGGGAAGTTGCCCCACTTGTGCCCGTCGCCGAAGAGCGACGAACCGTCGCGGCGAATGCCGACCTCGGCCAAATACTTGTCCTTGTAGCTGTAATAGGCCTTTCCGAAGAACGAGAGCAGCGCCACGTCGTCCCAGCCGTTGCGGCGGTCGACCTCTTCGTTCCATCCGCCCAGAATGTTGATGCGGTGGTCGCCGAACTCCTTCGTCCAGTCGAGCGTCGCGCCGACCATCCAGTAGCTCGTGCGCGTGGTATAGGTGGCCGACTTCACGGCGCCGAACGTTCCCGACTCGTTGCCGGAGAAGTAGTCGAGGAAGACGTAGGCGTTGCGGTCCTTCTTGTCCATGCCCGATGCGATGCGGTAGCCCACCTGTCCTTTGAGCGTCAGGCCGGGAATGATATGCCACGTGGGGCGGGCGTTGATCGTCACGTAGTCGCGCACGCTCTCCACCTGCGTACCGCGTTCGAGGTTGGCCAGCGGGTTCATCCACTCGAAATAGACGCCGTAGTAGTCGTATCCGGGCTTCTGTCCCTCCTTGCGGGGATATTTCGAGACGAGCGTCGGCGGCGCGAGATAGATGTAGTCCAGAATGGTCTTGTTCATCGTCTCGGGCTGACGCTGCGTATCGCGGCCGACGAACATGTCGACGAACATCATGATGTCCTTGTTGAGGTTCACCGTCGTGTTGGCGCGCACCGTCAGACGTTCGAATCCGTTGTCCATCACCTTGTACATACCGTCCTGATTGAGATACTGCGCCGACAGGGCGAAGCGCGCGGTGGTGTTACCGCCCGACACGGTGAAGTTGTGCTCGTGGATCGGGGCCGTCTCGCGCATCGTCTCCTTCATCCAGTCGGTGCTGGGATAATGGATCGGGTCGCTCCCCTCGCGCGTGATCCGAATCTGTTCGGGGGTATACTTGTCCACGCCCGTGGTATTGCGGTTGGCCTCGTTGACATACTCCATGTAGGTGGCTCCGTCGACGAAGTCGGGCAGGTAGATCGGCTGCTGAATACCGAAATAACCGTTGTACGACACCGAAACCTTGCCGGCCGAACCGCGCTTGGTCGTGATGAGGATAACGCCGTTACCGGCTTTGGCGCCGTAGATCGACGCAGCGGCGGCGTCTTTGAGGATCGACACTGACTCGACGGTCGAGGGATCGAGCTTGTCCATGTCGAACTCGAAGCCGTCGACCAGCACCAGCGGGTCGGAACCCAGAAGCGACGCCACGCCGCGGATCTTGATCGTCGCGCCGTCACCACCCGGAAGGCCCGAACTCTGAGTCACCAGGATACCCGTCGTTCCGCCCTGCAAGGCCTGCGACAGACGGGTGATGGGCTTGTTTTCGAAATTGGAGGGCGCCACCGCGCCGACCGAAGCGGCGATATGCTTGCGCTGCTGCGAAGTCATACCCGTCACCACGACCTGGTCGATACTGGTCAGTTCCTCCTCCATTGCGATCGAAAGGTTGGCCACGCTTTTGTTCACCCGATACTCTTTGCCCGTGTACCCGATAAACGAAAAGGTGAGCACGTCGCCGTGTTTGGCCTTGATCGAGAAGAATCCTTCGGCGTCGGTCGTCGTTCCGCGAACCGTTCCCTGCACGAGCACCGTCACGCCCACCAGCGGCGTGGGAGGGTCTTTCGTATCTACGACGACGCCCCGGATATCCAACAATTCGTCAGCCGGCCGCGCCGCAAAGGCGAGGGGGGGGGGAATCAGTGCCAGGCCGGCCGACAGGCAGGCCAGACAAAACAGTCCGAGCCGAGAGCCGAAGGCTTTTGACCGGTTCGTTACTGGTCTAAGTTCATCCATGATTCATAGTTTTAAGTTTGTTTACATCTATCGGAGATAGGGATCGGCTGGTGTCGGCGGCCGTTTCGGCTCCCTGCTGTCCGTTTCCGCTTCTCGCAGCGGCCGCGCGAACTGTCCGGCGGCACGGAAAAAGGAGGTCTGACGGCTTTTTGTTACATAATTGTACACAAATATAGAATGTTCGGAAACGGCGTCGTTACGCATTTTGATTTATAGATTTCAAAAAATGACTCTCCCGAGACAATCGATAGAATCAGGCGGCAATATCCCATTTTGCACCGCCGCTCCTCCGAAGCCCGACGACCCGAACGGGCCTTGCCCGAAGCCCCCGCCGAGGCGGGGGTTTGGGGGTGGGTCCAATCTGCAAACGCGGCTCCGCCGCGAACGCTCCGACGGCCGGTCGGGTGCATCGGATCGGAAATCCGACGGGGTGCGAAGCCGTATATAGCTACCAAAATAAAGAGAGGCGCGGCTTCTGCGGGCCGCACCCCTCTCTTACCATCATGCCGGATTCCGAAACTCCGGCGCGAATCACTTGGCCGGAACGATCAGGACGTTGTCGAGGAACCAGCGGTTGGTAAGCCCGTTCTCCTTGGCGAAGACCGCACTGAACTCGATGTGCGTCTCAGCCGTCGCGCCTGCGACGTTCACCGTACAGGGTTTCATCTCCCGTTTCTCGCTGATCTGTACCTTCGCCTCCTTCTGGCCGTCGATCGTACCCGGGCCCACGACGATCACCTTGATTTCGGGATTGTCGCTCTTCGCGCTCGACGAAGGATCCTCCCACCAGCAGCAGGCGTCGAAGCTCACGGTGATGTCGGTCGCCCCCGTCAGTTTTTCCAGCGCCGGCGTCTGAATCCAGCCGACGGCCGATCCGGTACCCAGTTTGAGCATCCCCGTAGCGCCGTAGACCGAATTGTTGCCCGTGTGTCCGGCCGCATTGTTGCCGCCTACCCAGCCGTCCAGACCGACCGCCGAGCGGTAGGCCGCGCTGTGGGTCGTCCAGAGGTTGGCCGCCGCCGAGTTGGCATTGCAGTATTTCTCATAGGGCACGAAGATCTGATCGAGCGCCTTGCCTGTCGGATTGTCGTTCACACCGCCTGCAAACGCCGTATAGACGTTGTTGCCGCCGTAAGCCAGATAGCGGAAATCCTGGAAGAGTACGGCGTCGGCCGGCACCTCCGGTTCAGCCTTCGTCGTCACGGGACACAGCTCCGTCCACTTCGAGTCGATCTTGCCCGCATCGTCGGCAACCCCCTCGGACGGGCAGCGCTTCACGCGGAAATAGTAGGTCGTTCCGGGATCGAGCGCCCCGATGATGAAACGGTTGTAAACATACTTCGGATTCTTGTCGTCGTTGCTGTTCACCTCGTAGGTGAACTCGCGCACCACCCCGGCGTCGTCCGCATCGGAATCCAGCAGCTGCCATGCCCACTTTCTGGTGCGTACCGTGCTGTGGTCGTTGTCCCACTCCATGATGATCTCGTGCGAATCGGCACGGAAGACGTAGAGTCCCGTCGGCGCCGCCATGCGGTTGGCCGTTTCGCTCTTCACCTCGTAGGGGCCGAAGCTCTTGTCGCCGAGTTCGACGGCGACCTTGAAGAGCACCTCGCCGAAGGTCGTGGGCGTACCCGTCACGGCCATGCGCGCCACACCGCTGCCCGCGTCGAGCGTCACCTCGCCCGCAGCCACCGACAGGCCGTCCGAGCCCTCGCCCGACAGCGTCGGCGTGACGGTCAGCTTCTCGCCTCCCACCGCACGCGAATAGTTCACGGCGATGTAGGTCTTCTCGACCGGTTCGTCTTTGGCCATGTCGCCTTCCAGCTCCACGCCGTCGATGCGTACCTGGCCGTCTTCCTGCACGACGGTCACCTTACGGTCGAAACCGGCGCCCGTAATGTGCAGTTCGGCGGTGCGCTCGACACCGGTGTTGTGCAGCGCCTTGATCGTCACGCGCTGCGAAACGATGCCCTCGTCGCCGGGGCCGCTCGTCTTGTCGAACGCGAGCCACCCGTCGCCCGTCAGATAGGTGCAGTCCAACGTCCACGGCACCGTCGAGCGAATCAACAGCTGCTGGTCGGACTCCTCGTAGGAAAATTCCAGTTCGTCGAAATTCGTCGCCAGACTACTCGCCGCATCGTCGTCCGAGCAGCCGGCGAATGCCAGCGCCGCCAACAGGACAGCGCACATTCCTCTCAGTTTGAGTAACATTGTCGTAATTTTAGGTATTCATTAACATTCGAACAGTTTTTTCCGATCCCCGTTCTCCTGTCTTTCGTTTCCTCGCATCGTCGCCGTTCCGCACGCACGGAGCCTCCGGCCGGCATCAATACACGGGCGACCTGGCATCCGTGAAGTCGTCGGGCGCCGTGAACTCCGACTGCTCGTAGCGGTTGCCCCAGCGGTCGACGGCCACCACCTTCAATGCGGCCCTGACGTCGTTCGGCTCGGCCACGTACATGTGCTTGCAGGGCGACTTGTAGTTGTCGCCGCGCCCCAGCACGCCCACATGGTACCCCACCGACCACGCGTCGGTGTAGGTCGTCACCAGCGTCATCGCCTTGGTCTCCACGCCGTTCTCGCAGAGCGTAACCCGCCATTCGGGATCGGCGTTCCAGACGTTGGCGATCACCGTCTTCGGCGTATAGGGATAGGTGAAGCCGCTGTGGGTGTCGCCGCCGCGATGCAGACGGATCTGGAACGACTCGTCGTGCAGGCTGGATTTGTAGCGCCAGTCGGTGATCGCCGCTCCCTCCACGTCGTAGACCGCATAGCCGTTGGGCGTGCCGTCGCCGTTGAGCGCCGAGTGCCAGAACACCCCGCAGGGTGCGCCGTGGATATGCTCGTAGAGTCCTCCGTCCGCGTCGGTATTGATGAAATTCTCGTTGTAGTGGGTGTGCGCCGCCATGAGATGCGCCTCGGCGTACTCCGACAGCAGCGCCTTGACGGCCGCCATGTTGCGTGCCGTGCCGCTGCGCAGCGGGATATGGTAGCAGAGGATGACCATCTTCTGCTTCGGCACGAAACTCAGGTCGGCGCGCAGCCAGGCCAGCTGAGCGTCCGTAAAGCCGTTGGTGTACTCCGTGCCCGAGGTGTAGATCACGTCGTCCATGCAGACCACGTGCACATCGCCGCGGTTGAACGAGTAGTCCACCGGCCCCATCGTGTAGCGGAAATAGGAGGCGTCGCGCGGCGTGGCGTCGTCCACCTTGTATTTGTCGTGGTTGCCCGGCAGCGCGAAGACCGGAATGCCCGCCGTCCCCAGCGAACGGCGCACGCCCGCGAGCAGGTCGGGTTTCTCACCCGTGATGTCGCCCAGCGCCACGCCGTAGCAGGGCACCGCCGAAGCCGTCGACGTGCGGCGCACGTCGACCATCGCCTCGCGTTCGAACCGCGTCGCCTCCTCGGCCTTGGCGGGCTGGGGATCGCCGATGCAGATCAGGCGGAAGTTGCGCTCGACGCCCGCGAGGCGTTCGAGCGTGAAATCCTGACGGATCTTCTGCTGCGAGGTATCGAGCCGCACGTAGAAATCGGGATAGCCGTCGTGTCCCGTGCGGATCTTGAACTCCGCGGGCACCGAATAGTAGACATATTCCGCCGCCGCGTTGCGCTTCATCTCGTAGACGCCCCCGGCATCGGTGGCCACGCACTGGAAGCCGTCGCTTACGACCACGCCCTCGACGGGATTCCCCGCCGTGTCGCCCACGAATCCGTAGAGCGTACTCGACGCATCGACCTCGATCTCCCTGGGCGGCTCCGCGGAAGGCGTCCGGGGTTCCTCTTCACCGCCTCCGCAGGCGGTCGTCAGCAACAGCGCGAGCACCAGGGCCGCGCGGCGCATCAAAGCTTCGAATCGGTTCATTAGAAATGTCTTATTTGATCTCGACAAGCGGAATATCCAGCAGGAAGGCCACCTTGCGCAGCGTGTCGCCCACATGCCCCGTACCGATCGCACAGTGGTGCGACGGGCCGGCCAGGCTCCATTCCTCGATGAAGCGGCGCGCCCCGCAGGCGAAGCGGTAGCGGCTGTTGGTATTGCCGATGCGCAGCGTCGGCCCCTCCACCGATTCGCCCTCGGCCATGAGCAGATAGACCCCGTCGCGCCCCTCGCAGACCGACAGCAGCGTCACGGGGCCGTGCTTGACGCTCATCTGGATCGAGAGCCCCTTGCCGGGCTTGCCGTGGTAGAGCGGCAGCGGAACCAGCCCCACCGCCCCTTCGGCGATGGCGAAATGGGCCGGGCCGTCGTGCCCCAGCATCACGATGTCGTCGTCGAAATCCAATGCGTAGAACTCCGAAAAGGAGCCGCCCGCACCCAGCAGCGAGAGGATCTTCATCGCCTGCGCGTTCTTCACCTCGCACTCGCCCGCCACGGGGATTCCCCGTCCGGTGAGCAGCGTATTGCCGGCGATCACGGAGGTGACGATCCGCTCGTAGTCGTTGCCCGGAGCACCCTCGTAATAATAGGCCATCGCCCCCAGCCCGTGCGCTGCCACCAAGCGGTCGAGGGCCACCGACGTGCGCGCCGCACGCTCCAGCTCCGCCTGCTCGCATTCGGGCGACACCTCGAAAGCCGCGCGGAACTCCGCGATCTTGCCCGCGACCTCCGCGTCGGTCACCCGCTCGCGCAAGGCGTGCAGCTCGCACATTTCGAGCAGTTCGACGTGCGTCCCGAAGACGGCCGACTGGCGCGTGAGGTCGGTATATACGTCGAGCATCCCCCCGTAGTAGTGTCCCAGTACGCCGAGCCGGTTCCGACGCATACCGGCACAGACGCCCGCAGCGGCGATCCACTCGCCGATCTGCCGCCAGGCGACCGGATCGTCGAGCCATCCCGTCACGAAGGCGCACCGCCGGTGGCTGCGCGCCAGCACGCTGGCGATTTCGGGCGCCGAGCAGGCCTGGCAGTTCGCCAGCCACATGCCCGTCATCCGGCCGCGGTCGCCCAGGGCGTTGAGCCGCTCGTAATCGATGGCCGGCGTCGGTTGCAGGTTGAGCACCACCACCGGACAGTTGAGCCGCTGCACGACGGGCAGGATCGTCGACGACAGACAGTAGGTGGCCATATAGAGGAACACCAGATCGACCTGCTCGCGGGCGAAGAGCGAAGCCGCTTCGAGCGCGCGGGCAGGGCTGTCCACCATGCCGGCGTCCGCCACCTGCACGCCCGCGTCGCGCTCCATCCGATCGCGGATGCGCGCCTGATAGCCTTTCAATTCATCGAGCAGGCCGTCGAACTGGCCCCAATAGGTATCGAGCCCCGTTCCGAACAGGCCGATTTTTGCATTGGAATTCATAAACCGTATGACTTTTTCGATTTTTGTCTCAATGCAAAAGTAGCACGGATAGAGACCCTTCGATTTCTGTTTTTGATTTAAAGATTATACAAACGGCATCCGTGCGATTTCGATTTTTGACCTAATTGTTATATAAAAACACAGGAGGCGGACAACGGTCCGATAAATTATCTATCTTTACCTCTGAAACCCACTCCGAACCTCTCCGACCGATGGAAACCTCCGCTCACATCAAGTATCTGCTCGCCAACGAGCAGGACAACCGCTGGGGCGTCGTCGTCACGACGACCGGCTATCAGATCATCGAACCGCAAACCTCCTACCCGCCGTCGAACCATCCTGTCCGCTACCTCTTTTCGGTCGAAAAGGGACGGCTGCTCAACGAGTACCAGCTGATCTACATCTCGCGCGGCGACGGACAGTTCGTGTCGGCTTCGCACAAGGAGACCTCCTTCGAGGGTGGCGGCAAGTTCATCCTGCTCTTCCCCGGCGAGTGGCACAGCTACCGCCCCTCGCCCAAGACCGGCTGGCACGAGTACTGGATCGGATTCACCGGCCCCGACATCGACCGCAAGGTCGGCGCGAAGTTCCTCGACCCGCACCGGCCGCTTTTCAACGTCGGTTATCACGAGGATATCATCAATCTCTACAAACTGGCGTTGCGCACGGCGCAGGAGCAGGGCAGCGGCTTCCAGCAGATTCTGGCCGGCATCGTCAACCTGCTGCTGGGATTCGCCTACGCCGAGCACATGCAGACCGCACTCGAAGACATGCAGGTCGCCGCGCAGCTCAATGAGGCGAAGATCATCATGCAGGACAACTTCAACCGCAACCTCTCCTGCCAGGAGGTCGCCGCGCGCATCTGCATGAGCTACTCGCGGTTCCGCCGGCTCTTCCGGCAGTACGTCGGGTTCGCCCCGGCGCAATATCTGCTGGAACTGAAAATCAACAAGAGCAAGGAACTGCTGACCAATTCGGCGCTCACCTGCCAGGAGATCGCCTTCGAGAGCGGATTCGAATACCCCTCGCATTTCAACATCGCCTTCAAGAAGAAGACGGGCATCACCCCCAACCAGTACCGCGACCTGACGCAGGGCCGGTTGCAGGAGATTCCCGATTCGATCCATTTGTAAAGGAGCCGTCCGCATCGTCTGCGACTCTCCGAACCGCACCTGCACGCCCCTTTCCGATGAGCCGAAACCGCGGGAAAACGCCCGCGTCCTTACCCTGCCGGGCTGCCGGCACCTCTCGAAACCGTCGCGGCGACGCTGCGTTCGACGATCCGCTCGCTTCCCGGGAAAAGCGGCGCGGTCTGCTGCCGCGCAAACCCTGCGATTTCCGACGTTCGCGGACATACGCAGCGGATGCACCGGTAGGGGAACGGATCGGCTTCGCGCCGCTGCTTTTTTCGATGGAAAAAAAGACCCCGATCCATCGTGATCGCCCAGCGAGGTGGACGGCGGACTCCCTGCACTCCCGCCCCGCGATCCTCTCCGGCTCTTTCTCCGAAAAGAAAATGCGAACGGAATTTTCCGCGGAAGGGAGAGGCCGCGGAGACCGGCCGAAACGGCGGGCCTCCGCCCGCGAAGCGTCCCGCGGCGGTTCGCGTCTCCGGCGCCTCGCTCCGGCCGGCAGGGACGGAACGGATGCCCCGATTTTCGGTCGCCGAGCCGAAAGCGCCCCCGATCCGCGATATTTTCCGGCCGAAGGCGACAAGTTTGGAATATTTCCCTTAACTTTGCCGGAACGTAACTCAACAGTCAGGTTAGTAAACTATTATTATTTTTACCATTTTAGCAAGACATGGGAATGAATTCGATTCACGTGGTATTTGCCGAGGAGGATCATGCGAAGTTCGCCGACGAAATCTGTCGGCTGATCTACGAATCGGCATTGCAGCGTGGCACCGGCATCGCCAAGCGTTCGCCGGAGTACATTGCCTCCAAGATCAAGGGAGGCAAGGCCGTGGTCGCCCTCGACGGCGACCGGCTGGTCGGATTTAGCTACATCGAGTGCTGGGAGCACGGCGATTATGTAGCGACTTCTGGTCTGATCGTGAGTCCCGACTACCGCCACATGGGTTTGGCGGCGCGGATCAAGGAGAAGACCTTCGAACTAGCCCGACGACGATTCCCGTATGCTAAGATATTCAGTATCACGACATCGCTTCCGGTCATGAAGCTCAATTCGCGGCTGGGGTACGTGCCCGTGACCTTTTCGGAGCTGACCGACGACGAGACCTTCTGGAAGGGGTGCGAAGGGTGCTGCAACTACGACATCCTCCAACGCAACCACCGCCGCATGTGCCTCTGTACGGGGATGCTCTACGACCCGAAGCAGCCGCGTCGGGAGCATTCGCGTCTGGCGCCCTACCGGATGGCGTTCCGGAACTGGCTGAAAAAGGTGTTCAGCCTCAAAAAGAAGTAGAAAATCAAAAAACGGAAATAGCATGAAAAAGGAAAAAGTCGTACTGGCGTTCAGCGGGGGTCTCGATACCTCGTTCTGTGTGAAATACCTCTCCGAGGAGAAGGGCTACGAGGTGCATACCGCCATCGCCAACACGGGCGGCTTCTCGCCCGCCGAACTGAAAGTCATCGAGCAGAAGGCGCTCGCGCTGGGCGCCGCGAGCCACGTCACGCTCGACATCGAGCAGGAGTATTACGAGAAGAGCATCAAATACATGGTCTTCGGCAATATCCTGCGCAACGGCACCTATCCCATTTCGGTCAGCTCGGAGCGTATCTTCCAGGCCATCGCCATCATCGAGTACGCCAAGAAGATCGGCGCCGACTATGTGGCCCACGGTTCGACGGGCGCCGGCAACGACCAGGTGCGTTTCGACCTGACGTTCCAAATCCTGGCCCCCGAAATCGGCATCATCACCCCCACGCGCGACATGACGCTCACGCGCGAGTACGAGATCGACTACCTGAAAAAACACGGCTACGAGGCCGATTTCAAGAAGCTGGAATACTCGATCAACAAGGGGCTGTGGGGCACCTCGATCGGCGGCAAGGAGACGTTGCACTCCGAGGAGACGCTGCCCGAGGAGGCCTACCCCTCGCAGGTGACCGAACACGAGCCGCGCACGCTGCGCATCGCCTTCGAGCGGGGTGAGATCGCCGCCGTCGACGGCAAACCCTACGCCGACAAGGTCGAGGCGATCCGCGCCGTGGAGGCCATCGGCGCGAAGTACGGCATCGGCCGCGACATGCACATCGGCGACACGATCATCGGCATCAAGGGCCGCGTAGGCTTCGAGGCTGCGGCCCCGATGCTCATCATCGCCGCCCACAAGATGCTCGAAAAGCATACGCTCACCAAGTGGCAGATCTACTGGAAGGACCAGGTGGCCACGTGGTACGGCATGTTCCTCCACGAGGCGCAGTACCTCGAACCGGTCATGCGCGACATCGAGGCGATGCTCGACTCCTCGCAGCGCAACGTGACGGGAACCGTCGAACTGATCCTCCGCCCGCGCAACTACACGCTCGTGGGCGTCGATTCGACCTACGATCTGATGAAGACCGACTTCGGCGAGTACGGCGAGGTGAACAAGGCCTGGACGGCCGACGACGTGAAGGGCTTCACGAAGATCTTCGGCAATCCGATCAAGATCTACTACAACGTCCAGAAGCGCAACGGGAAATGATACGTGCCGGAATCATCGGAGGCGCCGGATATACGGCCGGCGAGCTGATCCGCCTGCTGGTGAACCACCCGGCCGTGGAGCTAAGGTTCGTGCACAGCACGTCGAATGCCGGCAACCGCCTCACGCAGGTGCACGGCGGACTGGAGGGCGACACCGAACTGCGCTTCGCCGACACCTGCGACCTCGCGTCGATCGACGTCCTGTTCCTCTGTTCGGCGCACGGCGAGAGCCGCAAATGGCTCGAAGCGAACGACGTTCCCGCCGGCGTGAAGATCATCGACCTCGCACAGGACTTCCGCGACGAGAGCGACGGCTTCGTCTACGGACTTCCGGAGCTGAACCGCGACCGCATCCGCACGGCGGAGCGCGTCGCCAATCCGGGTTGTTTCGCCACGGCGATCCAGCTGGCGCTGCTGCCCCTCGCGGCGGCGGGCCTGCTGACGGGCGAGGTGCACGTGACGGCCGTCACGGGTTCGACGGGCGCGGGCGTCAAACCCTCGGCCACGACCCACTTCAGTTGGCGGACGGACAACATTTCGGTCTACAAAGCCTTCACGCACCAGCACCTGATCGAAATCGGACGCAACCTGCGACGCCTGCAGCCCGGCTTCGGCAAAGCCGTCAATTTCGTGCCGATGCGCGGCGATTTCGCCCGCGGCATCCTCGCCAGCGTCTACACCGACTGCCCGCTCGACGAGACGGCGGCCCGCAGGCTGTACGAGGATTTCTACGCCCCGGCCCTCTTCACGCACGTCGCCGCCGGCAGCGTCGATCTCAAACAGGTCGTCAATACCGACAAGGCCCTGCTGAGCGTGGCCAAATACGACGGCAAACTGCACGTCGTGTCGGTCATCGACAACCTGCTGAAAGGCGCGTCGGGACAGGCCGTGCAGAACATGAACCTTATGTTCGGACTGGACGAGGGCGAAGGACTTCGGCTCAAAGCGTCCGCTTTTTAGAAACAACGAAATCGCTTTCCGGGATTCGCTTTCCGCCGCATGCGGCGGACCAAGCCCCTGCCTGAGGCGGGGGTTTGGGGGGGGGTGGATCAGACTTGCATACACGGCGGCACGCCGTGATTACCGCAATCGGAAGCAAGATGCCAAACAATTTTTGCCATGACACTATTCAACGTATACTCCCTCTACCCCGTCGAGCCGGTGCGCGGCAAAGGCTGCTTCGTCTACAACGCCGCAGGCACCGAGTACCTCGACCTTTACGGCGGACACGCCGTCATCTCGATCGGCCACGCCCAGCCCGACTACGTGAAGGCGATCTCGGAGCAGGCCGCCCGGCTGGGATTCTACTCCAATTCGGTCGAAAACTCGCTTCAGACCGCGCTGGCCGAAAAACTTGGCCGCG
>ERZ824575.380-NODE-380-length-59144-cov-6.256410_pt1 | contig 59144 bp, 48 predicted proteins | sample MGYA00519470_ERZ824575 | MGnify/ENA primary metagenome ERZ824575 (study PRJEB31778, sample SAMEA3449170) | human gut metagenome | biome: human gut; feature: human-associated habitat; material: faeces | place: United Kingdom | collected 2010/2012 ... | reverse complement strand
CCGGATTGCCAAGCAGCTGGAGGAAATGGTCGGCGTTGAAGCGCGCGCAGTAGTTCCGGGGCATGTGCAGCGCGGCGGCTCTCCCAGCGCATACGACCGCATGCTCTCCACCATCTTTGGCGTACATGCCGCACAGCTCATCGCGGCGGAGAACTATGGTCAGGCGGTCGCCATGGCGGGCAACGTTGTTACGCACAATCCGCTTTCCGAGGTTGCGGGCAAGACCAAGTTTGTTCCCGCAGATGCGCAGGCTGTCCGCGCACCCAGAAGCATGGGCATCTCTCTCGGCGATTGATTTTCCTCAAATGAATTGACTTTTCATCCGGTTTCCTCTATAATATTTAGGACTGCTTGATAGAAAAAAAGTCTGCCGGATGAAAGGTCATTTGGTTTTGCAGTTCATCAGGAAAGTCAAAAAAGTGATTGTGAGGAAGGTCGGTCGAAAGATTGACTCGATCTGATCTTATAACGGTTTTACTGGTGTCTATCAGCGTGAGTTTGATTGAGGAATCTAGCTATTGCTGAGAAAACGAGGGGTAAGACCGTACCTTGCATCCATAGCTCAGTAGGATAGAGCGTTCGCCTCCTAAGAAGAAGCTCGCCTACCACCTTTTCGATAAATCGAAAGCGAGACTTCCATCGGAAACATACCCCATTGTCTTTCGCCAAGCTGCTGACACTTGGCGGAGCGGACACGAATCCCCGATGTCAGCGCGAACCATTCCCGTTAACGCGGCAGTCGAAAACCGACTGATGTGTTCATCAAAATGCTCATGAAATCATAATGAGCAGAGAACCGAAAAGCTTTGAAATATCTAGGTTTTTCGGCACATGGTCCCGTACCTCAGTAGGATAGAGGGTCTGCCTCCTAAGCAGAACGTCGCGCGTTCGAATCGCGCCGGGATCACCATTTTTTGGAAATTTCCCCGTTTTGAGAGCAAGATGCTGCAAACCGCATCCTGCTCGAAAGACGGGGGGATTTTCTTTTTTTGCGAACTTTTCTCCTTGGAATCCTGCTAACAGAAAAAAGCCGCGTTAGCAAATTGCAAACATTTTGCGCAAATTTCTAACGCGGCATTTTGAGGGCTCCTGATTCTTTGCAAACATTGGTGAGCGACGGATGCAAGCATTTGTGAGCGACGCGGTTGCTTTTGCTGGTTTTCGGATGCTTTTTTCTGCCCACAACACGCCCGCGAAGGGACTTGTGCACGGGCACGAAGCACATCACCTGATTGTTTCCAGATGAAGCTGGTGGGACTTTTGCTAATGCTTCGAGAAGAGGTGTTAGCTGAAATCATCCGCCCGGTTGGATATTCTAACGTCGTTCGCCTTTGTTTGCAGGTGGCATTTCCCACCCTTTTGCGTAATAGATTTCAATTCCTTTCTGCATTGCATACTCAATCGTGTTTCGTGTGCCGCCTTTCGTTCCATTATATATCGCGATTACCCTCGCAGAATGATCCACCAACCATTCGGTTCGGCGCTGATAGGCACTCCTGCAAGCAGCTTCGCAGATGGTAACTTCATAGTCGGCCTGCTGCCGAAGCGCACGCTACCTTTCCTGCCATTCCGCGTCCCACCTCTTTTCAAAGTCAGGGTGCGACAGAACGCAAATCAGATGGACATCCTGATGAGATGAACGCAGCCTCAGAACAAGCTCCCCGGCCCAGATGTCTACGCCACGGGCCATACCCGTGAGGAATGTGCGAAAGCCTGCCTGATAAGCTGTCCAAATCTCTTTTACCAAAGCGGCCTTTACCAGGATTTCAGAGGAATGCAGCTTTTCCGGACGATGACCCGTAAAGCAACAGCGGTGCATCCGCTTTTCTTTCTCCGACATAGCGCTCCGTCTCCTGATACCGTTATATAAAATGGCTCATTCAGCACAAGCATACTGTATTTTACCGTTATTGGAAACAGTAAAATAAATACAGAAAGGCGGTAGCGCAATGGATATTTTGGAACGCCTGCAAAAGCTGCTGGATGCACGCGGCTGCTCCCGTTCGTCCTTTGACCAATCCGGATCGAGATAGTAAAACCCGCGCAGCACACCGGCTTTAACGCGGGCAAATTCGAATTTCTTTCGGATGATCTCTGTTTTTTTCTTGCCTCGGCGACCATAGCCAAGCGCTTCTTGCACGCGCTGCCACTGGCTTACGGGGATGATGGCGGGAACGATCCCCTCCCAGAACCATTGTGGGAGCACGGAGTTGTTTTTCACGGTCTTATGGGTCAGGTAACTCTTGGAATACGTTTTTTGGTACAGCACATCGCCGCAATACTTTTCGTTGCGTAAAATGTTGCTAATCGTCCCCGGTTGCCAGTGATCCAGCCCCTTGGGGGAGCGCACCCCCTCTTCGGTCAGCCTTTGCGCAATTTCTTTGCACGATTCGCCATCCAGAAAACTGTCATAAATGGATTTGACAATTTCTGCTTCCGCTGGTTCGATCTTGATCTGTCCCGAATAATCACGGTAGTAGCCAATGGTGTTTCGTACTGAAAATTTGTAAAGACCCTCCTGCATCCGATAACGGATTCCCTGCTTGATGGCCTCGCTTTTCTGCTGACTCTCCAGTTCTGCCAACGCAGAGAGGATGGAGATGATCAGCTTGTTCTTGCCATCCGCAGTGGAGATACTTTCGCTCTCGAATGTAACGGCAACAGGCGGGGTTAGCTCGTCCAGCAGTTTTAGCGTAGAGAGAATATCGATGATGTTACGACCAAAGCGACTGATACTTTTTGTCAGGATGAGGTCAATCTTACCGGCTTTGCAGTCCTCAATCATGCGTTGGAATTCCTTACGCTTGTCGATGGACGTGCCAGAAATGCCCTCATCCGCATAAATATCAACCTTATCGTACAGGGGGTTCTGAGAAATTACCTGCTCGAAATGCTGCACTTGCATCTCAAAGCTGTTCATTTGCGCTTCCTCAGCAGTGCTTACTCGGCAATAAGCGGCTACCCGGACGCGCTTGGTGTCTTGCGACGCATAGAGTTTCTTGTTAGGCAAGATGACCTTGACCTTACGCTCGCCGCGCCTGTTTTTTTCGATGGTTTTGTGTATTTGCTTGCGCTCTGCCTCCTTCGTGTTTTCCTTGACGGTCATTCTTCTTGCTTGCTCAATACGAGCAACATCCAGTGTCCTTTTCATCCGTCTCCCTTTCTTGATGCGTAGAAATGATGCGGGAAATCCTGATGATACGATCCTCCTTCCTGCCGAAGCCTTGCCATGTGTTGTGCTTGACACATGCCAGATATTGGCACTCGCCAATGAGTGCTTCTCCCATTGTAAGCTTCGGCGGGTGGGATCGGAAGGGGTCTGAACCGAAAAATGTTCTGCTGGCAATTAGAATTATGTAAAATCTTGCGATTTCTGCCTGATAGGCGTAATGGTAATTAACTTGTGCATTGTTTTTTATTCAAACCTGTGATATGCTTCTCTACAATCAGGCGTGATACTGTTTTTCTTAAGGAAAACTCACTCGCTTGGTTATTGGCAAAATGGGGTAAATTATGCTTGCAGTCTATACTAAAGGTTCACCTAATGATACCTTTGGGGAAAAAGACTCATGGAGAATTTAGACTGTGAGATAGGCGTTCTACGGTGTTGTGTAACGCCCTGCGCATAGCAACAATACACAAAAAAACAGATAGTATTCGACAATAATTTGTTTATTTTGCTTACTCTTTTCTGTATTGCGTTCATCTCATACCTGTGCCAGAATTCTTGGCTAATGGCTTAGAGATGAATATTACCCCATTGGTAAATTGCGTTGCAGATTATGAAATGCACCTATAAACCATTTGACGAAATGCCGATAATTTGCCTTATGAGAAAGTCGGCGCTGAAACTCGTTGTCTGGCCGCTGAAATTCCCTTTGATATTCCCGATTCATGGGAATGGGGACGACTGGGCACAGTCATTGAGCTTCAATCTGGACAGGATATCCTGGATCGTCATTTCGGTCGTGAATGAGCATGAAGCACCTTGAGGTGCAGGAAGACGAAGCTGGTTGTTAGCAGAAAACAGAGCTCACGTCAAGGGCTTCGCAAGCGGCTTCGCCGCCCTTGACGCGCTCTCTGCCTTCTGCTATTGGGCAATCAAGGGCAGGTTCCTCTGCCCTGTTCAGACGGAATTCTCCCAGACTTGTAAACGAATTTGCGCATAACATAATACTTGACGGTACCGCCGAAAATCAACTATAATTAATTTGCAAATACACATCTATCAAAGATATGGAGGGATCATACTGATGAATGCTGCTATGTTTAAAGGAGGCATGTAAATGAAAAAACTGATTGTAATTCTCCTGACCATTTTTATTTGTGGAGTCTTTTCGATTTCCTCCGCAGAAGCTGTCCTTCGTGTACAACCTGGCGACAGCAGCACTGAATGGAGAATCAAAGACTGCAGACGGTACGACTACATCCGGTAGTGAGCAATTCTATCAGCACAGATACTTTTTAGTATCAGGTATATTGTTTTTATTTCTTGTCCTCTATGTTGAACTTGTTACAATAACCGCTTCTATTGCACAAGTGCTTGATTTCCTAGACGATGGTAGATGGTGTAGTTCTTTAGCAAAATATGTGCCGCTCTCTAAAATGATAATCATTGGCGCATTATTGCTAATTGCTATTGTATTTGCAGCATACGCGACTATTCGGAATGATTAGGTGGCGCACAAAACGAGTTATCAAGTTGATAAATCCCATTTTTAAGAAACATGGATATAACAATGATGGAGATAGGCTCACTACAACTATGACCAAACAAGAAAGGATAATGATTTATGAAAAAAGGATCGCCTTTTTCATTACACTGATTCTTCTGGTGTCCCTCTGTAGTACAGTTTACGCTGAAACACGCATGCAGTATTGCGCGAGAGGAGCTTCTGACCATTCTTATGTAGCTCACACATCCGAATGGCAGCTTGTTCAAACTTATCGCGAGAACTGCACACAGCATTCAAACTGCGTCATCACCATAAGGTACTATCGTCTCGCGTGGAGATGTACTGTGTGTGGTTATCGAACGGTTGATACCACGGAAAAAAATGAAACAACCCATATTCCCATGCTTCGCAGTGCAGAGTATCCTCACTAAACAGGAGGGTTCGTATGAAACTTCTTATCATGTGTATGACGTTTCTGATGCTCCTGTGCGGTGCCGCTTAGGCGGAAGCGCCGGACATCGCGTTCGAAACCGATTTTGAGGAAGTATACCGGCAGCTGGTCGATGCCCAATGGCTGGACGCGCAGAGCGAAATTGTCACCACGGTGCTGGATCAGCCGGAGCAGTCGCTGAAACACGCAGCGGACAGCGGCGAGCACTACGCCGAGCTGATTCTGACCGAGGACGGTCTGCCTTTCCAATATGCGTTCTGCGGCGATTGGGAAAAACCCGAATCGCTGCGCCTGTGCATCGAAGCATGCCTTCAGGGCAACACGCAGGGGCTCACCGAGGCACTCGTCAGCGCGTATGAAGCCAGCGAGGACAGCGCACAGCGCGAGAAGAACAAGGAGCCGAGCGGAACCGCCGTGCGCGGCCATGTCCGCCTTGTGCTCGAGAGCGACTGGCTCTATCTGATGAACCTCGACGTGCTTGGCCCACAGAATCCGTAATCACCTCACAGCACAATCGACAGTTTTTCTCCGTCCTCCGCGGCGGAGAAATTTTTTTTCAATCCATGACTGTCAATTAAACTGAGGGTATGAATTTGACCTTCGGAATAATCGTAAGCGTCAAAACTAACGTCGACTTGCAGTGAGTCCGGCGATATGAGACAATTCCCATTAGAAAGTTGCGGAGGCATAGGCGATGATTTAAGAAGTGACTTCGTGTCTTTATATCATCAACCGGGAAAATGTCAGCTGGCTGGACAATGTATCGTCTGTCTATTGAGAGCGGCCTGAGTGAATCCACGATTGCCAATATCTATCGAAGAAACGCCATACCGTCCATAGCGACGTTAGAATATATCTGCAAAGGCTTTGGCATCACATTGTCCCAATTTTTCGCGGACGGTGAAATGGTCGAACTGTCTCCGGAATTGAAGAAACTCTTTGACAATTGGCGTACCCTCACCCCGGAGCAGAAAAAAGCAACCCTTACGATGATGGAAGCATTCAATCATGATAAATCGTAGCGTGAATTGCTCAGCAATTGGAATCTCATCAATGGTCACGACAAAGCCATGGTTCTCGAACTCATGAAAACGCTGAACAGCAAAAAGTAACAGCCAGCTGAGTGGAATTCCTCGCTGGCTGTTATTTCTTTAATTATAGGGTTTTTACTGATGTCAAGATTATATCCGTCAATCCAGAATCAACCCATCGTTTTTGACAGCATCTTCAACATGTTCACCATCTCCGGATTGCTGAGAATCTTCATCAACTGCTGAATATCCATTCCCGCGGCTTGTGCCTGGTCAGCCACCTGTGTATCAGCGCCCTGCTCGCTTTCAACGCTCTCAGCGCCCTGTCCGCCGTAGAACGCTTTTTCAACCAGCTGTGCATTGGCCCTGCGGTTTTCATCGAGGATGTGGGAATACTGGTCTGTGACCATCTGCGCCTGCGCATGCCCCGAATCTCCCTGCACCGCCTTGATGTCGCCGCCGTTGAGTTTCAGCTTGTAGGTGATGCTGGAGTGCCGCAGGCTGTGGAACACAACAGGCGGCAGGTCGTTGTCTTGAATCAAATCCTTCATGGCCTTCCGAATCCTTGACGCCTCCGTAGGCAGTCCGTAGGGCGTGGCGATCACCAGCTGATAATTGGTGTACTCGCTTCCCAGCGCTTCTATGGTCGCGTCCTGCTCCATCTTCCAGGCCACCAGCATCTCAGCCACCGTCTTGGGGAGAAATACCTTGCGCGTACTGGTCAGTGTTTTGGGCTTCTTCAGCACCAGCACGGTCTTGTTCTTCGCGCCCTGTTCGGGAAATGTGACGAGGATATCCTTGGATTCCAGCGTACTCATCACGCTCTTGCTCACACGCTGCAATTCCTTGTTGACATAGATGTAGGCTTTCCCCGCCATGATGCTTTCTTCGGAAATGTCCACGCAATCCCACGTCAGCGCCAGCAGCTCCCCGATGCGCAGGGAGCACGCAAATGCGACGTTCATACAGAGCTTTAGCCGGTCATCCTTGCAGCAGTCAATGGCCTTGAAAAGCGTTTGTGCGTCCCAGATGTCGCGCTTCCTGCTTTCCTCCTTGGGAATGGTCGCGTAGCGGGCGGGATTCTTCTCGATCAAATCCCATTTTTCTGCCTGGTTGAAAGCGCTTCTGAGCAGATTGTGAACCTTACGGATGGTAGCCGGCGTCACCAAAGACGATGATTTTTTGTTTTTCCTGTTCGTCATTTTAGGAACGGCCGGTGTTTTGAGAAGCGTCTGGTAATACTTCTCCAGCGTTCTCGCCGTGATCTCCTTGAGCTTTACGCTTCCAAGCAGCGGCTCGATATAATGCCGGATCAGGGACATATTGCTGGTATACGCGGAGATCGACCACTTCGCCTTGCCATACAGCGAGACATATTCCGTCAGAAGCTCGGATACCGTTGTGCAGTTTGGGATGGTGAAGGCGCCCAGTTGCTGGTTATACTCAATCTCTGTCTTTCTCGCCTTCGCCTCGGGCAGCGTCTTGAAGGTTTGCCATTTTTGCTTTCGGTTGCCCTGCTCGTCCACGTAGGAGTAGACCACGCAATATCTGTTGTTCCTTGAGATGATCGAAGCCATCGCGATTCCTCCTTATGCCTGGCCAATGGGTTCTATCTTACCGCAAGGAGCGGAGATCATCGTAGCGGATGAACCAGCTCTTGCCAATTTTCTTTCCCTGGATTTCCTGATAGGTGAGCATGCGGTATAGGTCTCGCTCACTCATATCCAGCAGGCTCGCCGCTTCATGAAGCGAGTAGTACTCTTTTCTCTGTTCCTCTGCCTTTTCAGTCAGTGCCTCCTGTCCGGGCGGCAGGGAGGCCGTCGGGGGAACCGAAACCTTTGTATACTGGGTTTGATTCCCGTACCATTGTTCAAAGCTCTCCCTGGTGACGCGCGGCCTGTTGGCGACGCGGATCGTCATAAGCTGGTCTTTGATTCTGTAGTGGAGCTTCCATGCTTCTCTCCGGTCGAGACCGAGCAGCCTGCCCATCTCGGGAACCGTCATGGACTTTTCTTCAAGGGGACGGTCGCGCTCACGATCCTTAGCGTTGCGATAGTGATCCTGATGCCTGTACCACTGATCAAAGGCTTTGCGGGGAACCCGCAGCCGGTAGTGAACCGTCACGGTTTCCAGCCCCGTTTGCTGCAAGAGATCATAAACGCTGCTCGTGGTAATCCCAAGCATATCAGCGATATCCTTGATCCCATAGGATTCCGTTTTCAGCCGTGCGCCGGGTTCCTCTCCGGTCACCTTGCGATAATGCGTCTGACCTGCATACCATTCTTCAAAGCTCGCCTTGACAACGCGTGTGCGACCGGCGATTGTTACCGTGTCAAAATAGCGCTTGTTGATCAGCCAATAGCTCTCTGTCTTCTTGATTCCGAGATGCTCGCGCATTTCCCGGACGGACATGGTCGTGGCTTCCTTTGTGCCCGCCATTGTTCAGCCTCCTTTCCTGCTTGCTAAAAAAGATGATAGCACATCGCTCGCCAAAGTTTGAGGCTGTCGCCGGGGCCTCCCTCCCGGTTCCGGCAGCCGTTACTGCCGGAGCATCCAGGCATTGAAGCTGTCCTTGGGGATGCGGTAGCCAATGCTGCTGATCCGAATCGCGGGAAACGCTTTCTTTCGGATCAGAGAATAGACCGCTTTCCTGCCCACCCCAAGGATCTGCGTCAGCTCGTCAACGGTATAGCAGCGCCTCTCCGGGTTGGGATGCGCATCGTTCTTCATTTGCATATTCTGAATTTGGCTGTTCATCAGCTGCATCTTCGTTCTCCTTTCGTTTCCCAGAATTTCTGCTCTCACTATTTACTTGTAAAAAAAGAACGCTTTTGGAAACCATTTTTCAAAAATTGAGAAAGAAAAAATTCCAGACAACCGTCTGGAACCTGAAAACGCAGCAATTACAGGGAATCCGCAATTGGAAGGGTTCTTGAAATGGCGTCAGCAATTCGTCTCGTCCTTGGGGGCGGTAAGCTCCGCCTCACGCTCATTTGCATTCTTCTTCGCTTTCAATCTATTGATCAAGCGTGTTTTGATGCTGATGTAATGCTGGTATACCTCTCCATAGGGAATCCAAATGCCGGCTCGCTCAATCGAAGCATAAACATTGTCCACCACATCCTCCGACTGCCGTCCGACGGGATAGCACTGATGCAGGCTGTAATACGCCTCCGTCTCTTCCTTTAGCCATTGATTGATTTGCTCCTTCTGTTTCTGCTTCAAAGCGCTGAACTGTTTATTGGTCTGCCGAAGCTGACCATCAACCCATACATGATTCTTCATGTGTCCTGTCACCATCCATCTGAAGTTCGCCTCAAGCGCTGAGCGCTGCATGAAGACGCGCTGCATACTGTTCTTTCGCCCGATCAGGCCCAACCACCTTCATCTTCCCGCCAAACGCAAACACCCACGCCCAGAACGCGCTGCTGGCGTTGACGTGAACCTTTGCGAGAAAATGGTGGGTTCCGGCTCGTTCAAAAGAAAACCCGTCCCCGAACCGATCCATCATGCTGCCCATGAGCGTATCATCACAAAGCAGGGCCACATCCATTTCCGACCCATCCCCACACATCGTTGTCAGCGTCTGACAGTAGTATTCCGGATTAAAATCTCTTGGTCTTGGAACAGCCGCTTCGTCCGTCAACTGGGGAATATCCATCTGGTCAACGCGGAAGGAGCAGATGGCCGAACAGTTGTCTGTCCAGCCAATGACATAATACCGGTCACTCTGCCACAGGGTTAAATAGGGCGAAACGGAGTGCAACACTCCGCCATGCTTCATGACGCATTCCCGGTTGCCAGTAAGCGTCAGGGTATGAAACCTGACCTTCTTCCCTTCATTGATAGCCTGATTAATGGCATCAATCGTCAGAAAGATGTGCTGGTTGCCTATCCGGGCCTTCTTGCGCAGATAAACCGTGGAACAGAGCTTTTCCGCATCATGCTGACCCGAGAGCAGTGCGATCTTTTTCGCCAGACTCTCCGATTTCTGAGGAGGAATGACGACCGACGAGCAGACGGCATCCATGAGCATGCGCAGCTCTGCCGTGTCCAACTGCCTGCTGCCATAGCTGTATGTGTTTTTGTTGCCCTCTTTGGAGCAGATGATGTCAAAGCCATACCGGCAGAGGATGTCAATATCGTTGCTGATCGTGTGCCGGTTCCCGCCGTGCCCGCTTGCTTTGCAAACATCCATCAGTTGGGTTAATGACACTTTATGATCATCATCTGTATTGCGTATCAGGTACTGAAGAATAAACAGGGGACGGTCATTCGTCCTGTTCCTGTTCTCCGACATGCTCTCACCTCAATTCATCATCATGAAAGCAATCATCAGCGGATTGTCAGGATTGCTTTCCGCATCTCACTTTCTCTTGCAGTGCGTCTTAAAAGCCGCGACTTCATTATCGCTGGCAAAACCATCGGCGTCCATGACGCCAATCACGCGCCCTATCGCCCGGATCATGCCGTAATCCTCTCTGCGCATGGTGGCGTAGGCGGGGTTCAGCGAATGCAAGCCTTCCTTTCGATACTCCTTCATATACAGCGAATTGTCAGCCTGAAACACGCCGACGTCGCCATACCTCATGAGGCCATCGTCCTTCTTGACTAGCACGCAGCAGCCATTCGGATAATCGGGTTCCATGCTGTCCCCATTCACCCTGAAAATGTAATCAGCCCTGCGCACCATCGGAGAGGTATGAACATAGCAAGGCTTACAGCACGCCGAAAAGTCATCATAGCTTGTGCCGGCGGCCACCTGATCATCAGCAAAGAGTAGCTCATCCAATTCAGGCGCGTCCATAGCGTTCATGTCTTCCTCCGCCATGAGCAGCTGCTCGGACATATTCAGCACGGCCTTTTGATGCGGCCTGCTCATCTGCCTGTAATTGAAAACCAGCTTGCGCTCGTCCGCATCCGCATATACGCAGCGCTGTGAATCCGAAAAGTATTCCTCGATGGAGATGCCCAGCGTTCTGCAAATGGTGGGGATATTGGACACATCCGGCCTTGTCCTGCCGCTCTCCCAATTGGCCACGGCAGACTTGCACAATCCGAGCGCATTGGCCAGATCCGCCTGCGTCAGATGCGCAATCGTCCGAAGCTCCTTCAGCCGGTGCGCATAGAACAGCTTGTTCTCGCAAACGCCATTTGTGGACGATGGAATTTCGACGATGCGGGATTCACCGTTTCTGCCGGGTTCAAATTTTCTCCGCGCCATTTCTTTACCCTCCAAATAAACATTAACTATGAATATAGTACGCTTTCCGGATTCTCTTGTCAATAGCATATATTTAGCTGTACGAAAAATCGACCAGGAAGTTTCCAAAGGATTGATTGTTCATTTTCTGTGCATTATAATCTATCCGGCAGATGCAAAAGCCGGAAAAGCAGAGCGATTGCCTTCACCCTGCTATGAATTGATCCGAAGTAAAAAGCACCGTTGAGGAGGATAAAGGAATGAGCAATCCAATCAAGAGTGCCGAAATGGCCCCCGTCCTTCAAAGCATGCAGGATTATATCTGCAACCACTTTACGGACGAACTGATGGATGAGGTAAGCTCCGCGGTCAGCCTGGGACTCGTGGAAGATCTGGATATCGATGCGGAAGGCGGAAAACCTGTGGTGCAACGCAATGAAAGCAAGATCATCCGCACGGAATTTTGGCGTTTAGACTGTACAAAGCTGCTGGCCGACATCAAAATGCGTGTGAAAATCGGCGTATCGCGTGATCATGGCATTCCGCACTATGTTGTCCGTTACGTCAATTTCTCCGCACAATTCACACTGGACGGCGGCATTACCCTGCACCAGGGAATCCGGGAACTGACCACCTGCTGTCTGCCAGAGCGCAAGCTGCCCAAGCTATCCAAATATCTGGTGCCGGTGCTCTCCTACGATGAGATGGAGATCATGGTATTGCAGCTTCTGCGCAAATACAGGGGCGAACAAGCCGTATTGACGTTTCAGGAAAACGGCGCGACCGCGCTTGCTCAGGCCATGGGGCTGGAGATCAGGCGCGTTTCTCTGTACCGAAATCATCATACCGCTGCAATTCTCTATCTCAGGGAGGGACATGTGCGCGTCGTTGCGTCAGGCGCGTCGGGAAGCGCGACAGACGACGAGCCGTTTCAAGATATGACGATTCCCGCAAAAACCATTGTCCTCAACGAAAACCGGCTCCGTCAGGGCGACATTGAGCGCGAGATTTATCACGAATGCGGTCACTACGAGTGGCATTCCATGTTCTTTGAACTCCAGGCTTTGCACGCCGCAGATCTTCGCCTGTTGGAATACGCCGAAGCGGACAAAGCATCCAAGCCAGCGGAGAAGGACATCAAATGGGTGGAGCGACAGGCGAGCTTCGTGGGAATCGCAGCCATGTTTCCCCGGCCCATTATCACACCTCTGGTCAACCGGTATTGGGGCGAAGTGGCCAATTTGCAGGATAATCTCGGCCACAAGATTTCTTCCGTGATTTACCGTATCGCCTCTGAAAAACAGAAACCAAAGTCACTCATCAAAACAAGGCTGATTACCATGGGGTCTGTTGGAGCCAAGGGGGCTTTCAACTTTGTCGATGGCAAATACATTCAGCCATTTGCCTTTCATCCGGATAACCTTGGCCCTAACGATACATTTGTGATCAGCCGAAGCCAGTTTACGGAAATGTATGAGCAGGATTCCGATTTCCGTGATCTAATCGATACGCATCAATATATCTACGCCGATGGTCATGTGTGCTGTAATCTGCCATCGTTCGTGCGAAAGGCCGACAAGGGGGCCGCGCTGACGGCTTGGGCGCTGGCCCATGTTGACGAATGCTGCCTGAGATTCCGCAAATCATACCATGTCTCGCCGCAGAGCGGCTATCAGGTGGGCGAATTGCATTCCGATTCGGATTACAATGAAGTTTATCTGACGATCCACACCATGGAAATTACGGGGATGACCATGGAAATCCTTATGGAAAAGAACATGGAATACCTTGACGAACTGCCCAAACGCCCGTCCAGGGCCTTAGCCAAGCTCATCGCTGATCGCGTGGGAACGCAAAAGGAGCTTGCGCTCAATTCCGGTTTGAGTCCGGCGACGATCAGCCGCATGTGCAAGGATGACGATTTCAGATATACAATTCAAGAAGTGACCCGGATAATCGTCGGACTTCAGCTCCCACCGCCACTTTCTGCCTTGTTCATGGACACAATCGGCTTTACCCGCACGGTGATGGTCAAGTATTACCGGTATCAGTGCATCATCGACTGCATGTTCATGGATGACATCTACCAAATCGTCGAGACCCACCATGCCCTGTTCGATCAGTAACCACTTAGAGCCGCTTGCTATGGCGGTTCTTTTTTTGTTTCTCAAAAAATTTCATTTTTTGATTTCAGAAGCTGAAATTCGGCCAGTCAGAAAAGCTCGAAAATACAGTGCTTTTGAAAAACGCATTCCAAGGGACCTCAAGAAAACCCATGTATGACAAGCCTTTTCCGATTTCAGAAACTGAATTCGGTTTTCGGAACAAATCTGTTACTGTATGTCTGCGGCCAGGAAATCCGGTCGCAGGGATGCAGAGTGATGGTTTCTGATCAAAACCGCTTCCGCACGAAGCGCCCTCAACTGAGCACGACGCAGCCGGCATCGGAAGTGCAGCTGCAGCCGAATGGAGATTGTCCCTTCATACGGCTGTTTAGCTTTGTGCTGGCAGCGTGGACAAGCCCTCTATTCGGCGCAATCAAAAGGAGGGCTTTCCTGATGGAACTTGGAGACCACTGCGGCTTTGATGACCTGTATGTGAACGACGAGCGTATTCCCGTTTCGCGGGAGGTGTTTCAGGCAGTCTGCAAGGAGAATAACCATATCCGCTATCTGGCGCGCTGCGAAAAGCGCTGTATGCAGGCTCGGTATTTTATGTGTCCTGGCGATTGCCTTCTGTGCCCCTGGCATCGGAGAGGGATTTTCGAGAATCCCGACGGTATTGACAATACGCCATTTCTCCTGGATCAGCGAGATGTGGAAGAGGAAATGATCCTCAGAGAAACAGCGAGCGCCGTATACAGCTTCGCTGACCGGCTTGTGAAGGATGGCTCCGCGATTTTGAAAATGCGCTTTGTCTGCGGCTGCTCATGTAGAGAAATTGCCCGGGAAATGGGCGTTTCGCATAGCTGTATCTGCAAGCGGCTGCACAGGATGCTCACCCATTTTCGCGCCCACGCGCAGCTTTTTGTCTGACCGTTCTCCGATGGATTTCCATTGGCCTTTCAAGCTCAATCCACCGCCGGAGAGGTTCCCTTTGAAACGCGCGATTGCAGCGCTATCGACAGCAACGTTGAAATGGAGGATCAAGCATATGCCCGCAATGATGAGAAACATGAGACGGATGAAGCAGCAGATGACCGGAATGAAGTGTTCCGCGGAAATGGACAGGCTGATGATGAAGGTTTCGGCGCAGAAATATGCCGCTGTGATGAGCTTCAAAACGAGGCAGTCGGCCAGAAAGAGGACAGTCTGCTAAGCCGCTTCCCATCGGGCTTCATTACGTCCTGAGAGCCTGGATAGAAATTCGATTGCAAGATGATTACGGATGGCGCGCTGGCAGCCGGCTTCCTGCCGCTGCCGGACGCCCTCCTTGCGCAAAAGGAGAATCCATATGCCGCTGGAAAGCGAACGATTTATCAAGTCCTATTCGAGCCTGATCGAAAGCCCCATCTGGCCGGACGACGGACTCTTTAAGCTGTATCACTACTGTCTGTACAAGGCCAGCCGCAATGTCTATCTGTGGCGCGGCATCCAGATCCAGCCCGGCGAGTTTCCCATGTCGTACCGCCACGCTGCCGCAGAGCTTTGCTGGTCAAGGGATAAGCTCATCCGGAAGTTTGCCAGCTTGGAAGAAGCCGGTTGTGTCTGCATGCGCAAAAGCCGCGTCGGGACATTGGTGCGGGTTGTCGGCTGGTCTGAAATTCAGCACACAGGCGGTTCAAAAGTCAGTCCACCCTGGCCTGAAAATCAAACCATGAGCGGTACGGAAATCAAGCCATCGTGGTACGCAAACCAGACCACGAGCGGCCTGGAAATCAGGCCATCGCGGCAAGAAAAGCAGACCATCGGCGGTACGAAAATCAGACCCAACCAAGAAGAGTATAGAAAAAGAAATCTATCTCCTCTTCTTCATTCTGAGCCGGAAGGCTTCAATCTGCTTTGGCTTGCCTATCCCGAAGAGAGGCGAAACCAACGCGCGGAAGCCGCGCAGCTGTATCAAATGGCCATCGATCAAGGCGCTACGCCCCAGGCCCTGATGGACGCGCTGAACGCCGCAAAGCAATCGGATGCGTGGTGCATGGACAATGGGCGCTACATCCCCGGTATCGTCAAATGGCTGCAAAAGGAGACCTGGCGCTCCTTCGGTAAACCGGAAGAAAGCACGGAGGCTGTGAAATGGATATCGCGCTGAAATGGCTGACTCTGCTGCACAATCCGGAGGACATCGTTGAGATTCGCAGCATTGATCCCAAGCCTGTCATCAGCGGCTATTTCAAAGCGGACAGCGCAGCCATTGCGAAAGAGATTGCGAGATTTCCCAACCGAACCTTTTATCAGACCCTGCAGATGGTGCAGCCCGCCTGTTACGCCCGCGGACAACACGAGCATCTGATGGAGCGTCCGAGAGAAACCACCAGCGACAACGACATTGCCGGATATCAGTGGATTCTCGTGGATACCGATCCTGTCAGACCAAGCGGCGTCAGCGCCTCCCAGCCGGAAAAGGAAGCGGCGCGCAAAGTGTCTGCCACAGTGATGAAAAAGCTGATGGCGATGGGCTTCAAGGAGCCGATTGTCGCAGACAGCGGGAATGGGTATCATCTCCTGTTCAAGATTCACGCGAGTACCGACGACAGGCAGATCATCGCGGATTTTCTCAGCGTTCTGGATATGTGGTTCAGCACGAACGAGGCGAAAATTGATACCTCCGTTTTCAATCCGGCGCGCATCACCAAGCTGTACGGCACCATGACACACAAGGGAGCTAACACGCAGGAGCGTCCGCACCGTGCCAGCCGAATCATCCGTATGCCTGAGCATGTCGAGGAAACGTCCATGACGCTTGTCCGCAATGTAGCCGATGTACGTCGCCACATGGTTGCTCCCGCGGAGAATCCTCGGCAGCGAAATGGCGCGGCATTCAATCTGGAGCAATTCCTGTCAGAGCATTCCGTACAGGTTATCAAGAAGATCGCCGTCAGCATGGGCACAAAATATCTGCTCTCCGAATGCCCTTTTGACAGCTCCCATCGCAACGGCGACGCGGCGGTCTTCGCATACAGCAATGGCAGTTTTGGCTTTCACTGCTTTCACAACAGCTGCTCCGGCTACCACTGGCATGAATTCCGCGAAAAGCTCGACCCCAGCGCTTACGCAAACAGCCCCTTTACCGTTCATCAGGCGGCCAACATCCTCGTTCCTCCCCGTTCTCTCCCGAACGGAAAGGCTGCGGCTCCGGCTTCCGGTGTTCAAACAGGCCGTCCGCGAATGCTGGATTTTGCGTCCATCCCCAACTATGACCGCAGCAAGATTGTTGTAATCCGCTCCCGCTTTGGCAAGCTGGATGCCAAGATCGGTGGCTTTAACGCGGGCGAAATGTCTATCTGGAGCGGCGGCAATGCCTCCGGTAAATCCACACTCGTCAGTCAGCTGGGGTTGGCGGCGATCACCGAGGGATTCAAGGTTGCCATGTTTTCAGGCGAAATGCTCGCATCCCGTGTTCGGGAATGGGTGCTGCTCCAGGCCGCTGGCCCTGAGTATGTCGAGGCGGACAAGCTGAATGTCAATCACTACTGTCTGAAGCCCGGTATCGAGCAAAAGCTGGACGCCATGCTGACCGGCAAATTGTCCATCTACGACAACGATTTCGGCACGAATTGGGAGGATGTTTTGAACACCATCTACGATTGGGTGAAGGAGAATAACGCCTCAGTGGCTATCATCGACAACCTGATGGCCCTCGATCTTCCCACCGGCACGATGGACAAGTACGACATGCAGACGCGCATCGTCAAGCGTTTCTCAGCGATGGCCAAGGAGCTGAAAATTCACGTTCACTTTATCTGCCATCCTCGCAAGACAGAAGCCTTCCCGCGTAAAGGGGACATCAGCGGCACCGCCGATATCACCAACGTAGCGGACAATGTCTTCATGGTTCACAGGGTCAACGCCGACTTTATGAGCCGCTACAAGATGGTTTATCCAAAGCTGGAGATCCCGGCAGATGTCGGCAATGTGATCGAGATCATGAAGAACCGGGATTTAGGCGTGGTGGATGAAATGGTGATGCTCTATTTTGATAAGCGCAGCAGAACCATGTCTGATATCAAAGGCTTGCCGCCCCAGCACGCCTGGAGTGAGAAGATCGAGCAGATCAGCATGAACGGCTTCACGGTTGTAGACAACGCAGAGCTGCCCGACGAATGGAGATGAGAGATGTGCCCGATCAAGTCACAAGCCAGGAACGCAGAATCTTCCGAGAGGCATACAACTACTTCTCTGCCCATTGTGACCCGCCTGCGAATCAGGACGAAGGAGCCGTGGCGTGGTGGATGGCTGCGGTAACGGATATTGCTCCCCTGGCGCAAAAATGGAAGGACTACCCACTGATGCAGAACCTTCTGCTTGCAATTTACGACTACATGGACTTCAAGGCCAAAGAAAAGACAAAGGAGCTGAACGAATTTGTATAGGAACAGTGAATATTATCCCGACCCTACCGCGGGCGTTGCTCTGGCGCACATTGCCTATGAGGAGCGGCTTGCCCGAAAGAAAAACAGGCAGGCGAACGGGCGAAAAGCATCCGCAAAGGCGCATGCCCGCTCTCATATCCTCGTTCCCAAGCATCGCAGGAAGCAGGGGGGTGATTGAGTATGACAAATGTTTTGCCGGAGCAGGACATCCGCGATGAAGCTGATCCCTGGCGGGTTTTGGCGAATGCCGTCGTCATGCAGGCCGTTAAGGACTATCGGGACAGCCGCGCCATGCTCCGAAAGCTGAAAAGGGAAATGACCGTCGGGGAAGCACTGAGCAAAGATGCAGCGGCCTTGATGAAGAAGCGAATCCTTGATAATCAGGCCATGCTGAGCGAGGCACGGAGCTTTATCCTTTCAGATAACTTCTCCTTATATTCCGGGCTGGACGGTATCGCCCTGCTGCAAAGATTGGAGTGTGAAAAACGATGAGAAGAGGCGTTGTATTCATGACGCGCGCTGCGGAGCTTGAGCGGAAAATCAACACAGCTATGCGTAAGCAAGAACTGTGCAAGAGCATGGCGCAGCGTATTACTCCCTCGCTGAGCAGCGACCGCGTTTCCCACACGAGGAACATCACGGCCAGCGAAGACGCAATCATCCGACTCATGGAGGCAGAGAATGAAATCGAGCGCTTAACCTCTCAATATGAAGAGATTGTCTGCGAAATCTCCGCCGTACTCTCCTCGATGGAGAATCCTCTTGATGAGAAGCTGCTTGCCGACCACTATTTGAAGCATGTGTCTTTCGAGACTATGGCTGCCAAAGAAAATGTTACGAGGGATTGCGTGTATAAGCGGCACAGCCGTGCGCTGGATGAGCTTGAAACGCTGCTGGTTCCCTGAAAAGTTTCCGCCGTTGTCCACAGATGTCCAATAAGTTATACACAATGTCCACAAAAGCTGTGGTAATATAGTAGCGTCGAAATGAAGGCATGAGGGCGTCGGCGGAGCAATCCGTCGGCGCTCTTTTTATGCAGCAAGGAGGTAGATCATGAATAGCGCATCCATCATCGGGATCGTCAATCAGAAAGGCGGTACCGGTAAGACAACAACTTGCGTCAACCTCGGCATTGATCTGGTTCACGAAGGGAAAAGGGTTCTCATAGCAGACTGCGACCCCCAGGGCAGCCTGACCATCAGCCTGGGGTATCCTCAGCCGGATTCCCTCCCTGTCACGCTGGCCGATCTCATGGGCAATGTGCTCAGCGACATCCCCATTCATCCCGGCGACGGTGTTCTGCACCATGAGGAGGGCGTGGACATTCTGCCAGCCAACATTGCCCTGGCCGGTATGGAGGTTTCCCTGGTCAATGCCATGAGCCGTGAGACCACACTCAAACAGGTGCTGGCAAACTACAGCAAGGATTACGATCATATTCTGCTGGATTGCAGCCCTTCTCTGGGGATGCTGACCATCAATGCGCTGACCGCCGCAGACCGCATTGTCATCCCCGTCCAGGCCCAGTACCTCTCCGCCAAAGGCGTCGAACAGCTTTTGGGCACCGTCGCCCGTGTCAAGCGCAATATCAATCACAAGCTGAAAATCGACGGCGTACTGCTCACGATGGTGGACAGCAGAACGAACAACAGCAAAGAGATTGCGTCGCTCCTGCGCAGCACCTATGGGCCGAAGATCAAGGTATTTGACACGGAAATTCCCCGTTCCGTGCGCGCGGCAGAGATCAGTGCCGAGGGCAAGAGCATCTTTGAACATGATCCCGGCGGCAAGGTTGCGGCTGCTTACCACGCGCTGACAAAGGAGGTGCTGCATCTTGAAGAACAGCGGCAGAAACATAAGTCTGACCTCCTACGATGATCTCTTTTCCACCGAGGAAACCAGACGTGGTGAATCTCATGAGCAGATTCAGCGAATCCCGCTCAGCGAGTTGCATCCGTTCAAAGATCACCCCTTCCGCGTTGTGGACGACGACCGCATGATGGAGACTGTGGAGAGTGTCAAGGAATACGGCGTATTGGTTCCCGCGATTGCGCGTCCGTTGGAGGATGGCGGCTATGAAATCATCGCCGGACACCGGCGAAAACGTGCCTGTGAGCTTGCGGGTATGGATGAAATGCCGGTTATCGTCAGAAATCTTGATGATGATGAATCCGTCATCATCATGGTGGATAGCAATCTCCAGCGAGAAAATATTCTGCCGAGCGAACGCGCGAAAGCCTATCAAATGAAATTGGAGGCACTTAAACGCCAATCAGAGCGAGGTAGGCCACCTAAAGATAATTCTCGCCAACTTGGCGAGAATTCTGTCACTAAGGTTGCTGCTGATGTGGGAGAAAGCGAACGTCAAGTTCAGCGCTTTATCCGCCTTAATAACCTTGAGCTGCCCCTGCGCGATAAGGTGGATAGCGGCGAGCTGGCCTTCACCCCTGCCGTCGAGCTGTCCTATCTGAAACCGGAAGAGCAGCAATGGCTGCAAACCGCCCTGGAGGTCACGCAGCAAACGCCGTCCCTGTCCCAGGCGCAGCGAATCAAAAAGGAGAGCAAGGAAGGGACGCTTTCGGAGCAAGGCATGATAAAAATCATGTCAGAGGAAAAGAAGCCCCTGTACGACTCCGTAACGCTGAGCCACGATACGCTGAAAAAGTATTTTCCCAAGTCCTACACAGCCAAACAGATGGAAAAAGTCATCATCAAGCTGCTGGACAACTGGCTGAGGAATCGCCAGCGGGTACAGGAACGATAAGCGCACACCGATGCGGATGTGTGCTTTTTGATTGGAGTGATCATGTGCAGAAAAGAATGAAATTCCTGCCCTCCGTCGCACTTGCGGCCATGTTCGTCTGCGGCGTGGCCGCGCTGGGGATGCCGCTTGTTTCGGAGCTGGTTTCTTACAGAGCCGATGCAGGCGAATATGCGGTAATGGCCGAACAGCTTCGACCTTCTGCCCCAACACTAATGCCAGTCGTTCCGTTGCCCACGCCGACAGACGGAGTGGCGCAGTCTGCAATAAGCATCCCGCCCCAGGACGTTCTTGCAACATCTGATCCAAATGAACCTACGGCTTCGCCAGAGCCATTCTGCGAACCGACGGAATTGCCTCCGGCGCAAACCCAACCGTCCCCTTCATCGGAAGAAACCCCTCTGCTCCGTTCCGGCATTGATCTGGATGCCTGTCTGGCGCAGAACAGGGATTTTGCCGCCTGGCTTACGATTCCCGGAACCATGATTGATTACCCTGTTGTCCGTTCTGACGATACGGCGTACTATCTGCACCACCTGTTCACGGGCAAGAAAAGCAAGCTGGGCTGCCTGTTCTCGCTGAAAAGCTCGGTCTACCGGATGCCCAGCCAAAACATTGCCATCTATGGCCATCACCTGAGCCATAGCAACGCCATGTTCAGCAGCCTCATCGAGTACAAGAAGGAAAGCTATTACACTGAGCACAGCACCATCCATCTGGACGGCGATTTTGGCAGACGCACCTACCGAATCTTTGCCATTCTGAACATGAAGGTCAGCGATTGGGACCCGGCAACCGCTTCCTTTCCCAGCAGCAAATCGTTCCTTCAATTCGTGAGCTGTGCTCAAAACAAAGCTCTGTACGAGACGGGGATTGACGTCCATGAGGATGACCACATTCTGACGCTGATTACCTGCGATCGCAGCTATGGCGGCGTCAGCGGGCGGCTGGTCGTCATGGCTGTACAAGAATAAAAAGGAGGATACCAAATGCAGTTGAGACGAAAACTCAAACGGCTTGCAACCATTGCACTGTCTCTTGTCATGGCACTTTCCTGCATGCCAGTTGGCGTGCTGGCTGAAGCTGCAACGCCGACCGATCTCATCCCGGAAAACATGGCCACCCCGGATGAGGCCGCGCCCGAAGAACATCCCCACGAGGAGATCACCGAGGGCGTTCCCACTGAGGCTGAAATGGAGGTTGTCCCGGAGGCTCCCGCAACCGAAGAAATTCCAAGCGAGGCCGCGCCCGGAGGCGGCGACGATGCGCCCCTGCCCGAAGAACAGGATGCGTCCGGTACACCCACCGCGCCCGAAACCCCAAATAAAGAGGAAAGCTCGGCAGATAGCCGACTCCCCATTCAGGCCGCGCTTGATGAATACGGCCATGTGTATGTATCCACTGTCCGACAAACCAGCGTATACGGCGAGGCGGATTGGAAGCCAGAATCGTTGGTTTACACCACGACCGAGGATATTTTTCTTGTCCTGGCTACGGAGTTTCAGGCTCCCGCATCGGTCGGGGTCTGGTTTCTGGACGAAGCCGGTGAAGTGGTCAGCGGCTATGTACACGCAGATGATCTGGATTTCAGCTATTTGCTAGATGAGGACCTCTCTGAAATCAATTTTCTCCCTGCCGGCGAAGGAATGACCTTGCTCGGCCTGATGCCCCTTTTCATGGTAAGCGGGTCTGCCCCGCAGGCTGACAACAGCCAGCCCGAAGCCGCAGCCCCTACGCTTCCTAATGAAGCGGAACCGACCGAACAACCGGAAGATACGGAAATCGTCCATGAGCAGCCTACGCCGGAGCCGGAAGGCGAGCCTGCAGATGCTGAAGGAACAGGTGAAGCACTAACCGCAGAAACCGCAGTACCGGTTGAGCCAGCTCCTGAACTGCCCCCTGCTCCTGTGCTTGCCGCCCCCGGAGACTACATCAGCGTAACAACGGCTACCCGCGTACTGTCCGAAATCGACGAGTACGCGGCTGAGGACACCTATTGCGACGCATACCTCGGCCATTTCGTAAACAATGCCACTGTACAGGTTCTTTCCACCACAACGGACGGTCAGGGCAATGGCTGGTATGAGGTGCGCTTCCTCTATGGCGATGATTTTGAGGACGGCACCATGAAGTGGACGGATTACAGCACGGCCTGGGTTATGGCTGCCGAGACAGGCGGAGCAGATGCTGATTCTTGCACCGTAACGGATTTCGCCTACACCGAAGAATTTCTCCGGCAGGTTCAAATGATGGAAACCCACATGGCGATGACCTCCATGAATGGCTTCTCCCTCAAAAACATCAATGGCAGCGTCGGTGGCTTCTACGCCTGGCAATCTTCACTGTATGGCAGCTCCGGCAGGGACAGCGCATACCCGCAGATCGCTAAATCGGCGGCGCATGGCTCGATCTATGCCACGCCGCACTATCTGGAGGGCTTCACCGTCTACTGCCTGGAACACAACCTCTCCGGCCCTGGAGAAGGTTCCGGTTCAAATCAGAGCGCCAAAGGCCCGTATATGCTGGTAGATATGGACGCTTTCGTGAACAATCCGGATTCCGGTGGTGCCTCAGGTGTGCGCTACAAGGCTTCGACCATGCACGCGCTTGGCTGGGTGCTGCGCCACACCTATCCCTTCATGGCGGTGAATCGCGGCGATTCCAATAACGAGGTTTGGTCTCGCGTTGCCGGACAGTTCGCTATGCGTGAGGTTATCAAACAGTTGGAAGGTTCTCAGTATGTCCGAAGCTATTGGGATATGGACAACTTTTATGCTTTCAGCGGCGGCGCGCCTGCCGTGTACCTGACCTACGCAAGATGGCTGGCGACAAATGGCATCGCCCGCGCTTCTATGACCGGCAAGATCACCGCATCCAATCAGAGCCTGAGTGTATCGGGTTCCAGCTACATCGGCACCGTCACGCTGACAACCGACGCCGACCTGATCCGGATTCCGCGTTCAGTTGGCACCCTGACCGGCAACAGCGGCGGCTCCGACGGCAGCTACTACTATGTGCGGAGCGGCGATACCATCAGGGTCACTTCCTCAAGCAACCGATTTGCCGTTACCATGGAATCTGTTTCTTCGGATGATGAAGAAGCCAAATTCCTTGTCGGTGTCCCAAGCGTCGCCATTCAGAAGATCATGGTTCCAATCTATGGCGCGCCCTACGCGCTGAAGACAGCCAGCGTCACCTTTGAACTCAGCACCGGCGAAATCAAGATCACCAAGAAGTCATCCGATGGCATCCTGCTGCAAGGCGCATCCTTTGAACTGCTTGGCAACGCGGGTTCTGTGCTGGCGACGGCAACTACCGGAACAAACGGCATCGCTGTTTTTGCCGATCTTATGCCCGGGGCTTACACCGTTCGTGAGAAGAACGCGCCTCAAGGCTATGCCTTGGCGGCATCGTCTTCGCAAAGCGTCACGGTGGCCGCTGGCATGACGACCAACGTGGCCTTTGTCAATGACCGCGTGATGGGCCGCATCCGAATCGTGAAAACCGACCAACTGACGGGCAAGCCTCTATCCGGCGCGGTATTCTCCATCACCCGACTGTCCGGCCCCGTTTCGGACAACGCATCGGATGTCGGCAAGGTGGTGGCGACCGTGACCACCAATGCACAGGGCATTGCGGAAACAGGATTGCTGCCCTGGGGCGAGTACAAGGTCGTCGAAACGGGCGTGCCGGACGGCTATCTTGATTCCGGCTATGCCACAACCGTTTGGATCAAATGATGAAAGAGGTACAATTCATGAATTGGATGAAGAGAATGTTCCATCTGTGTATGGCAGCACTCCTGCTGATGATGCTTTGCATGTTCTCCTCTGCTATGGCTGCCGAAAAAGCGGCTACGGTCACGCTGAATGTGACCAATACCCCGGTGCGCGGCGATGTGCTTCTTTCGAAAACCGGCTTGCAGCTGGTTCGCTTCAAGGATGAAGCAGATGCCTATGGCAACATCGTCATGCGTCCTGTTTTCCAGAACGCATATTTGGCCGGAGCGGTATTCGAGCTTCGTGCTGCCGAGAACATCGTTGGCAAAGAGGGCAGCATGTTCTACCGCAAGGATGATCTGATTGAGACGCTGACCACCAGCGCGACCGGCACTGTGAAATCCCAGGTGCTGCCTCTGGGCAAGTATTACCTGAAGGAGATTTCCGCGCCGGATGGCTATGTCTTTGATGCCGCGCCTCACCCTTTCACACTGGCTGCCGTCGATAAGAAAACCGCGATTGTCGAGGCCAAGGTATCTGCCGCAAACACCTACCTGCCCATCCGCGTGATGCTGCGCAAGCAGAAGGAAAACCTGCTGATTACCGAAACCAAGGACGGCATGATTCACCAAACTGTTGAGGTTGTCCCCGGCGAGGGCTTTGTTTTCGGCCTGTTTAACAGCAGCGTAATCACCTACGGCAACGCACAGAAGCTGCCCGCCAACACCCTGCTCGCTACCGGTACGACTGATGCTAAGGGAAATCTGACCTTCTCCGGTCTGTACCCTCACGGGGATTACTACCTGAAGGAGATCTCCGTTCCGGATGGATGGCTGCTCAGCACGGACAAGTATCCTGTCACGCTGACATCGGCCAATAAGGCGGCCAGCGAAAATGTCATCACAGTCTATCTGGATGAGCCCATTCTGAATCGGCTGATCTACACGCCGGTTACGATCACCAAGACCGACATCACCGGAGCCAAGAAGCTGCCTGGTGCGCTGATCGAGGTGTACGATGCCGATGGCAATACGATCTTCCGCGAATACACCAATGCGAATGGTGAAATTTCCAATATCCCCGTTGTTCCCGGAACCTATACCTTCAAGGAGACCTACGCGCCCTCCGGCTATGCGCTGAATACGGCGATCAAAACGTTTACCGTTACCGCGGACGGCAAGGTGACTGGCGACACGGTGATTCGGGATGAACTGAACAGGGTGATGCTCAAGAAAATCCGGCAGAACGGTGAGGCACTTTCCGGCGCGGTGTTTGGCCTCTTTGACGAGAAGAACACGAAGATTCAGGAGGCAACCTCCGCCGCGGATGGCTCCGTCGTGTTCCAGCAGATTCCCTATGGTGCCTATAAAATCCGTGAGCTGAGCGCGCCCTATGGGTATCACCCCTCGGAAGAGGAATGGCCGATTGTGGTGAACAGCACCTATCTGAATCCCAGCACAATTCTGGTAGCTGTGATCAATCAGGATGCTCCGGGCCGTATCAAAATCCTGAAGCAGGACGAGCTGGATCAGCATGTGATTGCTGGCGTTCAGTTTGACATCTACTCCGTGGATGACAAGGGCAATGCGGCTGACCTGGTGGCCAGCATGACCACCGATGAAAACGGTATTGCCGAGTCTTCCGACCTGTTTCCTGCGGACTACATTGTGAAAGAGCATGTCAATCCTGTCGGCTATGTAGACGAGCTCTGGTGCGATAAGATCACCGTGGGCATGGATGAGGTCGTCACCCGAACCGTGACCAATATGCCGATTCAGGGCATGATTCGCATCATCAAGACAGACAGTGAGACCGGCAAGGGGCTTCCCGGCGCGGTGTTTACCGTAACTCGTATTTCCGGCTTGCCCTCCCACAACGGCGAGAACGACGGCGAGGTCGTCGCCGTGATTACCTCCGGCGAGGACGGTACGGCTGTTACGCCGCTGCTCACCTGGGGTGAATATCAAATCGTCGAGACGGGCGTGCCGGATGACTATCTGGACGACGGCTATTCCATCACCGTTCGCATCCCTGCGGGTGACGCGCAGGAGGAAAGTCCGGCTGAGGAGTAACCCAATTCCATGGCGGCAGCAGAGTGATCTGCTGCCGTTTCCTTTTCGTCCATCACTGGAGAAACGAGGTCATACGAATGTATATCACACGAAAGCATTTTACGGTGCTCATGCTGGCGCTGCTCATGCTCCTCCTGACCCTCCCTGTCATGGCGCTCGGTGAAGCAGACACAGCGGTCGAGCAGGAGGTTCTGGTTCCCAACACGCCGATCAGAGGCATGATTCAGCTTGAAAAGCGAGGTGCTGTGCTAAAGAGCTTCATTGAAAGCCAAGACCCTTTTGGCTACACGATTCACACGCCGATCTATGAGGATGGTTCGCTTGCGGGCGCGGTCTATGAGGTGCGCGCCGCCGAGAATGTCATCGGCAAGGAGGGAACGGTCTGGTTCAAGGCCAATGAGTTGGTAACAACCATCACGACTACCTCTGAGGAAATCAGCGAATCGGAGCTTCTTCCCCTGGGGCATTACGTTATCACCGAGATATCCACACCTGCCGGATATGTTCTGGATGAAACCCACCACGATGTCATTCTGTCCGCTTCTGACCACAGCACGCCTGTTGTCAAAATCGGTATAAAGGCAGAGAACGAATTCATGCAGGCGAAGATCTCTCTGGTCAAGGAAAAAGAAGTGGTGGCCACAGAAGAGGGCGACAACGGGATGTGGCATTCCTCCCTGGTGAACGCTCCCGGCGAAGGCTTTCTTTTCGGCCTGTATAACGCGGACAGCATCGCGTACCTGGATGGTTCGCTGGAGCCTGATACACTGATTGCAACCGGCATCACGAACAAGGACGGTGAGCTGACCTTCTGCGGCAGTTTCCCTCATGGTGAATACTATGCGCGGGAGCTGTCCGCTCCGGAAGGCTGGAAGCTGGATTCCGCCCGTTATCGCGTGAGCATTTCGGATGAGTTTGCCACAGACGATCACGAGGTGATCTTCAACGTGGAAACGCCCATTCACAACGAAATCATTCACGCCGAAGTACAGATTGCTAAAACAGACATCACCGGCTCTGCCTATTTACCGGGTACGCTGATCGAAGTCCGAGACAGCGATGGGAAAACCATATGCCGCGACTATACCGGGGAAGATGGATACCTGCCCGCGTTTCCTGCTGTTCCCGGAACATACACCTTTCGCGAGATACTCGCGCCTGAAGGGTATGAGCTTTGCACGTCGGAGATGTTCTTTACCGTCAATGAGCATGGCGAGGTTACGGGACAGACCGCCATTGCGGATGACTACACCCGGTTCTCCCTTCTCAAAGTCGATTCGTTCCATAAGTCTCTGTGCGGCGTCGAGTTTGGTCTGTTCCGAGAGGATGGTACGCTGCAAGCGTCCGCTGTTTCTGATGAAAATGGGTTGGTGACATTTGAAAAGATTCCTTATGGCACCTACACCATCGAGGAGACAAAGCCTCTTTCCGGGTATCTGAAGAATTTCACGAAGGTTCCGATCACCATCGACGGCACCTTTGTCAATCCCGATGAGCCTATCGCTACGCTGGAAAACTGCCTTACCGAAATTCTGATTCGGAAGGTCGATCAGAACAATACGGCGTTGGCCGGTGCCAAGGTCGGCTTGTTTGACGAGGATGACCAACTGGCCATGACCGCTATTTCCGACGCGGAGGGGCTGATTCGCTTCATCGGCATGAATCACGGCAAGTACACCATCCGCGAAATCGCCGCGCCGGACGGATATCTGCTCAGTCATGAGGTGATCCATGTGACGATTGACGAGGGATACACCAACAGCGATACGCCGATTGCCACGATCACGAATCAGCGCAAGAAGATCATGTGCATCAAGGTCGATACCGCTGGCGCTCCGCTGCCCGGTGTGGAGTTCAACCTGTACAACGCCAGCACGATGGAAAAGGTGGAAACCGTCGTAAGCGATAAGAACGGCGTGTTTACCTTCAGCCGCTTTGAGTATGGTGACTGGATCATCCGAGAAACGGAGGCTCCCGCTGGGTACTGCCGCATGGAGGACATTCGCCTGCACGTTGGTGATGACTGGACGGAATCCCAGCCCATCATGTGCGTGAACATCCCCGATCACTATGAGTTCATCAAGACGGATAGCTCAGGCGTTCCGCTCGCCGGTGTGAAGTTCTCGCTGGAAAACGATGGTGGCCGGGGCATTGACACCTATGAATCAGATGAGGATGGCATCGTTCGCATTCAGAATCTCACACCCGGCGTGTACTACATCAAGGAAATCGAAACGCTTGAGGGATACAGCCTGTCCGGCGAAATCATCAAGCTGAAAATCGACGAGTTCTATGTCGTGCCCGAGGAAATGAAGCGGTTCGTCAACTATACGGTCATTCAGACCGGTGTGAATCTGGCCGTGACCGGCATCATGTGGGTGGGCATTGGCTTGATCGTTGTCAGCGGCACCCTTGGGCTGGTGCGCAAGCACCGCTCAGCAAAGAAGAAAATCTACTAAGGAGGGCTTATGCAGATCAGATTCCTGGCCAATTCCAAAGGCAAGTCTCACCATTCTGGGCTTTGAGAGTGAGAACGAGCGTGCCGCCTTTTTCGATTGTTTGCAAAAAAGCGATGCCTTTCTCGGTGATCTGAGGCAGCGCCTCGACTTTTCCTCCCTTGTCAAGCAGCTTGAGAGCAGGTCTGCCAAGCAGATCGCCATGGGTCGCGTCGCCGTCGCTACGCCAATCCGTGGCGAAGAGCTGACAAAATTGCTCGGCGGAATCATGGACATTCTGCGGGAGGCGGGCAAGCAGCATGCCGAACAGGCTGCGCGGGATATGGAAATCGAGAAGATGTTCTCGGATGATCTGTTCGAAGATTTCTGATGAAAAAACCAGGGTGTGATTCTGTCTGAATTCCATTCCGAATCACCCCTGGCAAGCTCTCAAGCGTTATGCAGTTTATCGCAGAAATCCTTCAGCGCGGGCAAATCCATCGTAGCCGTCATCCACAGCTGATGCGGGTCTGTTCGGTGATAGTGATGCGCGTACATATCCCTCATCCGGCAAATGGCGCGCCATGGCATCTCCGCATGGGTACGAAGGAAATCCTCAGACAAGTGCTTGGACAATTCCCCAATTTCCAGCACACACATGGCTACTGCATGCTGATACAGCCGACTCTCCACAAAAGCGGCTTCGCTGCCGGCCTGCCGCGCGGCATCTATCGCGTCGTCACAGTAGCGGGCGATATGCCGCAATAGATTGAAGTCTCGCTGTGCCTCACTCACCGACGCCATACAGGATCACCTCATCTTCCTGGATATTCTCTGCCAGTTCAGTGGACAGAGGATCGCACAGCATACCTTCCGTCACCAAATCAATTTTCTTGTGGAAAGCGTCCTCCAGATCGCTCTGCAAAGCGCCTAAACGGAACATGCCAAAGTCATCAGGAAGATCAGCCCGGAAATCAAGATCACTTTTCGTGGTTGCCTGACCTCGCGCGTAGGAGCCAAAAAGCGCAAGCCGCCTGAGCTGGTAGCGCTTCGCAATAGGAACAGCAATCTCGCGAATTTCATCAAGGGTGTAGACATGATGCTGAATCGCTGCAGCCTGTGCATCGGCCAGGGATGCGGGCGTGACCGGAGCTATAATCACCTGGCCGTCGCGCTCATAAAACAGCAGCTGATCGCCCGTACCGATGCCGAGCTTCTTTCGGATAGATACCGGAACTGTCAGCTGACCTTTGCTAGTCATTCTTGCGAGCTCCATCATCATCCCTCCTTACATTCCTTACTCTTTCTCCTACTATTATACGCTGATGAACAGCAGCGCGTCAAGGGGAACGGCTTTCCAAACACGCAGCAATGCGTTCTTCTGCAATCACAGAAAAGGGGGGAGCATTCACACGGTAACAAAGCCGTATATTGTGCTGTATTATCTTCATCGTCTGGAGGTGCCTCCGTGGCACCTCTATCGCTATTCTGATGCAGGAGGTGTTACCACATGCAGGAAGACATCGAAAACAAATCGCTGACGCTAATCATCAACACCAGCAAGCTGACTGCACGAACTCTCGCCACCGCGTTCATGAAGTTTCTGCGATATTCCAAAGGTAAGGTGCAGGCGCATCATGACGTGAAACCACAAGGAAGGCAATCCGTCAAGCAGCTTGTGACCCAGAATCAAGGGGTTGAAAAGACGGAACTGGCAGATCGTGAAGAAGTGAAAATCTTTGACCGTTACGCCAAGCAGTATGGCGTTGACTACGCCATTAAAAAAGGCATTTCCCAGGATGGCAAGCCGCGGTATATGCTCTTTTTCAAGGCGCGAGACCGGGCCGCCATTGATCAGGCCATGGCCGCCTATGCGGCCAACTGGGCAAAGAAGCATAAGCAGGAGCGTTCGCCCATCGAAGCGGTGCTTGATCCTGTAAAGGAGATGCTGCCCGGGCATAAGAAGGAGCGCATCCGGCAGAAAGGGATGGAGCGATGAACACAACCCGTCTCAAAAAGCTGCTGATCCTGAATACGCCTTATGTTGTCATCGGGCTGTATGCCACCAAGCTGGGCGAAGCCTGGCGCTTGGCAGAAGGCACGGATGCCTCGAACAAATTTCTCCATCTCATGGATGGCCTATCTGCCGCGTTCCGCTCGCCGTTTCCCAGCTTCTACCCGGCAGATTTGCTGATCGGCATCGTCGTTGGCTGTCTGCTGCGGCTGGCGGTCTATGAAAAGGGCCGCAATGCCAAGAAGTACCGGCACAACGTGGAATATGGCTCAGCCAGATGGGGCACGCATTCGGATATCGCACCGTTTATTGATCCAGACCCCTGGAATAACGTGATCCTCACAAAAACCGAAAGCCTGACGATGAACAGCCGCCCCAAAGCCCCGCGCAACGCACGCAATCGCAATGTGCTTGTTGTTGGTGGCTCTGGCTCCGGCAAGACCCGATTTTTTATCAAGCCCAACATCATGCAATGCACAAAGACGAAGGGAACCTCTCTGGTCGTCACCGATCCCAAGGGGACGCTGGTCGTTGAGTGCGGCAAGATGCTGGTCGCAGCTGGTTATGAGCTTCGTATTCTCAACACGATCAACTTTCGGAAATCCATGCACTATAACCCTTTCGCGTATATACGCAGCGAAACAGACATTCTAAAGCTCGTCACCACCCTCATCGCCAATACCAAAGGCGAAGGCAAGGGTGGTGATGATTTTTGGGTCAGTGCGACTCGTTCGTTGACGGTAAGAAGTCAACGGACAAACAACGGGTATCCGTTGTTTGGACAACTGGTAATTCAACAGGTGGAATGAAGGGGTAACGCCCGGAAACGCCTGACCTTGGCGGGCATGCGTCGGCTGTAATGGCTGGTGTATGAAGCCCCGCGACAACGACCAAGAGCAGCCGTAACCACAAATAAGTGGTCGAAAGCAATCTGGCGGCAGATTGTGTTGCCTATAGGTCAAGGCTCTACAAAATACCTATGGTTAGAATGGCTCACTGTAGCGGGTGGGCTGACGAATCTGCGAACGTACGGGTCTATAAGAAGACCTTGTAGAAATGCAAGGGTGCGTTTAAGCGCAGTCGGTGTGGTTTAGTAGAAATTTTCCCTACGAACGACCATGCTGTGTTACAGGCACAGCCAAGCCGACAGGCTCATAGTGGAGACCTAAGGGTATACATGCACAGATAGAATTACCGGAACGAGGAAAGGCAGCAGATTCCGCAAGGAAGAATCTGGCGAAGAACAATAAGCAGATGAGCTGCTGCTGAAAAGTAGTGATCGAACCGTTGAAGTTCCTGTAATGGGAATGGAGGGATGGTCACAAGTCGAGTCGTTGGAATTGGGCATTATTCAATCCAATCATAAGGATTCGAGTAAGACCAACAGGGTCACTTTTCTAATCGGGAGGTGATGCCTTATGCCAACAGAAAGGAAGAAAAGCCTGTGTATGGATGCTATGCGGCATGCCGAGTATTATGGTATGCAGCAGACATTTGATGAACTGTATGCACAAAGCAAGGCTGGAAATGTTTTCCCAAATTTGATGGAGAAGATTTTATCTTCGGATAACATCATGCTGGCGTACAGAAATATCAAGACGAACACAGGCAGTTACACAGCAGGCACGGACAAGCAAAACATGGGTGACATCGGCAGGCTGACGCCGACCGAAGTTATCCATAGAGTCAGAAAAATTGTTACAGGCAGCGAACACGGCTATCGCCCCAAACCAGTGCGACGAAAGGAGATTCCCAAGCCTAATGGTAAAACAAGACCATTGGGAATCCCGTGCATCTGGGACAGGTTGATCCAGCAGTGTATCAAGCAAATATTGGAGCCGATTTGTGAAGCTAAGTTTAGCAATAACAGCTATGGCTTTCGCCCTAATCGGTCGGTAGAACACGCAATTTCTCGCACATATTCTTTGCTGCAACGGGCACATCTGCACTATGTGCTGGAATTTGACATCAAGGGATTCTTTGATAACGTAGATCACGGCAAACTGATGCGTCAGCTCTGGTCGCTTGGCATACAGGACAAGCAGCTTTTGTTCGTCATAAAACGGATTCTGAAAGCGCCTATTCGTATGCCGGATGGCAGTACGGTCTATCCCGAAAAAGGAACGCCGCAAGGCGGCATCATTTCACCGCTGCTGGCAAATGTTGTACTGAATGAACTCGATCATTGGGTAGACAGTCAGTGGGTGGAACATCCTTTGGCTAACCGCTATGGAACGCGACGTATGATCCGCACATCCGAAGTCTTTGATAAAAGCAAGGGCTACTGCAAAATGCGAAAAACAAATCTCAAAGAAATGTTTATCGTGCGTTACGCAGATGATTTTCGTATTTTCTGCCGTAACCGTGAGGATGCAGAAAAAACAATGGTTGCGGTAACGAAGTGGATTACTGAGCGGCTGCACTTGGAAGTTTCCCCAGAGAAAACACGCATTGTCAATGTTCGTAAGCGTTATTCGGAGTTTCTTGGTTTCAAAATCAAGGTGTACCGCAAAGGCGAAAAGTATGTTGTTAAATCCCATATTTGTGACAAAAAGCTGCAACTGGAGGAAGTCAAGCTGCTTGAGCAAGCAAAACGCATTGCGAAACCGGCAGAAGGAAGAATACAGACGGACGAAATTGGTTTGTTCGATGAAATGGTGCTTGGCATACAGAATTATTACAGGATTGCAACTTGTATTAGTCTGGACTGCCGCAGAGTACACCGCAAAATCATGACCGTTTTGACGAACCGACTGAAAACGGAAAGCGGAGGTCAATTGATACGCGAGGGCGGCGCGATGACAGAAAGCGAAAAGGAACGATACGGCAAGTCGAAAATGATAAGATATGTATCCGGCATAAACCGTCCGATTTATCCGCTCGCCTTCGTCAAATATAAACCTGCTATCGGAATCAGTTCGGCTGTATGCTGCTATTCCCCGTCTGGAAGAAAGAAGATACACGAAAATTTGGAACTGAATATGGCATTATTTACGGCGTTGCGTAAAGCTTTGCCTGATGGTCACAGCATGGAATATGCAGATTGCAGACTATCCCTGTTGTCTGCCCAGAAATGCAAATGTGCCATCAGTGGGGAAGAATTTATGAAACCAGATGATGTTGTATGCTATATGAAAGTTCCCAAAGAATTAGGCGGTTACGAGCAGTATAAAAATCTGCTACTGCTTCACCGCAGGTATCTTCCGTTGTTGGTTAGCAAAGATGAACAACTTCTCAAAAAGAACTGCAAATCTCTAGCCGTAACAAAAAAGCAACTGACGAAAATCAATGATCTGCGTGCTGCCGCAAAACTGGCGGCAATTTAAGTAACTTTCTATTGGTGATTGATTAAATGCCCAACAAAACGACCGATGGAACGCCGGATGCGGGGAAACTCGCATGTCCGGTGCGGAATGGGGGAAAAGGCGGAGATTATTTCAAAGCCTTACCTATCATTAATAGGCCGAAACGCTGCTGTACGTCGCCCTGATCGGGTATATCCACTATGAGCTGCCCGAGGAAAAGCAAAACTTCTCCACGCTCATTGATCTGCTCAATAAGATGCAGGTGCGGGAGGATGACGAGGATTTCCAAAACGAGGTTGATGAGTTGTTTGAAAAGCTCGCCCAAAAGAAGCCGGAACACTTCGCGGTCAGGCAGTATCTCAAGTATAAGATGGCGTCCGGCAAGACAGCCAAGAGTATTTTGGTGAGCTGCGGAGCACGCCTTGCGGTCTTTGATATTGAGGAGCTTCGCGAGATTACGGCCTATGACGAGCTGCATCTGGACACCATTGGGGACAAGCGTACAGCACTGTTCCTGATTATGTCTGACACAGACGCCAGTTTCAACTTCCTGATCAGCATGGCTTATTCTCAGTTGTTCAATTTGTTGTGCGAAAAGGCGGATGATGTGTACGGCGGCAGGCTCCCGGTTCATGTCCGCTGCCTCATCGACGAATTTGCAAACATTGGGCAAATCCCCAATTTTGAGAAGCTGGTCGCCACCATCCGAAGCCGCGAAATCTCTGCATGCATCGTCTTGCAGGCTCAGTCCCAACTCAAAGCCATCTATAAGGACAACGCGGATACCATCGTTGGCAACTGCGATACGCTGCTGTTTCTCGGCGGCAAGGAGAAGACGACGCTCAAGGAGATGGAAGAGCTGCTTGGAAAGGAAACAATCGACACCTACAACACCGGCGAAAGCCGAGGCCGCGAGGTGTCTCACAGCCTGAACTATCAAAAGCTCGGCAAATCCCTGATGTCGGTTGACGAGCTGGCCGTGATGGATGGAGGAAAATGCATTCTCCAACTGCGCGGCGTCCGACCCTTTTTGTCGGACAAGTATGACATCACAAGTCACCCTAACTACAAATATTTGTCTGATTCCAATCCCAGAAACGCTTTCAATATCGAAAAATTCCTGTCCCGCCGCCTGAAGCTCAGGCTGGAAGAGGAATACGCCGCGTTTGAGGTCTCCGTTGAGGAGCATTCGGATGACGATGAAGCACTTATGGAGGAATGGACAGACATCACCAAACTTGAGGCTGCCGGATATGGCGGCCTTTTATAATGAAATGGAGGTATTCTATGGCTTTTTTCGCAGCTGCAATCACCGTTCTTCAGACCCTTGTGGTCGCTATCGGCGCTGGTCTGGGTATCTGGGGCGTCATCAACCTGCTGGAAGGCTACGGCAACGACAACCCCGGCGCGAAGTCTCAGGGCATCAAGCAGCTCATGGCGGGCGGCGGCGTTGCCCTGATCGGCACCACGCTGGTTCCGCTGCTCTCCGGTCTTTTTAGTTGATGCACCTCATCCATTCTCTCGCCCTCTCCCATCCCATCGGGAGAGGGCTTAAAGGAGGGATGTCCTCTTGAACTTCATATGGGACAAAATTACAGAGTGGCTTAAAGAACTGCTGGTCAGCGGCGTTGTAAGCAATCTGTCCGGGCTGTTCGACAGCATTAACAGCAAAGTTGCCGATGTTGCTGGTACAGTCGGTGCCTCGCCGCAGACATGGAACAGCAGCATATTCAACATGATCCGCAGCCTGTCTGAGAACGTCATGGTTCCCATTGCAGGGATCATCCTAACCTTCGTTATGTGCCTCGATCTGATCCAGATGCTGATTGACCGCAACAATATGCACGACGTGGATACCTGGATGTTCTTCAAATGGGTATTCAAGACCTTCTGCGCGGTTCTGATCGTAACGAACACCTGGAACATCGTCATGGGTGTGTTTGATGTAGCCCAGCATGTGGTCAATCAGGCTGCCGGTGTGATCATTGGCGACACGGCGATGGATATCAGCACATTGATGGGCGACATTGAGGTGCGGCTCATGGAAATGGAGATTGGCTCGCTGTTTGGGCTGTGGTTCCAATCCTCCCTGATTGGCATCATCGCCTGGGCACTGAGCATCTGCATCTTTATCATTACCTATGGGCGTATGATCGAGATCTACATGATTACCTCCGTCGCGCCGATTCCCATGGCTACTATGGTCAATCGCGAGTGGGGTCAGATGGGGCAAAACTATCTCCGCTCCCTGTTTGCCCTCAGTTTTCAGGCGTTTCTGATCATGGTGTGCGTTGGTATCTATGCCGTTCTTGTGCAGAACATCAGCGTCGAGAGCGACGTTGGCGCGGCGCTTTGGACATGTATCGGATATACCGTTCTGCTCTGTTTCACGCTTTTCAAGAGCAGCAGCGTGGCCAAATCCGTTTTCAATGCTCACTGATCGCCATGAAGGAGGACACAATGCATTACACAAGCAAACGCGAATGGCGGCGTCACCTTCGCAAGCGCAAGCCCAAGCGTCAGGGCAGCAGGCATCAGGCCGACAAAAAGTTGCCTGTTCGCATTTCTCAAAATCAGAAGGCGTATCAGCTTGCATGGCGTAAGCGTCAGCGCCGCAGAATGGGAGGTTAATTCATGGCATACGTTCCTGTTCCAAAGGACTTGACGCGCGTCAAGTCCAAATTCATTTTCAACCTTACAAAGCGCCAGGTCGTTTGTTTCGGCCTGGGCGCGCTCGTGGGTGTGCCTATGTTCTTTTTGACAAAGGACACCATCGGCCCGAGTATGGCGGCGCTCGTCATGATTGCCGTCATGCTGCCGTTTTTCATGTTCGCCATGTATGAACGACATGGGATGCCACTCGAAGTACTCATAAGTCACTACATTCAAGCACGCTACATCCGTCCCCGAAAGCGTGTCTATCAGACAGAAAACTTCTACGCCACCATCGACCAAAACATCCGCAACAGACGGGAGGTGAAGAAAATTCTTCATGGCAAAGCGTAAAGAGAAAATCAAGCTCACACGCGCGGAAAAGCGACAACTACAGGAGCTGATGGCCCGAAATCAGCAAAAAAGCAGGAAAGGGCCGCATACCGTTCAGGACACTATCCCATATCAGCGAATGTGGCAGGATGGCGTCTGCCGCGTGACGGATCACTATTACACCAAGACCATTCAGTTTCAGGACATCAACTATCAATTAGCCCAGAACGACGACAAGACTTCAATCTTTGAGGGATGGTGCGACTTCCTGAACTACTTTGACAGCAGCATTCATTTGCAGCTTTCGTTTCTGAACCTGACTGCGGAAGCGGAAGCCTTTGAACAGAGCATCCTGATTCCCGATAAAGGTGACGGTTTCAACGATGTGCGGCACGAATATGCCCAGATGCTGCAAAACCAGCTGGTCAAGGGCAACAACGGCCTGACGAAAACCAAGTTCATCACCTTCGGCATCGAAGCGGAGAACTTCAAGGCCGCGAAGCCGCGGCTGGAACGCATTGAAATTGATCTGCTGAATAACTTCAAGCGTCTCGGCGTGTCCGCGTCTCCATTGGATGGCCGAGAGCGGTTAAAGCTCATGCACGATATGTTCCACATGGACACCCAGCCCTTCCTCTTCGACTGGAAATGGCTCTCGCCCTCCGGACTTTCGACCAAGGACTTCATCGTTCCATCCAGCTTTGACTTCCGTGACAAGCACACCTTCGGGATGGGCAATAGGCAGGGCGAGGTCAGCTTCTTCTCCATCCTTGCGTCTGATCTGAATGACCGCTGCCTGGCCGATTTCCTCGCCATGGAATCCAGCCTCATCGTGTCCGTCCATATTCAGGCCATTGATCAGGTTGCAGCCATTCGAGACGTGAAGCGCAAGATCACCGATCTCGACAGAATGAAGATCGAGGAACAGAAGAAAGCGATCCGATCGGGATATGACATGGACATCATTCCCAGCGATCTGGCCACCTATGGCGGCGAAGCCAAGAAGCTGCTGGAAGACCTGCAAAGCCGCAACGAGCGCATGTTCCTCATTACCTTCCTGGTGATGAACACCGCCGACAACAAAAAGCAGCTCAACTTGAATGTCAAGCAGGCGCAGAGCATTGCTCAGCAGCACAACTGCCGGTTGATTCCGCTGGACTTTCAGCAGGAAAACGGCATGGTCTCCTGCCTGCCTCTGGGATACAACGCGGTCAAAATCCAGCGCGGTCTGACAACCTCATCCACCGCGATCTTCATCCCCTTCACATCGCAGGAGCTGTTCCAGTCCACCGGGGAGGCATTGTACTGCGGGCTGAACGCTCTTTCCAACAACCTGATTATGGTTGACAGGAAAAAGCTCAAGAATCCAAACGGATTGATTCTCGGTACGCCCGGCTCGGGCAAATCGTTTGCGGCCAAGCGTGAAATCAGCAACGTCCTCCTCGTGACCGACGATGACATCATCATCTGCGATCCCGAGGGCGAATATTATCCGCTGGTCAACACCTTTCACGGACAGGTTATCCGCATCTCGCCCACAAGCAGCAACTATATCAACCCGATGGACATCAATCTGGATTACAGCGACGATGATAACCCGCTGTCGCTCAAATCGGACTTTATCCTGTCGCTCTGTGAACTGATCGTTGGCGGGCGGGATGGATTGCAACCTATTGAAAAGACGATTATCGACCGTGCGGTTCACATCATCTACCAACCCTACCTCAATGATCCCAGGCCGGAGAATGTGCCGATCCTTGAAGACCTGTACAACGCCCTCCGGCAGCAGGAGGAAAAGGAAGCGCAAAAGCTGGCCACGGCGCTGGAAATCTATGTGTCCGGCTCCCTCAACGTGTTCAATCATCGTACCAACGTGGATGTGAATAACCGGCTTGTCTGCTATGACATCAAGGAGCTGGGCAAACAGCTCAAGAAGCTGGGCATGCTCATCGTGCAGGATCAGGTCTGGGGCCGCGTGACCGCTAACCGGGCCGAAGGCAAATCGACCCGATACTATGTGGACGAATTCCACATGCTGCTCAAGGAAGAGCAAACCGCCGCCTACAGCGTGGAGATTTGGAAGCGCTTTAGAAAATGGGGCGGCATTCCAACCGGAATCACGCAGAACGTCAAAGACCTGCTGGCTTCCCAGGAAATCGAGAACATTTTCGAGAACAGCGACTACATCTACATGCTCAACCAGGCTGCCGGAGACCGTGAGATTCTGGCTAAAAAGCTGGGCATCTCCCCGCACCAGCTCTCCTATGTCACGCAGAGCGGCGAGGGCGAAGGTCTGCTGTTCTATGGCAGCGTCATTTTGCCCTTCCAGGATCGCTTCCCCAAGAACACCAAGCTCTATAGCATCATGACCACCAAGCCCACTGAGGTTCACGCCTCGTAACACAATCAAGATCGGAGGAGTATACCAGATGGAACAGAACCGAAACCGCGGCTCTCCCCGGCTGCTTTTCTCCAAAGAAGAGCTGGATAATCCTGCTCTGTCCCGGCCTGCAAAGAAGGCAGCCAAGGCGGCTGACAAGTATGAAGCCGCACAAAAGAAGCTGCCTACCCGACACCGGCTGAGGCTCACCCGGGAAGAAATCGAAACCGGACAGGCGGCGGTGAAAACGGCAGATGCTGAACTTGCCATGCCCCAATCTCCGGCCGCAGCTTCCAAGGCAACAGGGCAAAGTTCGCTCATACGCTCGCCAGAATCTCCAAAGGTTCCTAATGCCGCTAAAAACACCGGAAGTCTCGTCCCGAACCCACAGACTTCGACGGCTAAAACAAAGTCGAAGGACGCGGTGACGCAGCGCGCCCGGAAGAAAGCCGTTCGGTTGCGCTTTGAAGAAGAACAGGTAAAGAATCCCTCTCGGATGATTCATCCAACGGAGCGCACAGTTGGCAAAGTCCATGACCAGCTTCACCGGCAGCTTTCAGAGGCCAATGAGGATGACAATTCCGCGATGGACGCTGTTCTCCAGGGCGATCAGTTGAGCGAATCTGCCCTGCAAATGGGCGAGCATGCCTATTATGCGCATAAGTTCCGCCCCTACAGAAAAGCTGAACAGGCGGAGAAGGCACTCGATCAGGCTAATATTCGGTATCTGCAAGCAAAGCAGCGAGACGAATCCCCGCGCTTTAGCAGCAGTCCACTGTCACGCTGGCAGCAGAAGCGGGCGATTCGCAGAGAATACATGGCGGCAAAGGCCGGAAGGTCTTCCATGGGCGGGACGGAATACACCGCAAAGGCAGCGCAAAAGGCCGCTCACGGCACGGAGACTGCGACAAAAAAGATAGCCGACTATTTTGGAAAGCACCCTACGGCGCTGATGGTCATTCTGCTCAGTGCCATGCTTCTGGTTGTCATGAGCAGCCTGCAATCCTGTTCGCCGCTCGTCCAGTTCGTGCTGGAATCCATCGTGATCGGCACCTATCCTGCCGAGGATGACGACGTGCTTGCCGCCGAGCGTGCTTACGCGGCAAAAGAGCGAGAGCTTCAGGACGAGATGGAGCGCTATGAGCAATATCATCCCGGCTATGACGAGTACCATGTCGAGGCCGCGGAAATCTGGCATGACCCCTATGTGCTCATCGCCATCATTTCCGCGTACTTTGACGGGCAGGAATGGACTTTGGAATCCGTTTATCCTGTGATCGAGAAATACTTCAATCTGCAATATGTCGTCACACAGACCATTACGACGGAAACCAGATACCGCACGGAACCGACAACCGGCACGCAGATCGTGACCGACCCGGTAACGGGTGAGCAGCACACTGAGTCGTATACCTATGGCGTGCAGGTGCCGTATACTTACAGCATCTGCAACGTTAAGCTGGAAAACAAGAATCTCTCCCATTTGCCTGTGGTCAGCATGAGCCATCATACGATGGGCATGTATGCGCTGTACATGGCCTCTCACGGCAATATGGAGGGTATATTCTCCGGCAACCCGCACGCTGTTCCCCTCAAAGACCCCATGCTCTACGACATCCCGCAGGAGACCCTGGATGCCGATCCCAGCTTTGCCGCGCTCATGGAAGAAGCGACCAAGTACATTGGCTACCCCTATGTCTGGGGCGGAGCCTCCCCGGAAACGTCCTTCGACTGCTCTGGTTTTGTCAGCTATGTGTTTTCCAACAGCGGTGTCTACAATACCGGACGCCTTGGAGCCAAGGGGCTGCGCAGCCTGTGCCGCGATGTGCCAGAGGAACAGGCAAAGCCGGGAGACATCGTGTTCTTTGACGGCACGATGGGCGAGGATGTCGCAGGCATTACCCACTGCGGCATTTATGTGGGCAATCACAAAATGCTGCACTGCGGAAGTCCCATCGGTTATGCCGACCTCACTGATTCCTACTGGCAAACGCACTTCCATTCGTTCGGGCGGGTTCCGAACTGACCACCAACCACAGGGGCCTTGCAAGTCGCAGGGCTCCTTTTTCATGCCTATCACTGAAAGGAGTATCCCCATGATGATGAATCGAAACAGCACCAACCAGACCATTTCCACTTCAAAGCAGATCATCGCCGCCATCCTGGCGTTTATCCTGATGTCGGTGTTTCTTCCCGTTTTGAGCGCCCACGCAGAGGCAACTGAAAGCGAAGTCGACTTCGCATCCACTTTCGATATGGATGGGTGGAACGGCGAGGATGTGATTCTGGAAGATCCGCAGTATTTTCTGGATATCGAGGAAGAGCCGGATGAAGCCATTCCCGTGATTACCTCGGCTGGCAAGTCCAACGTGAAGATTGGCGGGGTCAAGTCGAAACACAAGCTGGTCAGTTACACCATTCCGGAACAGCTTCTGGAGGCCGATCCTAACTTCCTTGCGCTGATGATTGAGGCCGAGAAGTATATCGGCTACCCCTATGTGTACGGTGCCAGCAACCCCGACATCGGCTTTGATTGCTCTGGCTTCGTCTGCTGGGTATTCAATCACTCCGGTCTGGGCGATATTGGCCGGTTGGGTGCCAATGGGCTTTACTCCCTGTGCAGTGATGTCAGCAAGGACGATGCGCGTCCCGGTGATCTCGTGTTCTTTGAAAAGACCATGGGAGCCAATGTCAAGGGCATCACCCATGTAGGCATCTATGTAGGCAGCAATATGATGATCCATGCAGGCGACCCGGTAGGCTTTGCTGACCTCAAGAGCAGCAAATGGTCGAAGCGGCTTTATGGATTCGGTCGCCTGCCGATTGATTGAGGTGAAGAACTTGAACGATAAGAAAAAGAAACGATACCCCACTGACCGGCTGAAGCTCCACGCGCTCCTTGAGAAAAAGGAGCAAGACCTGATCGAGCTGCAAGAGGAAGTCGAGGAGCTGCGCCGTCTGGTGAAGCAGGCTGACCACACTGCGATTCACGCGACGGCAGACATGTACAACGTCACGCCTGAGCAGCTAGCGGAAATCATGAAATCCATCTTTGGAGAAAAGCCGCTTCCTGAGCTGCCCAAGAATTTGACGGTTGCTTCTGGCGAGCCTGACATTCCTCATGGAGAGGAGGACGAATCCTGATGATAATGATGTATAAGCGCGTACTGCCCCAGCTTCTGGCCCTGCTGCTCCTGCTTCTGGCGATGGCAACGGCGTTCGGCTCGATTCGGGCCGTCGCAGAGGACGAACCCACGCCCGAACCCACGGCGATCCCGCAGGAGGCGGTTTCGCCGTACCGGATTGTCCTCACGGCACCTGGCGGCTGGTGCAGCAATCAGCAAGCTGTCATGAAGGTGTCCGTGACGGACAAAAACAGTCTTGGCTGGCACAAAATCGAATACCGCATGAATGACGGCGGCTGGATTGACTGTGAAAATGAGTTCGTGGGCGGCTATGCCGAATTGAGCCTTCAGGCGAATGGTGTTTTTACGCTCCGCATGACCGATCCTCACGGCCATCAGTTTGAGGAAAGCACCGAGGTAAAGTGCATTGACCTGACCGCGCCGGTCATCTCCGCGTCCATCAACGGCACGATGCTCCAGGTCGATGCGAAGGACGATCTGTCCGGTGTCGCCGGGGTGCAGGTCAACAGTATGCTGTTTACCGCGCTGACCAATGGCGCGCTGAACGTGGAGCTGGATCAGAACATGAATCAGTTCGAGAAGCTGGCCGTTCGCGCGTTTGACTACGCGGGCAATTTCTCCGAGCCGGTTTCGCTGGACAATCCGCACTATGTCAAGCCGCCTGAGCCGACACCTATGCCTACAGCCACAGCAAAGCCCACGAAGAAGCCCGCCAGCGCCGACAACGAAGCAGTAAGCACGCCCAGCGCTGCCCCTGCTGTTACGCCATCTCCCACGCAAAACCGCCACCAGGGGCTGGGCAGCTCCCTGATTTATGTCCAGGATGAGCCTGATCCAACGCCCGAACCAACCGCCGCGCCTACGCCGGAGCCGATCATCAAGACCGAGTATATCACCATCGGCCCGGGGATGCCCTATCAGGCGGACGGCAACGCGCATACGCTGGATGTATTGTACTCGGCTGCGACAAATAAACAGTTTATCACGCTCCAGACCAAGAGCGGCAACACGTTCTATCTGGTGATTGATTACGACAAGCCGATTGACGAGGAAGCAGAGCTATATGAAACCTACTTTCTCAATCTGGTGGATGAGCGCGATCTGCTGGCGCTCATGTCGGACGAAGAAAAAGAGGCCGTACCCACTCCCACGCCGGAGATCATCTATGTGACGCCTGAACCCACAGCGGTTCCCATCGCCACCGCGCCGCCAGCACAGGCCGATACGCCGCAAACCGCTCCTAATCGGATGACAGCACTCATCGCGTTAGTGGCTATCGTAGCCATCGGCGGCGTTGGCGCTGCCGTCTTTTTCAGCAGTAAAAAGCGTTCCGCTGCTCACCGCCCTGACAACGACTTCGACATGGGCGATGATGAGGACGAAGACGAACAGGAAAACGAAGCGTAAGACAGCCCTGCGGAGTCCTCAAACTCCGCAGGGTTTATACATGGAGGAAACCATATGGAATTGATCATTACCGAAAAGGCAAGCGTCGCGCGGACGATTGCCTCCGTCCTGAACGTAACTGAACGCGCAGACGGGTATCTGCGCGGCAGGGACACGCTCATCAGCTGGTGCATCGGACACCTGGTTGAGCTGGCGCTGCCCGAAGCCTATGACCCCAAGTATGTGCGCTGGCGCTACAAGGATTTGCCGATTCTCCCGGCACAGTGGCAGTACAACGTATCCGAAGCAACGAAGAAGCAGTTCGGCATCCTCAAGTCGCTCATGAACGATGAGCGCGTGACCGGAATCATCTGCGCCACCGATGCAGGACGCGAGGGCGAGCTGATTTTCCGCCTCGTCTATGAAAAGGCAGGCTGCCAAAAGCCTGTGCGCCGGTTGTGGATTTCTTCGATGGAAGAAAGCGCAATCAGGGACGGCCTTCGCAGCATGAAGTCTATGTCTGACTACGACAATCTGTATCGGGCGGCGCTCTGCCGGTCGCAGGCCGACTGGCTCATCGGCATGAATGCGACGCGCCTGTACTCTCTGTTGTACGGCCCCACGCTGCATGTTGGGCGCGTGATGACTCCTACGCTGGCCATGCTCTCCGCGCGCGAAGCGGCGATCAGCGATTTCAAGCCGGAGAGCTTCTATACGGTCAAGCTGGATACCGGACGCGGCGTGGTCGCACAGTCGGAACGCTATGCTGATCTGAACGACGCGCGTCGGCTGGCGGATTCCTGCAACCACAATCCGGCGGTTGTCACCCGCGTCGAGCATAAGCAGCGAAGCGAAAACGCTCCCGCGCTGTATGACCTGACGGCGCTTCAGCGCGACGCCAACAAGCTCTTTGGATATACGGCCCAGCAGACGATGGAGTATGCGCAGGGGTTGTATGAAAAGAAGCTGCTGACCTATCCTCGCTCCGACAGCCGCCACCTGACGCACGACATGGAGCCTAGCCTCCGCGAGCTGGCGGCAAGGGTTTGCGGCGCATTGCCGTTTGCCGATAGCCTCGAGCCGGCTGTGCATCCTGAGCAGGTGATTGACGACAGCAAGGTGACAGACCATCACGCGCTGATTCCCACTGTGACCATGCCCGGGCAGACTTCGGCCATCGACGCACTCACAACCGGCGAACGCGATCTGCTGCATCTGGTGTGTACCCGCATGCTCTGCGCGCTGGATGACCCCTTCCTTTACGACGAGACCATCCTGCACATCGAGTGCGCGGGTCACAATTTCACGCTCAAGGGCAGGAAGGTTCTGCAAATGGGCTGGAAACGCATCTGGTATGCGTTCCGAGGCAGTCTCGGCGGGCGGCTGGCGGACGAGGATGCAAGCAGCGAACCCTCTATTCCGGAGGAAATGACCGAGGGCTTTGAATTTCCCTTCCCGCAGGCAGCGGTTGCCGAAGGAAAGACCACACCCCCTGGCCATCACACGGAAGCCTCCATTCTTCATGCTATGGAAACCGCGGGCGCGAAGGACATGCCGGAGGACGCCGAACGCAGGGGCATCGGCACGCCAGCCACACGCGCCGCTATCCTGGAAAAGCTGATCGACACCAAGCTGGTAGAGCGCGTTGGCGATAGGCGCAAAAGGGTTCTTCTGCCGACAGACAAGGGCAAAGCGCTCATCGCCGTGCTGCCTGAAAAGCTCCGCTCCGCACAGCTGACCGCCGAGTGGGAACAGCGGCTGAAGCGCATTGAACAGGGGCTTGAGCAGCCCGAGGACTTCATGCGCGATATTCGTCAGATGGTCATAGACCTGACCCGTGATACCCGCCGTGCCGAAGACGCGGATCAGCTCTTTCCTCCGCTCCGTGAAAGAATCGGAAGCTGCCCGAAATGCGGCGCTGCCATTACCGAACGTCCCCAGGGCTTTATGTGCGAAAACCGCACCTGTGACTTTGCGCTCTGGAAGGATGGCGGCATTTTGAAAAATGCTGAAAAGCCTCTGACCTCCAGCGATATCCGTGAATTGCTTGAAAAGGGCGCAGTCAAAAAGACCGGCCTTCGCTCTGCCAAGACCCACACCAAATACGACGCCACGCTGCATTTGGACTATGGGGAAGACGGAAGGCCCCGGCTGCGCCCGACCTTTGACTGATGAAAGGAGTATTTACAATGAAGAAGTTTCTAGCTTCCCTGTTTGCGCTGATGATGATGCTCAGTGCCGCCCTGGCGGATGAACCCGCTATGATTGACGCCACCAACGCCCCGTCGATTCCCGTCGGAACGCTCTCGGCCTCCCTTGTATCCTTCACCTCCAACCAGACCTATGCGGTATACTCTGCGCCGGACAGCAAGAGCATCCGGGGCGCGAAAAACCGTGCCCGCGTCAGCACCAATGGCTGGATTCAGGTGTTTGGCAGCGAGGGCGATTGGATTCTTGTACAGTACGATATTACCGACACGCACAATCGAATCGGATACATCTATAAGAACGCTCTGACTGCTGATGTGACCGTCCCCGAGCTGAATCTGACAAACGTGCCTGCGATCGTGCATTACGATGTGGAGGTAACGGATGATCCGCTCGTAAGCCGCACAGCCCTGTCAAAGCTGCCGGAGAACACCAAGGTAATCTGCCTGGGGAGTATGGGCGAATGGACTTACATCGAGTCCGAGGAAAACGGCGTTCGTTTCCGAGGCTTTGTCCCCACTGCCTGTCTGTATGCAACCGTGACCGATATGAGCGAAGCCAATCGCGCCATCGTCGGCAGTTGGAAGCTCTATGCCGGAAGCTCGATCAATGCGAGCCGCATCACTTTCCGGGAGGATGGCACCATGACCGGCAGAACGCAGCTTGAAAGCGGGCGTGAGCTGGAATGGTCTGGCACCTGGTCTATCGACTTCTACGACACAAAGCGTGATCGCTACTGGAATGAATCCGAATTTGAACTGACGCTGGCGCGCGGAAATTCCGTTGAGCAGTACGGACTGCGCATTTGCCGTCAGGCGACGGAAGGCAGCAAAGCGCAGTATTCGCTGATTATTTCCGACGGTGCAAAGATCAGCGACATGGTGATGTGCGAATAATCCCTTTACCCCGAGCGCCGGCAGCAGTGTCGGCGCTCCTTCTCTCTCAGGAGGTGATCTTATGCCCGTAAATCTCCACTCCGACACGCAGGAGCATACGGGAAAAAGCGATGCGTCTGCCAAGACCCGTCGCAACACATATGCCCTTTATCAGTTAAAGCCCGATCCCCAATACCATGAACTGCGCTATTCCAGCCTGTCCGAGCTGCAAAGTGCCGCAGATCACATGTTCAGCGATGTCCAGCATATTGTCCAAGCCTCAGAGGGCCTGCTGTTCCCGAGCAAGGCTGCTGTGGAGACGTACCTGGAAAGCAAGGGCTTGAGCACGGTTGCCTGCGCCGACCCGACATCCATCCATGTGGAAAATGAGGCCTTTCAGTCCGCGACCATCCATTTGGCCTGTGGGGATGGCGGATGCTGGATTGAAAGCTGTGAACAGGTTCCGTCTATTCAGACTGTGACGGAGAAACGCTATCATCTGGTGTATACCGGTGACTTGCCGGATGATTGTGTTTCACTTGAAGAACCTGATGCGCTCCTTGAAGACCTGTTTTTTCGCTTCAATAGCTGTCATCCCAAAGACTTTCATGGGCGCAGCATGAGTGTGAGTGACGTGGTAGCTCTGACAGTCAATGGACAAACCAGCTGTTACTATACGAACAGCATTAGCTTTATCAAGCTGCCGTCGTTCCTCTCTCCGGAGAATTCTCTGCGCAACACAGAGATGCTCATGGAAGACGATTACAACATGATCGACGGCATCCTCAACAACGGCTTGAAACCAGCCGAACATGAAACTTCCACACCCGGCAGGTCCAAGAAGACTGATGACGAGCGCAGGCTCAAGCACAGAAAACACAGGGATACCCCTGAACGATAAACCGGGAGGTGCCTATGATTCAATCCATCCAAGACTACGAAAACTGGCGCGACCGTCAGTACGACCTGCCCGAACCGGACAGCACAACGCCTGATGAACACGCGACCTATGCCTATTCCCACGACTATCCCGATGATACCAAGCTGGAATACGTCAGAGACGGCGAACACGCCGAGCTGCGTCTGTCCTTCACCTCGGAAGACCCGGACACCGGTGTTGAGGAAATGCTGCTTGGCAGTGACAACGTCGAATCCTTGCCGGAACTGGCCTCCGACCTTCGCGCCGACATATCCTCCTATCTGGACGCGCAGGACACCTCGTCTTTCTTCGAGCAGCAGGGGATTCCACAAGCGCCTGGTGACAGGGCGGCTCAATGGGATGATTTCACCCGCACCGCACTCTATGCCTTCGAGGCTATTCTGAAGGATGTAGAGCGCGGCATGGATACACAGCTCACATGGAAGCCCATCGAATCGGACAAGCGGGATTGGCTCTATTCTGCGCGTGATAAGCAGGACGCGGAACGCAGCTGTATCGGCCACCTGCGCGGAGATTTTGGCCGCGATGACAATGAATTCTGGACAAGCTGGTTTGATCACCAGATAGGTTTGAAAACTGTATCATTCCGGGATGAGCTGCAAGCGGTGGTCAATGGTTTTCACGAGGAAGGCGGACTCTTGCAGAGCTTTTCCAGCATGAGCAAGCTGTGCCGGAACGGTCTTCCCTGCGATACCAGCTATGGCTTTCATGCCGAGTCCCAGCATTACGAATACTGTCTGCGCTGTACGCCGCGCCGTGGAGATTACAACTTCTACCTCTACTGCTACGACAAAAGCGCCCAGCGGGTGCTTGCCCCCAAACAAGCTGCGGTGCAGCAGCCACCTGCGCATACCAAACCCAAATGCAAGACCAATGAAAAGGAGCGATAGTGTGAAAACATCAAGCACAACGACAAACAAGGCACCGCCGAAGGAAAGGTATAGCAAACAAGCCCGCAAAGGGCGATTGAAATTGTGAATGATCTACCCAGTCAACGCGGCGAGCGAAACGGTATCCTCCTGTAACACTCCCAGCGAAACAAGGAACTTAACGGCATCCTTGGCGGAAGAAACGATTTGCTTGCGCTTGAGTTGTTCAGGCATATCGTACTTCTGTAAATCGCAGGGGTTGAACACCTCGCCGGTCTTGAGCATGGCAAAGACGGCGGTAAGGATCATTCTGGCAATGGCGATGATGGCGCGCTTTTTGCCTCTGCGTTTGGAGATACGCTCGTACTTGGACTTGAAGTAAACACTCTTGGTGGACTTGACCGCCGCATGTGCGGCTTGTACCAACGCAGGCTTCAGGTAAACCCCGGCACGGGTGATTCTCACGGATTTCTTTTTCCCGGCAGATTCGTTGTTGCCCGGCGTCAGCCCCGCCCAACGGCACAGGCGCTTGGAGGAGCCAAATTCGGACATATCCGTGCCAATTTCCGAGATGATCGTAATGGCGAGATTACGGTCAACACCCGGAATGGTACAAAGCAGGGAGATTTGGCTCTCGTATTCAGAAACCATCTTGTTGATTTCAGCGTCGAGTCTGGCAACTCTGGCGTTGATATCGGAGAAATGCTCCTGAATGATGCGAACACGCTCCTTCTGCTCGGCGGACATCTTGAAGCCCTCGACAGCGGCCATGACATCTGCGGACTTCTTCTTGGCAGTGCGTTGGAGCAAGGATGCGCAGTAAGCCGGGTTTACGACATCCGTATCCAGGAGGTAATTTTGAATCGCCGTTGCGGATTTACCAAACATATCGGACAAGACGGCATCCAGCGTCGAATTGCACACAGTGAAAGCATTCTGGAAGCGATTTCTTTCACTGGAACGCATGGAGATGAGCTTGTAACGGTATCTGGTAAACTCGCGCAGCACACGAATCTTCTTGTTGGGAACGAAACTGCCGGGAACAAGCCCCATTCGGAATAGGTCGCCAATCCACCTGGAATCCTTGGTGTCGTCCTTGTTACCCTTCACAGCGGATACCCACTTAGGGTTGGCGACAACGACGTGAACGACATCCTCAAGGATATTCCAAACCGGAATCCAGTATTTGCCCGTACTCTCCATGCAGACATCCTTGCAGTTATTGTCAAGGAGCCATTGTTTGAAAGCGAGCAAATCACGACTGAAAGTAGAGAAACGCTTCTTATGGTACTTTAGAACAAGCCCATCCGTTTTGATGATGGTGGCGACGAGAAAGGTTTTGTGAACATCGACGCCACAGCAAATCGGATATGTGAGTTTCATGACGACCCTCCCTTCATCGTTGGAGAGAGGCAGGGACTGAGCCGCCACACATTTAGGCAATAGCTAAAACAATCCTTAGTGTGCGGCCTCTTACGACCACTTATTTGTGCTTGAAAGGCGACTCTTGCACTGATTAAAATTCAGCCTTGCAGGATTGCTGCTTGCAACTCCTCCTACCGTGCTTTGTAGTGTGCCTCTCTCAAGCCCATTGTATCAGAAAACGGAAATCTTGCGGCTCCGTTTTCATCACTATTTGTGCCGGCTGCCGCACCGGCATGGGGATTAAAATGATGTACTTGATTGAACTGATGAATGCCCGTCATATGTCCCGTACCGATCTGAGCGACCTGAGCGGCGTGCCCGAATCCACGCTGCGCGACATTCTGACCGGCAAGGCACAGCTTGACCGCTGTGAGGCGGCGACGCTGTACAGCATCGCGGAGGCGCTGGATGTTTCCATCGAAGACATCCTGCTCAGCTATTGGGATGAGCTTGAGGAAGCCAACGCGCCTGATACCTTCGCCGTCCATGAGGAGGGCACCCTCATGCCCTTCTATCTGCTGGTTGACGCCACCCTGAGCAGGCTGCACAAGGAGGGTGATCTGGCCGTTATTAGACACATTCGTGCAAACGAATGGATTGAACAGTTTTGGGATGGCGGGCTGTATCGGGCAGCGCTGTTCCTGCTCGGCCTGACGGACTATCTGTGCAGGAGAAACGGTGTCAAGCCAGATTCCAAGTTTGACGCCTGCCGAAATGCGCGTCTGGACAGGGCGGTGTATGCTCTGCGGACGCTGGAAGAAAACGACGACGCCTGCGCCTTTGAGGAAGCCCGCTGCTATGCCGAGAACAATGCGATTCCCGAGCTTACGCGCTTCAATATCTACATGACGGAGGACGACATTCGCCAAATGGCGTGATGCTCCTCCGGCTCGGACGTGATTGTCCGGCCGGAGAATCGAGGTACTATGACTGAAAAACAGATACTCAAAAGCATCAAGGCGCTGGCTGCCGGTGAATGCGCGAACTATCACGGCGGCTTCTGTGCCGAAACCGACCGGCGCTGCCATCTGATCAACCCGAAATATGATTCCATCCGGGATGGCATGATCGACTGTGACTATTTTCTGGAGTGCGTTCTGCCCGCCAACTGGGAATTGAGCGATCTTGTCTCCTATGCGCTGTGGTATGACGAGGCGGAGGACGATGACCTGCCATCCAACATGAAGCGCTGCGAGGTATGCAAAGCCCTCTTTGTGCCTGCCAACGCCCGACAAAAGTATTGTAAGGGGTGTGCCGCCAAAGTGAATCGTGATCAAACGAGGGAACGGATGTATCTTCAGCGGCGAAATGTTTGATTTGAAGCCCTGTTTGGGGTCGAAAAAGCCTTGCAGCGCAACGCTTTTGAAAAACCAAAAACGCCTATTTTCGAGCAGGACGACCCGTTGATCGTCCTTGCTCGTTTTTCCTTTTGAAATCAAACGTTGGAGGTTAGAGGATTCATGAATCTTTATTTCTCGACTGAGGAAATCAATCTGCTTTGCATCTATGATGCCGGTGATCGGCGCAAAACCATCCGGTCGCTGCGCAACATGAAGCGCTATCTCATGTATGACGAAGACGAGCTTCGTTCCCTGACGGAAGGCGCAATCTCGAAGCTGAAAAACATGACGGATGCTGAATTCGATGAGCTGATCCGCGAAAACACATCGGATTTTTTCGACTTGGATTGACGGAACACGACTAATGGACAGGAGGACTCCCTATGGCAACGAAAGCACAGGTTTACGCAACGCTGGCTGATGATACCGCCCGAAAGATCACCGGCGATTACCTCGATTGGGCGGCATTTCTGGATACATCATCCAGATTGTACAAGTACCCTTTTCACGATCAACTGCTGATCTATGCCCAGCGCCCGGATGCGACGGCCTGTGCCGAGTACGATATTTGGAATGATACGATGCGACGTTATATCCGGCGTGGCTCCAAGGGCATCGCGCTGCTCTCTCCTGGGCCTGGTGGCATGTCTGTCCGGTATGTCTTTGACGTATCGGATACCGGCGAACGCCGCGGCTCCCGAAGGGTTGAACCCTGGGTGCTGGCAGAAGGCAATATGGAGCCTGTCAAGCAGATGCTGGAAAACGCGTACTACGCTGACGCCTCCATGCCCTTATCCGGCCAGATCGGCCAGATCGCAACGCAGCAGGCGTTAGCCTATTGGCGCGAGCATAGGCGGGACATCATCGACAGCGTTGACGGTTCGTATCTTTCGGAGTACGATGAATTCAACATCGGGGCTTCCTTCCGGAAAGCCGCCGCTGCCAGCATCTCCTACAGCCTCCAGGCGCGCTGCGGACTGGAGCCGGAGCTTTTCCGGGAGGATTTCACCGAGGTGCTTGACTGGAACACACCCGCAACTGTGGCGGAGCTTGGCAAAGCAGTTAGCGAGATTTCAGGCCAGGTGCTGCGCCAAATCGAAAAGACCATCCGACAAGTGGAAAGGAGTATGGAGCATGAGCGAACTGATTTACAGGAAGAACGGGGACTATCTGCTGCCCGACCTGGGTCTGACCGAAGCGGAACGCAAGCCGCTGGGCAAGTACGGGAGGATGCGGCAGCGCTACCTGGAGGAGAGCCGTCCGGGCCTGTATACGAGGCTGCTCCTCAGCGGCAACCTGATGACGCACCTTCAGGAGATCGAGGAGACGGCCCAGAACCGTCTGGACAACCTGATGAACCATCTGACGAAGGAAGCGGGCGTGACGGAGGAACTCAAAGCCCAGAATCAGATGGCGTGGGTGGGCCTGATGAACAACTGCAAGGCGCAAGCGGAAGAGATGATCCTGTCGGAGCTGATTTACGCCTGACGGACTATGAGCCGCAGCAAGAGCAACTGAGCTTCATCCTTCCAACGGAATCGGAACAAATTCAGATCATTGACAGCATGGAAGCGGAGAGCATCGGAATGATGCCCTTCGCTTCTTTGGTTTCCCAGGAAGTCGTGGATGAATTCCTGCGCGTCGGCGGCAATTCGGACGATCTCAGGCTGGTCATCGGCACGGCCATTATGAAGCAGCTTTCCACTGAATCCGTTGCGGACTACATGTGCCGGAGCTTTCATGGTGGAAACGGCCTGAAGGTAGATGGCAGGCAGTACAGCGCCTGGTACGATGAGGATGGTATTCACTTTTCGCTGGGAAAATCTGCCCGATACGTAACCATGGCGCAGACCCTATCGTGGGAGGATGCCGCCAAACGGGTCGGAGAACTCATGAAATCAGGACAATACATGAGCATGATGGAGCTTGCTGCTGCCCCTGCGCATGAGCGCGCTGCACTATCCCAGAGCTTGTGGTATATGTACAGCGAGACGGCACCGGAAGCTCAAGGCTTTTTCCCTTCCATTGAAGCGATTCACGGCGGCGGCTTTCCTGAAGAAACCAGCCGTTTGGCTGATCGGCTTGCAGACCCGCAATTTCTATCTACCCTCACTGCTGAGATAGAGCGCTTTGCAGGGGCATACGAAGATAATCACGATCTGATGCGGTTCCACTACCATCGCCCCGAACAGGTCTTACAGGCATTGAAGGAGCTGACGCTCCCTCGTAGGGAGTACGATTCCCTGCTGACGGAGGTCTCGCGTCCCGATGGTTTCATTACAGAGGATGAGCTTGGCGCTTTTCTTTCGTCTGGGAGCAGCATGGAGGGTGGAAAGGATCGGATTTACCGTTACTTTACGGATATTCCCGCCCATTCCACGAAGGAAAAAGCGGATTTCCTCAAGTGTGAATACGGCATTGGCGGGCGTTCACACGCACTTTCGAGGAGCGATGGCAGTTCGGAGAGCCACGACAGCAAGGGCATTAAGCTCACGAAAAAAGGCTGTCCCGAGGTTCATCTGAACTGGAACGAGGCAGCCAAGCGAATTGATAGGCTCGTCAGTCTGCATCGGTATCTGACGCCAGAAGAAAAAGCTCAGTTTCAGCAAAGTGCCCAGCGCAATTCCCTCTTTGACACCTACAAGGTGGTCAAGGAAAGCCACCCCGACGATATGGTGCTGTTTCAGGTGGGTGAATTCTATGAATTATACGGCGAGGATGCTCGGACTGCCGCCTCTATGCTGGGGCTGACGCTGACCTCCCGCCTTGTTCCCGGAGCGGGGCGAGTGGATATGTGCGGTATTCCCGCCCACCAACTGGAGCAGTATGTAGAGCAGCTCCGGGACAAATATGATGTGACGATCTCCGCTGTTGACTGGGACAGCCAGGAGCGCCGTGTGTCATCCCGTCCATCGATTGACCATGAGGCGGAACGAGACATTGACGCCTACGAAGCCGAATTCGGGGCAGACGGTACACGGGTCTTTGGGAGCAGCACAATAAGGTCGGAAGATACATCCACGCCGTCTCGTACTGAGATCACCCAGGCAGACATTGACGCGGCCATCCAGGAATGGAACGGCGATACATCAAGCAAGCGCGCCGTTGTGCGCCGACTGCGGGAAGGGGCTTCCCGCGCAGATATGCTCCATGTGCTCCGGGAGGAGTACGGCGATGATCTTCCATCGTTCCCGGTCAATGGCGTAAGTGGTGCGGGGGACATTCCCTGGGAGGAAATCCTCGACCGTGTGCTTAATTTGATTGAAGAAGATCGTTTTTTTACTGTAGAAGAACAGGACGCTCTGGAGGACATTGACCCCGTTTATATCCGAGAACGGCTGGCCGAATCCGGCATTGAAGGCGGAAAAGTCGTTGACCAGGAGAAGTTTGCCCAAAATCCGTTCATCCGGCAGGTTGAGCAGACTGTTGCCCAGATTATTCAGGAGGAGGCCGAACTAGAAGAATCGGAACAATCGCAAGGCACTTCGCCAACGGTACGGGAAGTTTACGAGCAGTTTCTACCTATTGTTAAGAGCCTTGTATTGGAAGATGAGGCTTATCAAAATGCCTGCAAAAATTCGGACAGGGAGAACGCTTATCTGGAAGGAGAAGCTGCTATTAAGCGAGTCGTGGCCACGATTCAGGATGCCCGCTTTATTGATCTGTACTATGGACTGGACAACTTTCACAACAGACTGCATAGCGACATTATACAAGCCACCTACCCTGAATTGTCTCAGCCTTTGCCGGATTTGACTGAACAACCTACCGTCCAGGCACCCGCCTATCAGGTGGGCGATACGGTTTATCTGGAAGATGGGAAACCTTTTATCATCGAGCGAATCAGCCCGTTGGGCATCGAGCTGCGCGACCCGTCGCTGACTTATCCCATTCTCCGGGCAGAAAGTCAGGAGAGCTTTGCCCGGCTCATGGAGCGATATCCGCAGCCTCAGAAGCAGCCGGAAATCACCTCCGAAACGGTCGCTGTTTACCCCGCCAAACAGAACGGCCTGCCCTATGATATCGTCATTGAGCGGATGCACACAGCACCCCAGAAGGAACGCCCTGAGCAGTCCACCACGCAGAACTTTCGTATCACCGACAACCACTTGGGCGAGGGCGGCGCGAAAACCAAGTTTGGCTACAATATCGCGGCTATTCGCACGCTCAAGCAAATCGAGGCCGAAGGACGAACAGCGACGCCAGATGAGCAAGAGGTGCTGTCTCGATATGTGGGCTGGGGTGGTCTGGCGGATGCCTTTGACGCGAGCAAGCCCGCGTGGACAGACGAATACCGGCAGCTCGCCGCAATCCTGACCCCGCAAGAATACGAAGCGGCCCGCGCCTCCACACTCAACAGTCACTATACCAGTCCCACCGTGATTCAGGCTATCTATGATGCGGTGGGCAATATGGGCTTTACTTCTGGAAATATTCTGGAGCCGTCTATGGGCGTGGGCAACTTCTTCGGAATGCTCCCGGAAGCTATGCAAAGCAGCCGCCTGTACGGCGTAGAGCTGGACGGCATCACCGGACGCATCGCCCAGCAGCTCTATCCCAAGGCGAATATCACGGTCGCGGGCTTTGAAACCACGGACAGACGGGACTTCTTTGACATCGCCATCGGCAACGTGCCATTCGGCAACTACAAGGTCAACGACCGGGCTTATAACAAGCTCGGTTTTTCTATTCACAACTACTTTTTCGCCAAGGCCATTGACCAGGTGCGTCCCGGCGGCGTGATTGCCTTTGTCACTTCCCGCTATACCCTCGATCAACAGTCCCCGGAGGTTCGCAAGTACATCGCCCAGCGCGCGGAGCTGCTGGGCGCGATTCGCCTGCCGAACAACGCTTTCCGCGCCAATGCCGGAACGGATGTCGTCTCGGACATCATCTTCCTCCAAAAACGGGATCATCCGATTGACATCGAACCTGATTGGGTGCATCTCGGCCAGAACGAGGATGGTTTTTCCATCAACAGTTACTTTGTCGATCATCCGGAGATGATTCTGGGCATTCAGAGCAGGGAAAACACGCAGTATGGCCGTCAGGATTTCACGGTTCTTCCCGTTGAAGGAGCAAGTCTCGCGGATCAGCTGCATGAGGCCATCCAGCATATCCATGGCAACTACCAGGAAGCGGCACTGCCCGACCTCGGTGAAAACGAAGCAATCGACGAGTCCATTCCCGCCGATCCCAATGTACGCAATTTCTCGTATGCCGTCGTGGATGGCCAGGTCTACTACCGGGAAAACAGCCGAATGGTCAGGCCAAGCCTGAACCAGACTGCCCAGGAGCGCGTGAAAGGCATGGTTGAACTGCGCGATCAGGTGCATCGGCTGATTGACGCACAGCTCGACGAACACAGCGATGAAGAGATCGCCGTCATGCAGCAGGAGCTGAACCAGACGTATGATGCGTATTCAGCAAAATATGGCCTCATCAACGACCGCGCCAACCGCCTGGCCTTTTCGGACGATTCCTCGTATTATCTGCTCTGTTCGCTTGAGATTCTGGATGAGGAGCATCGCCTCAAAGGCAAGGCGGACATGTTTACCAAGCGGACGATCAGGCAGAGACACAGTATCGACCATGCGGACACAGCTTCCGACGCGCTGGCTGTGTCCATCGGGGAGCGGGCAAAGGTCGATCTCCCCTTTATGTCGCGGCTGACAGGCAAGGACGAAAAACAGCTTGCCGAAGAGCTCACCGGCGTGATCTACCGCATCCCCGGTACGGATGCGCAATATGTCACGGCAGATGAATACCTTTCGGGCAATGTACGTCAAAAGTTGCGCGAAGCAAAGCTGGCAGCGCAGTCTGACGCTTCCTTCCAGACCAACGTGACGGCGCTCACTGCCGCCCAGCCCAAAGACCTGGAGGCATCGGAGATCGACGTCAGGCTCGGCGCGACGTGGATTTCGCCGGACTATATTCAGGATTTCATGTATGAGCTGCTCAATACGCCATACTACCAGCGCCGCGCGATTGACGTGCATTTTTCGCCCCATACCGCCGAGTGGCGCATCAACGGCAAAACGGTTGTTTCGCGCAGCAACGTCGCCGCGTATGCTTCCTACGGCACAGACCGGGCGAATGCGTATAAGCTCTTAGAAGATGCGCTGAATCTGCGAGATACGCGCATCTTTGACACCATTCAGAATGCGGATGGCAAGGAGCAGCGCGTACTGAACCAGAAAGCCACTACCCTTGCCCAACAAAAGCAACAGGCCATTAAAGACGCTTTCCGTGAGTGGATATGGAAACAGCCGACCCGGAGAGAAACGCTTGTGAAGGAGTACAACGAGCGATTCAACTCGATCAGGCCCCGTGCGTATGACGGACAGCATATCGTATTTTCCGGCATGAACCCGGAAATCACGCTCCGCGAGCATCAGCGGAGTGCCGTCGCTCACATCCTGTATGGCGGCAATACATTGCTGGCACACGAAGTTGGGGCTGGGAAGACGTTCGAGATGATAGCGGGCGTTATGGAATCGAAAAGACTGGGTTTATGCACGAAAAGCATGATCGTTGTCCCCAATCATTTGACCGAACAGTGGGCTTCGGAGTTTCTTCGGCTATACCCCAACGCCAACATTCTGGTGGCAACCAAACGCGATTTTGAAAAGGGGCGGCGGAAGCGTTTTTGCTCGCGCATCGCAACCGGCACTTATGACGCGGTGATTATCGGGCAGAGTCAGGCGGAGCGCATCCCCATCAGCCGGGAACGACAGGAGCGAATCATCCGTGATCAGATTACGGAAATCACAGACGGCATTGCGGAGGTCAAAAATGCCCACGGCGAGCGGTTTACCATCAAGCAGATGGAACGCTCTAAAAAGCAGCTTGAAGCGCGGCTTGAAAAGTTGAAAGCAGAGGAAAAGAAAGACGATGTCATCACCTTTGAACAACTCGGCGTGGATCGGCTGGTGGTGGACGAGGCGCATTACTACAAAAACATGTTTCTATATACCAAAATGCGCAATATTGCAGGGCTTTCGACGAGCGAAGCGCAGAAATCCAGCGATATGTTCGCCAAGTGTCAGTACATGGACGAGCTGACGGGCGGGCATGGCATCGTGTTTGCGACGGGTACGCCGGTATCCAACAGCATGGTCGAGCTTTTCACCATGCAGCGCTATCTGCAATATGAAACGCTGCGGAAGCGGGATTTGACGAACTTCGACGCATGGGCTTCCGTATTCGGGGAAACCGTGACGGCTATCGAGCTTGCGCCGGAAGGGACGGGCTATCGCGCCAGAACTCGGTTTGCCAAATTTTACAATCTGCCGGAGCTGATGAACATGTTCCGCGAGGTGGCGGACATCAAGACGGCGGATCAGCTTCATTTGCCTACGCCGACCGCGCACTATGAAACCGTCGTC
>ERZ824575.376-NODE-376-length-59472-cov-157.135046_pt1 | contig 59472 bp, 42 predicted proteins | sample MGYA00519470_ERZ824575 | MGnify/ENA primary metagenome ERZ824575 (study PRJEB31778, sample SAMEA3449170) | human gut metagenome | biome: human gut; feature: human-associated habitat; material: faeces | place: United Kingdom | collected 2010/2012 ... | reverse complement strand
ATTTGCCATTGTATATGACAGGGTTATTATAAGTGGTTTTAGTTGAATGGAAAAGGCTCGCAGGAAATCGAAATTTCTTGCGAGCCTTTATTATTTGCTAAACTTTGAATCTGAACCAGTTAAACTAATCATAAAGTTCAATGTTCAAACCTCAAAGTTCAAAGTCTTATACGAGTGTTGCAACGACTTCCTCACGGGTACCTGGCAACATGTCGATGACAGGAATCTCTGGCATGGTGTAGCAACCTGGCTGGAGACGGAATGAAGCGCGAGCCACGTTAACCAATACCTGAGCTGTGAGGGCTGGGTTGTTGATGCTCATGTTGAACTCGAAGCGCTGGTTCTGAGTCTTGCCTGATACACCCTTGCGAACGAGGTTCACACCATGACCCATATCCTTTACATCATCTACAGATGCTACGGCGAATACGTGGGTCTCATCGTGAGCGAAGTATGGGTCAGCCTTGATTTCTGCTGTTACATCCTCAAGCTTGGCACCTTCTTCCAACTCTACGTATACCATACGACGGTGGATACCCTCACCCAATGGGATAGTTACAGAGAGCGCTTCCTTTACGCCCTTCTTGCCACGAACACAAACTGAGTGCCCCATACTCATACCAGGACCGAAGTTGGTGTATGTCAATCCCTTAGGTGCAAGGCTCTCCATCAGAACACGTACGATAGAATCAGAACCTGGATCCCAACCAGCAGAGATAACGCTTACCTTGCCAGCCTTCTTACAGTTCTCCATCTGCTTGGTACGGTAGTCGAGGATGCTGGTGTGGATATCGAAGCTGTCTACGGTGTTGATACCGAGGGCAACGATCTTCTCTGCATACTCTGGGCAAGAGCGGGTAGGGGTTGCGAGAATAGCAACATCTACATCCTTCAACTTGGTGATGTCATCTACTACTTCATAGTTTGCCAACTCAGCTGGTTTGTCCTTGGCACCCTGGCGACGTACAATACCTGCAATCTCAAAGTCAGGAGCTGCTTCGAGTGCCTCAACAGTAAACTTACCGATGTTGCCGTATCCTACTACGGCTGCTCTAAATTTCTTCATTGTCTTATTTCTTTTATTTTGTTGTTTTAATTTCTTTTATTTGTTGCGGTTTAGTCATCCAACGGATATGTTTTCCGCTCTTCATTCTATTTCCGGTTGCAAAAGTATAGCTTTTTCTTGAAATACGTGACGTTTTAATAGAATTTTAACTCATAAAAGTTGCAAAAAGTAGTAAAATCATAGTTTTTAGGTATGAATAAGCGGAGATTTGTAAGGTTTCTGCTGCAAGAGCCTTACAGTTTCGTTATTTTGTTGCGAAACATCATACATCCCCTTTCCGATACCTCCCGATGTGCTTTGAATTACGTCGGGACGTAGCTTTTGCTGCGTCCCGACGTCTCTGGCTCTGCGTCGGGACGTATGACATGCTACGTCGGGACGTAATTTTATGGAATTCTATTACAATAATCCCGCCCTTCGCACGTTATTAATATATTAATTTAATTAGGAGAAAAAGAAAATGATAGAATATATTCATGGCGATCTGACAGAGCTGACACCTGCACTGGCTATTGTTGAGACTGCGGGGGTGGGCTACGGACTCAATATATCGCTCAATACATATACTGCCATTCAGGGCAAACAGGAAGTGAAACTCTATGTTCACGAAGTGCTGGTGGCTGGTGGAAGAGATGACTCTTTCACCCTTTTCGGCTTTGCTACCAAACAGGAACGTGAACTCTACCGCCTCCTCATCACCGTTTCAGGAGTAGGCGGAAATACGGCCCGTATGATTCTCTCTTCACTCTCGCCACGCGAACTCTGCGAAATCATCTCTACTGGTAACGACAAGATGCTGAAAACCGTGAAGGGTATCGGACTGAAGACTGCACAGCGAATCATCATCGACTTGAAAGATAAAATCGTGAGCCTCGGCATTGCTGACGAACTGCCAGCCAGCGGAGGCAATGTGGTGATGGTGAACAATGACGTAAAGGATGAGGCGGTAAGCGCCCTCACCATGCTCGGCTTCTCGCCGGCACCATCTGCCAAGGTAGTAGTAGATATCCTCAAGGCACAGCCTGATCTCCCGGTAGAACAGGTTGTGAAACTGGCATTGAAGCAAATCAAATAAGTTAGGAGTTTTTTGTCGATGAAACAGAAGCAAAGATTCATATCTTTTCTATTGGCTTGGCTGATGGTGGCAACCTTCGGCTATGCGATAGCTTTGCCTCAACTTCAGGACGATAAAAAGAAAAACCATATCAGCACAGCCCAGCCCGTGCAGCTCGATGAAGATACCATTCCCGATTCGCTGCTGCATACCCGCTGGCAGATTCAGCGCACCCAACCTTACTCCCTGAGCGACCTCTATCAGAGTCCGCTCGACCTGAAACGTCCTGATAATCTGCAATATCAGGTAGTCTACAACGATACCCTTGACCGCTATATCATCGGCAACCGCATGGGCTCAACCTGGCTTTCGGCTCCTATCATGCTCACTCCGAAAGAGTATCTTGCATGGACCGAACAGCAGCAGCGCAACAGCTACTTCCGCAAGCAGAACGATGAAATCTTCCAGGCAAAAGGCAAGGAGAAGTTCGATTTCTCAGATATGCACTTCGACTTGGGACCTGCAGAGAAAATCTTCGGTCCTGGTGGCATCAGAGTGAAGACACAGGGTTCTGCCGAACTTAAGTTCGGTATCAACAAGAAGAGCATCGACAATCCTTCGTTGCCTATCCGAAACCGAAAGACGACGATGATGGATTTTGATGAGAAAATCAATCTCAACGTCAACGGAAAGGTGGGCGATAAGGTGAACATGAACCTGAATTACAACACCGATGCCACCTTCGATTTCGATGCACAGAACATGAAACTGAAGTACGACGGCAAGGAAGATGAAATCATCAAACTCGTTGAGGCGGGCAATGTCTCCTTCCCTTCCAACTCTTCGCTCATCAAAGGCGCCAGCAGTCTGTTTGGTGTTAGAACCGATATGCAGTTTGGCAAACTCAAGCTGCAGATGGTGGCTTCGCAGAAGAAAAGTGCATCGAAGAGCGTATCTACCAGGGGCGGTGTACAGCTCACTCCTTTCGAGTTGAATGTAGCCGATTATGAGGAGAACCGCCACTTCTTCCTCTCCCAGTATTTCAGAAATCATTATGATGCCTGGATGCAGAAACTTCCTAATCTCACCACGGGCATCACCATCAACCGTGTGGAGGTGTGGGTTACCAACAAAACCGGCAATACCACCAATACCCGAAACATCGTAGCCCTGACCGACCTGGGCGAGAACCAGAAACTGAGCAACCCGATGTGGACGGCGAGCGGACAGGTGCCTTCTAACCAGGCGAATACTGAGTATGCTGCGATGAACAGCCAATATGCTGCTGCCCGTGACATCGACCAGGCTGCAACCACTCTCGATGGAGGCGGACTGGTTGGTGGAGCCGATTATGAGAAACTGGAGAGTGCCCGTCTGCTCAATTCTTCTGAGTATACGGTCAATACCGCTTTGGGTTATATCTCATTGAAAACCAGTCTGCAGACCGACCAGGTACTTGCTGTAGCCTATGAGTATACATCGGGAGGTGTTACCTATCAGGTGGGCGAGTTTGCATCCGATCTCAGCGATACCAAGCAGGCACTCTTCGTGAAATCGCTCAAGAATACCAGTAACAATCCGCGACAGGGCAACTGGGGGCTGATGATGAAGAACGTTTATTATCTGGCTTCTACCGTAGAGAAGGAGAAGTTCCGCCTGGATGTGAAATACCAGAGCGATACCACCGGCGTATATCTCAGTTATATCCCTGAGCAGCAGGTGAAGAAGCAGCCTATCATCCGTGTGCTGGGCGCCGACCGTCTGGATAACAACAACAAGGCACACAGCAATGGATATTTCGATTATGTAGAAGGCTATACCATCTCTAACGGACGCGTGTTCATTCCGAAGGTAGAGCCTTTCGGCAGTTATATGCGTGATTATCTGGTCAAGCGGGGCGTGGCTGCCGACAAGGCTGAAAAGTATGCCTTTACCGAACTTTATGACAGTACGAAGACCGTAGCCAAGCAGATAGCCGAAAAGAACAAGTATCAGATTGTGGGACTGTTCAAGGGCTCTGCAGCCAATGTCATCTCGCTCGATGCCTACAATGTGCCACAGGGCTCGGTGGTCGTTACGGCAGGCGGTATCACCCTGAAAGAGGGCACCGACTATTCGGTAGATTACAGTGCCGGCGAGGTGACCATCCTGAACCAGAGCATCATTGATGCCGGTACGGCTGTCAACGTTTCTCTGGAGAGTAATACCGATTTCGGACAAACCCGAAAAACGATGTTCGGACTGAACTGGGAGTATGATTTTACCAAGAACTTCCAATTGAGCGGTACTATCCAGCACCTCTCCGAACAGGCACTTACTACCAAGGTATCCATGGGCTCCGAACCGCTGAAGAACACCCTTTGGGGTATCAATCTCAACTGGCGCAAGGAGAGTCAGTGGCTCACCAATGTGCTTGACAAGATACCATTCCTGCACCTCACCCAGCCATCGCAGATATCCTTTACAGGAGAATTTGCCCAGCTCATTGCCGGTGAGGCAGGTGGCACACAGGACAATGCATCTTATATCGATGACTTCGAGGGTACGAAGACCACCATCGATGTAACGACTCCTACCTCCTGGTTTATATCCAGTGTGCCTTCGCTCAATTTCAAGGACGATTACAGCGATAAGACCGGTCTGAGCAGCGGTTTCCACCGTTCGCGCCTAGCCTGGTATACCATCGATCCGCTGTTCACCCGCCGTGGAAGTTCGCTCACTCCGGGACATATCAAGGGCGACCTCAAGCAGTTGAGTAACCATTATGTCCGCGAGGTCTATACCAAGGAGCTCTTCCCATTGCGCGACCAGAGCAGTTATCAGGGCGCTACCAATACCCTGAATGTACTCAATCTGGCTTACTATCCAAGTGAGCCGGGACCATACAACTTCAATGTAACAGATTTGCAGGCTGACGGAACCCTGCAGAATCCGCAGCGCAACTGGGGCGGAATGATGCGTAAACTGGATACCAACGATTTCGAGCAGGCAAACATCGAATACATCGAGTTCTGGATGCTCGATCCGTTCATCTATTCCCGCGAAGAGGCTGATGCTGCCGATTATGGTGGCGATTTCTACATCAACCTGGGCGAGGTGAGCGAGGATATCCTGCGTGATGGCAAGAAATTCTATGAGAGTGGCATGCCGGTAGATGGCAGCAAGAGCTACACCTATACCCAGTGGGGTAAGATTCCTACCCAGAGCACCGTGACCTATGCCTTTGCTACCACCAGTGGCAGCAGAGCCTTGCAGGATGTGGGTTTCAACGGACTGACTGATGCCGAGGAGCAGGAATTCTACAAGAGTGCTTATCTCGACCAGATTCAGGGCAAGGTGAACCAGGCGGTGTTCGACAGCATCTTTGCCGATCCGGCACGTGATGACTACCACTATTTCCGCGGTTCCGACTGGGATGAGATGCGTGCTCCAATCCTGCAGAGATATAAGTATATCAACAATCCTCAGGGCAACTCGCCTGACAGCGACAGCCGTTCTGAGAGCTATGATACTTCTTATAAGTCAACGCCGGATGTCGAGGATATCAACCAGGATTATACGCTCAACGAATATGAGAAATACTTCCAGTACCGTGTCAGCATCCGTCCGGAAGATCTCGTGGTGGGTAATAATCATATTGTAGATAAGCGTGAATACAGCCAGACCTGGCGTGATAATACCAAGTCTACCGTTACCTGGTATCAGTTCCGCATACCTATCGATGAGTTTGAGAGCCGTCAGGGCAACATCAACGATTTCTCCAGCATCCGCTTCATGCGTATGTTCCTCACCGGTTTCAAGAAACCTATCGTGCTGCGTTTCGGTACCTTTGACCTCGTGATGGGCAAGTGGCGTACCTATGATCAGCCGCTCGGCGCAGCCAGTGGCGGAACCCTCGACGCAAGCAGCGTGAGTCTGGAGGAGAACGGCGAGAAGACACCGGTCAACTATGTCTTGCCTCCGGGTATCAAGCGCGAACAGGATCCTAGTCAGCCTCAGTTGGTTGAGGCGAACGAGCAAGCGTTGAGTCTGGTGGTCAAGAATATGAGCACAGGCGAGGCGAAGGCGGTTTACAAGAATTCTACCCTTGATCTGCGCCAGTACAAGCGCATCCAGATGTTTGCCCATGCCAATGCCCTGGAGCAGAATACCACCCGTCTGCAGGATGGTGATCTCTCAGTCTTCATCCGTCTGGGTAGTGATTATAAGAACAATTACTACGAGTATGAAATCCCGCTGAAACTCACCGAGCCACGCTCCAACTACAACCGCTATGTGCTTGCCGACTGTAAGGCGGTATGGCCTGAGGTGAATATGCTCGATGTGCCGCTGAGTGTCTTTACGGCATTGAAGAAAAACCGCAACAAGGCGAAGGCACAGGGTGTGGCTTCTTATCTCGCTCCTTATTCCATGATGGATGCAGAACATCCGCAGAACAAGATTACCATCGTGGGTAATCCGAGTCTCGGCGAAGTGAAGACCATGATGCTGGGTGTGAGAAACAATTCTGCCGACATCAAGAGTGGTGAGGTATGGATAAACGAACTCCGACTCAAGGAACACAATAATTCGGGTGGTTGGGCTGCCAATGCCAACCTCAACGTACAACTCTCCGATCTGGGTAGCGTGAATGCCACCGGCAGATACATCAGCGAGGGATTCGGCGGTCTGGAAGATGGCGTGGCAAGTCGCACCACCGATAATTATGGTACCTACAGTGTGACCACATCGCTCGAAATGGGTAAGTTCTTCCCTGACAAGGCGAAGGTGAGCATACCTTTATATTATAGTGTTACCAAGGAGAAGACCACTCCTAAGTATAATCCGCTGGATACCGATATGGAGTTGAAGGATGCCCTCGATGCTGCCGGCTCCAAGCACGAGCGCGATTCTATCGAGAATATCGCTGCCACTAAGATTACGCAGACCAACTTCTCCATCTCGAATGCCCGGGTGGGTATAGCTACCAAGCGCCATCCGATGCCATACGATCCAGCCAACTTCTCATTCACCTACAGTCATCAGCATCAGTATACTACGGGTGAAACGACGATGTATGAGCGCAAGGACAACTGGCGAGGAGCCCTGGATTATTCGTGGAGCCCGGTTTATAAGGCATGGGAACCATTCAAGGGACTGAAGAACAAGAGTAAGTGGCTCGACATACTGAAACGTTTCGGACTGAACTGGCTGCCGCAGAACATAGCCTTCAATACCGAGATGACGCGCGACTACTACGAGTTGCAGGAGCGCGATATGGAAACCCTGATGAGTGGATCTGCCGGAGTAGACTCCAAGTTGCCGCTCACTTTCAGTGAACAGTTCCTTTGGAACCGTGAGTTCTCCATCAACTGGGATCTGACCAAGAACCTGCACATGAACTTCCAGAGTGCTACCCATGCACAGATAGAGGAACCTTATACACCGGTCAACAAGGATCTTTATGCCGACCAGTATCATGCCTGGAAGGACTCCGTATGGACCAGCATCCGCCACTGGGGTGCACCGCTCGACTATAGTCAGAATTTCCAGGCATCTTATAGGTTGCCTCTCAATCTGCTGCCTGTCTTCGACTGGGTGAACAGCGATGCCTCTTACAATGCCAACTATTCTTGGGAGCGCGGTACAGAGGATGAGGAGGGCAACTCGTATGGAAATACCATCAATACCCAGCGCGAGCTGACATTGAACGGAAACTTCAACCTGGTGAAACTCTACAACCATGTGCCTTTCCTGAAGAAGGTAAACGATAAGTTTGACCGCACCCAGAGCAGGGCACAGATGCAGCGCAAGAAGCAGGAAAAAAAGAAAAAAAAGCAGGAAGAAAAGGAACAGGCGGCTGATCCGAAGAAGGCGCTGCCTAAGAACAAGCGTGCCTTCGAACGGGAAATCACCCTCCTGCCTGATACCACATTCAAGATACGCCACGGTAAGAATACCAAGCGACTGATTGTGAATGCCAAGACGGAAGACGGCAAAGTGTTCCCGCTTAAATATAAAAAGGTGGATAATAACCAGATCAGAATCATCTCAAAGGTAGATACTGCCATGAAGGTGAAACTCTCCGTACTGGCTAAGGAACCGCTTGATGATAAGAAATGGTATAAGGGATTGCAGTTGGCTAGTCGCCTGGCAATGATGGTGCGCAATGTGAGCATCAACTATCGCAGCAGCTATCAGCTCACCCTGCCGGGCTTCTTGCCTAGTGTGGGTGATGCCTTCGGACAGAAGAAGGTGGGACAGATGGCACCGGGTCTTGACTTCGCCTTCGGTATGGTTGGCGACGATTATATCAAGAAGGCTAGAAACAACGACTGGCTGCTCTGCAACGACAGTATCGCAACACCTGCTACTACCAGCAGAACGGATAATCTTACGTTGCGTGCCACCCTGGAGCCTATCAAGGATTTCAAGATTGATCTCTCAGCCACACGTACCAAGACCACGCAGAAGAGCATACAGTATATGTATGAAGGAACGCCAACTACCCAGAGTGGAGCCTTCCAGATGACTACCATCTCGCTGGGGGCGGCTTTCGAGGGAATGGGCAATGCCAATTCGGGTTATCGCAGCAAGACCTTCGAGAAGTTTGTCAACTCGCTGGCTGGTTTCAGAGATAGGGTAGAGGCGCAGTATGCAGGTACCGTTTATCCGACAGGTTCAGCTCTGGCTGGCGGCAAGTTTGATGCTTCCCGCACGCCGGTCAACCAGTATAGCAGCGATGTCATGATTCCTGCCTTCCTCAAGGCTTATACCTCGATGGGTGGCAATTCGCTTTCGGTATTCCCGGCATTGAGCCGGATGTTGCCAAACTGGACCATCCGTTACAGCGGACTGGGACGTCTGCCTTGGTTCAACGAGCACTTCAAGAGTGTCAACATCAACCACTCTTACAAAAGCGTCTTTGCGGTTGGCAGCTACAACAGTTACAGCACCTTCCAGGAGTATATGAACGGTCTCGGCTTCGTGAGTGATGCCACTACGGGCAATCCATCTCCAAGTAGCATGTTCAACATTTCGCAGGTAAGTATCAACGAGTCGTTCTCGCCATTATTGGGTATGGATGTCACATTCAACAATAATATGACGGTGAAGGCAGAATATCGCCAGACCCGTGTATTGAACCTCAGTATGACGAGTGTGCAGCTGAACGAGGCATTGAGTAAGGACTGGGTAATCGGTATGGGTTACCGCATCAACAACTTCGATGTTTTCGGTTGGGGCGCCAAGGCCTCCCGTTCCAAGTCGAAGGGCGGCAACAAGAATGCAGCCAATAAGAATGCGTCGACCACCAAGACGGTTCAGAATGGTACCAACCATGATCTGAATCTACGTCTTGACTTCAGTTTCCGCAAGCAGGCAGCCATCGTTCGTGATATAGCCTCAATGGTAAGCAGTGCCAGCAGCGGCAACAATGCTCTGAAACTGAGTTTCTCTGCCGATTATACCTTCAGCAAACTCCTTACCATGAGTTTCTATTATGACCGTCAGACCAACACCCCGCTCCTGTCGAACAGCAGTTATCCTACCACCACACAGGATTTCGGCCTGAGCATCAAGTTCTCGCTGACGAGATAAAAAGAAAATTCACTAGAACCAATAGGTAGAAAGAAAAATTCTCTAATTCTCAAATTCTTGAAAATAAAAAAAGCTCGGATGCATCACAAGCATCCGAGCTTTTTAATATTCTGATAATTCTTGATTACTTCTTGTCGTAAGCATGAACAGGATAGTCGATGGTATAGTGGAGACCACGGCTCTCCTTGCGTTCTATCGCCATGCGGGTGATGAGATAACCCACGTTAATCATGTTGCGGAGCTCGCAGAGTTCCTTGCTTACCTTTACACGCTTGAAGAGGTTTTCTGTCTCTTCGTAGAGAAGATCGAGACGGTCCCATGCTCGTTTCAGACGGAGGTCACTGCGCACGATACCTACATAGTTGCTCATGCATTCGCCAACCTCTTTCACGCTCTGTGTAATCAGCACCTTCTCTTCGTTGGTCAAAGTACCTTCATCGTTCCATGCTGGTACCTTCTCGTTGAAGTCGTACTCATCTACATGTTCAATACTGTGCTTGGCAGCAGTCTCGGCATAAACCACAGCCTCGATGAGCGAGTTGCTGGCAAGACGGTTGCCGCCATGCAGACCGGTGCATGAACACTCGCCCAGAGCATAGAGACGGTTGATGCTTGAACAGCCGTTCAAATCAACCTTGATACCACCACACATATAGTGAGCGGCAGGACGAACAGGGATATACTCCTTGGTGATGTCGATGCCGATGCTCAGACACTTGGCGTAGATATTAGGGAAGTGACGCTTGGTCTCCTCTGGATTCTTATGGGTTACATCGAGACAGACATGATCCAATCCGTGAATCTTCATCTCCTTATCGATGGCACGAGCCACGATGTCACGAGGAGCCAGACTCAATCGCTTATCATATTTCTCCATGAAACTTTCGCCGTTAGGCAGACGCAAGATGCCGCCATAACCACGCATAGCCTCGGTGATGAGGAAGGCAGGATGGGTTTCGCCCGGATGATAAAGAGCGGTTGGGTGGAACTGGACAAACTCCATGTCGGCTACAGTTCCCTTGGCACGGTATACCATCGCCTCACCATCGCCAGTGGCAATCACAGGGTTGGTGGTAGTCTGATAAACGGCACCACATCCACCGGTACACATCACGGTAACCTTACTCAGATAGGTATCTACCTTCTGGGTATCAGGATTCAATACGTATGCACCGTAACAGTTGATATAAGGAGTGCGGCGGGTAACACGGGCACCCAAGTGGTGCTGAGTGATAATCTCCACGGCGAAATGATTTTCCTTGATATCGATATCCGGACAGTTGCGCACAGCCTCCATCAGACCGCGCTGGATTTCTGCACCCGTATCATCTGCATGATGAAGGATGCGGAACTCGCTGTGACCACCCTCACGGTGTAGGTCGAACTTGCCGTCCTGCTGCTTATCGAAGTTGACGCCCCACTGCACGAGCTCCTTGATCTGCTCCGGTGCCATAGTGACAACCTGCTTCACTGCTTTATAATCGCTGATATAATCACCAGCAATCATAGTATCCTGTATGTGCTTGTCGAAGTTATCCACTTCCAAGTTGGTAACTGACGCCACACCACCTTGTGCGAATGACGTGTTAGCCTCGTCGAGCGAGGTCTTGCAAATCATACACACCTTACCTTTATGCGCTCTGGCTACTTTCAGGGCGTAACTCATACCGGCAACTCCTGAGCCGATAATCAGAAAATCATACTTATAAACCATTGAGTTTATTCTTATCTAATTTCAATATTAAGAACAGGTGTTTTTATCTATAAAACAACCCCATTCTCTCAGAATTAATTCTTAATTCGTTGCAAAAGTAATAATTAATCTTTAAAATGAGTAATAAGAGAGGGATTTTTTGTAATTTTGCAGCGAAATTTAAGGTTATATAGTCTTTTAGACTATCAAACGGTCGTAAAAACGACAATAATATAAGGTAATAAATCAAAGTTATGGCAGATAGAACTTTTCATAAGCGCTTTACGCTGACGGCACGTATCGGTGTGGCGGTGTTCGCAATTCTGGCTCTCTACTTCTTCTGGGTCAAACTGGCTATCATCGGCATCTTTGTGGCTATCATCATCGTGGGCATGATTGAGCGCATACTGAATACAACCTATACCTTCAAGATGGTAAAACCGATAGACCTGGATGAGGAGATGGAATATCTCATCATCAATGAGGGCAGGTTCTCTTCCAACAGAAATGTGCCGCTATGTGATGTCATTGATGTACACATAGCCAAGACTTTCTTCGGATTAGACCATTGTGTGGTCATCGAATACGGACATAAGAATATTGTGACCGTTCAGCCGGATAATGAAGAGGCGTTTATGGAGAGAATCAAAAATAAATAATTTCTTTTATGTTCCGGTGAACTGATTGTGATGAAAAAGATAATATATATGCTGTTGGGTCTGATGATGGTATGGATCTCTGTACCGGTGCAGGCCCAGAATGTGATTGAAGATGAGGGAATAGAAACGGTTGATGAGAAGGATGTTTCCGATTCTACACTCGTTGATTCCCTGACAGCGGATACGCTGACTCAGGAATTGCCTTGGCCCGAATCGGTGAAGGTGGGTATTGATAAACTCCTTGAGAGCAAGATGTTCGAAACATCACAGGTAGGACTGATGGTCTGGGACCTGTCTGCTGACTCTTGTATCTATCAGAGAAATGAACGACAGCTGATGCGTCCGGCAAGTACGATGAAGCTCCTGACTGCCATTACGGCGCTCGATAAGTTGGGCGGTTCTTACCAGTTTAAAACCACTCTGAAATATACCGGTACCATTGAGAATGGGGTGTTGACGGGTGATGTCTATTGTATAGGCGGCATGGATCCCCGTTTCAACAGCGATGATATGTCGGCATTTGTCAATAGTCTGAAGGATATGGGTGTTGACACCATCCGTGGCAGCATCTATGCCGACCGCTCTTTGAAGGATGCCGACCTGTTGGGTGAAGGCTGGTGCTGGGATGATGACAATCCGGTGCTTTCGCCACTGGTGTTCCAGCGCAAGGATATCTTTATGGATAAGTTTCTTGCCAAGCTCCGTGAGGAGGACATCGAATATTCCTGCTTTGGGGCTTCAGAGAAGACTTGCCCTGCGAGTGCCTTTACGGTCTGTACCCGATTCCATACGATGGATCAGATTCTGCACAAGATGATGAAGGAGAGTGATAATCTCTATGCCGAGAGCATGTATTATCAGATTGCGGCTTCTACGGGAAATAAATGGGCGAGTGCCAAGAGTGCCCGGAATGTGGAAAGACAGCTTATCCGTAAGATAGGACTCGATCCGGCAAGATATAAACTGGCTGACGGCTCGGGACTTTCGCTCTATAATTATCTCAGTGCCGAACTGGAGGTGAAACTGCTGCGTTATGCTTATCTTAACGGTAATATCATGGACCATCTGAAGCATTCGCTGCCTATCGGTGGGGTTGACGGTACCTTGAAAAAGCGTATGAAAAACAGTTTTGTGCATGGCAATGTGAAAGCGAAGACGGGTACGCTGACGGGCATCATCTCATTGGCGGGTTACTGTACCGCAGCCAATGGTCATGAACTCTGTTTCGCCATCATTAACAATGGTATCATGCATGGCAATAATGCCAGACACTTTGCAGATAAAGTATGTACTTTGCTCTGCCAACCGTGAGCGTTAGTTGATAGTTTATAGTTGATAGTTAATAGTTTTATGGAGGAAATTCGTAAGTTTGTAGATGAAATGATAACATGGGCAGGAGTCACTGGTGATTTCGTGCCGATGCTGCGCCATATCTTGCTCACCATTACTGCCATCCTCTTGGCAATATTGAGCGATTTCCTGTGTCGCAAGATACTGGTTCCGCTCATCAGTAAGATTACTGATAAGACGGTTATCGCTTGGGATGATATTCTGCTGAACAAGAAGGTGCTCACCTCGGCTTGCCATATTGTGCCGGCTGTGGTGATATGGTCGCTCATGCCGCTGATTTATCTGGAGTATCCGATATTCAAGGAGATATTGGAGCGGGTTACGGGCATCTATATCGTGGTGATGTCGGTGCGTACGGCTCTGGTCTTCATCGGGTCTTTCAAAGGATTGGAGGATTCTCAGGAACGACGCTCGTCGGCTCAGCAGTATTTCCATACTTTCTGCGGTGTTCTCAAGGTATTGATGCTCTTTGTGGCTGGCGTGGTGGTGGTTGCCATCCTGTTGGGCAAGAACCCGATGACCCTCTTTGCCGGTTTGGGTGCTACCTCGGCAGTCCTGATGCTGGTCTTTAAGGATACCATCACGGGATTGGCGGCTGGTGTGCGTCTTACCAGCAATGATATGTTGCATAAGGGCGACTGGATTACGGTGAAGTCGGTGGATGCCAATGGTATCGTTGAGGATATGTCACTCACGACCGTGAAGGTGCGCAACTTTGATAACACCATCGTTACCATTTCGCCTATTACCCTGGTGAATGGTTCGTTCCAGAATTGGATTGGTATGCAGAAGAGTGGTGGACGAAGAGTGAAGCGCGTGGTTTACTTCGATTTCCGTAGTGTCCGTCTGGTGGATGAGACATTAAAACGTAATCTGCTTGCCAAGCATTTCGCCACCGAAGATTCGTTTAAGTTGAAGGAGTCGTTGCAGAAGGCGATAGATAAAGATATACAAGAAGGGAAGGATATTGAGGATTTAAAGAATCCTGCAGCCCTTGCCCCTACCAATCTCCAGCTTTACCGTAAATTTATGGAGAAGTATCTGCGCCAGCGTCCGGAGGTCAATACCGATCTCACATTGATGGTGCGCCACATGGAAGCCACGCAATGCGGTCTCCCTATCGAGTTCTATTTCTTCATTAAGGATAAGGTATGGGTGAATTACGAGCACATTCTCGCCGATATCATGGAGCATGCCTATGCCTTGGCGAATGAGTTCGGTCTGAAGATTTACGAGCAATATCCGGAACAGTGATTACTTTGAACATTGAGATTTGAACATTGAATTTTATGAATAGTTTTTCGGCTGTCATTATCCATTGGTTTCGTGAGAATGGTAGGGATTTGCCTTGGCGCGAAACCAAGGATCCTTATGCCATCTGGCTGAGCGAAATCATCCTTCAGCAAACCCGCATCGCACAGGGATGGGAATATTGGGAGCGGTTCATGAAGACCTATCCCAAGGTTGAAGACTTGGCTGCTGCCAGCGAGGATGATGTCTTGAAACTCTGGCAGGGATTGGGGTATTACTCGCGAGCCCGCAACCTTCATACTGCTGCCAGACAGATAGTAGAGCTCGGTCATTTCCCTGATACACTTGAAGGTATCAAAGCCCTGAAAGGGGTGGGCGATTATACTGCAGCAGCCATCGGTTCTTTTGCCTTTGATATTCCGGCGGCAGTAGTAGATGGCAATGTGTACCGGGGTCTTTCACGTTACTTCGGAATAGATACTCCTATCAACTCAACGCAGGGAAAAAAAGAGTTTGCTGCGTTGGCTCAATCACTCTTGCCTGCTTCGTCTGCTCAGCAACTTTCTGATACAGCATTATCGCCTGTTGCTGCCTATAACCAGGGTATGATGGATTTCGGAGCTATCCAGTGCACTCCTCAATCTCCAAAATGTCTTGTCTGTCCGCTTGCCGAAACCTGTGAGGCGTTGAGAACAGGAAGGGTAGAGGAGTTGCCGGTGAAGAACAAGACACTGAAGGTGAAAACGCGCCATCTCTCCTATATATATATAAGGTGTAAAGGCGAAGTGGCTATCCACCGTCGCGGTGAGGGTGATATCTGGCAAGGATTGTGGGAACTATATAACGCATCAGATGCTCCGCAACTGCCTGCCTTTGTCCATAATCCTCTTCTCCTGGCTAAGGATGTGAAGCATGTACTTACCCATCGCATCCTCCTTGCCGACTTCTATCTGCAGGAAACAGAAACCCGCCCCCTGCTCCCTGATGATTATATCTGGGTGAAAGAGGACGAGGTAGAACAGTATGGTGTTCCAAGGTTGATAGAAATCATGTTGGAAATGGTTCAAGCTAAATCATAAAAAAGAGGGTGTGTCATAAGGCCATGACACACCCTCTCTTATTTATATATGTTCTGTTAGATATTTCGTCTCAAGCAAGAATTAGTAATTCTGTGCTTCAATCTGGAAGTAGCTCTGTGGGTGGTTGCAGACTGGGCAAACCTCAGGAGCCTTCTTGCCTACTACGATATGTCCGCAGTTAGAGCACTGCCAGATGCAGTCGCCGTCACGAGAGAAGACGAGCTTGTCCTGTACGTTCTTCAAGAGCTTGCGATAACGCTCCTCGTGGTGCTTCTCGATTTCAGCAACCATCTCAAACTTAGCAGCAATCTCCTCGAAACCCTCTTCGCGAGCCTCCTTTGCCATGCGTGGATACATATCGGTCCACTCATCGTGCTCACCATTGGCAGCAGCTTCCAGGTTCTTCTCTGTATCCTGAATAGCACCGCCCTCCAGATACTTGAACCACAACTTAGCGTGCTCCTTCTCGTTAGCAGCTGTCTCCTCAAAGATATTAGCTATCTGTACAAAACCGTCTTTCTTTGCTTTGCTTGCAAAATAGGTATATTTGTTACGAGCCTGTGACTCACCAGCGAAAGCCTCCTGGAGGTTCTTCTCTGTCTTTGTTCCTTTTAATTCCTTCATAATGTATTCTGTATTAAGTTATTAATATGTTCTTTATTAAATTCTTTTGCAAATATATTGAAAATATTTCAAATATACAAATAAATTAAGAACTATTTACCTTTTTGGCGCTTATTTAAATAAAATAAAGCAAAACCAAGCATGGCAACACCGAATATCCACGAGATGATGGCACTCGTTACCATACCCAGCGTATGAGTGAATCCCGCTACAACGAAGGTGAGGAAACTCACACAGGCTACAGTCAGGGCGTAAGGCAACTGTGATGATACATGATGTACATGCTTGCATTCCGCTCCCGCACTCGCCATGATGGTGGTATCGCTGATAGGAGAGATATGGTCGCCACATACCGCTCCAGCCATACATGCCGAGATAGAGATGATACGCAAAGGATCAGCACCAGGGAATACGGCGATGCAGATAGGAATCAGAATACCAAAGGTTCCCCAGGAGGTACCCGTTGCAAATGCCAGGAAGCCTGCTACCAGGAAGATGATGCCCGGAAGAAGCATCTGAAGTTCTGAGGCACTGCTCGCTACAACCGATGATACATATTCTGCCGCACCCAGCGAGTCGGTCATACTCTTCAGCGTCCATGCCAAAGTAAGAATCAGAATGGCTGGTACCATCGCCTCAAAACCCTTGATGAGACTACTCATCGCTTCGTCGAAAGGCAAGGTCTTGCGAATGGTAAACATCATGATGGTAAGAATCAGGGCAGCCAATGAACCGATTACCAAGCCTACAGAGGCATTGCTCGCAGCAAAGGAATCCACAAAATTGAGATAGTTGGCATTATCGGCATCGAAGAATCCGCCTGAATATACCATACCCACCATGCAGAAGATAATCAGCATGATGATTGGTATCACCAGGTCGCTCACGGTTCCCTTGTTCTTGGAATCCTCTTCCTGTTTGGCTCCCACACCATGCTCAACAATCTGCAGTTTGGTATCGCTCACCTCATCGAGCTTCCCGCCATTGGTTCGCTCGTACCATTCCTTCAGTCTTGCATCATACTTGCTCATCGCCTTGAAGTCGAAGCCCAGTATCACGATGCCAAACATAAAGAGGATGGTAAAGAATGCGTAGAAATTAAAAGGTATCGCCTTGCAGAAAAGTGCCAGTCCGTTCTCACCTCCTGATACGAAGCCCGATACCGCAGCTGCCCAACTCGAGATAGGGGAGATGATGCAGACCGGAGCGGCTGTAGAATCGATGAGATAAGCCAGCTTCTCCTTGGTAACACCGTTGCGCACTGCGATAGGGCGCATCACCGAACCCACGGTAAGGCAGTTGAAGTAATCATCGATGAATATCAGAATGCCGAGCAGAATGGTAGCAATCTGTACGCCAATCTTCGAGTGTACGTGCTTGGAAGCCCAACGGCCGAAAGCAGCCGAACCACCCGCCTTGTTCATCAATGAAACGATGCTGCCTAATACCACCAGGAATACCAAAATGCCCACGTTCCATGGGTCGGAAAGGCAATGTATCAAACCGTATGCCTTGGCATCATCGCCTTCACCTACAGTGTGGTTTGTCAGGTGAACGAGGAATCCGTCGAAACCTGTTCCCATCGAAATGCAATATTGAACGGCACCCAGTATGATACCGATAAAAAGAGAAGAATAGACCTCCTTCGTCTTCAGCGCCAGAGCAATGGCGACGATAGGAGGCAGTAACGACCATGCGGTCCCAATCATGTTGTAATCCATTTTATTGTTTTTGGGTTAGAAATATTTTGCTGAGGTGCAGCCTATCTTTTGCAAAGATAGTTTTTTTTGGTAATATATGCAAGCTTTTGGGCAGAAAAATGGTGCTTATGGGTTGATATGGGCTGTTTTAGCATATTTTATCATTATAAAGTGTCGTTTTTCTATATTTTTATTGTATCTTTGAAAACTCAAATTGCGACTCAATCTGAGATAGAATGGAAATTCAATTTTAACAACTTAATAATGGAGGACTAATTATGAACATCAATTCTGGTATTAAGCAAGCCGTGATTTTAACCATCGGCATCATCGTGCTTGGATTTTGTATCAAGTCGGGACTTGAAAGTGTGATTAGTAATGATCGAAAGGTTGTAGTGAAAGGCCTTGCCGAAAAGGAGGTGGAGGCTGATAAGGTGACGTGGCCTATCGTTTCCAAGGAAATAGGCAATGACCTGCCTGAACTCTATCAAAAAATCAATGCCACTACGAGAACCATCAGAAACTTCCTGGTGGAGAATGGTGTTAAGGCTAATGAAATCAATGTGAATGCGCCTGTGGTCATCGACCTCAATGCTGAACGATATGGCGAAAACCGCCAGGGGTATCGTTATAACATTACTTCCATCATCACGGTTACATCCAAGAATGTGAAACTGGTTCGCAGTATCATTGCCCGTCAGGGTGATCTGCTTCAGAAGGGGGTTGCCATTGTGGATGGTGGTTACGAGAATCCGGTGAAGTATGAGTATGTTGCCTTCCGTCAGATGAAACCTAAAATGATGCAGGAAGCGATAGAGAATGCTGAGCAGACTGCTGCCCAGTTTGCTGAGAACAGCAAGAGTAAGATAGACAAGATTATGAATGCCGACCAGGGCCAGTTCTCTATCGAAGACCGCGATTCCAATACCCCATATATAAAAAAGGTAAGGGTTGTTACTACCGTTACTTATTCTTTGAAGGATTAGGAGTAGTGATTAGTGAGTAATGATTATTTATTAGTGATTAATTGTAATAAGAGGGTGTGTAATAGACTAATGGCATACCCTCTCAAATTAAAACAACGAAAAACTATGAAGAAAATCATATTAGTAGCTATTTTATTTCTACCATTTCTTGTTTCTTGTTCTCAGAACAGGAAAGCACCTGCTGTTTCTCCTCAAACGGCTGTAGGGAAAACTGAGAAAACTGAAACTGCCAAGGTGCAATATCTCACCACATCTGATTTCAGAAAAAAGATTATGGATTACGAGGCTCATCCGGATGAGTGGGTCTTTGCCGGTTCCCGTCCTGCCGTCATCGATTTCTATACCACCTGGTGTGGTCCTTGCAAGATGATGGCTCCCGTAGTGGAATCTCTCGCCGGGAAATATGCCGGCAAGATAGATTTCTATAAGGTGGATATCGACCAGGAGACCGAACTTGCTTCTGTTTTCGGTATCAGCAGCATTCCTACCTTCCTCTTCATCCCCGTGAAAGGCAAACCATCTGTGCAGATGGGTGCTATGCAAAAGGAGGATTTCGAAGGACTGATTGATAAAATTAAAATAAAATGACAATTTGGTAGCATCTCAAATTTCCATGCCTCTCCTTACCTATATGTAGGTATTTTCGGGCGATACCTACTTTTGATGATGCCCGAAATTTGGAGATTTGTCAGATAATACCTAAATTTGCACTCGGAAAAAATGTTTAACGTAATTAAAAGTATTATAGTATTATGATTATTGAAAATGTTCATGCAAGAGAAATCTTGGATTCTCGTGGCAATCCTACAGTAGAGGTTGAAGTTTCTTTGAAGTCAGGTATCGTTGGTCGTGCATCGGTTCCTTCTGGTGCATCAACTGGTGAGAACGAGGCTTTGGAACTTCGTGATGGCGACAAGAACCGCTATGGCGGCAAGGGTGTCTTGAAGGCAGTAGAGAACGTGAATCAGGTGATTGCTCCGGCTTTGGTAGGTTTTTCTGCCTTGGAGCAGCGTGCCATCGATTATAAGATGTTGGAACTCGACGGTACCAAGACCAAGTCTAATCTGGGTGCCAACGCCATCCTCGGTGTTTCTTTGGCTGTGGCTCATGCTGCTGCTGAGTATCTCCATATCCCATTGTATCGCTACATTGGCGGTTGCAATACTTACACTCTTCCTGTTCCTATGATGAATATCATCAATGGTGGTGCTCACTCTGATGCGCCTATCGCCTTCCAGGAATTTATGATCCGTCCTGTGGGTGCTCCTTCCGAGAAGGAGGCTATCCGTATGGGTGCAGAGGTATTCCATGCCTTGGCTAAGCTCCTGAAGAGCCGTGGACTTTCTACTGCCGTAGGTGATGAGGGCGGTTTTGCTCCTGCACTCGATGGTATTGAGGATGCGCTCGACAGTATCTGCCAGGCTATCAAGGATGCCGGTTATGAGCCAGGAAAGGATGTGAAGATTGCCATGGACTGTGCTGCCAGCGAGTTTGCCGTTCAGGAAAATGGTGAGTGGTACTACGATTACCGCCAGTTGAAGGATGGCAAGAAGAAGGATCCTAATGGTAAAAAACTGACTGCTGCTGAGCAGATCAAGTTCCTGGAAGAACTGATTACCAAATATCCTATCGATTCAATCGAGGATGGCCTTGACGAGAACGATTGGGACAACTGGGTGAAGTTGACTGCTGCCATCGGCGATCGTTGCCAGTTGGTAGGTGACGACCTCTTTGTTACCAACGTGAAGTTCCTGGAGAAGGGCATCAAGATGGGTGCTGCCAACTCTATCCTCATCAAGGTGAACCAGATTGGTTCTCTTACCGAGACACTGGATGCTATCGAGATGGCTCACCGTCATGGTTACACCACCGTTACTTCCCATCGTTCTGGTGAAACCGAGGATACAACAATTGCTGATATTGCCGTAGCAACAAACTCTGGTCAGATTAAGACAGGTTCTATGAGCCGTACCGACCGTATGGCTAAGTACAACCAGCTTATCCGCATCGAAGAGCAGTTGGGCAATAGCGCAGCTTACGGTTATACGAAGTTGAAATAGGAATGATGATGTGAAATTGGAAAACACCAATTTCACCATAACAAAACATAATTAGTAATAACTGAATAGATCAGATACGAAATAGATGGGCATGGATGACTGTGAGAGTTGTCCATGCTTTTTTTCTTCTATGATGTATCTGCATCTTCATGTGTTTAACTGGATAACTTCGATATATTTTATTGATTATGACAACCGTATTGATTAGTGCTGCCGGGCTTTGCGGTGCCACGATTATAGGTGCCATTTTGGGATTCTTCGTCAAGGAGTTGCCTCATAAATGGAACGACGCCGTGTTGGGATATTGTGCCGGAATCATGTTGGCAGCTTCCACGTTGGGACTGATAGTGCCAGCCTTCGAACAGACCAGTCTTTGGTGGCTGGTAGTAATCGGCGTAATGGCAGGAGCCTTGTTTCTGAATGTGCTAGATCTGGTAACTCCCCATCTTCATCACATCACGGGACTAGACCCCGAGGAGCATCGCAACAATGCCCGACTCAGCCATGTGATGCTCTTCGTGATGGCGATAGCCCTGCACAAACTGCCCGAAGGCATGGCTGCTGGAGTGAGTGTCTGTTCGGCAGAGGGAGCAACGGAGTGGGGCGTATCCTTCGGTATCGCCCTGCAGAACATCCCTGAGGGTATGGTGATTATTGCTCCTTTAATGATGGCTGGTGTTACAGCAGTCCGCACCTTCTTCATTTCCATCTTCATTGCCCTGCTCGAAGTGGTAGGCATTCTGTTAGGTTTCGGTTTGGGTTCAGCCTCTTCCACCTTCCTCCCCGTGATGTTGGGCTTTGCCGGTGGCGCCATGCTTTATGTAACGAGCGACGAGATGATTCCCGAAACCCATGCCCATGGCTTTCAGAAGCAAGCCACCTACGCCCTTCTCCTGGGATTCATCACCTTTGTGTTGATGGAGAAATGTGTATGATTAGATTCTGATACCGAGGCAGGTAGTATTTCCTAAATACAGAGTGTGCTTAGGTGTAGGCTTTTTTGGGAAAAAAAGCGGAGCGTGATTTCACAACCACACTCCGCGCAAACTTAAACAACCAATAAAAGAAATAGATTGATCGTTCAATTGTTATATCTGATGAAGAGTAGCTCTTGTTAGAGCTTTGTTTTTTTTATCTGTCAGAAATATGTCTTATCTATTTTGAAGACATTGCTGATTAGCGGATGAACAGGAGTTCACGATACTTAGGCAAGGTCCAGAGCTCATCGGCTACAGTCAACTCCAACTTATCAATCTGATAACGGATTTCCTCCATCTTTGGAGCTACCGTGTCATGATAAGCTATCGCCTTATCGTGCTCATTCTCAATCTTGTTGGCAACCTTGCGGGCATTTACTAACTCCTCAACACCTGTCTCGATAATCTGAGTGCGCTCGGCAATCTTCTTGATGATATTGATGTTGCGGGCTGTCAACTTCTTGCCTTCCTCGTCGCCGAAGATATCAATCATATTCTCCACATTCTTAGCCAACTGGCTCTGATAGTGAGTAGCCACAGGGATGATGTGGTTCATGCTCAAGTCGCCCATTACACGAGCCTCAATCTGAATCTTCTTGGTGTAGGTCTCCCATTTCACCTCGTTACGAGCTTCCAACTCGTTCTTCTTCATGACGCCCATATCCTCGAACATCTTGATAGAGGCTGGGTCGAGATAACGCTCGAAAATCTTTGGACAACTCTTCTCGCAGTCCAAACCACGCTTGGCAGCTTCCTCTACCCACTCATCTGAGTAACCATTGCCGTCGAAACGGATTGGCTTGCAGGTCTTCAAATCCTGACGAACGATATCGATGATGGCAGATGTCTTGTCCTCACCCTTGGCAATCAACTCATCCACACGCTTCTTGAAGTCGGTCAAAGCCTCGGCTACGGCGGTGTTCAATACGATCATTGCTGATGCACAGTTAGCCTCAGAACCTACGGCACGGAACTCGAAACGGTTACCGGTGAAGGCGAATGGTGATGTACGGTTACGGTCGGTGTTATCAATCATCAACTCTGGAATCTCAGGGATATCCAACTTCATGCCCTGCTTGCCAGCTACGGTGAAGAGATCCTTCTTGTCGGCTTTCTCAATGTGCTCGAGAAGGTCGGTCAGCTGCTTGCCGAGGAATGAAGAGATGATTGCTGGAGGTGCCTCGTTGGCGCCCAGACGATGAGCATTGGTTGCACTCATGATAGATGCCTTGAGCAAACCGTTGTGCTTGTATACACCCATCAAAGTCTCTGTGATGAAGACTACGAAACGGAGGTTATCCTCTGGTGTCTTGCCAGGACCATGGAGCAGGATGCCGGTATCTGTAGCGAGACTCCAGTTGTTGTGCTTACCGGAACCGTTGATGCCTGCGAATGGCTTCTCATGGAGAAGTACGCGGAAACCGTGATGGCGAGCTACCTTCTTCATCAAACTCATCAGGAGCATGTTGTGGTCAACTGCAAGGTTGGTCTCCTCGAAGATAGGTGCTAACTCAAACTGGTTTGGTGCTACCTCGTTGTGACGGGTCTTGCAAGGAATACCGAGTTCGAGAGCCTGGATTTCCAAATCCTTCATGAATGCCTGAACACGCTCTGGGATGGCTCCGAAGTAGTGGTCGTCCATCTGCTGGTTCTTGGCAGAATCGTGACCCATCAGGGTGCGGCCTGTCAGCATCAGGTCAGGACGTGCTGCATACAAGCTTTCATCTACCAGAAAGTACTCCTGCTCCCAACCGAGATTGGAAATAACTTTCTTGACATCAGGGTTGAAGTAGTGGCAAACCTCTGTTGCTGCTACGTTTACAGCGTGCAATGAACGGAGCAATGGAGCTTTATAGTCGAGAGCCTCACCAGTGTAAGAGATGAAGACGGTAGGGATACAGAGTGTATCGTCGATGATAAATACAGGAGATGTTGGATCCCATGCAGAATAACCGCGAGCCTCGAAGGTTGAGCGGATACCGCCAGATGGGAAAGATGAAGCATCAGGCTCCTGCTGAACGAGCAACTTGCCTGAAAATTCCTCGATCATACCACCCTTGCCATCATGCTCGATGAAGGCATCGTGCTTCTCGGCAGTACCTTCTGTCAATGGCTGGAACCAGTGAGTGTAGTGGGTTACGCCATTCTCGTCAGCCCACTGCTTGATGCCTTTGGCTACGGCGTTGGCGATGTTACGGTCGAGACGTGCTCCGTTGTCGATGACGTCTATCAGTTTCTCATAGACATCTGCAGGGAGATACTTGTACATCTTCTGTCGGTTGAATACCTTCTTTCCGAAGAATTCACTTGGTCGCTCGCTAGGAGCGGTTACCTCAACAGGCTTTCTCTTGGAAGCCTCTGAAACAGCTTCAAATCTTAAGTTGCTCATACCTTATATAATTTAAAATTTCTGATTTTCAATGTTTTTATATTCTGTTGGAATGTTTATTTTCCCAGCCATTTGGCAATTCTCTCCATGGCTTCCTTGCAGTCCTCATGCTCGCCGAAGGCGGTGAGTCGGATGTAGCCTTCGCCCGATGGACCGAAGCCGACACCTGGAGTGCAGACTACACTGGCACCATAAAGCATCTCTTCGAAGAATTTCCAGCTTGGCGTGTTGTTTGGCGTCTTCACCCAGAGATAAGGTGCATTCTCGCCGCCATATACTCTCAAGCCGAGTTTCTGGAGTTCGGCTCTCATGAAGTGGGCATTCTCCATATAGTAATTGATGGTTGCCTTCACCTGTTCCTTACCCTCAGGGGTGTAGATGGCTTCGGCAGCACGCTGGCTGATATAGCTTGTACCATTAAACTTGGTGCACTGGCGGCGGTCCCAGATAGGATTCAATGCCACTTCCTCACCTGCCAATGTCTTTGCCTTCAACTCTTTAGGAACGATGGTGTAACCACAACGCACACCGGTGAATCCGGCAGTCTTCGAATAACTGTGGAATTCTATCGCTACCTTTCTGGCTCCACGAATCTCGTAGATAGAATGAGGAATTGATGGGTCGGTGATATATGCCTCGTAGGCTGCATCATAGAGGATGATGCTCTCGTTCTTGATAGCATAGTTTACCCATTTTCTGAGTTCTTCTTTCGAGATGACCGTACCCGTAGGGTTGTTTGGATAACAGAGATAAATCATGTCCACACGGTGATCTGGAATCTGAGGGATGAAGTCATCGCTCTCATCGCAAGGCATGTAGGTTACATTGCTCCACTTGCCGTTCTCGAAGACTCCGGCTCTACCTATCATCACGTTAGAGTCTATATAAACCGGATAAATCGGGTCGGTAACGCCGATGTTGTTATCCCATCTCAAAATCTCCTGGATATTTCCCGTATCGCTCTTGGCTCCATCGTTTACGAATACCTCGTTGGCGTCAAGATGAATGCCACGTGGCAGAAAGTCGTTCTTGATGATAGCCTCGCGGAGGAAGTCGTAGCCTCGTTCCGGACCATAGCCTCTGAAAGAAGCCTGCTCAGCCATCTCGTCTACAGCCTTGTGCATCGCCTTGATGACGGCAGGGCAGAGAGGCTGGGTTACGTCACCGATGCCCAGACTGATTACACGCTGCTTTGGATGTGCAATCTTGTAGGCGTTCACCTTCTTTGCGATGTCGGCAAACAAGTAGTTGTTGGCCAACTTCAGGAAATGTTCATTAACTAATGCCATATTTTGTTTCTCCTTTTATTTGTGGTCATTATCGACCATTTGTTATTTAAGTTTGCTCTTATTTATAATTCAATTTCTCCTTCGAATGAGAAGGCTGCAGGTCCCGTCATGTAAACATGATCATCAGCCTCGCTATATTCTATTTCCAGCGTTCCGCCATCCATCACGATACTGCTTTTCCTGCCAGTACGCTTGGTAAGGGCTGCGGCTACGGCTGTGGCACAGGCTCCTGTTCCGCAAGCCATTGTTATTCCGCTTCCCCTTTCCCAAACTCGTGTCCTTATGGCGTCTGTGTCAGTTACTTGTGCAAATTCTATGTTGCATCTCTGGGGAAATGCCTTGTCTCTTTCCAGGATTTTACCATAGTGGGCGATGTCGATGGTGTCGATGTCATCCACGAAGGTAACGAAATGCGGATTACCCATGCAAACATAGGTGCCTTCAAATTTTCTGCCGTCAGCTTCGAGCATCGAAGGGCCTAAGAATTGCTCGGGATTTTCAAGTTTGGGTTCCAGCATGTCTACTGTTACCGATTCCACAACTTCTTTATTATCCTGAAGATGAAGTTTCAATATCTTGATACCCGAAAGCGTTTCCAGTCGGATGGTGTCCTTTCGGGTCAATCCCTTTTCGTAAAGATACTTACCGATGCATCGGCTTGCATTGCCGCACATCATCGCTTCAGAACCATCGGCGTTGAAGATGCGCATCGAATAATCTGCTCTTATGCCGTCGTGCGGCTTTCCGATGAGAACCAGTCCGTCGCTTCCTATGCCCGTGTGATAAGCACTCCAGGCAATGGCCGCCTTCTCTGGGTCAGGGATGTCGTATTGTTGGGTATCTACATATATATAATCGTTACCCGCTCCCTGCATCTTTGTAAAATGAACTGTTTCTTTCATCTGCGTTGTTCTTTATGTTTGAATACTCTTCTTTTATCTCTCATGTCTTATCTCTTTTGAGATTTGACTTTTTGCTAGTCTTTCGAATATTTCGATGACTATTTGTTTGATTTCGGTTGCAAAGGTACGACGATTTGTTGAAATATACAAGAAAACAAATACAGAAATCTTGATTATTTTTCGCAATCTTACAATTTGTGTTATAAAAATGCTTTCTGCCTTACAAATTGTAAGGAGAATGTGATAAGCCTCGATAAATTTAAAATATTCGATAAAAAGTAAAAGCGAAATGTTTTTATTTTCTTTAAAATTCTGACAAAATGTATTAATTTTGCACTCGAAAACGAACATAGTGTAAAAGAAAGGCTTGATTTGGATGGCAACCAATGAAGGTCCGTTTTCGAAAAGAGACAATCAATAGAAGTATTAACACATTATTAATTATTAAAGGATTATGAAGAAGATTGAGGCAATTATCCGCAAGTCTAGATTCGAGGATGTCAAGAAGGCACTTTTAGCAGCAGACATCGAGTGGTTCTCTTATTACAATGTAAGAGGTGAGGGTAAAATGCGCCAGGCTCGCATTTACCGTGGTGTGATGTATGATACCAGCAGCATCGAGCGTGTGCTTCTGAACATCGTGGTTCGTGACAAGAACGTGGAGCCTACCATCGCCGCCATCCAGGGCGCTGCACAGACCGGTGAAGTAGGAGATGGCAGAATCTTCGTGATTCCTGTACTCGATACCGTTAGAATCAGAACCGGCGAGCGAGGCGACATTGCATTGTATAATGCTGAGAAAGAGGAATAATTTTAAATGTTGAATGTTAAGTGTTGAATGTTGATTTAGGCATTCTTACTTATCTTTAATAAATATTATTTAGTATTCTAATTTAACTATAAGATATAAGTATGAGCAGTTTATTATTAACTACACTTGATACGGGTAACACAGCGTGGATGATCATGGCAACCATCTTGGTGCTTTTGATGTCAATCCCGGGTATAGCACTTTTTTATGGTGGTTTGGTGCGCCAGAAGAATATTCTCAGCATCCTGATGCAGACGGTTTTCATCGTGGCAGTAGTCAGTCTGATATGGGTAGCCTTCGGTTATTCCTGGGCATTCTCTACAGAATATGCCGATTCGGGCAATCCTCTGGCTTGCGTCATCGGTGGTTTCGATAAATGTTTCCTCCACGGCATCGGTTTGGAAGCCATCATGCCTACAGGCATTCCGGAACTCACCTTTGCAATGTTCCAGTGCATGTTCGCCCTCATTACTCCAGCCTTGATTCTCGGTGCTTTTGCCGAGCGTGTGAAGTTCAGCGGATATGTACTTTTCACCATCCTTTGGGTTATCATCGCTTATCTTCCTATGGCTCACTGGGTATGGGGCGGCGGTTTCCTGCAGCAGATGGGAGCCATCGACTTTGCGGGTGGTACCGTGGTACATATCAATGCCGGTGTAGCTGCTTTGGTCATGGCACTCTGTGTAGGCAAGCGTGATGATTACCGTGCAGGTCATCCTATCACACCTCACAACATCACCTTCGTGTTCATGGGTATGTCATTCCTCTGGTTGGGATGGTTCGGTTTCAATGCCGGTAGCGGATTGGCTGCTGATGGTCTGGCAGCCAATGCCTTCTTTGTAACTCATATCGCAACAGCAGCGGCAGCCACCACCTGGATGCTCATCGACTGGATTGTAAACAAGAAGCCAACTACAGTAGGTGCTTGTACCGGTGCTGTAGCCGGACTGGTAGCCATCACTCCTGCAGCCGGCAGTACCGATATTTTCGGAGCTTTCTGCATCGGTATCATTTCCACCATCGTCTGCTTCTTCATGGTAGCTGTGGTAAAGGAGAAGTTCAAGTATGATGATGCCCTCGATGCCTTTGGTGTTCATGGTATGGGTGGTATTCTGGGATCTATCCTCACCGGTGTCTTCGCCACTCAGTATGTAACAGGAGCCGAAGGTGTACAGGGTGCCCTTTCTGGCGACTGGCATCAGCTCTGGGTTCAGGTTGTAGCCACCGTGGTAAGCATCATCTACAGCATCGTAGTTACCTACATTATCTTCAAGGTAGTAGATAAGAGTGTAGGTGTACGTGTTGACAAGCGAGTAGAAGAGGAAGGTCTCGACATCTACGAGCATGGTGAGAGTGCTTATAGCAACTAATTGCGAAATTCGATTATCAGCATAAAATATAGGTCAATGGTGTTTCATTTTGAGGAATGAAACACCATTTTTTTATGATAAATCCTCAACTTGCACAATGAAAATGCCACAACTTGCACAATGAAAATGCCACAACTTGCACAATGAAAATGCCACAACTTGCACAATGAAAATGCCTCAACTTGCACAATGAAATTGCCTCAACTTGCACAATGAAACTTTTAAGTTGTTGATATTCAATAATGTTATGCCCACCATTTTCCCTAAGAATTCCTATATATAATAATGTGTAATCCCCTTTTCTTCTGTTCTTATCCCTTTGGGGATAATTTTACGAAAGTAATCAAATTAGCTGCTGGTCTGTGAACGCAGAAGGTTGATGCAGTTTTGTCGGTGTAAATGTCGGTGTAAAATTCGCTCTAATTGTCGGTGTAAATATCCGAGTTCTAGAAAAAGTTAAGCCTTTCTTCGCTATTTCGGTTCCGACTATAGAATAAACAATCTTGCGAATTTCTTTGATTTCAATATTAGCTATTCTACCTGTTTCGTCTGCGCATGCATCACATTTTGTAAGACCAACATAGAAACAAAGTCCACGCAATCTTGTAACAGCACTATTTGCCTCTTCTTGTGGTATAACCTGATTGGGAGCAGGCTTCTTAGTCTTGTCCTCCACGCCAATCATAATCTGTCCTCCTTGTGCATTGGCTAAAGCTACACAAGTGGTGGAGAGTTCCTTGAATCCTTTCTCTCCTGTTCGAATCTTTTGCAGACTTTTGTATTCTATCTTTTGTTGCTCTGTATTCATGTTTATTTGTTTCTTCTAATTTTTCCTTTAAATAGACTATCTTTTATCTTATAGTTTTTGAAGCCTTTTAACAATGCCTCTACTATGGCTTTTTCTCCTTCAGAAGTGCAAGGACCTAACATGACTTCAATGTTATCTAAAATTTCAGGTTTCAGAGGTATATCTCTGAAAGTGAAACTTAAAGGATAGTTTTCTTTTAATGATTGAAATGATGCAGAGAGCGCTTCTGTAAATAAATTAAAGTTGTCTAAATTCTTTCTCTTTATTATTTCTGCATATTTCGGGTTTACAGGAAAATAAGTTAGTCGGAATCTGCTTTCTTTCTGACAATCCCACTCTTTTCTTTTATAGATACCAATATTGTTTGTATTAATATTTACCATATCACCTTCTTGATGAATCAAATCTTTGATATAAGTCTCTGGTGATTGGACATATTGAATATCATAAAGTTTGGCTTCATTACTTATTGCGCTAACGAAGTAATCATCTTTAAATTTACTCATGAAATTAAAAAAGGATTTGAATTTATTGTTGATTGCATAGGTAATAAACATATCCTCGTCCAAACCAATTCTAACCCCTTTGTAATTTGTGTACATATTCCATAATGCGATATTTTCACTTTCTTCTTTTGTCCAGCATGAGACAAATGAATATTGGCCTAATAGGGTTTTCTGAACACCAGACCCATAGGCTGCTTCGTCAACATCGTCAACATGGTCTAATCTATTGAAACGGATAGTCTTATTCTTTAAAATTAAGGCTAAAGTTTCTATTGATGTATAATGATAAATTTTCATTTTTATTATATTTTGTTTCTGTACGGAATAATTGACTTTTTAATAGGAATATCCAATAACTTAGAACACAAGAGTGCTTTGACTCTTTTTACATTGTTGTCGGAAGCTTGGCAAGGACCTATGATAATTTGTTGTAGGCAACTTATTGGTATTCCTACTTCAATGTATGGTGTTGGAAAACCGTCTTTTCCTTTGCGAAATTTGGGCATTTCTCCGATCTTTACTATGCGATGTTCTTTTTCAGCTTCATATTTGAAGTGTTTATATTTGGGAGCTTCTTGGCAGTCTATTAAGTGCTGAATAACATCTCTCCATTCTTTGTCTTTGCCTTTATCTTTATCTTGAAGATTTTGTATTGTCCTATGACATGTATCCTCTTCTATTTTTATGTCATTTGGTTCTGTATATACACATTTTATGGGATAGTCCTTGTTGTATATAAGACGAGTATCTAGTTGATAATTGTTATTTTCAGGATTATCTCTATTTCTTAAACGCATGAGAGGAGCACCCGGCAATTTGTCAAAGTCGAAGCCTAAACTTATGCCATCTCCATTTTGACCATAGCCGCGCCACATGGTTAAATCATCTTCTTGTTCCGAAAATGAGATAAAATATAAACTTAAACCTCTTTCGGGTTCATTTATTAATTTATCGTATTCTTCCATTAAATTACATGAGTTGTTCAGACTGTAGTTTTCGATAGCTTTTCTAAGCCCTTCAAAATACAATTTACATTCTGTTGGATCATTTTGATATGAAGAATGACCTGCCCACATAATTAAGTGGGTAGGCTCTAAATTGTCATTTTGATGAAACAAAGAATGTTCCATCATGGAGATGAATGTATCCATCGTTGTATAATGATATAATATCATATAAATCCTTTCTTGTATTTTTTAATTATTGTATCCAAATTTATTCCAAGCTTCGAGAACGAGGCGCTTGGTGCGGTATTCTCCGTACTGGCGTATCTCGTTGTCTTTCAGTACACGGAAGGTCTCGTTGATGCAGCCTTTACCACAGACATCTTCTGGGTCTAGGATATAACGGAGATCTTCAGTGTTGAGGCCATAGAGATGGGCAAAGATGGCATCAAGCTCGGCTTGGAGGATGGCTCTGCGCTCTGGATCATAAATCCAAGGCTGCTGTGCACCCAACTGTGGTAATTCTGCTCGCTGCTCTTCGTTCATTTCATCCCATAATTCCGAAGCCCAGCCGTCCATGTCGTGATTGAAATAGCATAGCTCGGCTACGCGCTTTACAATCTGCCATTGCGTGGTTGAGGGGATTTGATCGGGGGTGAGGACTGGAAATTGTTTGACGTAATTGATGCTGGCATGTGTACCTCCTATTTTTTGGCGTGAGCAGTAGTCGAATATTAGTGATGACATCATTCCGTAAAGCGAAGCCCCGGGCATACAGCCACGCTCCGCGTAGAGGAGCGTGGCTGTATTCCCGACGCCTTTGGCGTCGGGAATAGGCGCAATTATAAATGTGCGCATGTCGACACCTCGTGCGATATCTCTAAAGGCAAATAGCCACTTATGCTTCCACTCCCACACAACATTTCCATCTTTGTCCTTCTTCACCTGTCTGTCTTTTACAGCAGACAATGGTACCCAATACCATGGCATGATATGGCTGTTAGGATTACTAAGTTCATCCAAAGAAGGCATGTTGATGGAGTTAGGGCGTTCGCCTTCTGTGGGCCAAGTGCCATAGTGATGGTTGTAGTGCCAAATCATCTTGCCTTCATAGAGTGGAACGTATGTTTCACCATCTATTGTTGTGAATGTATTGCCATTCAGAGTTGCGCCAATTTCTGTCAGTTGTGCATAAGTTCGGAAAAGATATGAATCGTTAGACATATGAATCATGCTTCCAAACTTTATATTCCACGGATTTTCTCCTGTTAACTCATTATACAAAATGGTGGAGTTGCGATAAATCTTAGCCGTAAGTTTGGCGTCACGGCTTGTACGGAATACTGGGCAAGTCTTTGTGTTGGGATTAAGACGTGCAAAATCGCTCGTCTGCAAAGAATATATGCGACGAGGATCAAGTAGATGGTCAAGGCGTGTCAGATAGAAACCACCACTTACTGTACGAGGCTCTATTTTGGGGTTGCCTGCTGTGATAAGGCAGAACTTGAAACGACTGTCTATTTCAAATAGCTTCTCTCTATTCTCAAAATCATATAATGAAATCAGTCTGTTTTCATCAATAAGCTTTGAGAAGAAAGCCTTGTTGCTGTCATTCATCGCTATACCTGTAGGCAAGACAAGTCCCCATGCCTCTTTTGAGAATGAAAGGCATAACTCAGCAAACATAGGGTATAGGTCAATGTCTCCAGTAGCAGTCAAATCAAATCTGCCTGCTAAACGGGCGAAGCGGCTAAGGGCTTCTGCATCAGCAAGGGCTTTGGTATATTCCTTATATAATGTTGGGTCTGAAGTCTGTAAGGCTTCTATCGCTTCTTTGCGTAGACTTGCAGTACCAGCATTTACAATGTCGGCACGATTGTGACTTTCAAACCATTTTTTGTCTTCTACCTTAATCTTATCCCATGGAGGATTTCCGCACATGACATCAAATCCCTTATTAGCAGCAAATACCTCCGGAAACTCTACGCACCAATGAAAGAAACGCTGTTCTTCGGCTATGCGTTTTACTTCAGATTTGAAGTCTTTGGAGAGTTCACGATAGTAAGTTAGGAATGTCTTGCCTTTTTCAGCACATTCCATTGCTTCAATTTCTTGCAGTGCTCGAGTTACTGTCTTTGTATATGGTACTTCTGCTTCTAATTTGATTTTTCCATTTACACTTTCATTGTTGATAAGAATTTCATCGTGTTTTACGGTTTTATAGAAAGCATATGTATAGATGTCGCATGCACGTCGTAGACAATCTACACGTGCAGATTCCATCAGTTCTCTCCATCGTTCCTGCTTGATGATTTCTTCCTCTAAAGTATCTTCCGGTAAGTGGTTGATAAAACGAATCTTATCAGCCAAACCAATTTGAGCTGCAGAAAGTTTTACTACTCCAAAAGTATCTTCTAACCCCAATAAAGGCTCATCGCTATTTTGATTATTTATTTTTTTTATGGCTTCCTGGTTCAGCTTCTTCAAAGCCTTCAATGTATCTTTGTCCTCTGCGGTCAAAGCCTTGTCAGGTACACCATCTATCAGCATCTGCAAGTCGGAAACTCCCAATACGGAATTACCGCAACGGATATGATGATCGAGGAATGAAAGTGGCTTGCCTGCGCAATAACCTTCAATCCACAATACTACTTTGCAAAGTTCTACGGCATCGGGGTTGTAATCTACGGCATAAACACAGCGGGAGATAACCTCACGAAGCGCCTGACGATAATCCAGCGAAGCCGGGTTGTCTTCACCTGTGCGGAGGGTACAGATATACCAGGCAATGGTGCGAGCCATCGCCAATACAATATGTCCGGAGCCACTTGCTGCATCACAAACCTTCATATTAAGTAATGCCTTTACCTTCTCTTCTGTGGTAGTCTGTGCAGCAATCTTTTCCTTGATGACTGGTTCAAGTGTAGTCTTGATAAGATTCTGTACCAAGTCGGGACGTGTATAATAAGAGGAAGTGCTTTGACGGTCTAAACCGCCTACGAAGCCAAACTGCCAGTCGGAAGCGGCAACACCCGGCTGTACGAATGGGCGCATTTCGAGAATGCCCTCATATACAGAACCAAACTCTTCTACGTCGAGAGAGGAATAGTTGATCTTTACTTTCTGCTGACGCTCGTCTTCAAACTCGTTGAGAGCAGAGAATGCAGCGAGCAGATCCTTGTTGCTTACCTGGCATTGTTTCAGCCAATGTAGAGTTTCTGTGCCAAAGAGTACACCACCCAATGGCTTGATGCCCAGTTTCTCGCCAAAAGTATCTGGCTCGAAGAGATGGAAAGTATCCATCAATCCCTGCCATAGGTCGGAATACTGGCGTTGTTTCAGGTACGCCAATTCCGAGAGATGGCGCAGACGGCTTGCTGCATAGAACTTCTTGTAGATGTCCTGCCACTGGCATAACTGCTTGTAATCTGTAGCATCAGGTGAGTCGGGAATCTGATAAACCAATCCTCTATCCTCAATGATAAACAGGAAGAGGAGACGGTAGATGAAGTGGATGAGTTCCTTGTTGAGTTGGGTTGCATCCATCGTTCCATTGGCGAAGGCTTCGCGCAATGCGTTATTACCTTCACCTTCTGATGTCAATACGGCATTTCCGATGGTTTCCATTGTGGTTTGCACGGCACGAGACAAGCCATTGCGAATACGGTTGCCCGACTCGATGCTCATGTTAAACCAGCGTTCCATCACGCATGGCTCGTCACCGCTTGTGCGGAAACGGGAAGCGTGAAGCAGACGGAACATCAGGCAAAACTCGGTGTATTTGTCTTCCTCCAGCATACGGCGGAGGTCAAACTCTATATAGGTGAGCTTCACCAACTGTCCGGAGTTGCGGATGATTCGCAGGATTTGTCCGTTGCTGATGATGCCATATACATTCTCTGTGGCGTTGAGATATTCGAGCATAGTGGCATGAGCCGACTTCTTGCGCATACTGCCTTTGGCACGATAGTCGAGGGAACACTTGTCCAGGGTATCAATGCTTCCGTCTGCACTGATACCCTCACCTATGATAATGAATGGCATTTTACCCAGGTCGTGGCAGGTATAGCTAATGTCGTAGTTGGTGCCAGCCACTTCTATATTGGTGGCCTGGCGGTCGAGTGAATAGCCTAAGCTTTGGAACAGTCGTTCCATCAGATCACGGGCACGACGGGTTCCGTATGGATCCTTGTTGACCAATCGCTCATTGTTGGCACGTTCCTTGTAGAAGTTCCAATCGTTGCGCAGGCTGCTCCATACGTAGTCTATGGCCGAAGATACGGAAATATCCATTCCGAAATCCTGGTCACGGTTGCCGTTGAGCGTGTTTTCACGCTCTATATGATGTAAGATGTCATCAGAGAGAAGATGACCATATATATGAATACTTGTATAGTCCATAAATTTTATTCAGTTACATGCCAGTTACATGGCGATGAAATGTTCAAATCCCCATAAACAGGGACTTTTATGATAATAGCTGAGCTATTTTTGTATAGCTCAGTTACATGCCAGTTACATGTCAGTTATATGTCAGCTATATTTAAGCCCAATAGGGAATATAATTATGCCTACTGTTACCCTCGGAATGTTCCTCTTTGATGAGTTTAGCCTCCAAGGTATCCTTAATGATCCTTGATGCCATAGGATAGTTTTTGTCTTCAATTCCTAATCGTCCTCTAAGGGATTGGTTATTCATCTTCTCATTAGAAACATACCTTAGACAAGCATGTTGGTAGCATGCCATTACCCTTTCGGTTTTATCAAGATCAGCAAATTTTCGATAAGAGAATACAGTTGTTTCCGTTCTTGTTTCTTGAAGCTGAAGACGTACAGGAGGAAGTTGGTATAACTCTATATAGAAGATTGTCTTATCCATACCACTTCCTTTCTCTTCGCAGATACCCATTCTACGCATAATATCGGCAAGAGAATCGTTTCTAGACTGATATTCGTCAATGAAACGCTCTATGCTTATCAGAGGTTGTCCCGGATTAGAGAGTGTAATGCGGTCGGAATAGATTTCAATCATAGGGAATCCTTGCTCAGAAAAATCTTGATGTATAATCATGTTTGCCGCTAACTCACGTATAGCAATTTCTGGATACATTCGAGCATCTTTTCTTAATGCCATTCCAATTTCTTCATTGGCAGGAAGTTGGCTATTTATCCACGCAATCATTTCTTCAAAACAGATGGCATAACCTTTGTCAAAAGATTGTTCACGGATAGTCTCTACTTTACCTTTGCCTTTATAGACAATGACTCTAACCATTTTTCTTTTCAATCCATAGAAGTCGGAAAGACGTTTGGCAAACAGGATAGCGCCCAGTTCGGTAATTCCATATCCTATTTCATCTTTGGTAATCAGGTTCTCTGACAGGAATCGGTCTAAGATACCATTGATATCTTGTGGAAGTGGCAAGTTCATCATGTCAAAGTACACTTCTGCACTGAGAAAAGAAAACACATCCTGTCCTGACAAGCCCTTTTTCAAGACTATCTTTTCCAATGGCTTCTGACCACCTTTCCATATCTTGGCTTCTTTAGCCGGAAAGTCTTTCAACTTTCGGGTAATGGTACCCACTCTGATATAAGACTCATGTAGGAAACTTACAGGTCGGTTTGTTGTAGCTGGTATTTTGAAGATGCAGACATGCCCGTTGGCTTCATAATCAAAATCATCGATTATTTCGAAGTCAATACGGGGATTCAGACGGGTTGACAACCAGGATTCCAGTTCTTCGTTGCCTACCATTTTCTGTTTGCCATATAAGTCTGTGCCAATAACGTTATGGCTTTCGTCATCAATGCCAAATACGATGTAACCAAACGGCATATTGCTCAAATAGGCACTGTTTGACAGGGCAGAGATTCTTTCGCCAATCTCTTCCTTAGAATGAAAATTATGTTTGAACTCTAACCACTCCGTCTCTTTTGGCTTGGCGGTCAAAGCATCTATCAGTCTTTTGAAATCAATGTATTCCATTATAAATTAAATATTTATTTTCGGTACAAACAGATAAGCAGCAATCACATCCATTGGCAATACAGGTTCTACCACTTGGTACTCTGATGCCTTCAGGTAGGTGCGATACTTGGCGAAAGCTTCTACCAGATGTGAAGCTCTTTCCAGGGCTATCTCATCTGTGTGTTGGCGAAGTTCTGTCTCATTGTTAATCCAACGGATGGCATTTGAAAGAAGAGTCTTCTGTGTAGGCAAGTCCATATCGCCAGATGCCATTGAGTGCAGGAAAAGCTGTTTGGCTTCTTCCTGTGTAAGGAAATCGTGGTTTTCTATCTTTCCACGATAGCCCACAAATATCATTTCTTCACCCACCAGTTCTCGGTTCTCTATCTTTTTGTCACGGATAACACTACGAACACGCATCAATAGAATGGTGGTTCGTTTCTTCACTTCTGTTGTTTCCATTACCAAAGCCCGGCATGCTCCCAATTCGCCACCATTGACGGAATCGTTGACAACGGCACGGCTCAAATCCTCTACGAATGTATGGTTGCGTCCTATATACATATAATGCTTTGGAGTTGGGGAAGCAAAAGATATGCGCACAAGCCCTTTGGATGTTGCCTTGTCGGCGAAGTAGTGGCGCAGATTTGCAGGTAACTCCAGGAGTTGGAAACTGTAACATAAAGGTATATCGTCTGTATGAACGTTTACACCGACATGCAATAGTTGCTCAATCACAAAGTCACGGGTATCTTCTACACCTCCAATTACCGATTTGGCTTCTTCCAAGGATGCTGTCAGTCGGGTTGGATCCATCTGCTTATTGTTATGAGCGAAGTAGGTGTGAGAAATCTTCTCGTTCTCTTCCATCTTTTTGAGTTGAATCTCAAGTTCCTCTTCCTGCTGTTTGTTCCATGCCGGGTCGTTATCGAACAGGGATTGCTCCATATAGTCGGTTCTTGTAGGAACCTTGGCATCGAAAATTCGCTGCATGATGTTTTCCATCAATGAAGCATCATTGTCTGCGATAGGCAGATAGACACCCAGCTTCTTGCGTATCTCTTCCTGCTTTTTGTATAAAACATTGAGCACGATATCGTCCACCGGGTTGTTCTTAGCATGAAGCGTGGATATAAGGACAGCATCGGCAGTTTGTCCGAAGCGGTCGATACGGCCATTACGTTGTTCCATGCGGTTTGGGTTCCAAGGTAGATCGTAATGAATGACAGCCTCAAAACCTTGCTGTAAGTTGACACCTTCCGAGAGGCAGTCGGTACAAACCAATACATGGCGGTCTTCTTGTGCCAAGGCGTCGATCTTCATCTTGCGTTCCTCATCAGCCAAACGACTGGTAACCACACCCACAACTACCTTTTTGAACTTTTTGTTGCTTGCGAGCTGGTCTGTGATGTATTTGCCAACATACTCTGCTGTTTGGATATACTGGCAGAATACGATAGGGTTCATGCCACTGTCAAGAGAGAACTTCACAATATCAAGAGCCTGTTTCACCTTTTCATCACCATCAGTTTCCTTGATGTGTTCCAACTGCTTGATGAAGCTGTGGAACTCTTTCTTGTCTGTAGCGCTGGTTGTTTCTAATGCTTCAGGAACAACATCGTCGGCATTCAATAAATCCTTCAGAGGATCATTGAATATATATACCTGCTCGGATTCGTCTTCAGTATTTGCTGATGATGAATCTTCTCTTTTGTCTATCTTGTTTTGCAACATGCTGATACCAGCATCAGGACTTGACATTACTCCACGCATCAAGGCCAGAAGATCCCAGTAGATATAGCGTTGCTTGCGTTTGTCAGCTCCCGATACTTTCTGGATGCCATGCTTTACATATTCAATCAGATGCCCCAACAAATTGCGATAATCTGGAGTGAAGGAGTATTCATCCTTGTCGATTCGGACACGCTCAGGGAAGACGATTTCATTGCCTAGATACTGCTTGATGTCGGCACGTCGGCGTTGTACGAAGTAATGGGACAGTTCCTCGCGCTCTGTAGCGGTTTGAAGCTGGTAGTTCTCGAACTTAGGATTCAATAATCCGATAAGGGACTGAAACTCTTCGCTTTGACCGCTATGAGGAGTAGCTGTCAGCAAAACCAATTGCTGCTCAGGCTTATTGGCCAAGTCGCTTAACAAGCGATAGCGCTGTTGCTGATATTTGTTGGCACCAGTTGGCTTGGCGCAAGTATGGGCTTCATCAACAATCACGAAATCCGGGCAATGGTCGAGGAAGATATTTCGCTTATTGCCTTGTTTCACATAATCAATGGAAATGACCTGGTAGGGGATATCACGGAACACATTCTGGTCTGGACGCAGTTTTTTCTCCAAACGGCTGATGGTAGAAGAACGGATAATCTCTGCGTCCAAGCCAAACTTATCCTTAATTTCATTTTGCCACTGCTCGCAAAGATGTGGCAAGCATACTACTGCGAAACGGTTAATTTCGTGGCGGTCGAGTAATTCTTTGGCAATCAATAATGATTCCAGGGTCTTTCCAATACCAACGTCATCAGAGATGAGCAGTCTGATCTTTTCTTGTTTGAGTGCAAGAATCAGCGGAATCATCTGATATGGACGTGGCTCGAAAGATAGTTTTCCAAGACACTGGAATGGACCAGCTATATCTCTGAATGATAAACGGCAAGCGTTATAAAGCACCTTTGCAGATGCCTTATAACTGTTTTTCCCGATGTCATCAGCTGTAGGCCGACGAAAATTGTAGGAATGAATCTGTAGTTCATCCCCATAGAGAGGAAGGTAGAGACCGATGGTTTCGGCATCTGTACCTCCTAATGGTTTTATTATCATAAGTTCGTCCTCTCCTGATTGCTGAACAACCCAAGGACGATTTCTGAATTCAATCAGTGTACCAGTCTTGTAATCCATATCGTTTATTTTACTGGGGTGAATATATCTGAATATTGATTGATGAAGTCTGCTAGTGGCGTTGCATAATGCCAAGCCAGGACTACGAATCCTGCATCTTCGAGTACTTCTCTCTTCTCTTGATCGTCTTGCTGAATCTCAGGGCGGTCGTGTGGCGTTCCATCACAGAATATGACGATACGGTCGCCATACATGAAGTCAGGCTGCACATAGTATTCCTCTGGGAACATCGGCTGAGCCTTGTCTGGCAATCGAAGATGATGCTCATGCAGATATTTTAGAAACTCATATTCAGTAGAACTGTTATGGTCTCTTGCAGCTTCCAGTGCTGCATATTGCTCATCATAGCTGAGCGTTTGCCCAGCTCCGTGCAGCTCTACCTTGGCTTCTTGCATCAACTTTAATGTACTGTAAATCTTGCGAATATCAATCTGCTGATGATATGGCTGATTATAGTAGTTGAGCAGGTTGGAATAATCTGCAGGAGTAAGCTCGTTGAGTTCGTCGGGTGTCAGCTCTGGCTTGTTGAAGCAAATATCGTATGCTCTATTGACCACATCCATATAAGCCGTAGGTTCATTGACCAAACGACTCAGTACTCCGAGAGAGCCTTCCGCATTCTCATAGATAAGAATGTTAGGGGTCGCTCCTTCACCCATGACCTCAGCCCCCATCTCGCTACCTTCTATTTGGAAGACATCCTCAATGGCTTGCTTGAAGGCATAGAGGAATGTGCGCACAGCGTACTTGTCTCTTAGCAGCAAGGCTTGTAATGGCTGTATGTAGATGGCATTGGCTGTAGTCTCAGCGAACAACTTCACAAACTTAGTTCTGTCAGCCTCCTCTGGGTTCTTGGCTGCTTCGGCTTGGATGCGTGCCAAACTGCTGTTGCTAATCCAGTCACCTGTCTTCGTGTCGAAGGCAAAGCCATTTCCATTGCTGTCATTTCTTGATTCCAAGATATAAGTCAAACGGCATGATGGAATGTAACGGATGTTTGCCAAGTGCTCACCATGTGGCGATTTTAGCTCACATTCGCTGATGGAACGTGGATCATCACTTGCAAAATAGGTCTTGGTCTGATAATATTTGCGTGAACGTTCCTCTTCTTGACACGTTATCTTTTCTGTTTCAGCTGCCACCATATCTTGTGCCTCTATGCACATGCCAGGAATGAGCTTCGCCACACCATCGAGCGATTCACCAGTAATGATGTCGGTATGATGGGTAGTGTTCTCTTCATCCTTATAGACCACACCCGTCTTTGGGTTGTAGAAGAATTTATGCGGAATGATTTCCGATAAAATCTGCATACGGCTGATGCGGAACTTTCCACCATTATTATATATGATGTTCTGAGGACCAAACTCGCTTAATGCAAGACGCTTTGGACGGCTGAGATATTCCACCTTATCTGACTTATACTGTAACAATGCACGTTGTGGCAACTTAGTAAAGTTATAGCCAGGCAAGAATCCCTCACTTGCTAGATAGCGATAAGGGTAGAACTCGTTCTCTTCCTTGTTCTTTCCTTGGTTTACACCCAACAACATGTCACGAAGACTCTCTCCACGGAGTTGTTTCATGTGGGCATCACGCTTCTCCTTGGAGTTCTCACCGTAGATGCGGTTATTGATGACAAGGCTTGCTTCCTCAATCTGAGTTTGTGCTTGTTTATAGAGAGAACGCCAACGTTGGAGGGCTTTGTCGAAATCATGTTCATAATTGGTAAGAAGATGATCCATCCAATGCTCTGTAAACCAAATAGGACGCTCAGACTCCATACGATTCTTTAAAAAGGTATCTTCCATGATTTGTGTGAAGATACGTTTGATTTGCTCCTTGCGCTCTGGAGTGAGTTGTAGGGATGCACGAACCTCATCTTTCAAAGTGATGTTGTTGATGTCTGTATAATCCACTAAGTCTTTGATTCCGTCAGACAGTTCCTTGATAGGGCATAATGACAGAATGGTAGAATGGAGGTGGGTACGGAATAGTTCTTCGTTTACTAATTCCATTCTTGGAGCCTTTACTTCTCCCTTTACCATCTTTTCGGGATGGCTGAGGTAGTAGTTTTCATGAGAGTTGCGTGGGCGACAGTAGGTGTAAACCAAAGCTGCCTGTCCGCTACGTCCTGCACGTCCTGCACGCTGAGTATAGTTGGCTGGAGTAGGAGGCACATTGCGCATACCAACGATGGAGAGGTCTTTGATGTCGATACCCAACTCCATAGTAGGGGAGCAATAAAGAACTGGGAATTTTCCTTCTCGGAAATCCTGCTCACGCTGTTCACGGTCTTCTTTTGAAACTTGACCTGTATGGTCTTTTGCTTCCAGGCATACATCTTTGAGAGGTATGCTTTGGTAGAATTGTTGGAAATAATGGTTGGGTTCTTTGTCAAGTATCTTACCACCCTCTATGGTACGGAATCTTACAAAGTCACGGCAAATGTGTTGCTTGTCGCCAGCTTGCCAAAGTATGCAACCATAATCCAGTTGATAGGTGCCATTATCGAATATGACATAGTTTGACAAAGCTTTGAATAGCCTTGTCATATAGTGTTTGTAATCTTCTTCTTTGTCTATATTACGACCAGTTTGCTTGCTGATGTAGTCTCGAACGAAGATGCCTAATTTACTTCGGTAGCCACCACTTTCCAAATTATATGCATTGCGTCTGCGAGGGTTTTCAATAAACAATTCGTTGGCTTCGGCAATCTTGTCGCTTTCATCCAGTGTCCAAGGTGCTTTCAAGTTTTCTCTTACAGCCTTGGTCGTATCCTTTACAGCTTGTATGGTTCTCTCGCTGCTGTAGATGCACAGCTTATGGCGCAAATAATCCAATATCTGCGTGATGAATTCTTCTTTATGCTCATCGTCAAATCCCTCTAACTCAGGAATATCATATAGGCGTTCTGCACCATTATCGCCCGTAATTTCATCATGAAGATACTTGTAGCCAATGTTTAAAAGTGCACAATCTTCGAGGTTTGGCATAATTACAGTCCAGTTGCCAGCAAGGTCATCATAAATGATGGTAGATAGATAGCGTTCCATGATGTTCTTGACATCGTTGGCACGCCCTCCACGAAGTCCTTCTCGCTTGGAGTAGTCATCTACTTGAAGGTGAAGATTATCTAATACCATTCTGGCAATTTTAGTATTATCGATAGCCTCTGTTGCATCCTTGATGGCATTCCAAATAGCAGAACGTACTTTACCTATACGGATGAAGTCATTGAAGTGACCTGCTTGTAATGCAGCATCTTGGCGAGCATCGACAAAAGTTAATACTTTACGGTCGTTTTGCGTTATCCCCATCTTTTGCATAAGGATGATGTCTTCGTATGACAATACTGTTGTAGCAGTACTTCTACCTTCACCGCCTATTCTTGACAGTTTTGAGTATTCCGACTGCTTGCCTTTATATATGGCACGAGCTGTTGGGTCGTACATCAGTGGAGAAGGTACAAATACAGCTTCCATATATCCCATACCGTCAAGTGGCTCAGTTGGGCTGTAGGCACCAGATTGTGTCACGTAAATCTTTTGTGGAATACGTGCTTCATATGTCTTCTTCAGTTTTCGTACACCTTTCTTGTTAGTGGTGTACCAGTCAGAAGGTATGTCATCGGAAGTAATATCCAGCATATAATCATCTACGGATTCGCCATGATGGGGCAAGATGATATAACCGTCATTGACATCGCTATTACCATCACCAGTGGCATAGCCGTCAAAGTTGCGAGGCATAATCGTGCTGCCGATAATCTTTATCACATAAAACTCATGACCACTAAGACGGCTGAATACGACTGGGTAGTACATGATTTTTACGTCACCATGCGACAACTCTTTACAGTAGAGCTTTTCTTCTACTGTAATCTGACGGCTGGCTTGGTCACCAATGGTAAGATACACATTTCCTGTCTGTGGTATAAATTGGTGAATCTTGTAAGGGAGTATAGATGCTCCATTACTTAAATTCAGTTGATTGCACCAATTTAGTAAGTCAATAATGTGCTTTTGGCATTTCTCTTCTTCCTCTCCGGTTTGCAGTGAGAGTTTTTTTGCCATATCTTCTATGGCAATAGGTTTTCCACGAAAGTATTTACCTTCCTTCTTTTTGTATTCGAGTGCTATGTTTTGCTCTATCCAAATGGCGGTAGGATATTTCTTGGCATCATCTATGTCGGAAGAAGTTGGTATGGGTGCATTGATGCAAGCACGCAATTCTCCATCCGATGGCTCCTCATCGGATAAACCTATGGCAAGTGTTTCATCAATTACTTGCTCTTTTGTATATGTGCTTCCGAAGATGCAGGATGCCACTTCTGCTACTTTTTCTCGCTGTTGTACATAACTTATGCTGTCATCAGCTACCATGGTAGCTGATGTTCCGAAGCAAAGAACTTTTCCTAATGCAAGTGCTTTGATTCGTCTAATCAAGAAAGAGACATCACTTCCTTGCATGCCACGGTAAGTATGCAACTCATCGAATACCAGGAAATGTAAATTCTCTAAGAAGCACTTTCGCAAATCTTCTTCTTTGCCAGCACGTGTCATGAGCAATTCCAACATCATATAGTTTGTTAATATGATGTTGGGTGGTGTTTGCTGCATCTTAGTGCGAGCTTCATCGTTTTCTTGTCCTGTATATTTGCCGAATGTAAAAGGGCATTTGTTGCCAGTCTTTTCTTCGTAAGTGGACTTGTAGCGACTAAGCTCTTCTGCTTGTGAGTTGATGAGAGCATTCATCGGATAAACGATAATGGCAATCGTTTTGTCCTTGCATACTTCTTCGTTTTGTAGAACATAATTGAAAATGGTTGCCATAAAGGTGCGTGACTTTCCTGAGCCAGTACCAGAAGTTACGATAAACTCCTTATCTTGGCACCCTAATTCAATCGCATCTTGCTGATGTTTATAGAATGGTTTGTCGAAAAAATACTCCAGATCGGGATGGATAGGGAATCCCTTGGCAATAAGCTCTTTTACGCCTATTCCCTTCTCGAAATTTGGATTGAATTGAATCAAGGCTTTAGGCCAAAGCTCTTCGTGTTTGATGGAATCGCTGACTTTTTCCTTAATTCGTTCATCCTTTATGGTAACAAAACTTTCCAGGTAACTTTTGTAGCTGCCTTTCAAGTTTTCATATAATTCAATTATATTCATACTCTTTAATCTTTAAACAGCTACAAAGATAATATTTTTCTTTGAAAACAGGGCATATATTCAGGAGGAAAGTGTATTTTCTTTGTGATTTTTTTAGTTTAGAGTGAAAAACTCTATGTATGGGGGATAAACAAAATATTAGTTGTGTAAACTTAATGGATAGTTCGCCAAACTAGGTGATGAAATACTGTTGTTTATAGGCGAGTTTATATTTGATGCTAGTTCTAATCGTACCTTTATGGAATTAATTCAGAAGTACTGATAGCTTTAGTATTATACCGCAATCTCTAGTTATAAGTGTTCAGAATGTGTCTCCTCCTGCCACAGCATTTGACTCCTTCGGTCACCGCATTCGACTCCTCCAGCCACCGCATTCGACTCCTCCAGCCACCGCATTCGACTCCTTCAGCTATCGCATTCGACTCCTTCAGCCATCGCATTCGTCTCCTTCGGTCACTGCATTCGACTCCTTCAGCCACTGCATTCGACTCCTTCAGCCACCGCAGCCGTATGTGTCAACTCAATGAAGTAGATGAACTCGTGAAATGAAGTGGATGAGTTCGCATAATGAAGTTCATGATTTCGGCACAATTGTCAATACATAGAAATGGTAAAGTAAAAAGAAGTTTATTCCTACTTTTCCCAATTCTTCTTCCAACATCAGTAAAGTTTTTAACGAAATCGGGCTATTTTTCTTTATTTAACTCCGAAATAGAATGGAATATCAGAGAAAATCTATAAATTTGTACCCAAATACAATGTTTTGTAAAGAATGGAAGATAGAGAACTGTTGCTGAAAAGTGACCCGGAGTTTGACCGCCTCGCCTTTACGGTGTTGGCTATCGAGGCTTCGGCACAAAAAATGGGTATATCGCCGTCTGAAATGAGAAAGCGATTGGATAAGGTGGGGCTAATCAAGAGTCTCATCCAAGATTGCTATGACACTCTACATACTGAGAGCCGGGAAGCTGTAGCGAATGATGTGGTCGAAGCTCTTAAAAATTGGGAAAGAAAAGAATAATGGAAAAGCAGTTCAAATCATACGAAAGGATATAATTATGTTGGATTTCTTATTATGGAATAAAATCGCTCGTATCATAAAGCAACTAGCTGATACGTTACATATATCAACCGACAGGGCTTTACAGATATTCTATGACTCTGACGTTTGCCGTATGTTACATGACAAAGAACTTGGCTTGCATCTAATGAGTGATACATATATTGTAAATGACTTGATAGCAGAACTAAGGAATAAGCAATAGCAAAACAAAGGATAATTAGAGGAGGAAGAGAAGTTTACTCCTACCTTTATGATTCTTATACGAAAATGTTTTTCTGTTTCTATTGCCACATCTATCACCAATGCATTTAATTCTTTGATTATAAGTGAATAATGCGTGGCAGTAAGCGGTATTTCTGTTGCCACCTAATGCCACGCATTGCCACACTCTTTTTATGAGGGAATGAGATGGAAAGTGAACAGGTTATTTCCTAACTACCAGATACTCAGTACCAAATCTTGTTCTTCGGTTCTTCAAACCTTCAATATTCTGAAGCTCTCTGCCCAATTTCTGTATACTCGAAACCTGGAGAGAAGAGCCGAATTTCTGCTTTAAAATGTCGAAAATGGCAGCTGCCATCAGATATTCGCCATTTTCCGGGGTACTTGCAGGCTCGAAAACCTGCAGAAAACATTGCTTGATAGGGGAAATCTGCTCAAATTGTCTGTTATGTTGCATGATGATGGCGGTTTCCTTGGCGTCGAAATAGGATTTTTCGCCACGCTCCAGAGCTTGCATCGCCTGCGCATAAAGTTGCTCATAGTTCAGTCTGCCACTCACATCGATAGGTCCCGTCAGTTCTACTCCCAGGAAACGGCGGTTGCCGGATGGGTCGGAAAGAATATCGGTCATGTTGCTCGTGGCGATGAAGGAGGCTAGACGAGGGAATTCCTGTACATGACTTCCGTATGGCGGCTTGATTTTCACTGTAGGCAACTGCAGCAGATTCTTCAGAAAACCCTGCTGCACCTGTGGTGAAATCTGATTGAACTCATCGAGATTGATGAGCAGAAATTGTGACATCGCCTGCAATACCTGACGCTTTTCTGAGAGAATCATGTTGTCGCTGAAGCCCCACGATAATTCGGTAGGGATGAGACGGCGGCAGAAGGTGCTCTTGTTGTAACCTTGCTTGGAAATGAGCAGCGGCATGGTACTGTTGCCATATTGACGACGATACATGCCTCGCCACTGGTCAACCATTCCCAGAAACCAGGTGTAAAACCAGTTTTCCCAATGAGGATTGTTGGTGGGTACGGTTCGTGCCAGGGCACGGATGCGGTCCTTGCCGTCCCATTTTCCCAGACAGTCATAGAGATAGGACTCTATTGGACTGTAGTTTCTGATGCGGTCTGATTCTAGAAAATTCCTTACATCCTTGATGCTTACGTGGATGTCGGCTATCTGAACATCCAGCGTCATGCTTTTCTGCACACGGGCATCCACCGGTCTGAAATCGCCAACCCATGAATTGTTCGGGCGGTATTCGGTATATTTCATCACGGTATTGTAACGGAACTGGTACCGGCTCTCCAGGTATCTGATCATCTGCAGAATTTCGGCACGACCTTTTCTGCCTGAGGCTGATTTCTCCGTCTTCCTGTCTTTGGAATGGATATCGTAAGCGGTGCCCACTATCTGGCGGAGTTTCTCTTCTGTCACATGTCCCCAGTTGTTGCGGCGGATATGGATGAAAGCTTCTTCTTCGCTGAGGCCCATGTTGCAGAGCTTGATGGCGATGGCTGAGAAGCCGGCAAGGAACCGGTCTTCATCGTTCTGCCATGAGATGTTGGCTTTTTTCATCTCTTCCTTCGTCTCTTCTGCTGCCTTGCGGTAGAGGAATTCATAGTCATCGTATGTCTTCAGATCGTCTACATTTTTAGGGGCTGAGGCTACCTTCTTCATATTTTGGGAGATGCGCATCGCCACTGCCTTGCTGTTATAATAAGGAGAGGCATCCAGCGTAAGCATGAAGTTGGATGACAATGATGGCTTTTCGGGTTTGATGGCTACTTGTACCTGCGACTGGTAGAGCGTTTTTACCTGTTCGTAGGCAGACTGGTAGAGTAAGTCGGCATCGGCTTCTTTTGTCGGGATTTTTCCTTCTTCGTTGCAGATGCTTACGAGCACGATGAGGCTTCTGCCGTCGGCTCCTTCGAAGGCAGCGAAGGTCATCGGCAGCAGACTGACCGTCTTCTTGACGGCATCTTTTTCCTGGTCCGACATGAGGTTGATGAAGTGGAGCATCACCAGCCCGTTTGATTTCTGGAAGACGAGATTGCCGCTTTCATCCTTGTTGAATTCTGCGGCTGGATAAACGTGCTGCCATTCCTTGATGCCTTTGTAGTACTGGTAGTCGGCCTCCATGAGCGGCACACTCATTCTGAAATTGGTGACACTCAGCTTGGCATCATCTTTAGCGATGCGCTCCAGAAACCGTTCTACGGTTTTCGAACTGACCATCAGCTTGTTCTGTTTGTTGATTCTTGTAATAGTAAACTTCATATTTCTGCTAATTTGTTGATAGGGTGATACTTAGGGTTGTCGATGACTTTGCCCAGCTTTGCCCGAAGCGTTGGGCAAATGTGCCCGGCTACGCCGGTCATTCGTGACCTTCGTGTCGGTCATCCGTGCTCAATTGAAGCAATAGTTCCATGAGTTGTAAACATCTCCCTTAGCGAAGTAGAGTCTGATTAAATCTGCTTGTGTCATAGGTTTTTGGAATTAAAATTATATAAAAAGTGGTTTCACAGGAGTCGTAAGCTTCTAGGTGGAATCGGCAGGAATTTTTCCTGTTGGTTGCAAAAATACAAAAAATGTTCGAAACAGCAAGCCTTTTTCTCCACTTTTTTAATGTTTTTCTGCGAAAACAATAAGTATTCCTCTGCTTTTTCGCTGAGAATCCCCCGTTTTTCGCCCGAGTGTGGCAATAGGTGGCAATAGGTGATAATAGAAAATGCCCTTGTTGCAACGCTTAAAAAGCTAAAAACCAATTGGTTAACTTGGAGCGTGGCAATAGTGGCATTAGTTTGAGGAAAATCTTTCTCATACATAGGCTTTCCTCTTTTACTAATAAATGTTATATTCCCGCCATTCCTTTTCCAAATCATTTGTTTTCTCCTGAATTTACAGTACTTTTGCAGTAAGTATGTGGTTAAAGATTAAAAGTGCGATTTAAAATAAGGTGTAGATTATGCAATACAAGAATATCATATTTGATTTAGGTAATGTCCTGGTGAAACTCAATCCGGAAGGATGCATCGGGGCTTTCAAGGCGATAGGAATGGGGGAACTGGCTAATCCGAATCCCCAGAGTGAGGGGATGAAGCTGATGAGCAAACTGGGTGTGGGAATGATTAACACCGAAGCATTTGGCTAAGCCTGATGCCCACATCTATGAGGAGGTAATCAGGCAGGCGAACATCCATCCCGATGAAACTCTCTTCGTCGATGATCTGAAGGAAAACTGCGAGGCTGCCGAGAAGCTGGGCATCCATACCTTTCAGAACGTGAAGTTCGATGATTGGCTTTCACTTCGATTCTGACGGATATGTCAGAATCGAAGTGATTCGAAAAAAATATGAATTTCTTCGCTTTTTCCAATAAAATGTTATACCTTTGCCAACTCATAATAACTAACATACAATATCAAAATGAATTTTTACAAGACATTAGGATTGAAAAACAGCCGTATTGATGTGGCTGATGCCTTGCGAGGATTGGCCGTAGCAGGTATTATTCTCTATCACTCCGTGGAGCATTTCAATATGTACGATGGAAACATAGCACATGTTTATACGCTGGGGTGTGATGATTGGATGGCAGATGTGCTGGCATTGCTGCTGTCGGGAAAGATGTATGGCATCTTTGCCCTGCTCTTCGGATTAAGCTTCTTTATCATGAATGATAATCAGCAGCAGCGTGGAAATTGCTTTTCGGGTAGATTCGCCTGGCGAATGTTCCTCCTGGCAATGCTCGGTATCGTGAACACCGCCTTCTTTGATGGCGACATCCTCTTCTCCTATGCCATCTATGGACTGGTTCTCATCCCATTGAGTTATCTTCCTACCAAATGGCTCTGGTGGGTGGTTGCCTTCCTCTTTATCCAACCGGTAGAAATCTACTCCCTCATTTCGGGATGGCAGGTGGATGCATCGGCATTGAGAGAAGTGTATGGAAATATGTATAATGGTCATCAGCACGGCAGTTTCCTGGAGAATGCTTATGGCAACCTGCGATACGGACAGGTGGCTACTTATTACTGGTGTATGATGAAGGGAAGACATACGCAGACTATCTGCCTCTTCATACTTGGAATGCTGGTGGGTAGAAAGCGTTGGTTCTACAATGAGAACAACAACCTGGCTTTGTGGAAGAAGGTGCTGGCGGTTTCCATCCTGGTATTGATTGTGGGAGGCATAGCTGATGTGCGCCACATGGAAACATGGAACAATTGGCTTTATCCTATCTACAACTTCTTCATCCTCTCGTTTGTAGTATCAGGATTCGTATTGTTGTGGTACGGAAAGGAATGGTTCAGAAAGGGATTGTCGTTCCTGCGCCAGTTTGGCAAGATGAGTTTGACCAACTACTTTCTCCAGTCTATCATCGGTTGTGGACTGTTTGCTTATTATGGCTTCAATCTCCAGACGAAACTCGGCATCACCTATGCCTTCTTTGTGGGTATTGCCATGGTGGTAGTGCAATGCCTCTTCTCCAACCTCTGGCTCAAGTATCACTCCCATGGTCCTTTCGAGGGAATTTGGAAGAAGCTGACCTGGATTAAGTTCTAAATTTTCAAGTTTACTGTAAAACTGGAGACTCCAGTTTTACAGTCTTATCCCATATTTCCAGTTGCCTTCATTCATCATCTGCGCTGGCATAAATTCTTTCATGCTGTTGATGATGGTGTTAAGCATCCGTTCTTTGATATAGTCTTCCCTAATGTATAGGGAGATGCGTCTCTGGGAAAGATAATCTCCTTCTATCTTTCTTACATTCTTGCGTTGTGCCTCATTTAGGAATTCGAGGTGCATCTCTGGAATGATGGTGAACCCGCCGTTCTCATCCACGATGCGAATTAAAGTTTCTATGCTGCCTGACTCATAGATGTGGTGCCCTTTGCTCCTTGCTTTACAGAAGGAGAAGGCACTATCGCGAAGGCATTGTGCTTCTTTCATAATCCACATGTTCTCATGTTCCAGATTCTCTGGCTTGAACACGGGCAGCTTGCGCCAGCAGTCTTCCGATAAATATACATAAAAGCGTTCTGTGTAAAGCGGAATCTCAAGTATTCCTTTACGAGGCAGGTCTGAAATAGCAATGCCAGCATCTATTTCTCCATCTTGCAAAACATGAAACATTTCTTCTGATTTCATCTCTTGAATAGAGAGGTTTACTTCAGGATAATCTTTTCTGTAATGCTTGATGAATTTGGGAAGAATGTAAGGAGCAATGGAGGGACCTACGGAGAGAGACAGAGATTTGCCAATCTGGTTCTTTTCTTCAGCCACGAGTTCTGTGATTTTCTCTAGCTCCAAAAGTGTCTTTTTAGCTTGAAGGATGATTTTCTCTCCTGCACTCGTTGGTGTTACCTGTTTGTTGGTGCGGTCGAAGATGCGCACATCGAGTTCTTCTTCTAACTTCAGCAGCATGGCGCTGAGTGTGGGTTGGGAAATATTGCACGAGTCTGCCGCCTTCGCAAAGTTGCGAAAGCGGTTGATTGCTACGATATATTTGAGTTGTTGCAGATTCATTTTGCTTTGAGTTATCTTGCTTGAAATTATCTTGCTTTGAGTTTACATATCAGCTGTGTCATGTTGCCCATAGGACAGAACACGCACCAGGTTCTTGGACGATAGATAATGGTGAGCAGAACGCCCACAATCAGCGAGGTGAGCATGATGCCGTAGAGACCGAAGGCAAACTGCGCCTTCCATGGCTCAATCTCTACCGGGTAAGCCCAATGCCATGGCACGTTGAAGGTCCATAGCAGGTGGATGGTCTGATGGAGATCTTCTGTGCCCTTTGCCACCATTGTGGTGAGGATGATCATCTGTATGAAGAAGAACATGAAGAACAGGAGGAAGCCATGGCGGAACCATTTAGACGAGAACCATCTTGGTGCCGCCTTCTTGCGCGACCATCCCAGGGTGTTTCCTATTTGCAGGAAGAGTTGTCCTCGTCCACAATAGTTGTTGCAATATCCCTTTCCACCTCCGAATATGGCCATGAGCAGCGGAATCAGAAAACAGATGACTCCGAGCCATGCGAACACAATATTGAAGAATCCGAGGATGAAATAGGTGGCAGATATGAGCCACAGGTAATCACTCCATTTCTTATTTTTCTGTTTTGCCATGCGAATCAATTTGATGAAATTAAACGGGTTGTCTTAAAACTTTATGGATTACTCCTGCCGGACAGTTTTTCTCGCAGATGCCGCAGCCTATGCACTTCTCCTCATCTATCTGGGCATAGCATCCCTTGTAGATGCTGATGGCATCCTTAGGACATACTTTCACGCAAACACCACATGCCACGCAGCGGTTTTGCTCGTTAATTGCTTTATACTTAGCCATATTGTTACTTACTTCTGAATACCTTCCTTTTCCAGTATCTCTTCCAGAAATTCAGATGCATCAGCCACGCAGAGCGGACACTCGCGAAGCACCTTGCCTGTGCCCACACCTTTCAGCAGTTTGCATTGTGTGACACCATTGCGTTGCTTAAACTTATCCATTATCATTCTCATGCCCTTGATAGACTTCGCCTTGTCTTGTGTTGCGAGTCCAAGTACGATGCCAGCGCCAACGAGGGCTCCGCAGGTTCCCTCCATGTTACCCATACCTGCAGCAAAGGCATTGCCGGCGTTCTTGATGGTTTCCTCGTCCATACCGGTGAAGTCGTGGTAGGTGCAGAGCACAGCCTGTGTGCAATTATGTGAGCCACAACGTTTCTTTTCTGCTGCTATTTCTTTTCTTGTTTCCATTGTCATTTTTCTCTTTGTTTTTTTATTTTCTTATTTGTAATTTTGATTTCGGCTGCAAAGATAATACTTTTATTATAGATAAATGAAAGATTTTGGCTATAAGTTGATAGATGGTATCTATTGTGGCTTTTTGAAAAAAAAAGGTGTGTCATGGACTTATGACACACCTCTTTATTTTTTATTTATCCTTTCTGAATATCTTATCCACGACTATAGCAATGGCGCCATCGCCGGTTACATTGCAGGCGGTGCCGAAACTGTCCATCGCAATATAGAGGGCTATCATAAGTGCTTGCATATCAGCATTGAAACCTAAAACTGAGGCTAGCGGACCTAGCGCTGCCATGACGGCTCCTCCCGGAACTCCCGGAGCTGCTACCATGCAGATGGCAAGCACGAAGATGAAGTTGAGGAAGAGGGGGAGATTGCACGGCATACCATTGATGAGACAGATGGTGAGCGCACAACAGGTAATCTTCATCATTGATCCCGAGAGATGGATGGTGGCACAGAGCGGAATGGTGAATCCGGCAATGCCATCGGTGACGCCGTTTTTCAAGGTCTGCTTCAGAGTTACCGGAATGGTGGCTGCTGATGATGATGTGCCAAGTGCCGTGAAGTAGGCTGGCGACATGTTGAATAACAGCTTAAAAGGATTCTTGTGGGACAAGCCGCCAGCCAACAGATATTCGTAAAGTAAGATGACGATATGAAGTACGAGAATCACGAGGATAATCTGTACGAAGACCAGCAGAATGTGGTAGGCTTCGCCCGAGAAAGTCATGTCCAGGAAGATGCCGAAGATATAAAGGGGCAGTAGGGGAATGATGACTTTGGCGATGACACCTGATACGATTTCCTTGAATTCCTGAAAAACGTTCTGCATGGTGCGGCTGCCTTTGTGGGCAATGCCCAGTCCGGCAATGAACGAGAAAACGAGGGCGCTCATCACATCTACCATGGCAGGTATCTTGATTTCGAAGAAGGATTTGAGTTCTTCAGCCTTATCTACTGCCACATGGGCAGAATTGGCAATCATGTGTGGAAAGAGAGCCGAACCTGTGCCATAGGCTAGCAGACCCGCCAGGATGGTGTCGGCAAAGGCGATGCCCACAGTGGCAAGGAGGAGTTTTCCGGCTCCATGACCGATGTCGGCAATGGCTGGTGTAACGAGACCGATGATGATGAGCGGTATCATGAAGCCAAGGAATTGGCTGAAGATGCCGTTGAAGGTGAGAAACGCTCTGACGGCAGCTTCATTGAAGAAATTGCCGAAGATTACACCCAACAGGATGGCAATGATGATTCTTGCCAAGAGTGGCATTTTGATTCTTTTCATATTCGTAAAATTGCTTTTTGTCTGCAAAGGTACGATATTTCTAACTTTTTTCCAAGTATTTTGCTGTTTTTTTAGAATCTGTCATGCTTACTGTACAACTTTCATGATGTTCGAAGGTGGGCACTGCGCCATGAGTTCCTGCTTCATGTAATCCATGTAGGGCGCTACATGCTGATAATAATGGTAATAACCCGGACAGAGATAGTTGAGACCGGAATCGCCATACTTATCTTTCATGAAGCGGTTCTTTGGGCATTCTCCATGACAGGCAAACTCCATGTCACACTCCTTGCACTGGCGGGGAAGAGAACTGTGTTTCAGACGGCTGAACTCCTGTTGCTGCTCACCATAAAGCATGTCGATGAGCGAATGGTCACGGATATTGCCCAACTTATACTCCGGAAAAACAAAGTGGTCGCAGGAATAAACATCGCCATTGTGCTCCATCACTCCCGCATGACCGCATTCCTTGGAATAAGCACAGATGCCGGGAGAAACACCCATCCAGTTTGCCAGTGTGCAGTCGAAAATCTCAACGAAGATTTTGCCCACATCCTTCCGTACCCACTCATCGAAAATCGCACAGAGAAAGTTGCCCCACTGCTCCGGCGCAACCGATGCCTCGCTCAGAGAAATCTCATCCTTGTCGGCAAGACTTGCCAGGGTACGGCCATCCTCATGTCGGGTCAGTCGCTCAACGATAGGTGTGAACTGCAGAAACTGACAGCCGTTTTCCTTGAAGAAGCGGTAGAACTCCAGCGGATGATTGGCATTATAGGCATTCACCACCGCCATCGCATTCCATTCTACCCCGTGTTTCTTCAGCAGTTTGATGCCTTGCATCACCTTCTTCCACGATGGTTTTCCCGCAGCCGTCAGCCGGTAATGGTCATGATCAGGCTGCGGACCATCGATAGAGATGCCTACCAGCCAATGGTTCTGGGCGAAAAACTCGCACCATTCATCGGTCAGCAACGTGCCGTTGGTCTGAATTACGTTGTCGATGCGCCTGCCTCCAGCATACTTTTGCTGTAGGGATAAAGCCTTGCGGTAGAAGTCGATGGAGCGCAGCAGAGGCTCGCCACCATGCCAGGTGAAGAGCACCTGGTTCATGGTTTGCGCCTCAATATATTCTCGGGTAAACTGTTCCAGCATCTCATCGCTCATCAGATGTCGCTGAGCAGTGGGATAGAGCTTGTTCTTCTCCAGATAATAACAGTATTTGCATGCCAGGTTGCAATGGGCACCCGCAGGCTTCAGCATTACATACAGTGGCTTGGCAAAGGGATTTGCTATGTTGTCGTTCATCATTTTTTCTTGAATCTAGTTGTAATCTCTATCTCTCTGTAACCGGGAGAGAAAATCAGAACTTTGGCAGCGTAATTTCGAAATCCTTGCTGTCTCGATGCTCCTTTCTGATGGCAGCCAGGAGTTCGGCAAGAATCTCCGGATGTTCTGCCGCCACATTATGGTCTTCGTGGATATCGGAAGCCAGATTATAGAGCCGCGGTTCGCCTTTTACTACCACCAGTTTCCAGTCGCCCTTTCTCACGCCAATCTGGTCGGTTTCGTGAAATTCCCAGTACAGGTAATCGTGATGTTTCTGCTCTGCATCCTTGCCCAGAAGAGTAGGAGCGATAGAGATTCCGTCGAAACCATCACCAGCCAACTTTCTGTTGGTATAACGCTTGGCAAAGTTTCTGATGCCAGCCAAATCGCAGAAAGTAGGCAGCAGATCGTAAAAGGCAAACTGGGTATCGTTCACCGCTCCTGCCTTGATATGCTCAGGCCACCAGGCGATAAATGGTATGCGGATGCCGCCTTCGTAGCACTGGCGCTTCAGACCTTTTAACTTACCGTCGCGACCGAAGAACTCTGGATCAGCACCACCTTCTTCATGCGGCCCGTTATCTGAAGTAAAGATGACAACGGTATTCCTGTCGAGTCCCTTCTCCTTCAGCTTGGCGAAGATTTCGCCTACATACTGGTCCAGTCGGGTAATCATTCCGGCAAACTGTGCATGGGTATGAACCGCAGCGTTGTATCTCGAATCTTCCCATCCGCCCCAGGTTTTATCGGTAAAGAACTGTTTCTGGTAATTCTCTAGAATAGAGTCTTCCGGCTGGGTCAGTTCGGCATGCGGCAGGATATAGGTAAGGAATCCTACGAAAGGATGTTCCTTATCCTGTCTGTCAATCCATTCCAGTGCCTTGTCGTGGATGATGCGGGCAGAATACTGTTTGCGCTTGAAATAATCCTTGCCGAACATCGGATGCTGGATGTTCTGTTCCATTACCTCTCTTACCACTGCTGTATCTCCCATTACACGACTGTAGCGATTCAGGAAGTTAGGATAATAGAGATGAGCCTGAAACTGGCAGATATAGCCATAGAATTCGTCCACGCCACGCTTGTCGGGAGTAGAAGCCGAACCTTCATATCCGCCAGCCCATTTCCCGAATACGCCGGTTCTATATCCTTCGTCCTTCATGATTTCGGGCAGAATCTTATGCTGCGGGTCGTAAGGTTCCTGTCCTACGACAGAATACTCCTCGTTGTTGCCATATTTTACCATTGGCACACCTCTCCAGTATTCCTTGTTTCCACGCACATGTGTATGTCCCGTATGCTGACCAGTCATGAGGGTAGCTCTCGACGGAGCCGAGACGGGAGAACCGGCATAAGCCTGGGTGAATCTCATTCCCTCCTGTGCCATCCGGTCTATATTAGGCGTGTGGATATAAGGTTGGCCGTAGCAAGCCAGATCGCCATATCCCATGTCGTCACACAGTATGAAGAGAATGTTGGGTGGGGTGTTTTGTTTTGCACAGAGCAGGGTAGGAAGGCACGCCAAACCTACCCCTGTAAACCATATTGTCTTGTTCATATCAATGTTATTTTGTTCGGTTCTTTTACTCATCTACCTTCAGATTCCTGCGATAGGTAGCGAGGAGCTTCTTCATTTCCTTTTCTACCTTCTGCATGCCAGGCTTGCCGTAGAGGTTGTGCAGCTCGTTCGGATCAACCTGGATATCATACAACTCGTAGTAGTCAATATCGGCATCATCGGTGATGTAGTTGATGGATTTGAGATATTCGAAACACCAGTTTTCTGAAGTTCCCGGTTGGCACTGATACTTGTTTTCTGGAACGGCTCTTTCACCACCCTTGCCGTAGAAATGAATCAGTTTGTAGCGCTCGGTTCTCACACCATCGTGCTTGCGTACCAGATGATAATTAGGGTAGTCATAATAATGGTAATACAGACTCTTACGCCATTTTCTTACAGGCTGTCCGGCAAACAATGGTTGGAGCGAAGTGCCCGGCATATAGGCAGGCTTCTTCAAGCCCGCCAGGTCGAGGAAGGTAGGAGCAAAGTCGATGTTCTGTACCATCTGGTTGCACTCGCTCTTAGGCTGGATATGCTTAGGATAGCTGATGATGAGCGGTGTATGGAATGATTCCTCATACATGAAACGCTTGTCAAACCAGCCGTGTTCGCCCATGTAGAATCCCTGGTCGGAGGTGTATACGATGATGGTATTATCCGTGAGATGATGCTCATCGAGATAAGTCAGGAGTCGGCCTACACTCTCATCCACCGAAGCAATCACTGCCATATAGTCGCGGATATAGTTCTGGTATTTCCATTCTACCAGTTCCTTACCCGTGAGATTCTTGCTCAGGAATTCTCTGTTTCTCGGCATGTAATAGGCATCAATAGCCTCGCGCTGCTGCGGTGTCATGCGGTTCATCTCTCCCATGAGTCCGGCATACGAGTCTCTGCCTTCCGGTGTAGAAGGGTCGTACATTTCGGGCACTTTCAGGTCGCGTACCATTTCCATATATTCATCGATAGTCATCTTTTGGGTGGATGCAGCCGAGCCTCGGGTCGCATAGTCGTCCCAGAAGGTTTCAGGTAGCGGGAAGTTTACTTTGCCGTATTTCCCAACATACTTGGTGCTAGGCATCCACAGACGGTGGGGTGCCTTATGATGAACCAGCAGACAGAATGGCTTGTTTCTGTCTCTTTGGTCGAGGTATTCGATGGCATGGTCTGTGATGAGGTCGGTGGCATATCCCATTTCCTGCTTGTATTCTCCGTAATGGTCTGTTGATGCGAAGGTCGGGTTGTAATATTGTCCCTGATCGTTGAGGATGTGATAGAAATCGAAACCTTTAGGGCGGCATGACATGTGCCATTTTCCCACTACTGCCGTCTCATAGCCTGCCTTCTGCAGCATTTCAGAGAAGAAGGTTTTGGTGGAATCGATGCCCTCTGCCAGCATGCGCTGTCCGTTCTGATGACTGTAGAGACCGGTCATCAGACAGGCACGGCTTGGTGTAGAAAGCGAGTTTTCAACGAAAGCCTCGTTGAATTTCATTCCCCTTTCTGCAAGTCGGTCAATATTTGGGGTAGGCGCCAGTTGGGAGATGGCACTGCCGTAGGCGCTGATAGCCTGTATGGCGTGGTCATCGCACATGATATACAGGATGTTTGGTTTTTCGCCTGTATTCTGGGCGAAGAGAGATAGCGGCAAGGCTTGAAGGGCAGCCATCGCCAGCAAAGATCGGTTGAAAGGTTGATAATTATTAGCCATAATGTTTTGTATTAAGTTATATCTTGCAAAGGTACGCTGAATATTCGTAATTACCAAAAAAATCGGGATATTTCTTAAGAGTATTTCTCTTATTCTTCATAAAGCAACAGTGAGGGTGTGTCATAAGTCTGAATAATAGTTGGCGCATAACAGTTGACCATCGCATGCACATCACCTGTTGTGCATACGCATATCAGCTGTTATGCGACCGAAGATACAGACTGCCTCAACAACATATCCTATCTCTTCCAACAACATATTCTTACTCTTCCAACAACATATTCTTACTCTTCCAACAACAAGAAAAGGGTGAATCATAAATTTAT